>Ga0326728_10001209_pt1 | contig 92541 bp, 76 predicted proteins | sample MB3enrmetagenome_FD_207602 | JGI IMG/M metagenome (GOLD analysis project Ga0326728, IMG submission 207602) | Lab enriched peat soil microbial communities from McLean, Ithaca, NY, United States - MB31MN | ecosystem: Environmental > Terrestrial > Soil > Wetlands > Peat | place: USA: New York... | reverse complement strand
GAGGTGCGACACAAAAACGCTTGACACAGGACGGCCCTCTCATGGAAGCCGCGACCGAAGGAAGCGGTCTGCTTTGGCGGCGGCCTCGATTCAAATCGACCGCTTCCTTCGGTCGCGGCTCCGAAAAGCGTCGGTATACGCTCAGATTCGATGAGTGGGCTTGGGCTTTTGGCTGATCCTCCACTTTTATGTCGCGCACCCGCGCCATAGCGCCCGTTTTGTTCGGAGGGTCTCGGCAATCTACAATAAGTTATTCGGCCGATGCCCCTCCCCAAGCCGCAGCCTGCCAAGCCGGGGTTGCTTCGCCAACTCGGGTTCTTCAGCGCCACCGCGCTGGTGATCTCCAACATGGTGGGAGGCGGCATCTTCGCCACCACCGGCTACATGGCGGGAGACCTGGGCAGCGCCGCCCTCATTCTCGGCTGCTGGGCGGTAGGCGCGCTGTTCGCCTTCGCCGGCGCCATGAGCTACTCCGAACTGGGCATTAATTTCCCCAGCTCGGGCGGCGAGTATGTCTATCTCACTCAGGCGTTCGGTCCGGAGTGGGGCTTCATGACGGGGTGGGTTTCGTTCTTTGCCGGTTTTTCCGCGCCCATTGCCGCCGCGGCGCTCGCGGCCGCCAATTATCTGGCCGCCATCTTCCCGTCCCTGCGCTCGGAAAACACACCTCTCGTCATCGGCAGTGGGGCGTTCTCGCTGCACGTGGGGCCGGGGCAATTGGCTGCTTCGGGATTGATTGTGGCGCTCACCACGTTGAACTGCATCGGGCTGGGGCTCACGGCCAAAGTACAAAACCTGCTGACCTCCACCAAGCTTCTCATCATCGTGGGTTTCGTGGTGCTCGGTTTTGCACTTGGCAACGGCAGTTGGAGCAACTTCTCGGTGCATGCGGTTCGCACCTCCACCGCCAGCGTGCCCACCCAGTTCATCATCAGCCTGCTGTGGGTCATGTTCGGGTATAGCGGCTGGAACGCGGCCACGTATGTGGCGGAAGAAGTGCGCCGGCCGGAGCGCACACTACCGGCGGCGCTGGCCACGGGCAGCGCGCTGGTAGCGGTGCTCTACCTGGCGCTCAACATGATTTATATCTACTCCACGCCGCTCGAAAGCATGAAAGGCGTCATCGCGGTGGGTTCGCTTTCTGCCGCCAACCTGTTTGGACAGAATATCGGAGGTTTGTTCTCGGCGCTGCTGGCATTCTGCCTGGTTTCCACGGTGAATGCCGAGCTCACGGTGGGGCCGCGCGTCTACTACGCCATGGCGAAGAACCGCGCGTTTTTTCCGTCCGCCGCGCGGGTGCATCCCCGTTTCCATACGCCCGCCGTGGCCATCATGAGCCAGGGCGCGTGCGCCATCGTAATGACCCTGACCCCCTTCCGCGACCTGTTGACGTATATCGGGATGAGCCTCACCCTGTTCACCGTGCTTTCGGTGGCTTCGTTGTTCGTGTTCCGCCGCCGTCAACCGGGGTGGCAGCGGCTGCGAGTGGTACAATTCGCTTTCCCGCTGGTGCCCGCTTCCTATATAGCGGTCGGCACCTGTATGATGATCTACGGTTTGAAGAACGCCACGGTACCTTCGTTGACGGCCCTTGGCACGGTAGGGCTAGGGGCGCTGGTGTATCGATTTTTTATTCGCTCCCGGCAGGCCTGAATACCCATGGCGCCCGGTCTGGAGAAACCCACCCACGTCCGCTACTGGGTGGTGGTGTTCGCCCTCACCCTGGCCGTCATCACGTATATCGACCGCGTCTCGCTCTCCTACGCCGCGCTTTCCGTGCGGCACGATCTGCACTTGAACGAAGTGCAAATGGGTTGGGCGTGGGGCGCTTTCGCCTGCGCCTACGCCTTGTTCGAAATGCCGGGCGGCTACCTGGGGGATTGGCTGGGACCGCGCAGCGTGCTGCTGCGGGTGGTGGTGTGGTGGTCATTCTTCACCTTCGCCACGGGATGGACTTGGGGCTTCGGCTCGCTGGTGGTGACGCAGTTCCTCTTCGGCGCGGGCGAAGCCGGCTGCTTCCCCAACCTCACCAAAGCCTTCACCACCTGGCTGCCCGGGCCGGAAAAGGTGCGCGCGCAGAGCCTGATGTGGATGACCGCGCGCTGGGGCGGAGCCTTCACCCCGCCGCTCGTGTGGCTGGTGATGGGCCACATCGGATGGCGCCACACCTTCCAACTGTTCGGACTGGTGGGCGTAGCGTGGGCCGTGCTGTTCGCCCTCTGGTACAAGAACGATCCGCTGGATAATCCCAAGCTCAACCAGGCGGAACGCCGGCTCTTGCGCGAGACCGCCACGCTGGCCAGCGGGCACGGCGACGTTCCCTGGGGGCGTTTTCTGTTTTCACGCCAGGTGTGGATGCTGTGCTGGCAGTATTTCGCACTGAGCTGGGGCTGGTATTTTTACATCACCTGGCTGCCCACATATCTCCGCGAGGGAAGGCATGTGGAAGGCCTTTCCACCGCCATGCTGAGCATTCTGCCGCTGTTCTGCGGCGGCTTGGGCAATCCCACCTCGGCGGCCATCGGCACCCGCCTGGCGCGATGGAACGGCAATCTGGCCAAGACGCGCCGCATCATGGCCATCTGCGGGTTCAGCGGCGCGGCAGCGCTGTTGCTGCTTTCCACCCGCGTGCATAATCCCACGCTGGCCGTGCTGGTGATCGCCATGGCCAGTTTCTCGAATGACCTGGTGATGCCCAACGCCTGGGGCGCGGCCATGGACGTGGGCGGCAAATACGCCGGAACGCTCTCCGGCACTATGAATATGTGGGGCAACCTGGCGGGCTTGCTCGCGCCCGTGGCCACCGGCTATCTGCTCCGCGGCAGCGGCGGAAACTGGAACCTGACGTTCTACGTTTCGGCGTCGATCTATTTGACCGGCGTCGTATTCTGGGCCCTGCTCGATCCGGTGACGCCCATCGACAAGCGCCCGTGACGGCGCCTTCCCATAATTTCGTACAATAAGCGAGTACATGACAGCCGCTCCCATGGGCGGGAAAACCCGCTACCAGTTCAAGGCCGGACCGCACAGCAGCCACACGCTGCTGCTCGCCAAGTTCCCCGCGCGCGGCGAAGGGCGCCGGGTACTCGACATCGGCTGCGCGGCCGGGTATCTCTCCGAGGCCCTGGTGGAACGCGGATTCTCCGTGGCGGCCGTCGATTGGCCCGGCACTCCCCATCCCGCCACAGTCGAGTTTTCGGGGGCCGATCTGGACGGTGGATTAGGTACCGTCGGCGGCAAATTCGAGTACATCATCTGCGCGGATGTGATTGAGCATCTACGCGATCCCTTGCGCCTGTTGCAGGAGTGCCGCGAATTCTTGGCGCCGGGCGGCACGCTGGTGGCCTCGCTGCCCAACAGCGCGCACTGGTATTTCCGTTGGAACGTGCTGCTGGGGCGGTTTCCGCAGCACGAACGCGGCCTGTTCGATAGCACGCATCTGCATTTCTACAACTGGCACGGATGGGTCAGCCTATTCCTGCGCGCGGGTTTCCGCGTGGATACGGTGCAGCCCTCGGCGGTTCCCGTGGGGCTGGCGGTACCGCGCTGGGACGGATCGTTCGCGGTGAGCGCTCTCGAGCGGCTATCCGTCGCGTGCGCGCGGATCTGGAAGACCCTCTTCGCCTATCAGTTCATTGTCACTGCCCGCGCCGTGACCACGGAATAATACTCTCGCTATGCCGGCTCGCAATCTTTTCGGGCAAGCTAAAGCCAGCCCCGCCGGGAAGATCCTTCTGGATTTCGTCCTGGTGTTCCTATTGGCCGCCGTGCTGATCCGCCCGTACTTCAAGGAAAAGTTCACCGATAAGTGGGCTTCCATCGAGAGCACCTTCATCGCCGACGCGCGGTACCTGGTGGAGAACTGGCCGCATCCGCGATGGCAGCCGCTGTGGTATGCGGGAACGCGCTTCGATTACATCTATCCGCCGGCGCTGCGGTACGGCACGGCCGCGATTGCGAAAGTCACCGGCTTCTGGCCGGTCAAGGCGTACCACTTCTATGTGTCCGTGCTTTACGCCGTGGGCATCGCGGGGGTCTACCTGCTGCTGCGCATCGGCAGCGGCTCGCGTGGCGCGGCGTACCTGGGCGCGGCCGCGGCGGCGCTGACCTCCCCGTCGTTTCTCTTTCTGGCGCGTTTCCGCGAGGATGCCTGGAGGCTCTCGCCGCAACGGTTGGGAGTGCTGGTGCGGTACGGCGAAGGGCCGCACATGAGCGCGCTGGCAATCATCCCGATCACCTTGGCGTTCATGTGGCTGGCCTTCGAAAAGCACCGCCCGTGGGCGATGGCCGCGGCCGCCATAGCGACGGCGGCCGCGGTTGCCAACAATTTCTACGGCGCCACGGCACTGGCGATTTTCTATCCGGTGCTGGTCTGGAGTTTCTGGATCACGCGGCGCGACAAGCGCATCCTGGCGCCGGCCCTGGCGATTCCGATTCTAGCGTACGGCCTCTCGGCCTTTTGGCTGACGCCTTCCTACATCCGGGTCACCACCGAGAACCTGAAATACGTCACGCAGCCGGGCAATGAGTGGTCCGTCTGGCTGACGCTGGCGCTGGCCGCTCTCTTCGCGGCGGCGACCTACCAGTTCGCGCGCGGCAAAGCAATGTGGACGTGGGGCGTGTTCGTAGTCGGCTCGCTGCTGTTCTTCCTGCTCGATGTAGCCGGCAATTACTATTTCAATTTTCTAGTCACGGGCGACCCTCATCGGCTGGTGCCGGAGCTGGACATGGTATGCATCCTGGCGATCGTGCTGGGGCTGCGGTGGATGTGGCACCGGCCCGGCATGGTGTTGCGCGGCGCGGCCATATTGCTCACCGCCGCCGGCTTCTGGACAGCCCGCGGCTATGTGCGCCATGCCTGGGAGGCATTTCCGGCCTATCCCGATTACCAGAATCGCGTGGAATTCCGCATTGCCGATTGGATGTGGAAGAACATGCCGGATGCCCGCGCGCTGCCCATCGGTTCGGTGCGCTTCTGGTACGACGCCTGGCACGACCTGGCGCAAGTGGGCGGCGGTTCGGAGCAGGGTCTCGAAAACGGACAGATCGAGTGGGCCTATGGGTACACTGTCTGGGTGCCCGACCCCAAGACTTCGATCTTATGGATGCAGGCGGCGGGCGCCGACGCGGTGTATGTCTCGGACAAACAGTCGCAAGAGGTGTATAAGGATTTTCACTATCCGCGGAAATTCGACGGTGTGCTGCCGGTGCTGTTCGACGATCGGCAGGGCGATGTCGTCTATCGGGTGCCCCGGCGTTATGCGCCGCGAGTGCGCGTGGTCGAGACTGCGAAGTTGAACGCCTTGCAGGCGCCGCGCTCCGCCGACGATGTGGCATCCGTCGCGGCCTACGATGACATCATCGAAAAAGGCCCCGATTCGCCGGCCACGGTGGTGCACGAAGGACCCGACGCCATGCGTGTGCATGCCCGGCTCGACGCCGGCCAATCGGTGGTGGTGCAGGAGAGCTACGATCCAGCGTGGCACGCCTGGTCGGACGGGAAGCCGCTCACGATGCGCAAGGACGCCATGGGCATGATGGCGATCGACGCTCCGCCGGGGGATCGAGTAATCATCTTGGCTTTTGTGACGCCGTTCGAGAACCAGGCAGGCCGCGCACTGACCGCTATTACTTTGTTGCTGCTGGCGGCGCTCGTCTTAAAACCGGGGACAGACGGGACGTTTTCCTGAGACAACCGAATCCGCCGTCGGACTCTCTATATCATGGCCCGACTTCCACGTGTTGTCTCCACGGATACACCTCATCATGTCACTCAGCGCGGCAACGGCCGCCAGCTCGTGTTCGAATCGGACGCGGACCGCCTGGTCTATCTCGACCTGCTCGGCAGTCAATGCCGACTCCAGCACCTGTCGCTGATTGGCTACTGCCTGATGGCCAATCACGTGCACCTCATCGTCATACCGCGGCAGCCGGGATCGCTGGCCCTCACGCTCAAGCACACGCACGGCCGTTACGCCGCCTACTTCAACGCCCGACATGTTGCCTCGGGGCACGTCTGGCAGGGCCGCTACTATTCCTGCCCCTTGGATCGGCCGCATTTCTGGGCCGCCCTGCGTTACACAGAGCGTAACCTGGTTCGAGCCGGCACGGTGGACGACCCCGCTCGGTATCCGTGGTCGAGCGCGGCCGCGCACTGCGGCTCGGTTCCGCCTGACCGCTACCTGGAAACGGGGCCGTTCATAGACGCCTGGAAGCCGGCCGCGTGGCGAGAGTTCCTGAAAGAACCAGAGAGCATCGAGCAGGCCAGCGCCATTCGCAAAGCCACTCATGCCGGCCGGCCTCTCGGGGGTGAGGAGTTTGTCGCCGAACTGGAGAGGGCTTTGAACCGGCGTCTGCTGCCTCAGAAGGGCGGCCGGCCGCACGCAAAGAGTACCGACGAGAGGCCAGAGAGCCTCATATATAGCGGCTGACATGCGCGCGGGTTACGTCCCGTCTGTCCCCGGTTTTAAGTGTGCCGCAAGGCGCGCATGGGATCGGTCCGGCTGGCCCGGCGCGCCGGCACGAACGTGGCCGCCAGCGCCGCGGCCACCAGTATCGCGATCATGAGAACGAACGTGGCGGGGCCCGTGGCCTCGATCCCTTCCACCGACTTCTGCAAGATCCGCGACGCCGCCAGCGCCGCGGACGCACCCGCTATCACGCCAGCGGCAATCATGCCGAGGCTCTCACGGAATACCAGGCGGAGCACGTCGCGGCCAGTCGCGCCCAGCGCCATCCGCACCCCGAATTCCGGCACGCGCAGGCCGGTGAGATAGGCCAGCACGCCATAAATGCCGATCGCGGCCAGCAGCAAAGAGAGCGCCGCAAAAACACCGAACAGGAACAGCAGGAAACGTTGCCGGCCCAGGCTGGCGGCGGCGAGCTGTTCGAGCGTGCGCACCGCGTACAGCACCTGGTCGTTGGCCGCGCCCCGCAGTTCATGCCGCAGCGGCTGGACCACACCTAGCGGCGGCACTGTGGTGCGCACGGCGATCGACATCAGTTGCGACCAGCGGCGCAACCAACCGTCCGGCACTTGCGCGAACGGGTAATAAAACTGGGCGCGCACTTTCGACCGGTCGTCGCCGGCCAGTCCCCAATAGCGGACATGACCCACTACCCCAACCACCAGGAACGGGCCGTCGCCCATCTCGGGAATCCAGAGCTGGCGGCCGATAGCGTCCTGCCCGTGAAACGCGCTCCGCGCCATCACATTGTCAATCACGATCACGGGCCGGCTGTCCATGCGGTCATGGTCGGTGAAGAAGCGGCCGGCGCGCAGCGGGATACCCATCACTTCGAGGTAATCCGGTGTCGCGCAGGTGGAGAGCGCCACCGGCTGTTGGTTCTCGGGCGGCACGGCCGCGGTGGTCCAGTAGCCGTTTTCGTTGTTGCCCTCGCGCATGGGAACGGTATCCACCACGGCCACGGATTCGACTCCCGGCACGCGCCGCGCGCGCTCGATAATATCGTCCCAAGCCGCGCGGATGCGCGCGGGATAGGGCAGCACCGCCGGCGAAATCGCCATGCGGCTGACCAGCACGCTGTGCACGTTGACGCCCGGATCGAGCGCCGATAAACGCAGGAGCGCGCGCCCCAGCGTTCCGGCCGAGACCAATAGCACCACCGCCAGGGCGATTTCCGCGACCACGAAACCGCCATGCAAGCGGCGCGGATCTCCCGCCACGCCGCGCGCCCCGGCGCGGAGGGTTTGTTCGAGAGCGCGCGCGGGAACCCGCCAGGCCGGCGCCAGACCGAAAAGCAATCCACTTACAAGCGACACCGCCAGGGCGAACGCCAGCACGCGCCAATCCAGTCGCACCTCGCCCGTGCGCGGCAGATCGCCCGGCCAAAACGCCAGGAACCGCCGCAGGCCCGCCGCCGCCAGCGCCACTCCCAGCGCGCCGCCGCCCAGGCCCAGGACGGCGCTTTCGGTAAGGCATTGCCGCACCAGCCGGAAGCGGCCCGCGCCCAGTGCCATCCGCATGGCCAACTCGCGTTCGCGGGAAACGGCGCGCGCCAGCATCAGGCTGGCCACATTGGCGCACGCGATCAGCAGCACCAGGGTCACGGCGCCGAGCAACAGCCAAAGCGTGGATCGGACGTCTTCCACATCCGGACGAAGCGGAAGCGCGCGCAGATTCCGGCCTTTGTTCGAATCCGGGTGCAATTCCGCCAGGGCGCGGCCGAGCGATGCGATCTCCGCCTGTGCCCGGGCCAGCGTCGCACCGGACGCCAGGCGCCCCACCCCCCGCACCGGATGCGCGAACCGCTTCTGCAGATAGGGCGCCGTGTCCTGCCCCAGCGGTGTATATACGCCAGCCTCTCCATCGAGTTCGAGGCCGGCGGGCGCGATGCCGACGATCGTGTAGCGTTTGCCATCCAGAACCAGCGTGCCGCCCACCGCCGCCGGGTCGCCCGCGAAGTGACGCTGCCACAAACTGTATCCCAGGATCGCCACCGGCGTTCCGCCCGGCTGGTCTTCGGCCGGCAGGAACGCGCGCCCCTGAAACAGCCGCACGCCGAGGACGGAAAACAGGTTGTGCGAGATCTCGAACTGGTCTTCGTATTCGGCCTCGCCCGGCTCGCTCAGCGTGGCGGAATTGTAAACCCAGCCGGCCAGGTCCAGCGAACGGCTGGCGCGCCGGCAATCGAGGAAATCGGGATACGCCAGATACTGCTGGGTGTAACGCGAATTGTCCAGGTGCCCGTCCACCGCCACCAGCCGATCGGGCGCGGGAAACGGGAGGGGCTTGAGCAGAACGCTATCCACCACCGTAAACATGATGGTGGTGGCGCCGATGCCGAGCGCCAGCGTGGCCAGCGTGACGGCCGTGAAACCGGGCTTCTGCCTGAGCGTGCGGAGGGCGTAGCGGACATCCCGCCACAGATCTTCGAGCCAGCGCGTGCCGCGAGCGTCGCGGCAGCCTTCCTTCACCTGCTCGGGTCCGCCCAGGGCGAGCCGGGCTTGCCGCCGCGCTTCTTCGGGAGAGACGCCGCGCGCCACCAGATCGGCCGCGTGCTCTTCCAGATGGAAACGCAGTTCCTTTTCGAGTTGCTCTTCGAGCCGGGCGCGGCGAAAGAGGCGATGCCACCAGGTCATTCGGCGCCTCCCGCGGAGAGGCGCAGAATCAGTCCCACGGCCTGCGCCAGGCGCTGCCAGCTCGCGGCTTCGCTCTCCAATTGCGCGCGGCCCTGGCGCGTGAGCCGGTAGAACTTGGCCTCACGGCCGGTTTCGGTTTCTTTCCAATCGGCGGCCAGCAACCCGCGATTCTCGAGGCGATGCAAGGCCGGATAGAGCGACCCTTGCGGCACCTGGACGACGTCGCGCGAGACCTGTTGCAGGCGTTGCGCAATGGCGTAGCCGTGAACCGGGCCAAGGGCGGCGATTTTGAGAATCAGCAGGTCGAGCGTGCCCTGCGGCAGATCGGATTTAGGCGGCATGCTGGATACCTCGGACTTCTACACGTTAGCATAGGACGTGTAGAAGCCAAAAGTGTCACATAGCCGGCTAGCGGGAGCGGGTGTCCGCAAACATACGGTCGAGCTCGCGGAGCGGATCGGGCCAGGGCGCGGGGATGCCCATGGATCGGACATAGGCAATCGACTGGCCCATGTGCTCATGGGTGTGCGCCAGGATTCTCATGTAAACGCGCCGCACCGTGGTCCGCTCGCCAAAGAAATTCCCGGCCCTTTCGAGGCCATCGGCGCTCAACGCCGCGAAAGACTGCTGGACCGCCTCGAAAGACCGCCGCAGCAGATCCAGCACATCCTGCTTCGTCGTGAGGGTCCGTTCCAGTTCGACGTTCTTGCGGATCATGGCCGCGAATTGCGCCAGTTCGTCGCCCTGGGACGGGCCATAGAGATCGAGGTCATCGGGCAACCTCGCTCCGGCCATACGAAGCAGCGCGAGGTTACCCGCGGCAATGTGCACCAGGATCGCGGAAAACGGCCGCGTTCCGGTCGTGGGACTCCAGCCGTACTTGTCATCGGGGACCGCGGCGGCCAAAGCCCGCAGTTGAATGCGGCAGATATCGAGTTCCCGGAGGAACTCGCCGTGAAAACCTGGAAGACGCGATTCCATAGCGGCGACTCCACTCCGCGGCTAAAGAGCCATCTTCCACTCACTCCCCACAAGCACCACGCGAAGAGTCTGGGATTCTCCCTCGCCCGCCTTGGCGCTCTTAAACTCGACTTCGGCCGTATTGCCGCGCACGGTCACCTTGTCCACTTTGAGGGCCAGCGTGCTGGCTGCCATTTGGGCGAACATGTTGAGCGCGTCCTGTTTGCCCTCGCCGGAAAACATCGGCGTCAGCGATTCCCGCGATTGCGGTTCCACGCTGTTGCGGATCCCGTCGAGATCCTTCTTGCGGCAGATCTCCAGAAACGCAATCACGGCTTTATAGGGCGCGCTGGCGATAGCCGCCTCGCCCGTGAGCACGCTGGACACAGCGGCACGGCGTACCACAGCGCAACTGAAGTCGGCGGTCACCTGCCACGGTCCGTCCTCGTCGGACATGCCCGTCATCGGCTCTTTCATCGAAACCTTGCCGGCCGCGCGATCGCCCAGCGGACCGGCCGCCTCGAACTGCAGCGTGCCGGCTTGACCGGAAACGGTCTCCGTGTAGAACATGAACCCTTTGCGGGTGAGCAGATGCCCACCGCTCCAGACGCCGGTGGCGGGATCGATGGTCAAAACGATACCGTGGATCGCGCCCGCCTGGGCCTTTTCGCTGGCCCAGTATCGCCAGTTGTCGGACGCCTTGCGCAGATCGTCCGGAACCGGCAGGTCCGACAATAAGACTGTCAGCACATCTTTGTGGGGGTCGGGCAGGCTCGGTTCCATGAGGGCGAAAACGTGTCGCAGCACGAATTTGTCTTTGGCCACTTGCAAAGTGCCGGACGCGCTATCCCCAGCCGTTTCCGCAACGGCCACGGCTGAAAAGAGGCTGAACGAGACGACCAGCAGGCAACTCCAAAATAACGAACACATGATCTTTATCCTCCGATCGTAAGATGCGCTATTGAGAGCCGCTCAAATAAACATCTCTTCGTCTTGCGTGGCTTTATCCACGGAAGGCCGCCGCTGACCCTTGACCAGCGTGGAAACCGCGGCGGAGATCCCCGCCGCCAGGCCGTTCACTTCGCGAACCGGTTTCATCACCGCCCGCTTCACCGTTTCGCTGACCTCTTCCACCTGTTCGACGGTGCTTTCCACGGAGCGGTCGATCTGCTCGAGGCGCGCGCGGGCGCGCTCGCCGGCGTCCTGCACCAGGTCGCCCAACCGTTCCACTTGTTCGCGGCCCGTTTTGGCGATGTCCACGGCTTGCTCGACGATTTCGTTAACCTTGGGGCGAGTCTCCTCCAGCATCACGCGGACGCGAGCCAGCACGGCGTTGCATTGCTCGATCATCTGGTTGGCCTTTTCCAGGATAGGCCTGGCGGCCTCGATGGTCGGGCCGGCCTTCTCGAACAAGACAGTTGCCTGTTCCACCATGGGGTCCAGCTTGCGAATCACCGGCTCGGCGCGCTCGATCAGCGGCTCGGCCTTTTCCTGCATCTTGCGCACCCTGGCATGCAGCGCCAGCATGACTCCGGCCTGCACCAGGAACCCCACGGCGGCCAGGATCACTCCCGCCGTGATCACCCAACGAAAAACTTCCTCTGTCATCGGAGAACCCCCGCCCCGTTTGGCCGGTTTACCGCGGTGTACCCTCCGCGGGCGGCGGCTGCGGGCCTACCGCATCGCGATACGCCTGCTTGCCCGCTTCCATGGCATCGGCCAGGCTGTCTTTCTGGCGGCCCAAAGCTTCCTTGCCCTTGTCCACCCAATCGGTAGTGGCTTGCCGGATATCGTTGGTCCGCTGTTTCAGAAACTCGCCGCCTTCGCCGGCCTTATTCTTCAAATAATCGCGGGTCTCCTGTCCGGACTTCGGTGCGAATAACATGCCAATTCCCACACCGACGCCCAGCCCGAGTAAAAAACTGGAAAATCCGTTCTTGTCCATGTAATTCTCCTCATGCGCTCGACTTCCAGAGCCTACAGGAAAGCCGTCAGCTTCAGCCATTTTCCAGTATACTCCGCATAAGTAAGCCGATCATGCCAGAGCGTAAGATCCGTCCCCTGGCCGCCGAGGCTCTATGGGGATATGCATTGAGAATTCTGGGCGGACGCGCCTGTTCCACCAACGAATTACGCGACAAATTGCGCCGCCGCGCCGAACACCAGGCGGATGTGGAGGCCATCCTCGCCCGCCTCAAAGACTGCGGCTATCTGGACGACCGCCGCTTCGCGGAAGGCTTCGCCGCGGCACGGCTCTCCAACGACAAACTCGGCCGCGCGCGCGTCATGCGGGATCTCAGGAACCGCCGTGTCGCTCCCGCCCTGGCTGAAAGCACGGTCCGCCAGGTCTACCAGGACGTGGACGAACCTGCGCTGATCGAGGAATGGATCCGGCGTAAATACCGTCTGGCTCCTCGCGAGAACCTGTTTCACGAGGAAAAAGACATCGCGGCCGCGTATCGCCGCCTCCTTCGCGCAGGCTTCCGATCGGGGGAGATCATTCGCGTCCTGAAACGCTTCGCCAAGAATCCGGAGCTGCTGGATTCTTTCGAACCGCCGGAAGAGTCCTGCGAACCGGAGTAGAAAAAGGGCTTCCCATGGACTTGAACTGAGTATATACTTCCACTGGAATCGAATCCGGGTGACCCGATGCGGCTATCGGAATTAGCGGCTCGGCTCCGGGACCTGGTGGACAGCCAGGCTTCGGTCACTGCGGCGGAGGAACTGCAGCGCAGGGCCCTGCGGGCAGAAACGGACTTGCTCGCGGCGGAGTATGCGGTTCAGGAGACGAGGCGCCGCTACCGCGCGTTTTTCGTGAACAATGCGGACGCCCTGTGGCAAGTCGACATCGATGAGCCGATTCCACTCGATCTGCCGCTCGATGAGATCGTGGACCGATTTTACCGAAGCGCCCGCCTCTCCGACTGCAACGACGTTTATGCGCGCTTGAAGGGAGCGGCCAACGCCACCCAGTTGGTCGGCGCCGCGATTGACGACCTGATGCCCCGCCGCGATCCCCAGAGATTTGCCCAGATGCGGCAGATTCTGGATGCCGGATTGCGAGGGGAACGCGTCGAGCTCAGTGACCACGTCCCCGACGGCACCGAGACGGATCGCATTGTCACGGCGACTCCCATCATCGAGAACGGCTGCCTGGTCCAGCTTTACGGGATCTCTTGCGACATCACACGTCTGAGGAAGACGGAATTGGCGCTTCGCGAAAGCGAGCGCAGTTACCGCACGGTTTTCGATTCCGCGCAAGATGCTCTCTTCCTGATACGGGAGGAAATCGTGGTGGAGTGCAACCCGAAATCCGAAGAACTTTTCGGGCGGCCCCGCGACCAGATCGTGGGCCGGACACCGTATGCGCTCTCTCCGCCACGCCAGCCCGACGGGCGGGATTCCAAGGATGCTGCGCGGGACTACCTGGCGCGCGCCATCGCCGGGACACCGCAGTTTTTCGAGTGGCGGCATAGTAAGGGTAACAGCGCCCCGTTTGACGCCGAGGTCGGCCTGAACCCGGTACCGCTCGCCAACGGAGGTCTCATTCTGGCGACCGTGCGCGATATTACCGAGCGCAAGCAAAGGGAACGGGAACTGCGGGAGCTGAAAGCCCGGCTGGAAAATGAGAACATTCAACTGCGTGAAGTAATTCACGTAGGTCAGGAACCGCAGGCCCTGATGGGAGAGAGCGAAGCCATGCGCCGGGTGTTGAATGACATCCGCACCGTGGGGCCCACCAACGCCACGGTGCTCATCCTCGGTGAGACCGGCGTGGGCAAGGAATTGGTGGCGCGCGCCCTGCACCAGGTCAGCCAACTGGAGGACCGGCCGCTAGTCACCGTGAACTGCGCCGCGCTCACCGGCACCTTGATCGAGAGCGAGTTCTTCGGTCATGAGAGAGGTGCCTTCACCGGGGCGGTGGCACGAAAGCGAGGCCGTTTCGAACTGGCGGATGGCGGCACCATTTTCCTGGATGAAGTGGGCGACCTGCCGCTGGACCTCCAGGCCAAGCTGCTGCGCGTTCTGCAATACGGAGAGTTCGAACGGGTGGGCGGCACGGAGACCCTGAAAGTGAACGTGCGGGTGATTGCAGCCACTAACCGGGATCTGGAGGCGGCGGTCCGCTCGGGTACGTTTCGCGCCGACCTTTATTACCGTCTCAACGTGTTTCCCATCGAAGTGCCGCCGCTGCGCAAGCGGCGCAGCGACATTCCTTTGCTGATCCAGCATTGTCTCAGCAAGCTTTCGCGAAACCTGGGGAAGCCGCTGACGGCTGTAACCCCGCGCTCCCTCGACCAGTTAATGGAGCACGACTGGCCAGGCAATGTGCGCGAACTGTTTCACGTCTTGGAGCGGGCCGCCATCCGGACGCGGGGAACGGTGGTCGAGGTGGAAGAGGTCCTGGGTGCCCCGCGTCAATCGCCTGAACCGGCCGTGCCCTCGCCGCGATTGGAGGATGTGGAGCGCCTCCACATCCTGGCGATGCTGCGCGAAACCAATTGGGTAATCGAAGGCCCCCAGGGCGCGGCTTCGCGCGTCGGTCTCCATCCGAACACCCTGCGTTATCGGATGAGAAAGCTCGGGATCGAACGCCCTCAGCGTGTATGATATTTCACCACTAGACCGTTGTGGCCACGGTATTTCGTGGGTACCCCGAGATCTGGTGGGCGAGAGTGACTGACCGCTGTATTTTCATTTATTTCAAGCTGCAACAAAACAGTTGTTTTCAGTAATTTGAGTATTATCACCCTTTAACTCGGAATTGGCACCAGATTTGCAGTTGGCGGCCTCATAGTGTCAACCACGATGGAACAACCGAATGGCGTGCCGCCGGACAACGAGCGGTTCGCGACAGCCTGGTCGGAAGCCCATCTCCGGCGACTTTGGGAGGGATCTCTGGACGGCTTCCGGGTTACGGACGAGGGCGGCATTATCGTTCGTGTGAACCCGGCCTGTTGCCGGATTTTCGGCAAGACGCGCGAGGAGATGGAAGGAGCCGTCTTCACCTGCTGTTACCGCGAGGATGCGCGGGCGGAAGTGATGGCGGTCCACAACAGTTGCCTGAACGGCCACTCGGTTCCGATACGGACGGAATGGGACCTCCCGCGCAGCGACGGTCAACGGCTATGCCTGGAAGTGAGCTATAGCGCCATAGCCGCAGCCGGAGGGCGCGTCGTGTTGAGTATACTGCGCGATGTCACGGCGCAGAAGCGATCCCAGGAAGAGTTGCAAAAGAACGAGGAGAAGTACCGCGGCCTGGTGGAGACCACTCCGGACTGGATCTGGGAAGTGGATCTGGCGGGACGTCTCACGTATTCGAATGCCAGCGTGCAAGGGATCCTGGGTTACCAGCCGGAAGAAGTGGTGGGTCACTCGATGGCTTGGCTGCTCGACCCGGCGGATGGCCGGGGGATGGAGGAGCGCCTTTCGGGCGTAGGGGCGGAAAGGCGCGGCTGGAAAAACCTTGTGCTGCGTTGGCGGCACAAAGACGGCAGTTGGCGATATCTGGAAAGCTACGCTTCACCGATCCTCGATATGCACGGAAAAGTGGCCGGCTACCGTGGTGTGGACCGCGACATTACCGAACAAAGGGCGATGCTGCAGCGCTTCGACCAGGCCCAGAAACTGGAGAGTATCGGCCGCCTCGCGGGGGGGATCGCGCACGATTTCAACAACCTGTTGACGGTCATCCTGGGTTACTCCAATCAGGTTCTGGACAAGCTCTTCCCCAGCGACCCGCTGCACGGGCCGGTAAGCGCGATTGAAAAGGCCGGACGCCGCGCGGCGGACCTGACTCGCCAATTGCTCGCGTTCAGCCGCAGACAGGCCGTACAACCTGCGCTCCTCGATCTGAACTCGATCATCGCGGATACCGAGAGAATGCTGCGGCGCGTGATCGGGGAAGATATTGCTCTCTCGACGTCTCTCTGTCCCGATCTGAAGCTGGTCGTGGCGGATCCCGGACAGATCGCGCAGGTTCTCATGAATCTGGCCGTGAATGCCCGCGATGCCATGCCGAAGGGCGGTGAGATCCTCATCGCGACCAGTCACGTGGAGATCTCGGACACATCGGCTCAGGGCAGTGCGGGCCTCTGGCCCGGCTCTTGGGTGCTGCTGACATTCAGCGACACCGGGATTGGAATGGACGAGTATGTTCAATCGCGGTTGTTCGAGCCTTTCTTTACGACCAAACAACCGGAAAAGGGCACGGGACTGGGCCTTTCCACTGTCTACGGGATTGTGAAGCAGGCGGGAGGGCATATCTGGGTATATAGCGAACTAATGAAGGGCAGCACATTCAAGATCTATCTGCCGGCGATTCAGGGAGCGGCGGCGAGTCCCGCGCCGGAAACCGCCGCTCCCGATCCCCGAGGAACGGAGACCGTCCTTCTGGTGGAGGATCAGGAGGAAGTGCGCAAGTTCGTGGTCCAGTCTTTGGAACCGCTCGGTTATGCCGTTCTGCCGGCGTCCAGTCCCGCGGACTGTCTGAAGTTGCTGGAGCACTACGACAAGCCGATCGATCTCGTGGTGACTGATATGGTCATGCCGGGCATGTCGGGGAGTCAGTTGGTGGCAAAGATCGAAAAGCTGCGGCCCGAGATAAGGAGAGTCCTATACATGTCTGGGTATGCCGAGGAGTTAGTATTGAGTCCGGATAATATCAAAACAGGAGTGTGGTACTTGTCCAAGCCGTTTACGCGGCAGATGTTGGCCGCCAAAATACGAGAAGCCGTGAGCAGCAAGAGTAAACCTTCTGTGCTGGTAGTCGACGATGAAGAAGACGTGCGCCGGTTTCTGGCGGACGTGCTGCGCGATGATGGATACGAAGTAAGCGAAGCCGCGAATGGGAAGCTGGCGTTCGAGGCTCTGAAGCAGCACCGCGTCGATCTCATGATTACCGACCTGGCCATGCCGGTATGGGAAGGCATTGAGACCATCCAACAGGTGCGACAGGCTCATCCCTCGATCAAGATCATCTCCATCTCGGGGAGGTTCTCCGATGAGATCCTGCACGCCACCCGGCTTCTGGGGGCGGATACGACGTTGGCCAAACCCATTTCGGCGGAGTTGTTGCGCCAGACGGCCTTTGAGCTTCTGGGGGAATAGTTCATGCAGACGGTCCTGGTGGTAGACGACGATCCGGCGGTGCGCCGCTTCATCGCCCGCACCTTGGGTGCCGCGGGTTACGTCGTGGTGGCCGCCGGTCGCGCGAAGGAGGCTCTCTCCCTGATTGGCGGCCGGGAAGCGGCGGTCGATTTGGCGGTAATCGACATGGCGATGCCCGCAATGAGCGGTCTGGATCTTGCCGCCAGACTCGAGCGCGATCACGGGGAGATCAAAATCCTATTTATTTCCGGTTATGGCGATAGCATCGCAATGGAATGTATTGCCCGGCAATCGCCGCGGCAGGTTCTGTTGAAGCCGTTCTCCGAACAGGCGATTGCCGGCCGGGTGGAGCAGTTGCTCGGCACGCCCGGTCCTACCGCTGGCCCAGCAGCCAAATAAACCAGCGATCGAAGGTCACCGGTTGGCCGCGATCACCGTCCGTATAGCATCCGGTTACAACATCCGGGCCCTCTATCCCAGTAGCCTCCGTGAAATGGTAGTTCCAGACGTCGCAGCTTCTGAGAGCCTCCGTGGACGGCGGTTCAAGCAGGCGCCTCAGTTCCCCGGGCGAGTGCAGAACAGCGATGCCGGGGGCGCCGACTGCCACAAACGGCATGGGGCGCGGCGAAGCCAGGGCGTAGGGAATCAGGCGCGGCTGTGCCACATCCGGCTCGACCAGCCACGGGCGGCGCTCGGGATACCGGCCGATGAGCGCGGTGTTGCTGGCGCGATCCAACTCGCGGGCCCAGATCACCGCCGAACCGTCGATGTCGGCCCGGTTGTAGACCCACTCGTTGCCCGGGTCGTGCGTGCTGGCGTAGCGAACAAAAACCAGGTGCCGCTGTCCTGAGCGCTCCAGTTCGCGAAGCACATTCGCGCGCGCCGTGGCTACCGGGGGCCAGCGCCATCCAGGAACCGCTGCGGCAAGGCCGCTATTCTCCGCCGGGCCGGCGCAAACCTGGATCGCCAGCAGAAGCACCGCAGCCAGCGGGAGGCAGCGCACCAGGTACAACCCGGCCGGCAGCCGCCGCCATCGCCAAGGACGGAGTTGCCGCAGGCTCATGGTAACGAGCAGTATGCCGAGCCCGGTAGCCGGCGCGGCGTAGTGGGCATAGTGCCACACCTGGCATGCCAGCGCCAGGAAAAAAAACGCCGCCAGCAGAATCGCCCGTCTGTTCAGGCGTTTCCGCCACAGGCCGGGCAACGCGAGCAGTGGAATGCTAAACAGCGGTCCCAGGTAGAACCGCCAATAGGCTCGGGCTTTGAGCGCCAGGTCAACGAAAAAACCGTCGCGGGCCAGGTGGTAATTGTGCAGTTCCCATCCCAGATAAAATCCCCGCAACTCCCGGTTGTTGTAGAGCGGCGCGGGACGCGGGGACTGCCACACGAAGTGAGGCGCCACCGCCATGGAGCTGCGGTAAAGACTGTAAGGCAGCATGGCGCCGTGGCCCGTGACGCGAAAGTTGTAATAAGCCATGCCCGCTCCGGCGATGGCCAATACCACGCCCAGCGGGATCGAGATGCGGCGCAACAGGATCCGGCCAGGTGGACGCTTCTTCCCCAAGAGCTCCGCCACAAGCCAGACTGCTATACCGGCGCTGAACACCGCACCCTCGAACGGGCGGCTGTTGGCCAGAATGGCAATGCCCACCCCCATGACCGCCGCCAGCCGCCAGTGTGGCGCCCGCAGCAGGCGCGGCAGCGCACCCAACGCCAGCGCCCCACCCGTGGCCGCCAAGGCTCCGCCCCAGTAGGAGTTCATCCAGTAACTCGACACTCCCAGACGCAGTATCGCCAGTGCCGCTCCCAATAGCGCCCAACGCGGAGGCAGCCATCCTTGCAGCATCCAGCACAGCGTCCCGCACATCAGACCCGTGCTGAGCCATACGCCAATCCAGGGGTGGCCGAATACGGCTTGGCCGATCGCCAAAACGGCGGCCGGTCCCATGGGAAAGGCGCTGACATATACCGGCCGCACCAGGATGTGCATGGTCTCGAAGTGCGGCCATGCCGGATGGGGCGGATTCACCAGCCGGCCTTCGGCCAGCGTATCGGCGCCCAACAGGAATGTGAACTCGTCGTGGATGCGCGGCTGCGGCACCGGCCGCCACGGCAGCAACGCCGCGCGGACCAGCAGCGGAGCGAGCGCCGCCGCCAGAATCGCCAGCCGCCGTCTGCGTGCCAGGGCCGCCAGCGGGCGCTCCCACCACCCTAGCCGGACAATTCGCCAGCGAGCCGCGAACCAGGCGGCCAGCACCGTGGCAAGCGCCAGGGCAGTCTCGGGATTAGGCAGGTTCACCGGCATGGAAGACGGCGAGATGACCATATGTTAGAATCGCGCTGCTTAGATTTTGAGCTTACCAAGACAAGGATGGGTGATAAACAATGAGGATCCTGAGCCTTGGAGCCGGGGGATTTATAGGGTCGCACCTGACGCATAGATTGCTTCAGGAAGGTCACACCGTGACAGCGGTGGACATCGACTCGGACAAGTTGGATGATTTTCTCGGGCATCCCAGCCTGACGTTTCTAAGGCAGGATATCCGCAGTCCGGAATGGAGCCTCGACCCCTTGGTGCGGGACGCGGACCTGGTGATCGATCTGATCGCCTATGCCAATCCGGGACTCTATCTGCGAATCCCACTCGAGGTATTCCGGCTCAATTTCATCGAGAACCTCAAGATCGCCGAGGCCTGTGTGCGATATGGGAAGCGGCTGATCCAGTTCTCGACCTGCGAGGTGTACGGGCGCACGGCGGCCAGTCTCAAATACGCCGCGGTGAAACACCCCGACGACCCGATTCACGCCACATTCTCCGAGGACACCAGCGAGTACATTCTCGGGCCCGTGGTGAAACACCGCTGGATATACTCCTGCGCCAAGCAACTGCTCGAACGCGTGCTGCACGCCTACGGGCTGGAGAAGGGGTTCCCGTATACCATCGTTCGCCCCTTCAATTTCATCGGCCCGAAAATCGACTTTCTGCCGCACGAGCGGGAAGGAATCCCGCGGGTCTTTTCCTTCTTCATGGACGCGCTGCTCAACGGAACGGTGATGAAGCTGGTGAACGGCGGCACCAACCGGCGGTGCTACACCTATATCGACGATGCCGTCGATTGCATCCAACGCATCGTCGAGAATCCCGGCGGCGTGTGCGACCGCGAGATCTTCAACGTCGGCTCGCCCTACAACGAAATCTCGATCCGGCGGATGGCGGAGACCATGCGCGAAATCTACGCCGAGAAGTTCCGCGATGGCACCCAGCCGCTGCCGGATATTGTCAGTGTATCGGGCGAGGAGTTCTACGGCGAGGGCTACGACGACTCCGACCGCCGCATTCCCGACATCACGAAGGCCCGCACACGACTCGGCTGGGAGCCGAAATGGGGAATCCGCGAAACGCTGGAAACCACTATGCGCTACTACGTCACCGAATTCCGGAAAGCGCTCGCGGATGGCGCGGCACATGGTTGAGAACGTCTTCGTTCTGATGCCGGCGTACAACGCCGCGCTCACCGTGGAGAAGGTATTCGCGCGGATTCCGGAGCCGGCCCGGCGGCGCATCCGCCGCTATTTTGTGGTGGATGACGGCAGCCAGGACGATACCCTGGCGGCGTTGGCGCGCCTGGAACGGCAGTTCCCGTCGCTCACGGTCCTGCGGCACGAAACCAACCGGGGCTACGGCGAGGCCGAGAAGACTCTGCTCCGCGCCGCCCTGCAAGAGCAGGTGGATGTGGGCGTGGTGTTGCACGCCGACGGGCAGTATTCGCCCGAGAAGATTCCCGACCTTCTGGAGCCTTTCGACCGCGGCACGGCCGACCTGGTGCAGGGCTCGCGCATGCTGGGCGGCGGCGCCTTGCGCGGCGGGATGCCGATCTATAAGTTCTTGTCGAACAAAGTGCTGACCGCCATCGAGAACCGCGCCTTCGGGATGAAGCTCGCGGAGTACCACAGCGGTTATATGCTGTACTCGCGCCGGGCGCTCGAGACCATCCCGTTCGAGCGCCTTTCGGCTTCATTCGATTTCGACCTGGAGATGATCGTACTGGCCCGGGCCAAGGGTCTGCGGATCGCGGAGATCGCCATTCCGACGATCTATGCCGGCGAAAAATCGCACCTCAATCCCATCAAGTACGGTCTGGATGTGCTGGCCGTGGCGTGGCGTTTCCGGCAAGGGAAATATCACGCAATGTAGCTCGTGCCCGCTACTTGGACGCCGCTCCGCGCATCATTTCGGGCCTTTCTTACCGAAGATCGCCAGGTCCACCGCATCGGCCATCGCCTGGTAACCGGCGTCGTTGGGGTGCAAGTGGTCGCCCGGATCGAAGGCGGCGCGGAAGCGCCCGGGGTTGGCGGAATCGCGCGTGGCTTTTTCGAAATCCACTACGGCATCGTAAGCCCCGCCGCCGCGGATCCAGTCGTTAACGGCCTGCCGCACCGCTTCCCCGCCCTCGCGATAGTAACCGGCTCCTGCGTAGGGCGTGAGGGTGCAGCCAATGACTTTGATGCCGTGGCTATGAGCCCGATGGATGATCTGCTTGTAAGCCGCGATGAGATCTTCCGCCGTGACCGGTTCGCCGGGTACGGAGAATCCCCGGCCGATGTCGTTGATGCCTTCCAGCACCATCAGCCATTTGACCCCCGATTGGCTCAGCACATCGCGATCGAAACGCGCCAACGCGCTGACACCGGCGCCGTCGCGCACCACGCGGTTGCCGCTGATGCCCAGGTTCACCACCGCCAGGTTCGCCGTTTTCTTGTCGCGGGCCAGCCGTGCCGCCAGCAGCGCCGGCCAACTATGATCGGTCTCATTGGTGGAACGAGCCCCATCGGTGATGGAATCGCCATAGGCCACCACGGCTTCTTCGTTCCTGAACGTCAGCACGTCCACCGCGGCCAGGTAGTAATACGACTGGGTAATGCGAGGTTCCAGAATCGATGGCGCCGAGGTCTCATCGCCCTCCTTCGAAATGTAGGTGTCGTGCAGGCCGGTGCCGTGATATGTCGGAGATCCGGTCGGGCCGGAAAAATAAAGACTGATGGCCAGATCGGTGAGCGGCGCCACCTTGAGATCCACGGGATCGCTGAGAAGCAACATGCCGGCCCCGAGGGTGATCGAAGGTTCGCCGCCGAAGGAGAGCGCGCGATCGGAGCCTTCCACGATGGCGGAGTCTTTGGCGCGCAAAGCGATATGGGCCGCGGCCACCACCACCGGTGCGCTGCCGAAAGCGTTTTCCAGCTTGATGCGCAGATGATTGCCGCCAATGCTGGTCCGCGCGATCATGCGCACGGTCTGGTTATCGAAGCCCAGGGGATCGGTAGGCTGCGGCGGTGTCGTGCGTGCCAGCATCTCCGCGGTGGCCCAGGTGGCCACCCAGTTTCCCGAGGGGCCTTTTTGGGCCAGAGCCAGAACCGGCACGAACAGCGCCAACAACGTCCATCGCAGCTTCATCGAAGAATTCCTCCTGGGTTGGAGGGTAGCACGGAGCCCCAACCTCAAGTGGCGGCACTCGCCCCCACGCCGTAGGCTTCGATCCATTCCAGCAGCTCGTGGATGTTGAGGGGCTTGGTGAAGTATCCATCCATGCCGGCTTCCAGGCAGCGCTCGCGATCGCCTTTCATGGCGCAAGCCGTCATGGCCATGATGCAGGTGTGCCGGCCGGTATCGAGATCGCGCTGGCGGATTTCGCGCGTGGCGTCCAATCCGTCCAGCTCGGGCATTTGCACGTCCATCAGGATTACATCGAATTCTTCCAGGGCGGATTTCGAGACGGCCTCCCTGCCGTTCTCCGCCACGGTCACGCCGTGGCCGGCCTTCGAGAGGGACAAGGCCGCCACTCGCTGGTTGATCCGGTTGTCCTCCGCCAGTAGAATGCGCAGCGGCCGGCTGGGGGATAGCGGCCGGCTTGGCTGGGGATGCGGTTCGGGGAGAGCGATCGGGGCGATCGAGTCTTCGCTTGGCGCGGCGAAGCGTGCCGTGAAGGCGAACGTGCTGCCGCGGCCGGGCGCGCTTTCCACGGTGATGCTGCCTCCCATGGCTTCCACCAGCCGGGCGGAGATCGCCAGGCCCAGCCCGGTGCCGCCAAAGCGGCGTGTAACGGAGTTGTCGGCCTGGCGGAAGGGCTCGAAAATAGCGGCCTGCTGCTCGGCACGAATGCCGATCCCCGTATCGGACACGAAGAACCGCAAGACCGTGCCGGAGCCATCCCCGGAAGGTTCTTCGGGAACGCGGGTAACCCGCAGTCGAACCGTTCCCGCGGCCGTGAACTTCACGGCGTTGCCGAGCAGGTTGAGGAGCACCTGGCGCACCCGTGTGGGATCGCCCTTGACCCGCGCGGGAACGTTCTCTTCCACCTCGCAGTGGAACTCCAGGCCCTTGTTGCGGGCCACCGCCGCCATCATGCGTCGCGTTTCTTCCACTAAACCGCGCACCGCGAAATCCTCTTGCGCCAACTCCATGCGGCCGGACTCGATTTTGGAAAGGTCGAGAATGGCGTTCAGCAGCGTCAGCAGCGACTGCGCCGATTCCTGCGCCGAATCGAGGTAGTCGCGCTGCTCGCCGGTCAAGAGCGTTCCCCGGATCAACTCTTGCATGCCGACGATCCCGTTCATGGGGGTGCGGAGTTCGTGGCTCATGTTCGCCAGAAACTGGCTCTTGGCGCGGTTGGCGGATTCGGCTGCCTCTTTGAGGGCGGCCTCGCTTTCCAACTTCCGTTGAATAATCCGGGTTTGTTTGTTCACCCGGCGGCGCAGCATCCCGATCCACGCGGCGGCAACCAACACCGCCGCGCCCATCCAGGCCACCATCGTGAGCGTGCGCTCATGCGTCCACCAGGAAGCGTTCCGCAAGACCTCGATATCGGCGGGGCTGCGCAGCAGAACCAGCAGCGATCGCGGCACGTTATCGGTGGAACGCCCCAACGTACAAATGCCCGTGACGCGCACCAGTGCACCGTCGCGGAGCCGTGCCAGCGGGTCGGCGGACCCGGCGTGCTCCAGCACCGCATTGAAAAGAAAATCGCCGGCGGCCAGCGTCAGTTCCTCTTCGGCGGACTCGATCACGCGGCTCACCAGGCGCCCGTCGATGCTGATCAGGTCCCCTTCGTAGTTGCCGCCGAGCGCCTCGTGCGCATCGGTCGAGATGGCGCGGGGAGCCGTCCCGTGCCCCAGCTTGACAAAGGTGGCGTCCTGCAAAACCGGGGTGCGCTCGCGGGGAACCGCGAATCCCAGAACTTCGACCCGGTCGCCCGGTTGGGCTGTCTCGGTCTGCTCGGACTGGACCAGCACACCTCCGCTGGCATCGGCGACATACAGCTCACGGGAGCGCAGGCGCTGATAGGTCACGGTTCCCTGAATGCGGACGCGATGCTCCCAGTCCTCGTTGGGCGAAAAGTGCAGCAGCGAGCGGATGGCCCACACCGTACCGGACGCACGTCCGGGAGCGATTACCTCGATATCGCCGGGAGTAGGCGTGTAGAGAACGATGGAAGTGAGCTGCCGCCGCTCGTTGACCACGGTCCCCACCACTCCGCGCACCCGCACGGTGGCATCGATCAGGTACGTCGGTAGCGGCCGCTCCGCAGGCCAGAGCAGGTGCACCCGGTAGCGATACAACCCCGAGGCAATCCACATACTGACGTGGGTCGATTCGCGAGCCAGCGATTGCACCACTCCGCCAGTTTCGGCCCAACGGCTGTCGTAACGGCCCGAAAACAGGTCTTGCAAGGGAGCGCGCAGCGGTTCCGGCATGCGGCCCTTTCCCAAGACCTGGAAAGCCGGATTCGCCACATCAGGCGCGAAACCGCCGAGGTTCACCTCGCCACGCAGATGGATGGTTTGCCCCTGCTCAACCGGGTAGAAACGCGGCGCACGGACGAACACCCCGGCGCTCCGGTCCTGGATGAACAGAATATGCCAGTTGCGATCGTAGAACGTAATCACGCCGCGCAGGTCGACCGGCGCCACTTGGCCGCGACCCGCGCTAGTGCGCACCTGGGCGGCGGAGGTAAGCGTTGCGGCGGAGGCGGTGGTGCGGGGAGCCGGGCCTGTTCGGGCCTGCGCTCCATAGGGTTCGACATCGTCTAAGCCGCCCACCAGAATCTGCCGCGCCAGAACCTTGCCGCCCACCCCAAACAGAGCGTGCGCCGCTCCCCGGACCGCAACCGTGGCGCCCATCACACGATCGGGGTCAATGCTGTCACGGTGCTGGATAATCGCGTCCACCTTGTTGCCGCCGCCGACCACCACCAGGCCGACACGGCCATCCAAACGGTCCGACCAGGAATTCACTACTCCGCGGATTTCCGCGTAACGGAACTGGCAATCCGGTGAATCCAGGTCGGTGATGTTCAGCTTGACAGGGGCGGGCATGCGCGCGCGCTCAATTCGCCTGACGACCGCGTTCGCCACCACGGGCAGGGTCTCGTTCTGGCCCGTAATCCCTTCTATAGACAGCACATCTCCCAGGCCGTAATCCTCCCGCCGATCGAGCAGGTCAACGCGGATGCCGGCTGTGTCGTCCTCGACCGCCAGAATGCGGAGCACGGGATCGTGAAAGACGGTGACGGCCTTCAGCCGGACCGGATAACGGCGTGCCGCCTCCTCCGGCGTCAACTTCCGGATGCTGGCGATAGTAGTCAAGACCGGCAGAGCCGCCGGCTTGCAGGCGGGCAGCCAGACACACGATGCGAACACTGCCCAGATTGCGAACGACCGCGCCCGGCCTCGACAATCGACGGATGGCAGCACCTACCAATCCTCTTATCGGCCAAAGTCCCCTGAAACTCTAGCCAAACCCAATGGTATTCTTGGAACGCCAGACCGCTGTGTCCACCGCTCCACGCGTTACCCTGTGAGTGGTGCCTACTTTCCACCGGACTCTCCGCACATATTTTTGGCTGCTGCTCTTTCTGGCTCTTCGCGCCGTCGGGAATTTGGCCCTCGCCTGGGGGACGCGGCGCCTTCCGCAAACGCTGGCGGGCGACCCGCTGGTGTATATCCGCGCCTTGCTGGACCCCTTCGTCGCGCTGGGGGTGGTGCTGCTGATCGTGGCGCTATTGGCTCGCCTGGCGCTGCTCAGCGTGGCCGATCTCAGTTTCATCCTCCCCATGACCGCCGTCGGCTACGTTCTGGCCGCGGTTCTCGGCCGCTTCGTGCTGCATGAGACCGTCAGCCCCTGGCGCTGGCTCGCCGTGATCCTGATTTTCGCCGGCGCGGCACTGGTGAGCTCGACTCCGCAGAGCACCACGGGGAAGCCGGAGGGATGCCGGTGACCTGGGTCCTGTTAACCATAATGGTGGTCGCCACGGCGCTGAGCGACATTCTGCAGAGCTATGAAATGAAGCGCGCGGGAGCGCAATCGGTGGGGGCGCGCGGCCTGGGCCGGCTGTTGCGGATGATCGTGGAGCGCCGCTACCTGCTGCTGTCGATTGTGTGCCTGGCGTTTTCGTTTTTCTCGTTCATGGCGCTGGTACAAACCGCGCCGCTGAGCTTCGCCGTGCCGGCTTCGGCGGCCAGCTACATTCTGGAGACGATTTTGGCCAAGGTTCTTTTGAAGGAACGGATCGGCGCGCGCCGGGCGGCGGGCGCGTTGCTGGTGCTGGGCGGCGTGGTCCTGCTGGGCAGGTGAGCGGGCGCGATTACTCCTCGACGGGCGAACCGACCGGCACCAGCGTGCCGCGGCGAATGTAGTAATCGCTGCCGCGCCAGCGAATGCTGCGCCGCGCGAAACTGGATACCCAGATCACGAACGCCATGGCGTCCCACAACGGAATCAGCAACATCCGCCGCCCATACCCGCCCTCCTGTTTCAAACCCCCGATCACCATCGCCGTGAGAGCGCACCGCACCGCCAAATAGCCGCCCAGGTAGACGGCGGCGGTAACGAGCGAGGGATTCGCCGCCACTCCCACGAGCGCCCACGGCAACCCGTGCGTGAAGATCAGCCCAAAGTGGCCCCACGGCCGCATGTGGCGCATCACCACGATCCAGCGCAGCCGTTTCCTAAAGAACTCGCCCACCGACTGGTAGTCCGCCACGGTCTCGATGGGGTAGCGTATCAAATCGATTTCGTAGCCTTGATTGGCAATCAGCCGGCCCACCAGCAGATCGTCGCCCGGACAGTTTTCAATGGCTTCATAGCCTCCGAAGCCGGCCAGCCGTTCGCGCGTAGTGGCGATGGTCGGCCCCAGCGCGAATTTGACGCCGTCGAGTTGCCAGGCCACCACCACGCCCACGTAAAAATCGGAGAGCATGCCCACCGCTTGCAGGCGATCCACAAACGTTCGCTCTTCGATCGGAAGGTAGAAACAGGTGACGGCGCCGATCTTGGGATCGGCCAGCGGGGCGATCACCGCGCGCAAGTAATCCGGCCGGACGCGCACGTCGCTGTCGCTGATCACCACGTGGCTGTAGGCCGCCTCGCTCACCAGCCGCGCCAGTTTCGCCACTTTGTCGTTGGTGGCGTCGCGTCCCGAACCGTAGAGCACGCGGATCGGCCGCTCGGGGAATTCCCGAATCAAGCGGTCGATCAGCGGAAGCGCCGGATCCTCGCGGTCTCCCACGCAAAAAACCAGCTCGTATTGCGGGTAGTCCTGCCGGCAAAAGCTGGTGAAATTCTCATAGCCTTCCGGATCGAGGCCACGGATGGGCTTCAGGATGCTGATAGGAGGAGTAAAATCGCCTGCCGCGCGCCGCGGACGGCGGAAAAACCGCCAACAGCTAACGAGCGCAATCCCATAGTAAATGAATGGGATAGCAGCCATTGCCAGGAACACGGCGGGGAGCAGTTTGAGGACCATTGCGATTAGTCACCGAACCCGAAAAAAATGAAAATCAACGTATAGACGCTTTTAAGTATAGGCGAGGGTACACCTCAACCCAGCAGGATGTTGTTATTCTTGTGGGTCAAGCGATGGAGAATCCTGGCTTCGAAGCGGCGGGCGCCCACAAAAATCTCCCCATTTATCTAGCCGTTCTGCTAATCGCGGGAGCGATCTACCTCGGCTGCATCCTCTCTCCCCCCTCGCTGATGGACGACGTAGACGCCGTGCAGGCGCAGATCGCTCGCAACATGCTGACATCGGGCGATTGGGTAACGGCGCGCCTGGACGGCGTCGTGTATCTCGAAAAATCCCCGCTCATCTATTGGCTGATCGCGGTTTCTTACAAATGCTTCGGCTATTTCGATTGGGCCGCCCGCATCCCCGTGGCGCTCTCGTGCATGGCGCTGGCCTGGATCACCACGGCTTTCGGCATATGGGCATTCGGCCGGCGGGCCGGCTGGTTCGCGGGCATCGCCATGGCGACCTCGATCGGCCTGTTCCTGTTCACCCGCATCCTCATCCCCGACGTGATGCTGACGGCCACCATCGCGCTCGCCATGTGGGCCTTCCTGCGTGTCTTGGACGACGAGGAACCGCACCCGCGCCTGTGGGCCTTCGTGCTGGCGGCCAGCTTCGGCATCGGCCTTTTGTGGAAAAGCGCGGTGGCGGTGCTGTTCCCCGCGGCGGCGGCGGCGCTCTATCTCGTATTCACCCGCCAGTTATTCTCGCGAAAGGTCTGGAAACGGCTGCACGTCTGGAGCGGCCTGGCCATCGTGCTCGCCATCGCCGCGCCGTGGCATGTGCTCGCCGCGGTGCGCAACCCTCCCATTTTCGATCTGACGATGCATAGCGCGCCCGGCGAATATCATGGGTTCCTCTGGTTCTATTTCATCAACGAGCAAGTTTTACGCTTCCTGAACCTGCGCTATCCGCGCGATTACAACACCGTGCCGCGGCTCTACTTTTGGCTGCTGCACCTGGTCTGGCTGTTCCCGTGGAGCGTCTATTTCCCGGCGGTGTTCCGGCGGGCGAAAACCGGCGGCGCCTCGCGGGCCGCGCGCGTCCGTCTGCTGTGCTTTTGCTGGACCGGCTTCATTCTGGTCTTCTTCACGTTTTCCACCACGCAGGAGTATTACTCGATGCCCTGTTATCCGGCTCTGGCCCTGCTGCTCGGCGCGGCCATGGCGGAGGGCGGCGATTGGGTGCGGCGCGGCACGCGGGTACTGGCGGTCATCGCGGGATCGGCCGCGCTGGCGGCGCTGCTGATCCTGGCGGCGGTGCGGAATGTGCCCACCCCGGGAGACATCTCGGCGGCGCTCTCACATCACCCCGGAGCGTACACCCTGTCGCTCGGTCACATGGAAGATCTGACGCTGGCTTCCTTCGCCTATCTGCGGCTTCCGCTCGCCCTGGCGGCGGTGGCTTTCCTGATCGGCGCCGCGGGAAACATGCGGGCCGTGGGGCAGCGCGCTTTTCTGGCTTCCACCGTGATGATGGTCCTGTTTTTTCACGCCGCCCGCCTAGCCATGGTGGCGTTCGATCCGTACCTTTCGTCGCGCCCCTTGGCCCAAGCCCTGATCCAGGCGCCGCCGGGCGAGTTGGTGGTGGATCATCACTACTACACCTTCTCCTCGATTTTCTTCTACACCGATCGCACCGCGTGGCTCCTCAACGGCCGGTTCCACAACCTGGTCTACGGTTCGTACGCGCCGGGAGCGCCGGACGTTTTTCTGAACGACGCGCAATGGAAGGAGCGATGGCTGGGCCGCCAGCGCTATTACCTGGTGGCGGATGCCGCGCAACTGCCGCGATTTGAAAAGCTGGTGGGGCGGAACATGCTATGGACGGTTCGGGCCAGCGGCGGCAAGATCGTGCTCACCAACCAGGCGGTGGCGCCGCCGCGCGGTTCCCTTTAATCGGCCGGCCGCCCGTTCGATTTTTCCGCCACTCCCGCGGTCTCGAACTGAACCTCAAGCGGCGCTTCAATATTTGGAGCTATCGCCTTCGGCCAGCGCTCGTTACGCGCTTCGCGCCAATTCACCCGCGGCATGAAAAGCGAGCGATCCACGCGATCCTGATAGCGGATGGCAATGTTCAGCAGCGAATCGAGCAGCGATTCGGAGAGCAGGTGCGGCTGCAACCCGAGCTGCGCCAGTTTCACGTGCCGGGCATTGTAATAGTGCTCCTCGGCTTCCACGCGCGGATCGGGAAGGTGCTCGATTTGCACGTTTAAGTTTAACTTTTTACCCGCAACTTGTACCAGGTGAGCCAGTTCCAGAACCGAAAACTGCTCCGTGAACTGGTTGAACACGCGGCATTCGCCGTGCTGCGCCGGGTTCATGCACGCGAGTTCCACGCAGCGGACCGTGTCCCGAATATCCAGGTAGCCGCGCGTCTGCCCGCCCTTGCCGTACACCGTGAGCGGATGTCCCACGGCGGCCTGGGCGCAGAAACGATTGAGCACCGTGCCGAAGATCTCGTCGTAATCGAAACGGTTGGTCAGGGCTTCATCCAGGGCCACTTCCTCGGTCATGGTTCCGTAGACCACGCCTTGGTTGAGATCGGTCGCGCGCAGTCCCCAGATCTTGCACGCGAACATGATGTTATGGCTGTCATGCACCTTCGAGAGGTGATAGAAAGAGCCGGCCTGCTTGGGGAACGGCAGGACGTCCTTGCGGCCATTATGCTCCACCGTGATGTAGCCTTCTTCGATGTCGATATTGGGGGTTCCGTATTCCCCCATAGTCCCCAGTTTCACCAGGTGGCAATCGGGCTGGAACTCACGCAGCGCAAACAGCAGGTTGAGTGTCCCCGCCACATTGTTGACCTGCGTAAACACGGCATGCTTGCGGTCGATCATCGAGTACGGTGCCGAGCGCTGTTCGGCAAAGTGCACCACGGCCTCCGGCTGGAACGACCGGATGGCCCCGGAAAGAAACTCGTAGTCGTTCACATCGCCGCACAGAAACTCGATGGTATTCCCGGTCAGTTGCGTCCACGTGCGAAGCCTCTCGGGCATCTGGCGGATGGGCGTCAGGGTTTCCACGCCCAATTCGTAATCCCACTGCCTCCGCGAGAAATTGTCGGCAATCGCCACGCGATTGCCTTTTCCCGAAAGATACAGGGCGGTAGCCCACCCGCAGTAACCGTCACCACCGAGCACCAATATGTTCATTCTTTGGAAACCGTCCTTATCTCCCGCCCTGGCAGCCTTCCTGCGAAAACAGGAGCCTAACCGTGAACCCGGCACCCGCTGGCCCAGGGTGTACGCATGTCGCTCCGAATTGCGGACGCCCGCGTTTATCTTATCAGCATAAACCATTTAACCCCTGTAGCTCTTAATGGCTAGTGGGAATGTGGAAACATTGAAAGAACCGTGCTCAACCGCCTCCCAAAAAGTCGCGCATAATGAAGAAACCGGGAGCCCCCGGTCCTCAATATGACAGATCCAAACCTGCGGGTGTTGATCCCCGCCGACAAGATCCAGGAACGGATCCGCGAACTCGGCGTGCAGATTTCCAACGACTATCCGGAAGGCAACCTCCATTTCATTTGCATCCTCAAGGGCGCCTGCTTTTTCATGACCGACCTGGCGCGCGCCATGACGCGCGACGTGTTCGTGGACTTCATGGGAATTTCCACGTACGGAAAGGGCAAGACGAGTTCCGGCGAAGTCAAGGTTACCAAAGACCTGGACATTTCCCTCGAAGGCGCCGACGTGCTGATCGTGGAAGACATCGTGGATAGCGGCGTGACCTTGAACTACCTCATGAAACTGCTCGATCAGCGCCGGCCGAAGTCGATCCGCATCGCGGCCCTGCTCGATAAGCCGGAGCGGCGGTTACGCCCCGTGCACGTCAGCTACGTCGGGTTTCGCATCCCCGACAAGTTCGTCATCGGTTATGGGCTGGATTATGCGGAGAAATACCGCAACCTGGATGACATCTGCGTGCTGGACGATCCGACCCCGGCCTGACCGTTTCGGTCTAGGGTTTCCCGGTGGATACCAGTGCTTCCTGATCGTGCTGCTTGTGGAACTTGCGCTTCACATCCGGCCAGAATTCCTTGAGGATGTTGGAGAAGGCATCCGTGGCGCATTGCTGCAGCATCTTGCTCAGGTTGTCCTTCCAATCGCGGTTATCGGGGTAATACGCGTTGGAGATGGCCGTCGCGATGGAGTTGCCGCCCCACTCCGAAAAATTGAAGGTCACGCGGCCCGAATCCATGCGCGCCACAACAATCTGTTTGAGCGCGTAATAGGCGCGGTATTTCTTGCTGCCTTCACCCAGCCGGAAATAACGCGGGTCCTGGTGGAACAGCGCCGGGACGAATCCTTCCGTCATCATGTTGCCGATCATCTGATCGCCATAGCCGGCGGCGAAGCGCTTCAGATACCCTTTCATCCCTTCTCCAAAGGAGGGATTCGAATCTTCCAATTGGTAGAGCGTGGCGAAGAGACCGGCGGTTGGATACACCGGCCAATCGAAGGAGTCCTTGAAGGCGATGGTGATTTTCTGCTTGGCCGTGATGCTATGAAAAGGAATGGCGTTTTCCGTGGTGCGGTTATTGGGCAGGACGCCGAAAATCCGCTTGTCTTCCGGCGCTTGAACGGGCGGAGCTTGATCTTGTGCAGGTTGGACCGAATGGTTTTCCAAGATGGGAGGTGGATCCGGATCCTGAGCCATCGCGGCCGCAGCCAGAAAACACAGGGATAGCGCCAAGCGCATACACGCCATTTGGAGATTAGATGGTGGATGCTCCTTGTAGGTTACCCGCGCGACTAGCTAAATAGGGCTAGTGGACAATCCTCTGGGCGGTCTGGTACACTACTTGCTGTCCCTTTTTGAAAGCGCTCAGTGGGAGGTTCGTTTGCCTTTTTTGGGACGGACCGCTTGCACCAATGAGGAAACATGGCACGCAAACCAGGCAAACAATATCAATCCGCGCGCAAGCAAGTGGAAGCGCGCGAGTATCAGCTTGAGGACGCGGTACCCCTCATCAAGAAAATCAAATACGCCAAGTTCGACGAGACCGTGGAAATTCACATGCGGCTCGGCGTCGATCCCAAGCACGCCGATCAGATGGTGCGCGGCACGGTGGTCATGCCCAACGGGCTCGGCAAATCGAAAAAGGTGCTGGTGATCGCGGGCGGCGACAAGCAGCGCGAAGCGAGCGAAGCCGGCGCCGATTTCGTGGGTGGCGAGGACATGGTCAACAAGATCCAATCCGAAGGTTGGACGGATTTCGATGCCGTCATAGCTACGCCCGATATGATGCGATCGGTCGGAAAACTCGGCAAAGTGCTCGGTCCCCGCGGCCTCATGCCAAACCCCAAGACTGGAACCGTGACCCAGGATGTAACCAAGGCTATTCGGGAAATCAAGGCCGGCAAGGTGGAATTCCGCGTGGATAAGACCGGGATCATCCACGCGCCGGTGGGCAAAATCAGCTTCGAGGCGGGCAAGCTCATCGAAAACGCCGCCAGCTTGATCACGGCCGTTATCAAAGCCAAACCGGCCGTGGCTAAAGGAAAGTACGTCAAGAGCGCCACCATCTGCTCCACCATGGGGCCGGGAGTGGCGGTCGATACCACGCCCTTCAGCGTGAAAGCGGCGGCAGCGGTTTAACGCCGATCGGGTGTTCCCATGAAAAAGAAGGAAGATAAGAAAAAAGATATCGATGCCCTGCGCCAGGACCTGGAAAAGTCCAAGAACCTGTTTGTGACCGGCTACGAGAGGCTGCGCGTCGATCAGGATTTCGAACTGCGCAAGGCGGTGCGGGGGGCCGGCGGCAAGTACCGCGTGGTGAAGAATAACCTGGCGGAGAAGGCTTCCCAAGGCACCGCCGCCGAAAAGGTGCTGAAAGACCTTCGGGGCATGACTTCGATGGCCTATACCACGGGCGATCCCGTGGCCCTGGCCAAGGCGCTGACTGCCTACGCCAAAGCCAACCCCACTTTTACGTTCAAGGCCGGGTTGGTGGAAGGCCGCGTCATCGATGTCAAGGCCATCGGCGATCTGGCCAGCATGCCGCCCAAGGAACAGATCTTGGCGAAGTTGCTGTACTTGATCCAGGCTCCGGCCCAGCGGCTGGCGTCTACGATCAATGCAGTGGGCCGCAACCTGGCGGTGGTTGTGGATCAGGGCGTGAAAGAAGACAAGTTTCAGGCGTAGCGGTTTGGGCGCCGCGGATTTTATATATCGAGGAGTTCACAAGAAATGGCGGACATTAACGCAATTGCGGATCAGATTCAAGGCTTGAGCTTGCTGGAGGCTTCTCAGCTCGTCAAGTTGCTCGAAGAGAAACTGGGAGTTTCGGCGGCGGCCGCCGCTCCGGTGGCGGCAGCGGGCGGCGGGGCTGCCGCGGCAGCCGCTCCGGCGGTGGAAGAAAAGACCGAGTTCAGCGTGATCCTGACGGCGGCCGGCGCCAACAAGATCAACGTTATTAAAGCTGTACGCGAGGTTACCAGCCTCGGCCTGAAGGAAGCCAAGGACTTAGTGGACGGCGCCCCCAAGCCCATCAAAGAAGGTGTGAGCAAGGAAGAAGCCGAGACCATCAAAAAGAAGTTCACCGACGCTGGCGCCTCGGTGGAAGTGAAGTAGGAGTGGAGAATTAGCCGTCAGCGATCAGCGGTCAGCAGTCAGCTTGGATCTGCCCTCGGAAAAGCTGATAGCTGAAAGCTGACCGCTGACAGCTTCTCCTTTTCCATTTGACGCAGGGCGCAAGTCTTGCTAAACTGTGTAGTTGGGCTTCCGATTAGCTGGATTCGATCCTAATTGGTGAACGTGATTCCCGAATCCTGGTACTTCAATTGCAGTTGGCGCGGAACTGCAGAGAGGGGATCTCTGCGCGTTTCTTTGCCTGCACGTACACAGGATTCCTACGCTCAAACTACCACAGGCTTTCTCTTCATCGCTAGTCTTACTCCGGAACCAGTTCGAACCCTGCCCCTATTCGATTCGGCGCTCCCTGAGGTCTGGCCCCCGCGAGCGCCGTTGGCTTTGTGCTTTTAGCCCGGTTTTTTACTTGGCTTTGGCTGTTCTGCCGTCAGGAGTTTAAAGAATGGATATGCAAAATCACGGCGCTGTCCCCGAGCGAGTCGATTTTTCTAAGATCAAGACCTCTATTCCCATTCCGAACCTCATCGAGGTTCAAAAGAAATCGTACGAACGGTTTCTGCAGATGGACCTGCTCCCCAACGAGCGCGAGGACATCGGCCTGCAAACGGTATTTAACTCGGTATTTCCCATCTCCGATTTTCGCGGCGTCAGCGACCTCGAGTTCGTCGATTATTCCATTGGAAACTGGGAATGCAAGTGCGGCAACCTGAAAGGGCTGCACCATCTGCGCTCCACCTGCCGCAATTGCGGCGCCACCATCCGCACCGATCCTTTCCACGCCGGCGACATTCTCTGCCAGCACTGCGGCGTATTCAACAAGAACGTGGTGACTTTCTGCAATAAGTGCGGCGATCCGGTGGGCCTGCAGTTGAAGTACGACATGCAGGAGTGCCAGGAGCGCGGCATGACCTACGCCGCTCCCCTCAAGGTCACGATCCGTCTCACCGTTTACTCGAAAGACCCCGAGACCCAAAAGAAAAGCGTGCGGGACATCAAGGAACAGGAAGTGTTCTTCGGCGAAATCCCGCTGATGACGGACAACGGAACGTTCATCATCAATGGCACCGAGCGCGTCATTGTCTCGCAGTTGCACCGCTCCCCCGGCGTGTTCTTCGAGAAGCAGCCGGCCCAAGGCTACTACCTGGGCAAAATCATTCCCTACCGCGGAAGCTGGGTCGAGTTCGAGTACGACAACAAGAACATTCTCTACGTGCGCATCGATCGCAAGCGCAAATTCTACGGCTCCGTGTTTCTGCGCGCCCTGGGCTACAAGTCCGACGAGCAGATTCTGCGCGCCTTCTACCGCGTCAGCAAGATCTCCATCAAAGACAAGAAGCTCTTCTGGAACGTGGATGAGGGCCTGACCGGTTTGAAGCTCTCCCATGCCGTCACCGCCAAAGGCGGAGAAACCCTGGTGGGACAGGGCAAGAAAATCACGCCCTCGATTTTCAAAGAACTGCAAAAGGCCAAGGTCGAGCGCGTGGAAGTGGCGTCCAACGATCTGGAAGGCGCCTACGTGGTGGCCGACGTGGTGGATATGTCCACCGGCGAGGTCCTCATCGACGCCAACTCCGAGCTCACCGCCGTGGCTCTCGGCAAGCTGCTCGAAGCCGGTATCGAAGACTTCGAAATCTTCTTCCCCGAGCGCGACGACGTGGGCACGGTGATTTCCGCCACCATCCGGAAAGACACCATCAAGACGCAGAACGAAGCGCTCATCGAAATCTATCGCAAACTGCGCCCCGGCGATCCGCCCACCCTCGATACCGCCACCCAGCTTTTCCAGGGCATGTTCTTCGACCCGCGCAAATACGACTTCTCGCGCGTCGGCCGCATGAAGTTCAACATCAAGCTGTTCGATAAATCCGACGCCACCAGCCTGGACAAGCGCACCCTCGATTCCGAGGATTTCCGCGCCACCATCAAGTACCTGCTCAAGCTGCGCAAAGGCATCGGCGCGGTGGACGATATCGACCACCTCGGCAACCGCCGCGTGCGCGCCGTGGGCGAACTGCTCGAGAACCAGTTCCGCATCGGCCTGGTGCGCATGGAGCGCGCCATCAAAGAGAAGATGTCGGTGTACCAGGAAATGTCCACCGCCATGCCGCACGACCTGGTAAACGCCAAGCCGGTCATGGCCGCCATCCGCGAGTTTTTCGGCTCCAGCCAGCTTTCGCAGTTCATGGACCAGACCAACCCGCTCTCGGAAATCACCCACAAGCGGCGTCTCTCGGCCCTCGGACCGGGCGGCCTGAGCCGCGAACGCGCCGGGTTCGAAGTGCGCGACGTGCACCCCACCCACTACGGCCGCATCTGCCCCATCGAGACCCCGGAAGGCCCCAACATCGGGCTGATCTCGTCGCTTTCCTGCTTCGCCCGCATCAACGACTACGGCTTCATCGAAAGCCCCTACCGCAAGGTGGTCAAGGGCGTGGTGATCGATGAAGTGCGCATCCTGAACCCCGGCGATACCGATTACAAAGTCGGCGACATCGCCCCGCGCGGCCAGGCCGAGGAAACCAACCGCAAGCTGGGATCGAAGAAACAAGCCGCCGAGTTCGAAGCGCATTGCGAGTATCTTTCCGCCTGGGAAGAAGACAAGTACACGGTCGCCCAGGCCAGCGTCGATCTCGACGAAAAGGGCCGCATCGTCCCCGATCTTTCCAACGCCCGCCAGGCCGGCAACTTCGTGCTCAAGCCGCGCGAGGAAATCGAGTACATCGACGTCAGCCCCAAGCAGTTAGTCTCGGTGGCGGCGAGTCTGATTCCGTTCCTCGAAAACGACGACGCCAACCGCGCCCTGATGGGCTCCAACATGCAGCGCCAGGCCGTGCCCCTGCTGCGCGCCGACGCTCCCTACGTGGGCACCGGCATGGAGTACGTGACGGCCCGCGATTCCGGCGCCGTGGTGCTCTGCAAGCGCGCCGGCGTGGTGGATTCGGTGGATTCCGAGCGCATCATCGTGCGCGTGGAAGGCACCGCTCACGAAGGCCAGCTCTCCCGCGAAGTGGGCGCCGATATCTATCAGCTCACCAAGTTCAAGCGCTCCAACCAGAACACCTGCATCAACCAGAAGCCCATCGTCTATGTGGGCCAGCGCGTCGGCAAGCAGCAGGTGCTGGCCGATGGGCCTTGCACCGATATGGGCGAGCTCGCCCTGGGCCGCAACGTGCTTGTGGCCTTCATGCCCTGGCGCGGGTACAACTTCGAAGACGCCATCCTGGTCAGCGAGAAACTGGTCAAGGAGGATTACTACACCTCGATCCATATCGAGGAGTTCGAAATCGAAGCGCGCGATACCAAGCTCGGTCCCGAGGAGATCACGCGGGACATCCCCAACATCGCCGATTCGTTCCTGCGCAACCTGGACGAGAGCGGCATCATCCGCATCGGCGCCACCGTGAAGCCGGGCGACATCCTGGTGGGGAAAGTAACGCCCAAGGGCGAAACGCAGCTCACCCCCGAGGAGAAACTGCTGCGCGCCATTTTCGGCGAAAAAGCCGGCGATGTGAAAGACGCGTCGCTCTACTGCCCGCCCGGCATCGAGGGCACCATCGTCGATTGCAAAATCTTCTCGCGCAAGGGGCAGGAAAAGGACGAGCGCTCCAAATCCATCGAAGAGTCGCAGATCCAGCGCTTGCAGCGCAACCTGCAAGACGAAATCCGCATTTTGACCGACGAGCGCGCCAAACGCCTCGGCAACCTGCTCGAAGGCAAGAAGCTGCTGGCCGACCTGCACGACGAAAAGACCAACAAGCGCCTGCTCTCCAAAGACACCGAGCTGACCCGCGACATCATCGAGAAGATGAAATCGCGCGACCTCAAGCGCATGCGCCTTTCGGCCAAAGACCCGCGGCTCAACGAACAGATCGACGAAATCGAAGAGATGACCTCGCGCCAGATCGCGGTGCTCGAAAAAATCACCGACGAAAAAATCGGCAAGCTGCGCAAGGGCGACGAGTTGCCTCCCGGCGTCATCAAGCTGGTCAAGGTCTATATCGCCATGAAGCGCAAGCTTTCGGTGGGCGATAAGATGGCCGGCCGTCACGGCAACAAGGGCGTGATTGCCCGCATTCTGCCGGAAGAGGATATGCCGTACCTGCCGGATGGAACCCCGGTGGAAATCGTCCTCAACCCGCTGGGCGTGCCTTCGCGCATGAACGTGGGGCAGATTCTCGAGACCCACCTGGGCTGGGCCGCCAAAGCGCTGGGCGTGCAATTTGCGACCCCCGTGTTCGACGGCGCCACCGAGCGCGAAATCAAGAAAGCGCTGGCCGATTCCCATTTGCCCGGTTCCGGCAAGACCAAACTTTTCGACGGCATGACCGGAACCGAATTCGAACAGCCGGTCACCGTGGGCTACATCTACATGATGAAGCTCTCGCACCTGGTGGACGACAAGATTCACGCGCGCTCCATCGGCCCCTATTCTCTGATCACGCAGCAGCCTTTGGGCGGCAAGGCGCAGTTCGGCGGCCAGCGCTTCGGCGAAATGGAAGTCTGGGCTCTGGAAGCCTACGGCGCCGCGTATATCCTGCAGGAATTGTTAACGGCGAAATCCGACGACGTATATGGCCGCGCCAAGATTTACGAGGCCATTGTGAAAGGCGAAGCTGCCATCGAGCCGGGCGTGCCCGAATCCTTCAACGTGCTCATCCGCGAATTGCAGTCGCTGTGTCTCGATGTGGAGTTGATGAAGAAGCCGCGCGAAGTGCCGGAACCGGCGCTGGCGGCGGACTGATAACCAGCTCTCAGCCATCAGCTTTCAGCCATCAGCCACAACCGGCCGATGCGAGGGCGGGGTAGCTGAGAGCTGAAAGCTGAGAGCTGAAAGCTTTTAACCCTGGAGGCTATTTTGAGATCCTCTCCTTACGATCGAGCGAATTTGATCGCGGATTTTGATTCGATCCGCATTTCTCTGGCGTCTCCGGAAAAAATCCGGAGTTGGTCCCACGGCGAAGTCAACAAGCCCGAGACCATCAATTACCGGACGTTCAAGCCGGAGCGCGACGGGTTGTTTTGCGCGCGGATCTTCGGCCCCACCCAGGACTGGGAGTGCTTGTGCGGCAAGTACAAGCGCATGAAGCACCGCGGCGTCATCTGCGACAAATGCGGCGTGGAAGTCACGCTCGCCCGCGTGCGCCGCGAACGGCTGGGCCACATCGAGCTCGCCAGCCCTTGCTCGCATGTGTGGTTTTTCAAGGGATTGCCGAGCCGCATCGGCCACCTCCTCGATATCACTTTGCGCGAGCTCGAGCGCGTCCTCTATTTCGAAGCCTACGTGGTGGTGGAACCGGGCGAGGTTGAAGGCCTCAGTCGCGGCGAAGTCATCACCGACGAGCGCAAACGCCAGCTCGACCTGGAATCCCCCGGCAAGTTCGTCGCCATGATGGGGGCCGAAGGTATCAAGGAACTGCTGAAGAAGGTGGATGTCGAGGCTCTTTCCGAAGAGATCCGCGAGAAGATGAAGACCGAAACCTCGCAGCAGAAGAAGTTGAAATTCGCCAAACGGCTGCGCGTGGTCGAATCCTTCCGCAAGAGCGGCAACAAGCCCGAGTGGATGATTTTGGACGTCATCCCGGTGATCCCGCCGGAGCTGCGCCCGCTGGTCCCGCTGGATGGCGGCCGCTTCGCCACTTCCGATCTCAACGACCTGTACCGCCGCGTCATCAATCGCAACAACCGGTTGAAGAAGCTGATCGAGCTGCACGCGCCGGACGTCATCGTGCGCAACGAAAAGCGCATGCTGCAGGAAGCCGTAGATGCCCTGTTCGATAACGGACGCCGCGGCCGCGTGCTGCGCGGCGCCAACAACCGCCCGCTCAAATCGCTCTCCGATACGCTCAAAGGCAAGCAGGGCCGCTTCCGCCAGAACTTGCTCGGCAAACGCGTCGATTACTCCGGCCGCTCGGTCATCGTGGTCGGCCCCGATCTGCGCCTCAACCAGTGCGGCCTGCCCAAGAAGATGGCCCTCGAGCTGTTCAAGCCGTTCATCTATCATCGCCTGGAGCAGCGCGGCCACTGCACCACCATCAAGCAAGCCAAGGAGCTGGTCGAGCAGCAGGATCCCGTGGTGTGGGACATCCTGGAAGAGGTCATCAAGGACCACCCCATTCTCCTCAACCGCGCTCCCACCCTGCACCGCCTGGGCATCCAGGCTTTCGAGCCGGTGCTGGTGGAAGGCAAAGCCATCAAGATTCACCCCCTGGTCTGCACGGCGTTCAACGCCGATTTCGATGGCGACCAGATGGCCGTCCACATCCCGCTTTCGCCCGAAGCGCAGATCGAAGCATCTACCCTGATGCTCTCGGCGAACAATATTCTTTCCCCGGCCCACGGCGCCCCCATCGCTGTCCCCACTCAGGACATGGTGCTGGGCTGCTATTACCTGACCAAGGCCCGCCCCGGCGCCAAAGGCGAAGGCCGGACTTTCGCTTCCACCGATGACGTGCTGATCGCGCTCGAAATGGGCGAAGTGGAAACCCTCACCCCCATCAAGCTGCGCTATACCGGCCGCGTCATCGACCTGGTGCACGCCTTCGACAGCCAGAACATTCTGCACACCGAGCCCATCGAGTTCATCAAGCAGTACATGGAAACCACCGTCGGACGCGTGATTCTGAACGACCAGTTGCCGGAGGATATGCCGTTTATCAACGGCCTGCTGAAGAAGAAAGGCCTCAGCCAACTGGTGCAATATTGCTATCTCAAGTTCGGCCTGGTAGTCACGGTCCAGATGCTCGATGAAGTCAAAGCGCTGGGCTTCCTCTATGCCACCCGCGCCGGTATTTCCATCGGCATCGACGACATGGTTGTGCCGAGCGAGAAAGCCGGCCTGGTGCGCGAGGCCGAACGGGAAGTGGTGGACGTCGAAAGCCAGTATCAGGACGGCGCCATCACCCACGGCGAACGCTACAACAAGATCATCGAAATCTGGTCCAAGGTCACGGAACGCGTTTCCGATGAAATGTTCCAGGCCATGGAAGAGGACGACCGCACCGGCCGCTACCTCAACCCCATTTACATCATGGCCGATTCCGGCGCGCGCGGTTCCAAACAGCAGATCCGCCAGCTCTCCGGCATGCGCGGCCTGATGGCCAAGCCCTCGGGCGAAATCATCGAGACCCCCATCACCGCCAATTTCCGCGAGGGTCTGGACGTGTTGCAGTACTTCATCTCGACCCACGGCGCCCGCAAAGGTCTGGCCGATACCGCCCTCAAGACGGCCGATTCCGGATACCTCACGCGCCGTTTAGTAGACGTGGCGCAGGACGTGATCGTCACTGAAGCCGACTGCGGCACCCAGGAAGGCATCTACGTCGAGCCCATCATCGAATCCGGCGAAATCATCGAGCCCCTGCGCGACCGCATCGTAGGCCGCGTGGCGCTCGAAGATCAGAAGGATTACGAGGGCAACGTCATCGTCGCCGTCAACCAGGAAATCACCGAAGACCTGGCGGCGGCCATTCAGGCGGCCGGCATCGAGCGCGTCAAAATCCGCTCCGTGCTCACCTGCGAATCGAAACGCGGCGTGTGCGTCGCCTGCTACGGGCGCAACCTGGCCACCGGCCGCCTGGTGGAGCGCGGCGAAGCCGTGGGCGTGATCGCGGCGCAATCCATCGGCGAACCGGGCACCCAGTTGACCATGCGGACCTTCCACATCGGAGGCACCGCCACGCGCGTCAGCGAGCAATCCACGCAGGACGCCAAATCCGATGGGTTCGCCCGCTATATCGGCATCCAAACCGTGCGCAGCAAAACCAACGAGCTGATCGCCATGAACCGCAACGGCATTATGGCGGTAGTGGACGATAAGGGCCGCGAAAAGGAACGCTACCCGGTGGTTTACGGCGCGCGCGTGCTGGCCGAAGACGGCGCTCCCGTGAAGAGCAACCAGGTCCTCCTCGAATGGGACCCGTACACCTTCTCCATCCTGACCGAAGTCAGCGGCACGGTCCACTTCAAGGACCTAGCCGATGGGCTCACGTTACAGGAGCAGGTCGATGAAGTCACCGGCATGTCGCAGCTCGTGGTGACGGATTCGCCCGACGAGAAGCGCCAGCCCACCATCATCGTGCGGCCCGAAGGCTCCCAGGGCTCGCGCTCCGAAGCCAAGAAGTACCTGATGCCGACCCACGCGCACTTGATGGTGCGCGACGCCGAGGAGGTCCACTCCGGCGACGTGCTGGCCAAGATCCCTCGCGAAACCACCAAGACCAAGGACATCACCGGCGGTCTGCCGCGCGTGGTGGAGCTGTTCGAAGCGCGCAAACCGCGTGAGACCGCCATCATCGCGGAGATCAACGGAGTAGTGAAGTACGGCGAAGTCACCAAGGGCCAGCGCAAGATCTACGTAGTGGGCGACGATGGCGAGCAGCGCGAATATTCCCTGCCCCGCGGCGTCCACATCAACGTTCAGGAGACGGAGCGGGTGAAAGCCGGCGAGCCTCTCATGGACGGCCCCCGCAACCCGCACGACATCCTGGACGTGCTCGGCGAAAAGGAACTGCAAAAGTACCTGGTCAACGAGATTCAGGAAGTCTACCGGTTGCAGGGCGTCAACATCAACGACAAGCACCTGGAAGTCATCTCCCGCCAGATGATGCGCTGGGTGAAGGTCGAAGATATCGGCGATACCGAATTCCTCCCCGAGGAAGTGGTCGATAAGTTCAAGTTCCGCGCCGAGAATATGCGCGTGATGGACGCCGGCGGCCGCCCCGCGCAAGGCAAAGCCGTGCTGCTGGGCATCACCAAGGCGTCGCTTTCCACCGATTCGTTCATTTCCGCCGCTTCCTTCCAGGAAACCACGCGCGTGCTCACCGAAGCCGCCATCAACGGCAAGGTGGACTACCTGCGCGGCCTGAAGGAGAACGTGATCATGGGCCGCCTGGTGCCGGCCGGAACCGGCATGGAGTACTACCGCCAGGTCAAGATCGCGGGCGAGGACGTGGTGGAAGAGCCGGTGGCGGAGCAACCGCTCGATACCATCCCGGGCTACGACGAAGAGACCCGCTTGCAGTACGCCGGCGGCCTTCCGGAAGCGGAGTCCGGCGAAGACTCGCTGGCCGAGTAGTTTCTGTTATTCTGAAGGCCGGCAACTGCTCGCGAGGCGGCTGCCGGCTTTTTTGTATTTATGCATACCGATGAACTGATCAGCGTGCGGGAGTATTTGACGACCAGCTACGATCCGGATTGCGACTACGTGGACGGGGCGGTCGAGGAGCGCAACTTGGGAGAATTCGATCACGCCAGATTGCAGGGCGCTGTTTTCGCCTATCTCTATGCTCATCGCAAGCAATGGGGCATCCATGTTGTCCCCGAACAGCGTGTACAGGTGTCGCCCACGCGATTCCGCGTGCCCGATGTCTGCGTCATCCTGGCCGGCCCGGAACCGCCGGAACAGATCTTCCGCACTCCGCCTTTCATCTGCATCGAAATTCTCTCCCCTGAAGACCGCCTTTCCAAAGTGAAAGAGCGTGTGGATGACTATCTCCGCTTCGGCGTCCCCTACGTGTGGCTCCTCGACCCCCAAACTCGTAAAGCCTACCGCTCGACCGAGCAAGGCATGCTCGCAGTGAGCGAGTTGCGCACCGAGCAGCCTGAGATCGTGGTCCCGCTGGCGGACCTGTTCGAGTGAAGGTCCTCAACTCCGGCGCACCAGCCGCAGCATGGTGAGGAACGGGAACTTCCCGGAGCTCGCCAAGCCTATTCGATTGCTTCCCCCGCGCAGCCGGTACAGTCTGCCGCTCGAAACCCATCGCTGGTCGGCTTCGGACCAGCCGCCGGTCGCGGCCCCGTAAACTTCGCCGGTCCTCGTTCCGTTTACATACAGTTCGAAGGGCCTCATTTCCGCGCTGGCATAGCGAATCGCCAACTCATATGTCCCGTCGGCGGGAACTTCAAACACGTATTCGGCGCCATAGGGTGGCTGCCCCTGAGTACTCACGACTTCTCCACCTTCGACGATCAGATTTCCATGCTCGTAGGAGGCTGCGGGAACATATCTCCGCCAATGGGCGGCGTAGGTCACGAAGCCTGCCAATCCGTCTCCATTGATCGCGCTGACGGCGTCCAGGAACGAGAGGCTTTTTTCCAGCGGCACCGGATGAGCCACGACCCTCTGCTGCACAATCGCGAAAGCGAAGTTGGTCCACGTTGCATACAGGGTCAGAACGGCAAATAGCCCGCTCAGGCCGTATCGCAGCCACTTGCGCCGCACCGTGGGAATCGAGACGGCCGCGATCGCCGAGGCCGCCACGAGCCATGGAAACAAGTCATGCAGATACCGGTAGGTGAGAATGCCCCAGGTGAAGATCAGCCCACAACCGGCCAATGCCCCGCAAAGAGGTGCCCGCAGCGCGCGAAATTTGCCGCGGCGGCTCGCAAAAACGAGCCCGGTTCCGGCCAGCGCCGCCAGCAGGAGTTCGGGCATGGCGGCCGGCACGCTGGCGAAGGGCTCGATAAGGTCCACGTGCGCTTTGGGGAAACGCTGCACCCAGCCCGGGGCGCCCCACGTGAAAAACACCCAGGGAAAAGTGTTCTCGAAATCGATATTGGAGGGCGCGAGATAACTCGAAAGCATCAGGGGCAGATTGGCCAGGGAGAACCAACTCCCTTTCACGCTGTGCAGCCGCGCGGGATCCTTCTGGAAGGCGGCGTACAATGCCGCCGGCTGGCCGGGCGAAGACATCGCCGAATTTCCAGTAGTTCAGCGCTCCCCAAACCGCGATTATCCCCGCCACCGTTACGGCCACCATCACCCGCGCCCTGCGCACCGATAACGCCGCCGCCGCACCGAAGTAATTTCTGATCCCGCCCGCCGGCAGCCACAACAGCAGCCCCACCAACGCCAGCGAAAAGACCGCCCCCACCCCCGACGATACCCGCGCGAAGAAGGCCAGAAAGGCAGTTGCGCAACTCCATGCCAGCCATTTGAATTCGCCTTGTAACAGGTAGCAGGCCAGGCACACAGTCTCGGCAAAAGCCAGTGCGCTTCCCCAAATCAGCGCCTCCTGGTACACCTTCGATTCCGAGGAGACAACCAAATTGGTGGACCCGATCGCCGCCGCCACAACCAGGGTGGCGGCCAAACACTGCCGTAGCCATCGATCCCCTTCGAAAGGCACCACGGCTTCCAGCCGGCGCAGCAACAGCAGCAGCATGCCGATAGCCAACACCGAAGCCAGCAGCATGGATACGCGGTTCCACTGGGCGGGCAACCCCGCCAGCACGAACGGGATTCTTGCCAGGGCCGGCGAAGGGCCGAAGTACCCATAGTATTTGCCGTCGCGCACGAATGCTTCCGCTTCGATGTCTTCCGGCGCCACATCAATGCGGCCATGGATCAGGCTTCGCGCTTGCCCATCGTAGAACCGCTCCAGGAAGCCGGCGCGTGGGAAAAAGTCCCAATCCCCCTCCGTGACCAGCCATGCCAACAGTACCAGCGCCGCCGCCGCCGCAATCCAATCCAGGCGCCACTTCGGCCACGCGCGGGCCCGCTTGACCGCCGCAACCGTCTGCTTGGATTTGCCAGGCCCTTTTCTCATGGAAGATCTAATTCTAACGGGTTACCGAGCCGCGAGCGTAAGCGAGACGGTGTCCTTCCCCCAAAACGCTTACGCACCCGAAATAGCGTCCACCCCGCCCTCTGCGATATCATGGAAACGTAACACTAACCCCTGCTTGAGAGGTCTTTTGAAAAAGTTCCTGCTGGTTGTCGCCATTCTGGCTCTGGCTTCTTTCGCGTTTTCGACCCCCTTGGCCATGATCGTCTTGAACCCCACGGCTTTGGGCGCCGGGCGGTTTCCGCCCGATTGGAAAATCCTCGTAAACCACGGTAAACCCGATATTTCCGCGTGCAGGGATGGCGATGTCGCCTGCCTGCACCTGAAGAGTGTGAAAGCTTCCTTTGCCCTGGAACGCAGCGTGGACGTCAATCCGTCCGAACTCCCTTTTCTGACGTGGCGCTGGAAAGTTGCCCGTGTCCCGGGCGGTGGCGATTTTCGCCGCGCTGCTACTGACGACCAAGCGGCCCAAGTCCTGGTGGCCTTCGCCGATCGCCGGGTGCTGACCTACCTCTGGGATAGCAATGCCCCCAAAGGCTCCGAGGGCAGCGCCAGTTCCCTTCCCTTGGTGCACGTCTTCGCGGTGGTGTGTGAGTCGGGGACCGCGCGCACCAACCAATGGATTTTGGAAAACCGTAACCTGGCTGACGACTTCCAGCGGGCTTACGGCAAGCCAGCGCCCCGCGTCAAGGGGCTGCGCATCCAGATCAATTCCCAGCACACCGGCACGGTCGCCGAAAGCTATTTCGGCGACATCGCGTTCCGCAGCACCCCGCAATAATGCTGCTGATCACGGGTGGCACCGGGTTCATCGGCCGTCACCTGCTCGATCGCCTGTCGGCCGCTAACATACCCACCCGTTGCCTCACACGCGGCACCGGATTTCCCTTCCTCCAGGCCGAGTTCGTCCGCGGCGATCTGGTCACCGGCGCGGGCCTTGCCGACGCCCTGCACGGGGTCGATACGGTCATCCACTTGGCCGGAGTCACCAAGGCGCTGCGGCCCGGCGATTACTACGCCGGCAATGGGCGCGCCACCGAAACCCTGGTGCGGGCCATAGCCGGCAAGCCCATTCGCCTGATTCACGTGAGCTCGCTCGCGGCCGCCGGTCCCGCTACCGGTGGCGTGCCGCTCGATGAAGACGCTCCGCCCCACCCCGTCAGCCATTACGGAAAATCCAAGCTGGAAGCCGAATTCATCGTCCGCAAACTCGTGCCGGACGCCGTCATCGTACGTCCTCCCGTAGTCTATGGCCCGCGCGATACCGACGTCTTCCAGGTGCTCCGATCCGTAGCCCGCGGGTGGTCGTTAGCCATCGGCCGCGCGGAACGTTGGTTCAGCGCGCTTTATGTGAGCGACCTGGTGGAAGCGCTGGTCGCCCTGGCCTTCAACTCCGCCGGCGCCGGCCGGACCTATTACCTGGCTCATCCCCTGCCCGTCTCCTGGAGAGATCTGGCCGAAACCGCTGGCCGCATCATGGGTGTCCGCCCGCGGCACGTGGCGATTCCTCCTCGAATTGCCTGGGTTGTGGGATACTGTTCGGAAATGTGGTCGTTTATGACCCGAAAATCCGGTATTATTTCGCGCGACAAAATCGCCGAGGCGCTCTATCCCAATTGGACCTGCACTCCCCGCCGCGCCGCCGCGGAGTTCGGTTGGGAAGCCGCTACCTCCCTCGAAATCGGACTGGCCAAAACTCTTGCCTGGTATAAGGAGTCCGATTGGCTAAAATACTGAAAGTGCCAACCACCGATACGCGCCTTTGGGCGGTGGACAAGATCGTCTTGGCCTACACCGCGTTCTCCCTACTGCTGCTCATTTTGTGGTGGCGGCAGATCCCCGCGCCCGGCATCCGCCTGCTCGCTTACCTGAGCGCCGTCGTCCTGCTGCTCGTCGAGGTGCGGTATCCCAACCCCACCAGTTGGTATTTCCGCAATTGGTATCCCCTTCCCTACGTGGGCGCCTGCTATAAGGAGATGGCGACACTTATACCCGCCATACGCCACGGCGATGCCGATGGCTGGCTTGCCGGCCTCGATTTCCGCTTCTGGGGCGTGCATCCCACCGTATGGCTCGAGCGTCTCGAGTCACCGGGCCTCACCGAATATTTGCAGATCGTATATACCCTTTTTGTTCCAGCCGTGCTGCTGGTAGCCTTCTTGCTATGGAAAAAAGGCCTTTACGAAGAGTTCCAATATTATGCGTGTCTGATCGCACTGGGCTTTCTGGCCTCGTATGTGGGTTATCTGATCGTTCCGGCACGCGGCCCCCGCTTTCTGCTCAGACACTTACAGCACATTCCCCTGCAAGGAATGTGGCTTTTCGACAAAATGCAGGGTACCCTCGACCGCTTGGAGTCCGCCCATTACGATTGTTTCCCGAGCGGTCATACCGAACTAACCATTCTGGCGTGCTGGTACAGCCGTACAGTATCCAAGCCTTTGTTTTGGGCCTATTTTATCTACACACCGTCCATCATTTTTGCTACAGTTTATCTTCGATACCACTATACGGTTGACTTGTTGGCGGGGTCCGTCCTGGCTCTGATCCTGATCGCAGCCACTCCGTCCGTGTATCGCAAGTTACAGGAAAGGTCGTGAACTTGGCGGGAATCGAAGTCGTCGCGGTCGAGAATAAGGCCGGCCTGAAGCAGTTCGTTGAACTGCCTTACTCCCTCTACCGCGGTGACCCGCACTGGGTTCCTCCCCTGCGGATCGCCGTCAAGGAACTTCTCGACCGCGAGAAACACCCCTTTTACAAGGATGCCGAAGCGCAGTTTTTCCTGGCTCGCCAGAACGGCCGCGTCCTGGGACGGGTAGCCGGCATCCTCAATAAGGCGCATAATCGATTTCATGAGGAGAAGACCGGATTCTTCGGTTTCTTCGAAAGCGTGAACGACGATGTCGTGGCGCGGGCTCTGCTCGAAGCCGCCCGGAATTGGGTAACGGACCGCGGCGCACAAGTGCTGCGCGGTCCAGCCAATCCGTCATCCAATTACGAATGGGCCATGTTGATCGATGGGTTCGATTCGGACCCCATGATCATGATGCCTTATAACCCGCCCTATTATCCGGCCCTCATGGATCAGGTCGGTTTGCGTAAGTCCAAAGACCTGTACGCCTATCTGAGCAACTCCCAGATCGTCGAAACCAAGAAAATCGAGCGCGTGGCCGATCGCGTCCTGGCCACCACCGGCGTCGCCGTGCGTCCCATCGACATGAAAAACTTCCAGGCCGATGTGGAACGCGTCTGGGAGGTCTATAACGCCGCCTGGGCCCGCAACTGGGGGTTTATCCCCATGTCGCGCGAAGAGTTCATGCTCATGGGCAAGGAAATGAAGCAGATTCTCAAGCCCGAAATGGTGCTCATCGGCGAGGTCGGTGACCGGGTCGTAGGCTTTGCCCTTTGCCTGCCGGATATTAACCAGGCTCTCAAGCCCGCCGGCGGCCGTCTTTTTCCCCTCGGCTTGGTAAAAATACTGTATCATCAACGTTTGATCAAAAGTGCACGTGTACTGTGCCTGGGCGTGGTCGAGGAATATCGGACCTCGGGCCTGGCCGCGGGTTTCTATGCCACTCTCGTGCGCAATGCCCGGAAAATCGGCATAGGCGATTGCGAGATGTCATGGATCCTGGAAGACAACGTACTCATGAACCGGTCCCTGGAGGTGATGGGGGCCAAGCGGTATAAGACGTACCGAATATACGAATGGAATTGAGGACCATGCGCGCTTCGACTAGCGACATCACCGGCAAGAAGAAAGGCAACGCTTCGAACGACATTTTCGAGAAATGCCGGAACTTCACTCGTCCGAGTGATCTGCAGTCTGCTGGGCTTTACATGTACTTCGAGGTCTTCGGCGATCGCGAAGGGTGCGGGCCGGGTGAAGTCCGCATTGGCAGGCGCAAGGTGCTGATGTTCGGGTCCAACGACTACCTTGGCCTGATTACCCATCCCAAAGTCAAGGAGGCGGCCGCGCAGGCCGTCAGGAAATACGGCAGCGGTTGCAGCGGTTCCCGCCTCTTGAACGGCACCCTCGATCTTCACGTCAAGCTCGAAGCCGAACTGGCCGCCTTCGTTCACAAGGAAGCCGCCATCACGTTCGGCACCGGTTTTCAAGCCAACTACGCCACTCTTTCGGCCCTTACCGAAAAAGGCGACGTGATGATCTGCGATCACAATCTGCACGCCAGCCTGGTGGAGGGCGCCTTGCGCTCTCCGGCGCGCACCGTCCGCTTCCGCCACAACGATCTCGAACATTTCGAACGCTGCCTCGAGAACTGCCCGCCCGACGAAAAGATCTTCATCGTCTCCGAAGGCGTCTTCAGCATGGAAGGCGATATCGCCGAACTGCAAGGCATCCTGCGCCTCGCCAAGCCCTATGGCGCCCGCGTTTACGTGGATGAAGCCCACGGCATCGGCGTGCTCGGCCCCACCGGCGCCGGCGCCGCCGAGCATCTCGGCGTGCTCGATGAAGTCGATATCGTGATGGGCACCTTCAGCAAGTCCCTGGCCTCCGTGGGCGGCTTCATCGCCGCCGAGCGCGCCGTCATCGACTACCTGAAGCACACCGCCCGTCCCTTCGTTTTCTCCGCGAGTCTCCCGGCCGCTTCCGTGGCCGCCGTGGGAGCCGCCCTGCAAGTCATGAAGCAGGAGCCGGAACGCCGCCTCCACCTGTTGCGCATTGCCCAGCTCCTGCGCGACGAGTTGGCCTCTCGCGGCTTCGCCGTCCTGCCCGGCGAAACCGCCATTGTCCCGGTGGTGGTTCGCGAAGAGCTCGACCTCTGCCGCCTCTGCAAAGCGCTCCTCGAAGAGGGCATCTACATCAACCCCGTCCTTCGTCCCGCCGCCGCGCAGAACTTGCTCCGCATCTCCTGCACCGCCGCCCATACCGAAAAGCATGTCGAGCGTTTGATCGAAACGCTGGAACGGGTTTCCACGCAGCTAGGGGTGGAACGCTAGCAGTACGCGCTCGCTGAGCGCTACAGAGCCGCGACCGTAGGGAGCGGTTGGCATAGTTTATGCGACTGGTTTGGCACTGGCTTCTATGCTCGTTGGCTGCTTTACCGGTCCCGCTTCTCTCCGAAACGCCTCAGCCCTGCTTCACGATCTCGGTCGTCGATGACGCCACCGGACGCGGCGTGCCGTTAGTCGAGCTGAAAACCGTCGGCAACGTCACCTATTACACCGACAGCAACGGCCTGGTCGCATTCTACGAGCCCGGACTGATGGACCGGCGGATCTACTTCTCCATCCAAGCCGATGGCTACGAGTACCCCGAGGATGGCTTCGGCTATCGGGGCAAGGCTTTCGACATCCACCCCGGCGGCAGCGGCGTCATCAAGCTGCACCGCACCGAGATCGCCGAACGCCTGTATCGCCTCACCGGCGAAGGCATCTATCGCGATACTGTACTGGCGGGACGCAAACCTCCCATCGAGCAGCCCCTCGTCAACGGCGGCGTAACCGGAACCGATGGCCCGCAGACCGTCCTCTATCGCGGCAAAGTCTTCTGGTTCTTCGGCGACACCGGCGGCCTGGATTACCCACTGGGAAATTTCGCCAGCACCGGAGCCACTTCCCAACTGCCGTCGCAGGGTGGGTTGGATCCGGCCGTGGGCGTCAATCTGCATTACTTCGTCCGTCCCGACGGTTTTGTAAAACCGATGCTCGACATCCCCGGCGACGGTCCTAAGTGGATGGGTGGCCTCATGGTCTTGAAGGATCCCTCCGGCCACGAGCGCCTGGTGACCGACTATGAGCGCGTCCGCGAAGATATGTCGGCCAAGGAACGCGGCTTGGCGGTCTACGATGACGATACCGCGACCTTTCATAAGCTGGCCGATTTCCCCGCCAATTCCAATGTTGTCTTTAACGGCCGTCCGCTCCTGGCGCGCTCCCGCGGCCACGAGTACTATCAGTGCGGGACGAGCACCTTGCCGTGGATCCGCGTAAAGGCGGACTGGGACCAGGTACAGCGCCTTGAGAATTACGAGGTCTATACCTGCTATCGCCCGAGCGCCGGACTCGAGCTGGAACGCGATCCCGATGGCCGCTTGGTTTGCGGCTGGAAATCTCATGCCGCTCCCATGCTGTGGGACGATCAGAAGGCGCTCATCGCGTCGGGAAAGATGAAACCCGAAGAAGGCATGTGGCAGATGCGCGACGCCGATAGCGGCCAGCCCATCGAGGTCCGCGACGGCTCCGTGTTCTGGAACCCCTACCGCAAGCGCTGGATTGCGATCTTCCAGCGTTCCGGCGGCGCCGTCTATTTTGCCGAGGCCGATACGCCCGTGGGACCGTGGGTCTATGCCAAGAGCGTCGCGGAATTCGAGCGATACACTTTCTATTGGCCCGGCCAACTTCCTTACTTCGATCAGGACGGCGGCCGCACCATCTACTTCGCCGGTACTTACACCGCCGCCTTTTCCTCCGCCCCGTTCCAGACGCCGAGGTACGACTACAACGTTCTCATGTACCGCCTGCGCCTCGACGATCCGCGTCTCGCCCTGCCCGTCCCGGTGTACCGGACCGGAGGCCGCTACCTTCTGCGCGAAGGCATCGAAGCCGAAGCCGCCTGGGGCCGGATCGATGGCATTCCGTTTTTCGCAGTACCTCCCGACGCCGCGCATGACAGCCTGATCGCCATTTATGCCTCGCCGAAACAGAACGGCACGGTAATGAGCACCGAAGCTCGCGGCTCCTCGCCATTGTTTTACGCCTTGCCCGGCGCTCCGCCGCCGCCCGCCGCGCCCGCCGGCCTACCCGGAAAATGGTCGTGCGAGGCGCGCCTGACCGACGGCTCCGAATTGACCTCGTTCGCGCTCGATCTCGAAGTGGAGGGCGAGCACGTCCATTCAGGCGACCCCGGCGACACGTTCGCAGTGGAAGGAACCTCCCACGGCGGAAATCTCCAGCTCCGCATAATGGGCCATGACGAAACTTACGCTCTGGCCGGTGAACTGAAAGAAGGCAAATTGGCCGGCACGTGGCAGAGCCAAACCGAACCGATCGAGCGCGGGAATTGGCACTGCGAACGTAGTCCCGTTCCCCGTCAGCCGAAATCGGCGGCCGTGGTCCCACTTTTTGAATACACCAACGTCGCGGATGGCTCCCGTGTGTACTCCACTGAGCCCAGGCTGGCGGACAAAGCCCTGAAACGGTCGCCCCACCCGCTGTGCCGCGTGTGGCGCGCCCCCATGTCACAGCTAATCATCGACCCCGAAGCGGAGCCGGTTGTTGCCGCTGGCCCGTCGAAAACGCCCCAATAGGTCTGGTGCACGATCCGGGCGCGTTTTGCGTCTAGCAGAGCGGGTACGCCGCCGCGATAAGAGCGACCCGGAGGTGACCCTTGAAATCGAAACCTTGCGCATTCTTGGTCCTTCTGGCCGGTTCGATGGCCTTGGTGGCTGGCGCACAACAGGTGGGCCCTGACAAGCCGACGGCTTTCGATGTTGCCTCCGTCAGACCCCATGGGCCGAGGGGTCCCGATTGGGGTCCCAGCGATCCATTCAACAAAACCCCCGTCCGCGATCCCATCCTGTTATCTGCCCATAACCGGACCCTCAAAACCCTCGTGCGTTGGGCATTCGGAGTTGAGTATTTCCAGGTTTCCGGCGGGCCTGCTTGGGTCGAGACTGAAGGGTACGACGTAGAGGCCCGCGCGAATAGCCCTTCTACCCCGGAGCAAATGATGCTGATGCTGCGGACGCTCCTCGCCGACCGCTTCCAGTTGACCTTCCACCGCGAGACCCGGCAGCTTCTCCTGAACGTTTTGAGCCTTGCCAAAGGCGGACCCAAAATTGGGCTGCGGTTTCATGCGGTAAATGAAAACGATCCGCCCGCGCCACCTGGCAAATCCGTCCCGGACCAGATTTCTTTTCGTGGAATGTCCATCAAGGTCTTCGCCAACTATCTCCGATTAAACATGACGCGAGACCTCCTGAACCATGCCCAAATGGCTCTCGATGACATTCCCCCGGTGCTCGACCGGACCGGCCTGACGCAACGTTACGATATCATCGTGAACACCGGCTCGGAAGACGACTGGCCCACCATTCTGGAGCGGCAACTCGGCCTCAAGCTGGAATTGAGCAAGGTCCCGATGGAAGTCATCGTGGTCGACACGGCCGTGAAACCGTCCGCCAACTAGACATGACAAAGTTATCGTCTATGCCCATCAAATCTTACGACCTTCACGGCGTCCTTGTCTTCGAGTGTCCAGTCGAGGGTTCGCCGCTACTCAGTGAACGCGATGCCCTCGACGTGATCGGCACCGCGCGCTCCCATCACGCCAACCTCGTCTCCATCCCCGTCGAGCGGCTTGGCGAAGACTTCTTCCGGTTGAGAACACGCGTTGCCGGCGAGATCATCCAAAAGTTCCTCACCTATGGCCTGAGACTCGCGATTGTGGGCGATGTCTCCCAGTACGCGGCTGCGAGTTCCGCCTTTCGGGATTTCGTGACTGAGTGCAACCGCGGCTCGCATGTCTGGTTCGTGGCCTGCCTGGAGGAAACTCGCCATCCGCTTGTCTCCGCCACCAGAACCGTGAACGCCGCCCTGCCTCATTCCTGCCTCGGCGTCTCTGCCGGATCGAGCCGTGTGTGGCGCAGGGCTCGGCGCCTATTGGGGGTGTGGCATCAGCTCCGAAATACGGTAGGTGTCCCCCATGATCGTGAAGTAAAACCGCCAGTCATCATTGATGCGGGCCTGCCAACGGTCCCGGGCCTCGTCGTATTTCTTGGCGTGCAAAGACGGGTGGCCCAGGTTTCGGGCCAGGAAATTGAGCTGCTTGATGAAGGCCTTCTGCACTGGGACCGGTGCAGCGGCCAATTGCTCGATGGCACGCTGCGAGAGGTGGATGTTCATCCGATTTTTCTTAATTTGCCGGGCTTACGCCTGACCTTCCACTTTTTGAGGAAGGCGGCGACCTCGGCGCCGTTCTTGAACGGGCCGTAGTACGGGCCTTTTTCGGCCGCATCTAGGCGGGCGTTGACAATGCGGCGCTGCTCAGGGGTGTACTCGTCGTCGGCGGTGGGCAATTTGGAGCGGTCAATTACCAGCGTGGGGGTGACGATGATCCGGCGTCCGAGACCTTCACGTCCACCAGGTCGCCATCGGTCAAGCCCACGGCGGCGCGTACACCTGTCGGCAGCGTCATCTGGCCCTTGCGTTGGATTCTTACGATGGACATAAAGTAATCGTTAATGGCCGGAATTCCGGAAAGCCGGAAATCCGACTCTGAAGCTAGTATAGCGGACGCAGGGAAACGGTCAAGCTGTCACCACCCCGTCGAACGGGTTGGTCATTCCTGCCTGAGCGTCTCGGCCGGATCGAGCGCCGCTGCGCGCAGCGCCGGAAGCCCGGCCGCGACCAATGCCGCCACCAGCAGAATGCCCAGCGCCACAACCAGAGAAACCGGATCCAGCGGCTGCATATTCGTCAGCTCTTTCTGCACGTACTTCCCGCCCAGCCACAGGAACGGCACCCCCAGCAGGATGCCCAGCACGGCCATTCCGAGTCCTTCGCGCAAAATCAACGAGACCACATTCCGCGGCCTGGCCCCTAGCGCCAGCCGCACTCCGATCTCCCGCCGCCGCCGCGACGCGCCGTATGAGATCACGCCATACAGCCCCACCACCGAGAGCACCAGCGCCAGGATTCCGAACCCGCTGCACAGAGTGGCAAACATCCGCTCCCGCTGCAAGCCTTTCGAGATCTGCTCTTCCATGGTGATGGTATCCACCATGGGCAGATTGCGATCCACTTCGCTGACGGCCCGCCGTATTGCCGGTAGCACGGCCTGTGGCGGCCGGGAGGTCCGCAGCACCACCGTCGCTTCCTCCCTGTCCCCGGTGAATGGCAGCCACACAACGTAAGGCCGGTCTTTGATGGATGTGGCGGCAATCGCCGGCGCGATGCCCACGATCTCGTATTCCGCCGGCTTCGCGCCCGGAGGGCCATCCGCTACCGCCAGCCTCCGCCCCAGCACGCCGTTCCCTCCCATTCGCCGCGCCAGGTCCGCGCTGACGATCGCCACGCGCGCCGGCCCGCTGAGATCCGCCCGAGTGAAATTCCGCCCGGCGATCATTCCCGCTGTGTAGAGAGGCAGGTATGAGGGCGTCACCGCATTCACGCTGACGTCGTAACGGTTCGTCTCGCCGGCCATCCGCACCGTCTCAACCCAGCCGCCGATATTCATGGGCCGCATGGCTGCCAGCCCCACCCCCGAAACGCCCGGTGTCGCCCGCAGCCGCCCCTCGAGCTCGGCATAGAACGGCGCCAGGCGCGCTTTGTCATAGCCGGAAGTGCCCGGCCGCAGGCTGAACAGCACCAGGTTGCGCCGGTCGAAACCGGGATCGCTCGATTCGATGCCGGTAAGGTTGCGCGTAAAGATGACCGCCGTCATCACCAGGATCACCGATAGCGCCATCTGGAACGTCACGAACCATCGTCCACTGTTCCAGCCGCGGCGAGCGAGCGCGCCCGCGCTGCCCGCGCCCTGTCTGAGCCAGGCCGCATCCAGCCGCCGCGACGCCTGCCACGCCGGGAACAGTCCGAATACCACGAGCGCCGCCGCGGCCGTGGCGCCCACCATCGCCAGCGTCCGTCCATCCAGCACGAAGCCGATGGGAAGCGTGTTGTCTCCCGCCAGGAACCGGCCCAGCAGGGTTGCCGTCACCCACGCGATCCCGATGCTGGCCGTCGCGCCCATCGCCGCCAGCAGCGCGCTTTCCGTCAGGAACTGGCGCATCAACCGCGCCCGCCCGCAGCCCAGCGAAATCCGCATCGCCAGCTCTTTTTGCCGCGCCATGGCGCGCGCTAGCAACAGGTTCGCGATATTCACGCACGCAATCGCCAGCAGCAGCGTCACGAGCCCGCCCAGCACCACGAGCGGATCGCGAAATTCCTCCCGCAGAAAACCCAGCCCGCGCCGCCCTTCATCCAGGCTGATCCGCGGCGCGGTCTCCAGGTTCTTCGGCGCTTGTGCCCACGTAGTGCGAAACACCGCATCCATCGCCGGCTGCAACCGCGCCTCTTCCACCCCCGCCCTTCGCCGCGCCACGAGCTGTGTGCCCCAAAACCGGTTGTTCTCGAGCGGGCTGCCCACCCTGCGTATCCGCTCCCCGTGGAGGAAGCTGGCATGATGCATCGGCGTGTAAATCTCCGCCGCGTCGCCCGGGGAAAGCCCGTAGAATCCCGGCTCCAGCACGCCCGCGATGAGGTACGTCTCGCTGTCGATGGTGATGGCGCGCCCCACCGCGCCGGGGTCCGTGCCCAAAGCCCGCACCCAGAAACCGTGCGAGACCACCGCCACCGCCGGCGCCGCATACGCATCGTCGATATCCGAGAGCAGCCGCCCGGCCCGCGGACGCACTCCCAGCGTCGCAAAGAAGTTGCCGCTCACGGCGCGCTCCTTGGCCACCGTGGGCCGCCCCGCGAAGCTCACGCTCACAGGGGCCGCATAAGTGAATGCCGCCACCGATGCCAGCGCCGAAACGTTCTGCCGCATCTCGGCGAAGGCGGGATACGCGAAGAAATCCGCGACATCCCATCCCCCCACTCCCGACATCCTGCCCGACATCCCATTCATCAGTTCCATCGGAAAGCCGTGACCTTTCCAGTGCACCAGGCTGAGCTGTTTCGGATTGGGCAGCGGCAGGTCGCGCCACAACACCATGTCCATCAACGAGCCGATGGCCGTGTTGGCGCCGATCCCGAGCGCCAGTGAAATCACCGCCGCCGCGGTGATCGCCGGATTCCGTCGCATCATGCGCCAGCCGAACACCACGTCCTGCCGCAAACCGGTCAGCCACGCCCATCGCCGTTCGTCGCGGCAGCGCTCCTTGACCTGTGTGGCGCCGCCGAATTCGCGATTGGCGAGGCGCACCGCGTCGTTCCGCGCGTATCCCTGCCGCTCATATTCCGCGGCCAATTGATCGAGATGATGCGCCACCTCGCGCTCCAGTTCCGACTCCCTGCGTTTCCAGAATAATGACATCGTGGACCTTCCCTTTTTCACGAATCGAGCACCATGGCCACCGCGCCCGCGTAGCGCTGCCACTGCTCCGTCTCCTGGCGGAGACAGCTACGTCCCGCCGCCGTCAGCGAGTAGACCTTCGCCATCGGCCCATTCCCGGTCTCGCGCCATTCCGCCTTGAGCACGCCCTTGCGCTCCAGCCGATGCAGGGCCGGATACAGCGACCCCTGCTGGACCTGGAGCAATTCTTTCGAAGTGACCAGTATCCGCTGGGCGATCCCATACCCGTGAATCGGCCCGTTCGCCACAGTTTTCAGGATGAGCAGATCGAGAGTGCCCTGGATGAGATCGGTCTTCTTGGCCATGCGCTAGCTAGTATGACACGCTAGGTAGGTAGATTGTCAAGGTAGTAGATCGGAGCGTTCCAACTTCTCATAGGCAATCGAAGTTCCAGTGAATCCTCTATCCAAGACTGGTGAATCACCGATCACACTGGACTGCCTGGCTTCCGGGATGTCTGAAGACCAGATCCTGCACGATTTTCCGGACCTTCACCACGAAGACATTCGGGCCTGCCTCGCCTTCGCCGCGGATCGCGAACGGCGACTGGCGAGCATTCCGGCGTGAGACTGCTTTTCGATCGTTGCCTCCCGGAGTCCGACATCCCGTACATGTATCGCACCGGAGATACAATCTGCCAAAGCCTCGCACAACAGGGGAGAAAGATTCCAGCAGATTGCGTCAGGGAGCGTTCCGAGCCCCCATGAGCGTTAAACCAACGCCGTCGCCAAGATGCTCCCCGGTTCGTCTCAATTCAGCCTGCCGGCGCGAATCCTGGCGCCACTTCCTCCAACCCCGTTTAACCGGCCAATTGCGAGGGGCTGCGGGATGATTCTGATCCTTGTACGAGTAGCCATCCGACCAGAGCCTTTAGCAAAGTGCACGCCAGGAGAAGGATGCGGCCTGGGAGCGCAGGATATGCTATGCATATCGGTGATGAGAGCCCGTTGCGCGACTTTTCTGGCGATCTGCGAGTCCCTCGCGCTGTTCGCTCAGGGCGCCAAATGCCGGATGGTACTGCGACGGCACCACTGGGCCGGCTCCGCTCTTTCTCGCCCGGCAGCATCGATTGCGCCAAACCGGCCTAGCGAGTTCTAGCCATGCTGAAACTCCTCCTGATTACTGCATCCTCGGATGAAATCCGCAGAGCACGAAGGTCCCGGTTCCTCAGTTTCCAGATCACCATGCCATATTTGGCGGCCAGGGTTCCTTCCGATTGGCAAGTAACTCACGTTGATGAAGAGGCCGAAGACATCGACTGGGCGGATCAACCCGATGTCGTTGGCATTACTTTTCATACGCCGAGCGCGTATCACGCCTACGGTCTTGCGGCCCGGTTCAGGTCGCGGGGGGCGTGCGTCGTGATGGGCGGCCCGCATGTGACGTTGCTGCCGAAGGAGGCCCGCCGACATGCCGACGTGATCTTTGTGGGAGAAGCTGAGGGCCTTTGGGAGGAGTTCTTGAATGGTTTCGTAACCGGGACCTATCGTCGCGTGTATCGGCAGGTTGGCCCAACCTCTCTGGAGGGTCTGCCCATGGCGCGCAAAACCCTCTTTCACCGGAACGACTTCACAAACGGCGTCCTGTTTGCCACCAGGGGATGCCCGAACCGCTGCGATTTCTGCTCCATTGTTAGGATGTACAAGCACGGGTTGGGTAAGCGGCCCGTTGCCGAGGTCGCGGCGGAATACGGTTCTTTCCACGGAAAGAGAATTATCTTCTGGGACGACAACATCGCCGCGGATAAGGAATATGCAAAACAGTTATTTCGTGCAATTGCGCCCTATCGCAAGTGGTGGAGCAGTCAGGCCACGATCCATGCGGCCCAGGATGACGAGTTTCTGGACGCGGCGGCGAGGAGCGGGTGCAAGCAGTTATTCTTGGGCCTGGAGTCGGTCTCCCAGTCGAGCATGAAGGAGGTGCGCAAAGGCTTCAACCGAGTGGAGGATTATACCTGCATCGTCAAACGTGTCCAGGCACATGGGATTGCCGTTCAAGCAGGGATTGTTTTTGGTTTTGACAACGACACTCCGGCGATCTTCAAGGATACTCTTGATTTTCTAGAGGAGACCGGTGCTCAGAACGCGACGTTCAATATCCTGACGCCATATCCAGGAACGCCGCTCTTTGAAAGGCTGGACGCCCAGGGACGGATATTGACCCGAGACTGGCGGAAGTACAACGGACGCACGGACGTGGTATTTCGGCCGCATCAAATGAGCGTAGCCGAGCTCCTGGCCGGATTTCACTATGCGAATCGGCGATTCTATTCTCTCCCCAGTGTGGCCAAACGGATGTGGCGGTCGCCCGTCCAGATCTGGTGGACTCTGCCGTTGAACCTGGCGTATGCGGCTTCATGGGCCAGAGCGCGAGGGGGCGCTTGCCGGCCCGGCGCGCACCTCGCTGATGTCTTGTGCGCCGATGGCAGTAAACGACTCCGCGCGATTGCCGCGCACAAGGGTGTCCCTCGTGACGCCATTATCGCGGACCTGTAGACAAATCCGCGTTCAAAACGCGACTTACTTCTTCAGCAGCGCCTGAATTTCCGCCGGCAGATCGAACTTATCCTTGGGAATCTCCGTGTTGTACTGCACTTTGTCGATAGTAATCGTGAAGCTCTGCCCGGCCGCTGTCTGGGATATCTTGTGCGGTGCCAGGATGTCGCCTTCCTTGCGATAATCCCCGATGTCTTGCAGCGCTTCCACGTCGCCCATGGGGATCTTGACCGTCATCGTCATCCGCACCATCAGCCCGCTCTGCTTATCGAAATACTGCGTCAACGGCGGTCCCTCCTGCGGCGTCACCTGCACTTTGTAGCAGTCTTTCCCGTCCACTTGGGCCACCGCCAGCGTCTCCACTTTCTTGTACAGCTTCTTCCAGTCCTCGGAGTGGAACTGCGAGGTGTGAACGGCCTGCGCCTTCTCCTCGCCTTCCTTAACGTGCGCGCCTTGAATCGCCGAAAGCGACCACGCTACCGTGCCGTCGTAACCTTCCTGGATCTTGCCGACCCCGGCAATCTCCAGCTCCGTGTAGCTCTTGGCCGGCTCGGCTCGATAGGTCTCGATGGTGCCCTTGATCCCCATCGCGGGCATTTCCATGGTGCCCGAGCTGATTTCACTGTGCAGCTTGTCATAGGCCGCCTTGCCGCCCGTCACTTCCACGTACTTATCGAGAATGGTCTCTGCCTTGGGCAGTTCGTCGGCGGCCATCAGAGGCCCGCACGCCGCCACCACCAGCGGCGCCCACAATGCCACGTTTCGTCGCAATAAACGGTTCATCGCAAAATCCTCAGTTCTTCTGATTGTGAATCCATGCCAGCGCGCGGTCCAGCGCCGGGTCTCGCCCCGCCAGCAAATCGCCGCGCGTGGGCTTTACTTCCTCGTCCGGTGTCACTCCAATCCCCTCCAGCGGCCGGCCGCCTTCGGAGATGTAGTTGGCAATCGCATATTGGAACCCGTCGCCGTTGGGCAGCCGTTCAAAGATCGAAGGCAGTGCCGCGCCCGCCGTGCGGCTGCCGAATATGCGCGCCCGTTTCAGATCCTTCAAGCCTCCCGCGAAGATCTCCGCCGTGGATGCCGAACAGCCGTCCACCAGCACCGCCAGCGGCCCGGCAAACGCCGCCGGCTGCGGGAATACCACGAATTTCAGCTTGCTCGCCCGCAGGTACATAGTACCGAGTTCCAGTCCCCGCCGGTCCGTGAACCATCCCGAAAGCCCCATCGCCAAACCGCCGATCCCGCCGGGATTCCCCCGCAAATCGACGATGAATCCCTTGCAGCCGGCGCACTCTTTCACCGCGCCTTCCACCGTCTTCACCAGCGTTTCCGGCTCCAGGAACAGGTTGAACCGCACGTATCCCACATCTTCCGCGACCCTCCGCGATTCCACCCAGAAATGCATCGGCGGCAGGTTGCCCAGCGTGGTCACCGTTCCCCGCGGCCGCGCCCGCTCCATCATCAACGTAACCAGCCGTCCTTTGCCGTTGAGAAACTCCACTGCCACCATCGACCCTTGCGGACCGGCCAACCGCCGCTCGACGGCCGCCGTCTGCATCAACTCCAGCATGGTGGATGCCCGCAGGCGCGCCTCGATAGCGCCCAGCGCCGGCGCCACCGTCTTTCCGTCCACCCGCAGGATTTCCCATCCCGCCTGCACCCCTTCGGCCGCCGCGTCCGCTTCCACCGAAGTCACGAGCGCATGCCCGTTCACCGCCCGCACGTCCATGCCGGGACTGCCCTCGCCCGCACCCTCCCCATTGACGTCCTCATACAGATCCGCCGGATAAATCTCGAAGTGGGTCGCTTTCAGCCGCTCCAGCATGTCGGACATTACGGCGCGCGCTTTTTCCCGCGTATCGGCGCGCTCGATCTTCGGCCGCAGCTCATCGTGCACCGCCTGCCAGTCCAGGCCGCCCAGTTGCGGGTCCCAGTGCTTATCGCGCACAGTTATCCATACGTGCTCGAACGAATCGATGTTCCGCTGGCGCTGTTCCGGCGTAAGGGTGGCCGCCGCCAGAAGCAGAATTCCGAGCCGCAATCCCATCTTCCGAATATACCGTGAAGACGTGTTGAGTTACGCCAAATAGCGCGCCAGGTCGTCGGTCCGGAAACAGTGCGCCAGCGCCGTATCCCGCGCGATCCGGTTGGCCCGCACCAGCTCGGCCAGGGATTGCTCCATGGTCATCATCCCTTCGGCCTTCCCTACCGAAATCTGCGAGCGGAGCTGGTGGTCTTCGCCTTTGCGGATCAGCGCGCGGATGGCGTCGGTGGCGATCATGATTTCCGTCGCCGGCCAGCGGCTGACCCCGTCCGTCCCCGGTATAAGCTGCTGCGCGATCACCGCCGCCAGCGCCAGCGAGATCTGCTGCCGGATCTGCGGTTGGTTGGCGGCCGGGAACGAATCCAGAATACGCGCCACCGCCTGCACCGCGTCGTTGGTGTGCAGCGTCGAAAGCACCAAGTGGCCCGTTTCGGCGGCGGTCAGCGCCGTCGCCATGGTTTCGGCGTCCCGCATCTCGCCCACCAGGATCACATCCGGCGTCTGCCGCATAATGCTGCGCAGCGTCACCGCGAAATCGGGAGTGTCGCGGCCCACCTCGATCTGCTCCACAATGGCGCTGCGGTTTTCGTGCTGATACTCCACCGGATCTTCGATCGTCACCACGTGCGCCGGGCGCCGGCTGTTGACGATATCGATCAGGGCGGCCAGCGTCGAGGTCTTCCCGCAGCCGGTGGGTCCAGTAACCAGCACCAGGCCCTGCCGCCGCTCCGCCAGTTTGGCGAGCGTGGCCGGCAAGTGCAGCGATTCGACCGACGGAATATGCGAAGGCAGCAGCCGGATGCTGGCCGCCAGGGTGCCGCGCTGGTGGTGAATATTGATGCGGAAGCGGCCCACGCCCTCGCGCAGAAACCCCAAATCGATCGAGCGCTTCTTGTGCAGTTCTTCCGCCTGGGCCGGCTCGAGCAGCGGCATCACCAGGCTGCGCACATCCTCCGCATCGAGCTTCGGACCGGAAACCGGCGCCAGCGCCCCATTGATGCGTAGCACCGCCGGCGCGCCCACGATCAGCACGATGTCCGAAGCGTTGCGCCCCGCCGCGAACGATAGCAGCTCGTCGAGTGAAGCCGTGGATTGCGGCGTGCGCGCGGCCCCCTTGTTGCTCGGCGCCTTGCGGTTCAGTTGCGCCACAATTTCGGACAGTTCGTTATCGTACTCTTTCATATAGGGCCGGTACGGGTCTCATTCTCATGACGCGGCCGGAGGCGCCAGCGTGGATTGGTAAATAATGGAATGTTGAAGCTGCTGATCTTTTCCGACATTCACAACGATTGGAAATCCCTCGAACGGCTGCTGGCCATCGAAGCCGATTATTACATTGCCGCCGGCGACCAGGTAACCTGGGCCAAAGGCATCGAACGGTGCGGTGAAATCCTGCGCACGCGCGGCGAAAAGGTGTACGTGCTGCCCGGCAATCACGAATCCGCCGAGCAGGTGGCCGGCATGTGCGCGCGCCACGGCCTCCACAACTTCCACGAACGCCATTTCCAGGTGGGGGATTGGCACGTGGCCGGCCTCGGCTACTCCAGCCCGACGCCCTTCAACACACCCGGCGAGTATAGCGAACCGCAACTGGCCGAACGCCTGGCGCGCTTCGCGGATCTCGACCCCCTGGTGCTGGTGTGTCACGCGCCGCCGCACGGCACCCAACTCGACTGCATCCGCCCCGGCCTGCACGCCGGATCGCATGCCGTGCGCGAGTTCATCGATCGCCATCGGCCGGCCTACTTCTTCTGCGGCCATATCCATGAGGCCGAAGGGCGCGCCGAACGGCTCGGCAAGACCCAGGCCCGCAACGTCGGCAAAGCCGGGTATCTGTTAGAATTGAGTGTGTAAAGCCATGACAGTCGATGAGTTAGACCGCGAATACCTGCCCTTGCGCGAACAAGCGCTGGCGGTGCGGAGGTATCTTTGACGCCTCCGCTCTGCAACAAAAACTGAATCAGACCGAAGAACAGATTGCGCAGCCCGATTTCTGGTCGCAGCCGGAAAAAAGCCAGAAAGTGATGCGCGACCGCAAGCGCCTGGAAGAAGGCCTCGCCGACGATGCGCGCATCCGCTCCATGACCGACGATCTGGACACGCTGTTCGAGCTGGCGCGCGAGGGCGAAGATGTCCAGCGCGATATCGAGCGCGACATGAAAGTCTACGGCGAGTTGCTCGAGCGCATCGAAACCGCCATGCTGCTCTCCGGCGAAAACGATGCCCGCAGCGCCATCGTCACCATCCACCCCGGCGCCGGCGGTACCGAGAGCCAGGACTGGGCCGAGATGCTGCTCCGCATGTACCTGCGTTGGGCCGAGCGCCACGGTTTCCCCACCGTGATCACCGACCGCCTGGAAGGCGAAGGCGCCGGCATTAAATCGGTGACGTTCGAAGTGAACGGCGAGAACGCTTACGGCCTGTTGCAATCCGAGATCGGCGTCCACCGGCTGGTGAGAATCTCGCCGTTCGACGCCAACGCGCGCCGCCACACCTCGTTCGCCTCCGTCTTCGTCTACCCGCAGGTGGATGACGAAATCAAAATCGATATCAAGCTCGACGACCTTCGCATCGATACCTTCCGTTCCTCGGGCGCCGGCGGGCAGCACGTCAACATGACCGATTCGGCCGTGCGGATCACGCATTTCCCCACCGGCATTGTGGTGCAGTGCCAGAACGAGCGCTCGCAGCACAAGAACCGCGACAGCGCCATGAAGCAGCTTCGCGCGCGCATGTATGAATTCGAGCTGGAGAAGAAACGCGAAGAGACGCGCAAGACGGAAGATTCCAAGCTCGACATCAATTTCGGCAGCCAGATTCGCAATTACGTGCTGGCGCCGTATCGCCTGGTGAAGGACCTGCGCAGCCGGCTGGCGCTGGGCGACGTGGATCGCGTCCTCGAAGGCGGCCTGGATGGCTTGATGCACGCCTTCCTGGTATGGCGCAAGACCGGCAAAATCGCCGGCGACGATAAGGACGAGCTGCCGGAGTGAGCGTCGAGCATGCCGCCGCTTTAATCCGCGCTGGGCGCCTGGTGGTGTTCCCCACCGAGACGGTCTACGGCCTGGGCGCCAACGCACTCGATGCCGCCGCGGTCGAGCGCATTTACGCCTCGAAAGGCCGCCCCAATACCAGCCCGCTGATCGTGCACGTGGATTCCGTGGAGATGGCGCGCAGCCTGGCGGCGCGCTGGCCCGCATCGGCGGAAACGCTGGCGGCGCGCTACTGGCCGGGGCCGCTGACCCTGGTGCTGCCGAAGCGCGCCATCGTTCCGGACATTGTGACCGCCGGTTTGCCCACGGTCGGTTTGCGGATGCCCGCGCATCCATTGGCGCTGGCGTTGATCCGCGCCGCCGGGGTACCGATTGCCGGCCCCAGCGCCAACCGCTTCACCGAGCTTTCCCCCACAACCGCCGAACATGTACCCGAAACGCTGGCCGATTACGTGCTCGATGGCGGCCCGGCAACCGTCGGCATCGAATCCACCGTGCTCTCGCTGGTCGAAGAACCCGTGCTGCTGCGGCCGGGAGTGATTCCCCTGCCCCAGATCGAGGCGCTGATCGGAACGGTTCGCCAGGCGCTGGCGCCGGGCACAGGCCCGCACCTTTCGCCGGGGATGCATGCCCGGCACTATCGTCCGGCGAAGCCCCTCTATTTGCTCGGGCCGGGCGAGCGGCCACCCGAAGGGGATGGCGCTTGGTTGAGAATCGGCGTGGAAATGCCCCGCGATGCCCGCGAGTATGCCGCCGTGCTGTACGAAACCCTCCATCGCCTGGACCGCCAGCCGGGGAGTTGGATCGCGGTCGAGCGGCCGCCCGATACACCCGAATGGGCCGGCGTCCTCGACCGGCTGCGGCGCGCGGCCGAATAGCCTGCCCTAGCGCAAGGAAATCCGCGCCGCGAGTGATATCCTTTGGAACATGCTTACTTCCGGCAAGATGGTCGGTTTCGTTCTCACCCAGGATTACGACCGGGCGAGAGCGTTTTATGAAGGCAAACTCAGTTTCGAATTCGTCAGCCTGGATCAATTCGCGCTGGTCATGAGGGCGGGTGGCAACCAGATCCGCATCGGCAAAGTTCCGGACTTCACGCCGCTGCGCAGCACGGTGCTCGGTTGGGAAGTCGTGGGGATCGAAGCGGTGGTGGATTGGCTGATCGAGCGCGGCGTCGAAATGGAGAAATACGCTTGGGTGCAGGATAAGAAGCGCGGCATCTGGGACGCTCCCGGCGGCGCGAAAGTCGCGTGGTTCAAAGATCCCGACGGCAATGTGCTTTCCGTTTCGCAACATTAGCTCACGGCGTTACGCGCTCGTGTGGACGTATGCCACCTGGGCGCTGTTGGCGGCCGCGCTGATGGTGTACGCCGAGACCCTGGCCTTTACGGGAGACGAGGGCTTCCACATGCTGGCGGCCCAGTTGATCAAAGCGGGAAAGCGTCCGTATCTGGATTTCTGCTTTCCGCAGACGCCGCTCAACGCCTACTGGAATGCTTTCTGGATGCGGGTTTTCGGCGAGAGCTGGCGCACGGCGCACGCGGTGGCATCCCTGCTGACTTCGGGCGCCGTGATTCTGGCCGCGCAATTCATTCTCAGCCGTTTTCCGGAACGCGCCTGGGCGGCGACCGCCGCCATGGCGACCGCCGCGATCGTGGGGCTGAACTCCGTGGTGGTGGAATTCGGACCGCTGGGGCAGGCGTACGGGATGTGCCTGTTCACGATTGTGGCGGCTTTCCGATTGACTGTATCGGCCGTGGAGCGGCGGAGCGGCGCGCGGGCTCTCGCCGCCGGCGTGCTGGCGGGCGTTGCGGCCGGCGCTTCCCTGCTGGCGGCACCGGTGGCGCCGGTGCTGCTGATCTGGCTGGTTTGGAATAGCGGCGGCGGGCGCTGGGTGAAGGCGGTGGCGTTTCTTACGGGCTGCGCCGCACCCTTTCTGCCCGTGCTCGCACTGTTCGCGCGGGCGCCGTGGGTGGTGTGGTTCAATATCGCGGAATATCATCTTTACTATCGCGCGATCTATTGGCCCGACCCGCTGCCTCACGATCTTGAGACGCTGACCGGCTGGACGGCGGACCCGCAAGCAGTGGTGCTGGGGTTGTTGGCGATCGGCGGTGTTGTCTTCATTTGGCGGCGCAGCAATTGGGATCGGGCGCGGCGTTCGGAATTCTACCTGTGCGGCTGGCTCGTTTTGGGAATCGCCGCGGAGCTGGCTTTCGGACACCCGACCTTCGCGCGGTACTTCTGCCTGACGGTTCCGTTTCTCGCGATCCTGGCGGCGGCCGGGCTCTATGCGATCGGTTCGCGAGTCTTCGCGCCGGAGCGGACGTTCTGGCCGGCAGCGATCGCGATCTTCATTATGGCGGCCACCGGGGTACGGGCGGTCTACGACCACGCACAGGAAGTATACAGTTGGCCGCAGTACGAAGATGTCGCCCGCAAAATCGAGCAGGTGGCGCCGACCAACCGGAATCTGTTCACCGTCCCGATGCTCTACTTTCTGACAAAGCGCCGGCCGCCCGCCGGTATGGAATTCGAGTATTCCCACAAGCTCAATTTGCCTGCCGCGCAGATGGCGGCATTGCACGCGATGCCCGAGGCGGAACTGAAGCGGCTGGTCGCGGCCGGAACATTTTATGCCGCCGCCACCTGCGATGCAGGCACCGTGGAAACTTACGGCATCGAAGACGTTTACCGGAACAAAACCGAGGTGCACGAGTGCCCGGTGTTCTGGGAGCCGAAGCACTGAGGCCGCGGCGATAAAGCAATTAGCGCGTCCTAACCTGGCTCAGCGTGCGGTACGGCTTGCCCACTTCCTGCGCGTCCACCACGGCCACGGCCGCGACGTGCACGATGTCGTTCACTTCCGAGCCGCGTTGCAGCACGTGAACGGGTTTGGAAAGCCCGGTGAGCAGCGGGCCGATCAGATCGGCGCCGCCAATGCGATGCAGCAATTTGTAGGCGATGTTGCCGGCTTCGAGATTGGGAAAAATGAGGACGTTGGCGCCGCCTTTGAGGGCGCTGAACGGATAGGTCTCCTCGAGAATTTGGGGGACCACGGCGGTATCGGCCTGCATTTCGCCATCGATCATGAGGCCGGGGGCACGCTGGCGCACCAGGTCCACGGCGGCCCGCACTTTCTCGGCGAGCGGGTGGCGGGTGCTGCCGAAGTTGGAGAACGATAGCATCGCGACGCGCGGCTCCTGGTTGAAGCGGCGGGCTTTCTCGGCGGCCATGATGGCGATTTCGGCGAGGTCTTCGGCGCTCGGTTCGATGTTGACGGTGGCATCGGCCAGGAAATAAATGTCGCCCTTGGCGGTGATGAGCACGTAGACGCCGGCCACGCGGCGCAGCTCGGGACGCACGTCGATCACCTGCAGCGCGGGACGGATGGTATCGGGATAGTGGGTGGTGAGGCCGCCCACCAAGGCATCGGCATCGCCCAGGCGAACCATGAGGCTGCCGAAGGTGGTGGGATTGAGGACCAGTTGCGCGGCTTCGGTGCGGGTGACTCCCTTGCGCTGGCGTAGGTTATAGAATTCCTCGAGGTATTCTTCGAGGCGCGGAGATTTCGGCGGGTCCACGATGGAAATGCCATCCAGGTGCAGATGCAGTTCCTCGACGCGCGCCAGGATGGTAGCTTCATTGCCCAGCAGGATGGGGGTTGCGATCTTCTCATCCACCAGGATCTGACAGGCGCGCAGGATCTTGGGTTGCTCGCCTTCGGTGAAGACGATGCGTTTGGGCTGCTTCTGCGCTTTGTGGACCATGGCGCGCATCACTTCATAGGCGCGGCCGAGGCGGCGCTCCAGCTCCTCGCGGTAGCGCACGAGGTCCACCGGTTTCTGCGCGACGCCGGTTTCCATGGCGGCCTGCGCGACCGCCGAAGCTTCCCAGATCAACACGCGCGGGTCGAACGGCTTGGGGATGATGTATTCGCGGCCGAATTCCATGCGCTCGACGCCATAGGCGCGCAGCACGGAATCGGGAACGTCTTCCTTGGCGAGGGCAGCCAGAGCGCGGGTGGCGGCGAGTTTCATCTGGTCATTAATGCCGGTGGCGCGGACATCCAGGGCGCCACGGAAAATGAAGGGGAATCCCAAAACATTGTTCACCTGGTTGGGAAAATCGGAGCGGCCAGTGGCCACGATGGCATCGGGGCGGGCGGCCAGAGCGACGTCGTAGGCGATTTCGGGATCGGGATTGGCAAGGGCGAAGATGATGGGGTGAGGCGCCATGCCTTTGACCATTTCGGGCGTGACGGCGCCGCCGCTCGAAAGGCCGAAGAAGACATCGGCGCCGACCAGCGCCTCGGTGAGGGTTCGGGCTTCGGTTTTGGAAGCAAAGCGCGCCTTATAGGCGTTCATGTGCTCGGTGCGGCCCTCATAAATGACGCCCTTGGTATCGCACATAACGATGTTTTCGCGGCGCACGCCGAGGTTGCAATAGTGCGCGGCGCAGGAAATGGCGCTGGCGCCGGCGCCGTTGAAAACGACCTTGATCTCCTCGATGCGCTTGCGGGCGATTTCGAGAGCATTGAGAAGGCCCGCGCCGGAGATGATGGCGGTGCCGTGCTGATCGTCATGGAAGACCGGAATCTTCATGGTCTTCTTTAACTCTTCTTCGATGACGAAACATTCCGGGGCTTTTATGTCTTCCAGGTTGATGCCGCCGAAAGTCGGCTCGAGGATCTGACAGGTGCGGATCACCTCCTGCGGGTCTTGGGTGTCGAGCTCGATATCGAAGACGTCGATATCGGCAAAGCGCTTGAACAGAACCGCTTTGCCTTCCATCACCGGCTTGCCGGCGAGAGGGCCGATGTTGCCCAGACCCAGCACGGCCGTACCGTTGCTGATCACCGCGACGAGATTGCCCTTGGCGGTGTATTGGTACGCGAGGGCCGGATCGCGTTCGATCTCCTTGCAGGGGACCGCAACGCCGGGGGTGTAAGCGAGACTGAGATCCCGCTGTGTCCGGCAGGGTTTGGTCGGGGTAACCGACAACTTGCCGGCGGGAGGTGTGGAATGGTATTCCAGCGCGTCCTCAGGACGGATCTTCATGGATTAACCGCCTTTCTCGAACATTCAGAGTAGCACCGGGGAGAGAGCCGAGGGCGTGAAATGGGTTCGTTTCGCAGGGGATAAGTTCGGCGCTGTCACGGAAGCCTTGCTGTCGAATTTTGCCCCATTGACACAAACTGGTTGGTGATGCAAACTGGTCGGTGTACTGAAGAACAGGAGCTTGGAATGCAATCGGACGCCGGAGCAACGAATATGAGTCAGGTCCAAAGTCTCTTAAAACGTCCCGCGCTCTATGACAACATCGACGGGGTGGGCGAACTTGCTATCGGCTTTATGTGCTTGGGCTATGTGCTGTACGGTTGGCTGAATATGCACGCGGCAGAGAACTCCGTTTGGCAAAATACGTACGCGTTCCTCGCCTATGTGGCGGTCATGCTTTCGATCATTCACTTCGGCGGCAAAGCCATCAAGAACCGCATTACTTACCGGCGAACGGGGTTTGTGGCTTACCGTCGCGACAAGTATTGGGTCCCGATGGCGATCGCGGTAACTGTCTCGGTCCTGGTAGCGGCGGGAATGTACCTGACAGTGCGGCGGCACTGGGACGTATCGACACCCGTTCTCCTTATCGGCCTGGGGTTCGCCGCCTTATATATCGGTTTCGCCAGGACGGTTCGCTGGAAATGGGCGATGTTCGCGGTTATGGTGGCTGGGCCGTTCGTAATTGCCGCGCTTCCGGCGGACATTGTGGAGACGTTCGCCAATCATACCGATCTGACCTCGGCCCTAACGGCCAAAGTTGTGGGAGCCTTTTGGCTCACGTTCCTGGTCTACGGAGCCGTGCTGATGGTATCGGGCGGCATCAGCTTCTGGCTCTACATTCGCCACACGCAAGCGCCGGCGCAGGAAGGCCAATGAACCAGCAGATCCGCACGATTGCAGAGCTTGACCGCGTGATTCACGAACCGGGCCGGCTCATGATTGCCGCCCTCTTGTTCGCGGTGGACCGGGCCGATTTTCTTTACCTGCAACACGAGACCGGGATGAATAAGGGTACGCTCTCCAGCCATATTTCGCGACTGGAGGAGGCTCGCTATGTGGAGGTGGTCAAGACTTATCGCGGGAAAGTGCCGCAGACACTTTTGCGACTGACAGGGGCGGGCCGTAAGGCGTTTGAACAGTATCGGCGGAACGTCAAGGAGGCACTGTAGGAGCGAGGTTGGCGGCTCCCGGACGGGGATGGCGTATTCTGAAGGAAGGAGCGAACCGCGTGGAAGTGAATTTTACCCCAGAGCTTGAAGCCAAGCTCACACATACCGCCGCTCAGCAGGGCCGAGAACCCGGGGAGTTCGTGCAGGAAGTTCTGGCGCGCTATTTCGAAGAAGAAACGCGCTTCGTGGAAGCCGTCGAGCGCGGTGAGGAAGCCTTGCGGCGCGGCGATTACCTGACACACGACCAAGCCGGCCAACGCCTGCGGCGCTTCTTACAGTCTTAATGGAAATTCGTTGGTCGCTGCCCGCCGTGGAAGACATGGAGCGCATTTGCGAACGCATCGAGCGCGACAATCCGGAGGCAGCGCGGCGCGTGGCACGAACGATCTACGATGGATGCACCCGTTTGAAACAGTTTCCCTACCTCGGACGCGCCAGCAACCGCATGCCGGGGCGCCGGGAGTTGGTCTTCTCTTCCCTGCCCTACACCGTCGTGTACCAAGTCACAGAGCACGCGGTTGAGATCCGCGCATCTTTCATGGGGCGCAGGACTGGCCGTAGTTAGATTTTGAGGCGTTGCTGGCCGAGGTTCCGTGGCCTGCAGCCCTTATCGCTCGTCCGGCCACCATCGCGCCAGGGGCGGATGCGATGGGGGCGGAGGGTAAACTCCGCTCTGGTGCTCAAACGAGTAAAGAGAGGACCAGATGTTGCGCACGCCCTGGTCGAGGCCCCGTTCCAAGTCCGCTTTTATGGTGGCGGCGGGTAGGCCGGGGAAGGCGGTCCGCATGGCGCGTGTCATCGGCGCGTCCGGCGTTTTTGGCAGCGTCAGCAACTCCGTTCGAATGCGCGCGATTTTGGCTGTGTCATCGAGTGCCCGGTCCGCAACGATGCGGCGGATCATTGGATCGGCGCGGCTTCTTTCGGTTCGATTGCCTGCTTGATACGCATACAACGTGGCAGCGACCTCGGCATCCCCTTCGTGGCTCCCATTGCTGAAAAGCGCCGCCTGCAGGATGATGGGAGACTCGATGGAGACCATAGGTTGTTCGTGGCTTGCCCGCGCCGCAATCAGCGGCATCCAGTGAACCGTACCGTGATTATTGCCGTAGGCATAAGCCACGACGTCTCGATCGGACAGGTTCCGGAACAACAGGGTGTAGCTCGACCGGTCCTCGGATTTGAGGGCGATCTCCATCGACGGAACTTCGCTGATGAGGGTTGGGTGAGTGGGAGCCGGCGGTTTCGCGGAAACGACTTTATAGCTGAGCGGCCGATACCCGATCTTTTCGAACTCCTTCAGCTCAAAAGTCTGGTCGAGCCGCGCCGAGTGGACGGCCAGGAGCTGCTTGCCGGAGTCATCATACCGATGAGGATCGCCGGGGGGAAGAGTGAGCGCGTAGACAGTGACAATGACCTTGTCGCCGACGATACGGTAATCCATCTTGATGGTGTCTATGTGGGTGAGCGAGGGCGTTCGCCCTTTCAGGGGCGTGAGGCGGGCGGCAGGAAACTCGACGGACACACCCGTAGCGATGGTCACGAACTGGCCGGGCGGTCCTTCGACCGCGACCTGGCCCGGGATTGGCGTGACCGCCCGCCGGCAAGCGACGGAAACGAGAGCGGCGGCCAGGCAGAGCAGCGTAGAAGACAGACGGATGGTAAACACAATCGCCTTTCGGCTTAGAGTATAGGGAACGGAACGCGAGTGCAAGGGGTGCCTAAGAGCGCCAGCGCAGTTTTGATTTGCGACGGATCGCTCATGCTGTTCGCCTTTTCCCCAGTGCAAGAATGAGTAGGCCGGCGGCCGTGGTCAAAATCAAAAGGCCGACGGCTTGTCCGCGCATCCGCTCTCTGCGTTTACCGAAATCAGTTAGCCCGTTCCGCGATGGATCAAGCGGGTCGAAGTAAACTCTCACCAACTCCCCAACCTTGGGCTCTGCCCCAAGAGGAGTCTCCCCTCCGGTGTATTCTTGTCCGTCCAGTTGAAACTTGTACACATATCGGTTGTGGTTATGCGCCTCGTGAGCGGTGACGATACCCGTCGTCACTTGCTGCCTGGACGCGACTTTCGAATAGTCCAGCGCCGCAGCCATCATGAAAATCACCCCCACAGTCCACGGAAGCAAGACAACGAGATAAGGGAGGTGCGGGTTTTCCCGGATCATAAGCATGTCCATTAAGGTTCGGCGGCGGCGTGACGCATATGCCCCGGCCTCCTCAAGAATTATCGGCTCCTAAAGGAGAATTATGCTACAGCAACCTTAACCTTCGGAGATGGCGCCCCGTGGTCCACCCTTCCGGACGGCGGCAACCGAGCTGCCGCCACGCTTGGTGTTTTTTTGTTTTCTCAGCGGCAGCGGCCCTATGGGAAAATGGAGTTTCCGTGATTGTCATCGACGGCATCTATTACGCGCTGGCCATGGCCGCGGCGGGCGGGGTGGTCTACTGGTTGGCGGGGCCCTGGTTGGCCGCCATCCTGTGGCTGCTGGGGTTGTATTGCCTCTACTTCTTCCGCGACCCGGAACGAGCGGTTCCGGAAGGTCCGGTGGCGGTGGCGCCGGCGGATGGCAAGGTAGTGGCGGTGAAACCCGAAGGGCCGGCCACCAATCGCATCAGTATCTTTCTGAATATCTTCGATGTTCACGTCAATCGCGCGCCGGTGGCGGGGACGGTGGCCAAAGTCGAATACCGCCAGGGCTCGTTCCATGTGGCCAGCCGGGAGGAGTGCTCGAGCAAGAACGAACAGAACGTCGTGACGCTCGAATGCGCAGGGTCGCCGGTGGTCTTCAAACAGATCGCCGGGCTGATTGCGCGGCGCATCGTTTTCCGCAAGAAACCGGGCGACCGGGTGGCCACGGGAGAACGCGTGGGGATGATCAAGTTCGGATCGCGCGCGGACGTGCTGCTGGGGCCGGAATGGGAAATCGTGGTGCGGCCGGGCATGCGGGTGCGGGCGGGGTCGAGTGTGATCGCCCGGCGGCGGGAGCAGACCGATGGGGCTTAGGGAACGGCTGACCGATCCGAAATCGCCGGAGCGGCGCCCGCGGCGGGCGGCTTATGCCTTGCCGACGCTGTTTACGGCGGGCAACATTTTTCTGGGCTACATTTCCATCCTGCGATCGTTTTATGGCGCGATGCTGGCGGGATCGGGCATGCCGGGCGCAGCGGAGCATTTCGCGGTGGCGGCCAAAGCGATCGGCGCAGCAGTGTTCCTGGATGGCCTGGATGGCCGCATTGCCAGGCTGACGAATACCACCAGCGATTTCGGCCGCGAGATGGATTCACTGGCCGATGTCATCAGTTTCGGCATAGCGCCGGCGGTGCTGGCGTTTGCGTGGGGCGTGCAGTTCATCGAGCCACGCCTGGCTCCCAACATCCGCGGGCAGATCTTCAACGCCGGCTATTTCATTTCCTTTCTCTTCCTGCTGTGCGGGGCGGCGCGGCTGGCGCGTTTCAACATCCAGAAGAACCCGGTTCCCAAGAATCCGGGGCGGCCGGATCGCAAGTATTTTGTGGGGCTGCCGATACCGGCGGCGGCCTGTATGGTGGCCGCGGTGGTTTACGCGTCGGATGCGCAACCGATCGCGTGGTGGCCGGTTTCGCTGTTGTGGCTCGCGCTGCTGCTGCTGCTCTCGTTTCTGATGGTGAGCACGTGGCGCTATTACAGCTTCAAGGGCATTAACCTTACCAAGCCGTACACACCGCTGATCATTGTTGTGCTGGGCGCCGCCATTTACGGCGTGTGGAACTACGCGCAGTTCATGATGCTGGCGGCGGCCGGGGCGTACGTGGCGAGCGGAATTTTGATCCGCATCGGCGGGATCGTGCGCCGGCGTTTGAAGCACGCGCAACCGCCGCGCACTCCGGAGCACCAGATTGGCTAATTCTACGACCGTCGCCCTGGTTGGGAGCGAATCGCTGCTGGGGCGAGAGATTCGCGATATCGCCGTGAGCGCGGCGCCGGAGCTCGACCTGCGGCTGATCGCCGCGGCCGCCGAGAAAGCCGGCATGCTGACCAGCGTGGGCGATGAGCCGGCGCTGGTGAACGACCTGACGGAAGAAAGCCTGGCGGATGTGGGCGCGGTGATGCTGGCGGGAACGGCGGAATCGTCCCGCAAAGCGCTGGAATTGATTGCGGGCGAGGGTGTGCCGGTTATCGATATCACGGGCGCCGCCGAAGAGCTTCCCGAAGCGCGGCTGAGGGCGCCACTGGTCGAAGAAGACGGGGAAGCAGACGCCGAGGCGGGAGGTACCATCCACGTGATCGCGCACCCGGCGGCAATCGCGCTGGCGCTTTTCCTGCGGCGGCTCCACGCGCACGATCCGGTGGAGCGCGCGGTGATTCAGATTCTCGCGCCGGCGAGCGAACACGGCGCGGCGGGAGTGGAAGAGCTGCAACAACAGTCGATCAGCCTGCTTTCCTTCAAGAACATGCCGCGCGCGGTTTTCGATGCCCAGCTCAGCTTCAATCTGTTGGCGCAATACGGCGAAGGGGCGCCGGTTTCGCTGGAGGATTCCGAGCTGCGGATCGAGCGCCACCTGGCGACGCTGCTGGCCCTGCCGGGCGATGGGGCAGATGCGCCGATGCCTTCGCTGCGCGTGGTGCAGGCGCCGGTGTTTCACGGATACAGCTTTTCGGCCTGGGTGGAATTCGACGGAAACCCTGGGATAGAAGCCGTGGAAAGCGGGTTGGCGGGTGGCGCGATCGACATCCGCTCGGGCGAATTCGAACCGCCGACCAACGTGGGCCAGGCCGGTCAAAGTGGGATTGCGGTGGGTGCGATCGCGGGCGACCGCAACAATCCGGAAGCCTGCTGGTTCTGGGTGGTGGCGGATAATCTGCGGCTTTCCGCGGAGAACGCGGTGGCGGTGGCACGACAAATCTTATGACTCGTCTGGGACCCTTCGCTTTAGTTTGCGCGCTCGCGGGCGCAAGCTGCGGCTATCACGTTGCCGGAAGAGGCGACCTGATGCCGCAGAGCATCAAGACCATCGCCATTCCGGCTTTCCGCAACGGGACGCAGCGATACCAACTGGCGCGGCTGCTGCCGGCCGATATGACCCGCGAGTTCATCTCCCGCACAAAATATAAAATCGTTGACGATCCGAACATGGCCGATGCCGTGCTGCAGGGCACGTTGGTGAACTTCGTGGCCATCCAGACGCTGGTCGATCCGACTACCAGCCGCGCCACAAGCGTGCAGGTGATCGTCAACGTGGATGTCATGTTGACGGAGCGCGCCACGGGGAAAGTGCTGGTCGCGCTGCGAGGTTTGGATTTTCGCGAGCGCTACCAGGTCTCGATCAACCCCCAGGCGTACTTCGATGAGAGCGCCACGGCCATCGAACGCGTCAGCAAAGATGTGGCGCAATCGGTGGTGACCTCCATCCTGGAGAACTTCTAGCCGTGACCGCCGGTCAGCTTATGGCCCGGCTCAAACAGGGAAAGCTGCCGCCGGCCGTGCTGCTGCTGGGTCCCGAGGCTTACCAGCGCCGGCAGTTGAAAGACGCGCTGGTGGCTTCCCTTCCGGCGGATGCGATTACAGAGCACGACCTGACGGAGGTAACGCTGGCGGCGGTGGTGGACGATGCGCGGTCGCTTTCGCTGTTCGCGGCCGAACGGCTGTTCTGGATTGTGAACGCGGAGGCCGCGCTGCCACGGGCGCGGGTGTCGGAGGATGGCGAGGAAGGCGAAGGAGCGGGCGGCGACCCATCGCCGCTGGCCGCGTATTTGAAGAATCCCACGCCGGGAGTGACGCTGGTGTTCGAAGCTATGCGCTTCGATTTCGAAGGCGACGATAAGCGCAAGCTGGAACGCGTGGCGAAGTTTTACTCGGCCATCGCGGACGTGGTGGAACTGCGGCGCATGGCGGCGCACGAAGCGCGGCGGGAGGCGGAATCGCTGGCCGGGCGCCGGGGATTGCGCTTCGAGGAAGGCGCGCTCGATGTGCTGATGGAATCGCTGGGCGGCGATATGGCGCGCATCGCGGGAGAAATCGAGAAGTTGGCGCTCTATGCGGGCACGCGCGCGGTCGGGGCGGAAGATATCGCGGTGCTGGTGCCGGACGCCCGCGCCACGAATATTTTCGCGCTGGTGAATGCCATGGGACGGCGCGATCGCACGCGCTCGCTGGAGATTCTGGATACGCTGACGAAAGAAGGCGAATATCTGCCGCTGGCGCTGGCGTTTCTTTCGACTCAATTCCGCATGGCGCTGGCGGCGCGCGAGGCGGGGCTGAAGAGCGCGCAGCAGATACAGGCGCACTTCTCACGCATGGGAGTTCCCATGTGGGGGGCGCGCGCCGAGCAGGTCTATCAGACGGTGGTGAAATTCAGCCAGCCGCAGATCGAGCGCGCCATGAAGCTGATTGCGGAGACGGACAGAGGGCTCCGCGACGCACGGCCGGACGACCGCGTGGTCATGGAGACGTTCATTTTGCAGTTGGTGCGATGATCAGGCGGAGAGGGCCTTCACCCGCAGGTGCAAGTTGCTCTTGTAACGTGCCGCCGTATTCTTCTTGATGATCCCGGTTTTGACCGACCTATCGATGACGGAGAAAGTGGCGGGCAGCAGTTCGCCGGCCGCTTTGGCGTCTTTGCCAACGATGGCGCGCCGGATAGCGCGGATCTGGTGGCGGAGACGGGTCCTGGTTTGCCGGTTGAATTCGGTGCGCCGCTGATCGGTGCGTACCCGCTTGAGCGCGGAATAAGTATTTGCCATTGTTGCTAAGTTGAATCCTTCGAAAGGCTTTGAGTTTTCAGGATAGCGCAATGGGGAAGGCGGCGGCAAGCGGAAGAATTGGGTTACGTTCCGTCTGTCCCCGGTTTTAGATGAGGTTTTCGTAGAGGGCCTGGTATGCGGCGGCGGAACGGGGCCAGGAGAAGTCGGCGGCCATGGCGTTGCGGATCAGGCGGTCCCATTGTTCGGGGCGGGCGTACGTGGATAGAGCCCGGTCCAGGGCACCCAGGAGGGCCGATCCTTGATACGGTTCGAAGAGGAAACCGGTGCCTTCGCCAGTGGAGGGATCGAACTCGCGGACGCTGTCCTTCAAGCCGCCAGTGGCGCGGACAACGGGGATCGTCCCGTACTTCAGGCTGTAGAGTTGATTCAAGCCGCAGGGCTCGTAGTGGGAGGGCATCAGGAAGATGTCGGCGCCGGCTTCTATTTTGTGGGCGGCGGCGTCATCGAAGGCGATGCGGATGGCGGCCTTCGCCGGGTAACGCGCGGCAACAGAGCGCAGAAAATCTTCGAAACGGCGATCGCCGCTGCCGAGAACGGCCAGTTGCACGGGGCGGGCAAATAGTTCCTCCGCCACGGCTTCAAGCAGGTCGAAGCCCTTCTGCGGGACCAAGCGGGAAACCATGCCGATTAAGGGGACGCGCGCGTCCTGGGGCAGACCCATGGCCTGCTGCAGGTCGGCTTTGGAGACGGCTTTGCCGGAGAGATCTTGCGGGGAGTAAGTCCGGGCGATGAAGGGATCGGTTTGGGGATTCCACGTTTGGTAATCGGCGCCGTTAAGGATGCCGGCGAGGCGGGAGGCGCGGGCGCGGAGCACGCCATCGAGTCCGAAACCGTGCTCGGGCATCTGGATTTCGCGGCTGTAGGTGGGGCTCACGGTGGCGATGGCGTCGGCGAATACCAGGCCGGCCTTGAGGAAGTTGATCTGGCCGTGGAACTCCAGATGGCGGGGCGTAAACAGGGCGCTATCCAAGCCGAGGAGACGCCACTCGTGAGCCGGAAACAAGCCCTGGTAACCCAGGTTGTGAACCGTCAGCACGGTGCGGAGCGAAGCGAAACCGGGATAGCGTTCGGGTTGGGCTTTGAGGAAAGCAATGGCGAGCGCGGCCTGCCAATCGTGCACGTGCAGCAGATGCGGCACGCCGGTATGACGTAGCAGTTCCAGGGCTGCGCGAGCGAAGAAGGCGAAGCGTTGGGCGTTGTCGGCGTAGTCGGCGCCGGGCGTTCCATATAGGTAGGGCCGGTCGAAATAGCGATCGGCGCGAATGAAATACACGCGGATGGCGCGGCCCAAGGTTGCCGTCAAGAGAGCGGCCTCTTCGATTCCGCCGGGCATCGAGACACGGAGACGCATGCCGGTCTCTCGCAAACGCGGTCCATGCTGAAGTACGGCGCGATAGGCTGGCAGAATCACGGAGACCTCGTGACCCAGGTCTTCGAGGGCGGCGGCGAGAGAGCCCACCATATCGGCCAGGCCGCCGGTCTTCGCAAAGGGGACCAGTTCGGGGGTCAGCATGGCTATTCGCAGCGAAGATGGGACAACCGGCGGGCCGGGCGTAGCGATCGCGGCGCTCACGGGCGGCGGCGCGGCGACGGCGCCCACAAAGGCAGCGGCGGTTTCGATTTCGGAGAAGAGATTGTCGCGCGACTCCAACTCCGCCAGCGCGGTTTCGTCGATCGAACCGGTCTCTACCTGGCGGCTGAGAGTGCGCAGGTTGCGGAGGTGGGTCTCGGTGCGGAGCCGCGCGTAGGCCGCCATGGTTCCGGAGTTGATCATGAAAGCCCAGTCGCTCGATTGGGCCAAAAGCAGCTCGCGCGCGGCCTGGTTCATAGCCCGCGAGGCGAGAACCGTGGGTTTAGGGTAAGTGAGCGCGAGCCTTTCCATCAGCTCGGCGCCGGCCTGGAGGTGACGGTAGATCCAATCGTTGGCGCCGTTGAGCCAGACTTCGTTCGAACCGTTGCGGCCCCAGCTCGACATGCAAGGAGTGGCGGGCTGGTTGGCGGGATATTCATCCAGGTATTCGGAAAGGGTGGTGAGACGAACGGTATGCTGCTCGGCGATGAGGCGGATTACGTATTCCAGCCAGCGCGGGCCTTCGAACCACCAGTGGCCGAACAATTCGGCATCGTAGGGAGCGACGACCAGCGGCTTGCGATCCATGGAGGCAGACAGATTCTCTATCTGGCGAACGCGTTCGCCGAGGAAATGCGCGGCGTGGGTGGCGGCCTTCCGTTCGGCCCAATCGGGGCGGTAGGGTTCTTTGTGGTTGCCGGGACCGGTGATGCGGTAATACTTGAGGCCGGTATCGAGGCGAATGCCGGCGGGGTGAATGTAGGGCTTGATGTATTCGAAATCGAGATCGTGGCCGATGTCGCGGTAGAACTCGCGGTAATCGTAATCGCCCGGATAACCCTCGGCGGAGCTCCAGACCTGGCGGGAAGAATCGGGGTCGCGGCCGAAGACGGCGACACCGGAGGGGCACACGATGGGCGCGTAGACACCGTAATGCGGACGGCTGCTGGCGCGCGTGACGCCATGGGTTTCGAGGATGGTGTAACGAATGCCCTGCTCACTGAGCAGCCGATCCACGCCCGGGAAGTAGCCGCATTCGGGAAGCCAGAATCCCTGGGGGTCGCGGCCTAATGTGCGGCGGTAGTGTTCGACGCCGATGCGGACTTGAGCGCGCACGGCCGATTCGTTCACGGACAGCAGGGGCAAATAGCCGTGGGTGGCGGCGCTGGCGATGAGCTCGACCTTGCCGGTGGCTTGAAAGCGCATGAAGCCGTTCAACAGGTTGCCGCCATAGCGGTTTACGAACGCTTCACGCACGCGCTCGAGGAGCGCGCGGTAGAGGAGCGCCACGGAATGGAACGCGGGCTGGGAGGCGGTGCGGACCACCTCGAGCGCGGCCAGCTCGAGGGTTTTCTCGAGCTTCCTGGCATAGCGATCCTGCAACAGGGGGTCGAGAAGCATGCACACCAGCGGGGGGCTGAGGGAGAAAGTGAGGCGGAAATCGATGCCGTCCTCGAGCAGATTGTCAATGACCAGGAATAAGGGAAGGTAGGTTTCGGTGATGGCTTCGAAGAGCCAGTTCTCTTCCAGCGCCTCGTCGTGTTCGGGATGTCTAACGTAGGGCAGGTGGGCGTGAAGGACGAGGGCGAGATAGCCTTCCATAGGGTCAGACCTTGGGTTCGGCGGAGGGCGGGGCGATGCGGAAATCCGAGGAGACGCCTGACGAGAACCGCTCCTCGACCTGGGCCGTTAGATCGGCGGGGGCGATGGGCGGTTCGGCGGCCGAGGGGACTGGTTCCGGGGAGGCGTTCGATGCGGGTTCGGGCGCCGGCGGAGGCTGCACGCCCAAGAGCGAGTAGATCTCTTGCAGCCGATGCCGCAAGGCTTCGGCAGCATCGACGGGCGGGCGCGCGGATGGTTCCGCGGCGGCTGGGGGTGGAGGGATTTGCTGCTCGGGCGACGGCTCGGGTGTGTCCGCAGCCGGCGCGCCGGTGGGCTCGGACACCGGGGCGAGAGCGGGTCCAGGGGGACCCGCGCAGACCTGGGGGTCTGCCCCACTGGACGGGGCGGCGGAGTCCAAGACTCCGCGAGTGACGTAGACTTCTTCCAGCCGTTGGCGCAGGGTCTCGCTCGCCACGGGGGGTAAGGACGCGTCCACGTCGGTAACGGGCCAGGCGCGCGGGGTCTCCACGGTATTGGACCTGGCAAGGAGATGGAACCCGCCCTCCTCATTCCATCCGAGCTCGACATAATACGATCGCGCCGGACTCCAGAGGGGCACGTACCAACCGCGGGCAGCGAGGTCAACGGCCACGTCGAAGGTGCTGCCCGCGGATCCTTCGGTGACGTCGTGAAAGCGTAAAGTAGCCGGAGGAATCGGCTGGGGAAGCGCATGCGCATCGAAATCCCAGTAGGCATGCACCAGGTAGGGATTGACGGGAAGCAAGGTCACGCGGGGCTCGCCGTAGGATTCAGGCAGATTGGCGGCGGCTGGAGAAGGGCGCGCAGAGGAATCGTCCACGTATTCGATTGTCTCTTATCTTACGGGTTAGCGGCCGGGTGTGAAATTCTTCCATTCCAAACGGCAATCGGAGCATTTCAGCGCACCGTAGACGTTGTAGTAGCTGGTATAGCCGCTGCTCGTATCGGATTTGGCGAGCGTCAGTTCGTCGTGAATGTGGGCGTGTTGGTGGCAAAGAGCGCGGCCGCAGGCGGCACAGGCTCCTCGGGCATCGTCGTTGCAGAACCAGCATTTCATGATCGGCAATCTCCTGGCTTTTGGGATAAATCAAAAATCATGTTCGAGAATGGCGGTGGCCCTGCGGCACAGCTCGCGTGCGTACTCGGTCCAGGCGCCGGTGCCCCAATACCGGAAACAACTGGTCTGGCCGATGAGCAGATAATAGAGCGCGTTGCGGTAGCGTGGGTCGGAGGTGGGCACGCCGGCGGTTTTCTGAGCGAACAGAGCGCTCACCTGCTGCAAGGGATCGAGCACGTTGCCGTAGCCCCGGACCCACGAGAGGTTGTTGGTCCAGCTTCCACCCTCCACATGAAAGCGGTGGTCGGACTTGCGCAGCTCTTCGATCGCTCCTTCCATGGCCTCCGTGCCCGTGCGGCCTCCCAAGCGGTCCCAGATCTTTTTCTGCATGATGGGCTGTATGGCCGGGAACTGCTGTTCGTCAAGGCCAAGGGTGTCGAGATATTCGAGGTATTCGGTGACGTTGACCGGCGGCACGTCGGAGCCGGAAGATTCGCGCATCACATCCAGGTACTTGGGAGGGAACTCGTTCATCATGACGCCCCCGTTTTCGCCATCCGCGATCTGGGCCGTGATGGCGGGGACGGAGCGGCCGGCCAAGTCCATGCGCGAGAGGCCGCGGGCCTCGTAGTATGGCTGCATCTGCGCCACGAGCTTGGTATCGCTGCCCTGCGTCTTAATGATGGCAGTGATGCCTGCGGTTTGGCCGCGAGAGTTGCGCGCGACGAGGCGGTGCGGGACGTGCGGCTGGCGGATGGAGCCGCCATCTTCCACACGCTCGACCGAGTGTTCCTGCACCAGCACCCAGCGGTAACCGCAGTCGTTTAGAGTGCGAACGAATTCGTAGGCGACGTCGGGGTGATTGGGCAGGGCCATTTCCGGCGGCGAGAAACCGCGCACGCGGCTGACGGCATCCAGGCCGAAGATGGCGGCAAAGTGGTGTTGCCAGGCGCGCACGTGCAGACGGAAATCCTGCACCGGCGTGGAAGGAGCCACGGCGTGTCCCCAGGCGGTTCCCAGCCACTCGACGGTGCGGCGATAGGCGGGATCGCAGGTGATTTTTTGCAGGCTTTCGATGACATCGTGCTGGCCCATGGTGCGCAGGCCGTGCAAGAGACAGCCGGAATAATCGAGCATGATGCGCGGCTGTTTTCCTTCGTGGACCAACTGCGGAAGAAACTCACCCATGCGCTTATAGCACCAGGCGAAAATCCCGGCATTATAGCGCGCTTCGTCGTTGCCGAAGTCGCGCATATGTTGCAGATTGCCGATGATGGGCGCTGTGCCCAGGTCGGGGCTGCCGGCGGGAATCAGCGGTTGATGCATGTGGAGCGCGTTGGCGAAGGTGCTGCGCGCGCGTCCGAAATCGATGGATGAATCCGGGAGATAAAAGGGTCCGCGGCGAGATAGAGCTTCGGCGACTATCTCTTCGGATCCGCAGATATTGGGCAGTCCTCCGATAGACTCCGGCAAATTGGCCGAGCCGGTGACCAGTATTGTACTCATGGCGGGGTCCCCCTTCTATTGTGACTGGTGAGGCGCGATTTGCCTACGCCTGGGATTCGGAAAGCTGGCGTTCGGCCATGGGGGCATAGGCCTGTTGTGTATACTCTTTCACCATTCGGCGGGCGCTGAAATGAGGAATGACCGATTGCATGGCGGCGCGCACGATGGCGAGCCAGTGCCGCGGCAAGCCCTGGCCATCGCGCTCGTAAAAGGCGGGCACAATTTGCTGCTCGAGGAGCCGGTAGAGGCTGTCGGCATCGGCGGCATCCGAACCGCCGGCGCCGATCAGCCAGCCATTCGAGCCGTTGTATGCCTCGGGCCACCATCCATCGCCAACACTCAGGTGGATCACGCCGTTGACGGAGGCCTTCATTCCACTGGTGCCGCACGCTTCCAGGGGCTCTTGGGGATTATTCAGCCAGACATCGCATCCCTGAACGAAGAGGTGCGCCACATGCACATCGTAATCTTCGACGAAGGCCACGCGGCCGCCGTATCGGGTATCCATGGCGCGCTGGTAGATGCGCTGCACGAGGCGTTTGCCGGGCTCATCGGCGGGGTGAGCTTTGCCGGCGAATACGATTTGCACGGGGCGGTGGGCGGCGTTCAGTATGGCGGCAAGGCGGCCCGGGTCATGAAATATCAGTTCCGGCCGCTTGTATTCGGTGAAGCGGCGGGCGAATCCCAGGGTCAGGGCGAAAGGATCGAGCAGGGTTCCCGCGGACAACACCTGGGTGCAATTGGCCAGGCCTTTTCGCCATGCCTGGCGCGAGCGCTCGCGCGCGAACTCGAGCAGGTGGTGGCGCAGGAGTTGCCTGGTGGCCCACAGTTCCTGATCGGAGACGAAGGCGAGACGCTGCCAGAAATCGGGTTCATCGTGGTGTTCCCGCCAGTCGGCGCCCAAACATCGGTCGAACAAACTCTCCATGGCCGGGGCGATCCAGGTGGGAACGTGGACGCCGTTGGTGACGGAGCGAATGGGGCGATCGTCCTCCGAAAGATCCGGCCAAAAAGAAGCCCACATGCGGCTGGTGACCTGGCGGTGGCGGCGGCTGACCGCATTGATGGCTTCGGAGCCGCGCAACGCCACGGCCGTCATATTGAACTGGTCCTGCGCGCCCTCGTGAGTTCCCAAGGCCACAAAGGTGTTGCGCCGTTCGCCGGCGGCTTCCCAGAAACCGGCCAGATTGTAGTCGACCATGGAGACCGGAAACACGTCGTGTCCCGCCGCAACCGGGGTGTGAGTGGTGAAGACCGTGTTGGCTCGCACTTGCCGCAATGCTCCGAGGAAGCTCTCGTTTTGAGCCACCAATTCGCGAATGCGCTCCAAAACGACGAACGCCGTGTGGCCCTCGTTCAGATGCCAGATGGTGGGACGATAGCCCATGGCCCGCAGCGCGCGGACGCCACCCACTCCGAGAATAATTTCCTGCCGCAAGCGCGCCTCGCGGTCACTCACATACAGCCGCGAGGAAAGCTCGCGTTCCCAGGGCTGATTCTCCGGCAGATCGGTATCGAGCAGCAACAAGCGGACGCGACCGGCGCGCACCTGCCACACGGCAACCTGAACGGCTCCGTGGCCCAGCGGCACGCTCACCTGGCAGAGCCGTCCGGCGGGATCGATGGCGCGCTCCACGGCGACTTGCGAATAATCCAGCCGCTGGGCCTCTTCGATCTGCCAGCCATCGGGGGAAATCCTCTGATGGAAGTAGCCTTTGGGGTAGATAAAGCCGACGCCCACCAGCGGCAGACCGAGGTCGCTCGCCTCTTTGCAGTGGTCGCCGGCCAGCACGCCTAGGCCCCCGGCGTAAATGGGCAGGGACTGGTGCAGGGCGAACTCGGCGGAAAAATACGCAATGGAACAGCCATCGAGGTTCTGGAACGTGCGGGACCACCAGGTGGCTCCGCCGCCGCGGGCGCGATCCAAGGCCTGGATGGCGCCATCGTAGGTGGAGAGAAAGGAATCATCGGCGGCCACCTGCTCGAGGCGCGCGGCAGGAACCACGTGCAGCATCTGGACGGGATTGTGCGCGGTGAGCCGCCACAGTGAGTAATCCAAGCGGCGGAAAACCTCGCGCGCCTCGGGATTCCAGCTCCACCAGATGTCGTAAGCCAGATCGCGCAATCGGACAATGCGTTCAGGAAGTGTAATCGCGGTTCCAGTCTCCATGGTTTCGAGGAAAAGGCCGGCTGAGAATCAGGACCGGTAGACATTCAAGGTCTGTTGCGCGACGGCATCCCAGGTGAACGCCTCCTCGGCGGCAATCCGCCCGTTCCGGCCCATCCAGCGGGCCCGTTCGAAGTCTCCGAAAATGGTATTCAACCCCCACGTGATGGACTGGGGATTGGCATGTACTTTGAGGCCGTTCACTTCGTGCCACACAAATTCTTCAGGACCGCCGTTTCTGGTGGACACCACCGGTTTGCCCGCGCTCCACGCTTCCAGGATAACAATGCCGAACGGCTCGTTGCGGCTGGGGACGCAGACCACATCGCAGGCCTTGTACAGATTGGCCAGAGAACCGTTGGTCTGGAAGCCGAGAAAGCGCGTGGCGTGGGCCACCCCCAATTCGCGCGCGCGGCGCTCCACGGGCTGCCGTAAGTCACCGTCTCCGGCGAAGATGACCTTGGCGAGGGGGTGCCACGACAAAATGGCGGGAAGGGCCTCCACCAGCAAGTCTGGGGCTTTTTGGTGCGCCATGCGGCCGGCGAACAGCACGGTGGGATCGAGCGGCCCGATGGAGTATCGGCGCTTCACCTCGGCGGGCTCGATCCATCCATCGTAGTTATGGACGTTGACGCCGTTATAAATCACGGAGACCTTGGGCCCAGGAACGTGGTAGATCCATTCGACCTCCCGCTTGAGCGATTGGGAGACGGTGATCACGCGATCGGCCCAATAAGCGCCGGCCGATTCCTGGTAGCGGATGCGCGCCGACTGTCCATCGCCCATGGAGTTACCACAGCGCCCATACTCGGTGGAGTGAATGGTTAAGATGCCGCGGCGTCCGCGCTGCTGGCGAATCCAGATCATGGCGTTGGCGGCCAACCAATCGTGCGCGTGGATGATATCGAAAGGTCCGATAAGATTTTCGGTCTCGAAAATGTGGCGCACAAACGAGCGGCACATGTTGTTGATCTCGTCCACGAAGCTGGGTCCCGGCTCGAAAACGCAGCGATGATAGTGGACGCCATCGACACGGTCGTAGCCGGGTTGACCGGCGCCCATGCGCGTAAACACGTGTACCTCGTGGCCGCGGCGTTCGAGCGCGGCCCCCAGTTCTGTGACGTGCGCGGCGATGCCGCCAACGGTAATAGAATGCAGAGCTTCCCAACTTAAGAGTGCGATTTTCATATCCACGCATTTCGAACGGACAGCGGGTCCGGTTTGTGTATCTCCGCCTAACTGGCGCGATTGATCCGTGCCGGCGATTCGAGCGGGAAGGAAGGCGACGCGGCCGGCTTGGGCCGTGATGCATCCTCACTTACGGAGCAGTTTTACGGGTTACTACGATGGTAAACCAATATGGGCTCCAAATCACGCCAAAAAGCGGTTACACACTTACAATTGTGATTTACTATGTGACGTTCCTGTCAGAGCGTGATTTAAAACACAAAAGAACGGTTGTGCGCCGGCGGTTTCATCTGCAATCCTAAAAAGCTCAGAGGCTGGATGGAGGAAGAAAAACAGTGAGCAATCCACTGTTGGAAGTTGAGCCCAACGAAACACCCGCGTTCCCGAGCAATATGGCCATGGTCCGGTGGACGGCTTCGGATCCGGGCATCGTCGAGGCCATCGCGGGAGGTTATTACAGCACCCCTTTCGATTTTCTCGGCATGCACCATGTGGGCGCGAACGGTTCGTCCGCGCTGGCGATCCGCACGTTCCAGCCACAGGCTCGGGCGGTTTCGGTGAAGCGGGGCGGCGAAATTTTCGAGATGCGGCGCATTCATGCCGACGGAGTCTTCGAGGCGGTGTTTCGCGAAGGGGAGTTCTTTCGCTACACGCTTTCGATCGGTTTGCACGGTGGCGCGGCGCCGGCTTATGAGATCGAGGATCCCTACCGTTATCCTCCGGTCCTCACCGATTTCGATCTGCACCTGTTCAACGAGGGGACGCACCTGCACTTATACCGGAAGATGGGCGCGCACCTGATGGAACATGACGGAACGCGCGGCGTTTGCTTCGCGGTGTGGGCCCCCAATGCGGAGCGCGTCAGCGTGATCGGGGATTTCAACCAATGGGACGGGCGCCGGCACCCCATGCGGCCGCGCGGTACATCGGGTGTTTGGGAGCTCTTCGTTCCCGGTCTAGAGAACGGCGACCTGTACAAATATGAAATCAAGACACGCTATTTGGGGTATGTCGCAATCAAGTCGGACCCGTACGCATTCGCCGCGGAGCTGCGCCCCCGGACAGCTTCGGTGGTTTGGGACCTGGAGCGGTATCGATGGCGCGATCAACTTTGGATGGCAGGGCGAGCCGAACGGCAGAGCTTGAGCGCGCCCATAGCCATCTATGAAGTGCACGCGGGTTCCTGGAGACGTAAGGATGACCCGGAATACGGCCAGCGCTGGCTGACCTACCGCGAGATGGCCGAGGAGCTCGTGTCATACGTCAAAGGAATGGGCTACACCCACATCCAACTGCTGCCCATCACGGAGTACCCGTACGACGGCTCCTGGGGCTATCAGGGCACCGGCTACTTTGCGCCCACGTCACGCCACGGAACGCCGGACGATTTCCGGTTTTTCGTGGATCAGGCGCACCAGGCGGGTCTGGGCGTGATCGTGGATTGGGTGCCGGCGCATTTCCCCAAAGACGGGCATGGCCTTTCGTTCTTCGACGGTACGCACCTGTACGAGCACGCCGACCTGCGGCAGGGGGAGCACCAGGACTGGGGCTCGCTGATTTACAACTATGGGCGCCGCGAGGTGAGCGCGTTTCTGCTTTCGAGCGCGCTTTTCTGGCTGGACCAATATCATATCGACGGGCTGCGCGTGGACGCGGTGGCATCCATGCTCTACCTGGATTACTCGCGCCAGCCGGGCGAATGGATTCCCAACCAATTCGGCGGGCGGGAGAATCTGGAAGCCGTCGCTCTTCTCAAGCGCTTCAATGAAGCGGTTCACCAGGAGCATCCCTCGGTGCTGACCTTCGCCGAGGAATCGACCGCCTGGGGCATGGTTTCGCGCCCCACCTATGTCGGCGGCCTGGGCTTCGACTTGAAATGGAATATGGGGTGGATGCACGACATGCTGGAATACATGAGCAAGGAATCCGTGCACCGGCGCTACCATCACAACAATTTGACTTTCTCGCTTCTGTACGCCTTCACGGAGAACTTCATCCTGCCGCTCTCGCACGACGAAGTGGTGCACGGCAAGGGGGCGCTGCTGGCCAACATGCCGGGCGATTACTGGCAGCAGTTTGCCAACCTGCGCGCGCTCTACGGTTACATGTACGCGCATCCGGGAAAGAAACTGTTATTCATGGGCGGCGAGATCGGCCAATGGAACCAGTGGGACTATCAGTCGCAGGTCGAGTGGGTACTGCTGTACTTCGATGCCCATAGACAGATCCGCGAATACGTGCGGGCGCTGAATGAGCTGTATGTCTCCGAGGCGGCGCTCCACCAGGTGGATTTCAGTTGGGAAGGATTCGAGTGGATCGACTTTCACGACGTGGACGACAGTATCGTTTCTTTCCTGCGGCGGGCCAAAGACCGAAACGATTTCGTGGTGGTGGCGGCGAACTTCACGCCGGTTCCGCGCTACGGCTACCGGCTGGGAGTGCCGGCGCCGGGGTTCTATCGCGAACTGCTGAACAGCGACTCGAGATACTTCGGCGGCGGGAATATAGGCAACAACGGCGGCGTGCCCTCGGAGCCAACGCCGTGGCAGGGGCACCCGCATTCCATTGTGATTACGGTTCCGCCGCTGGCGGTGGTGTTCTTCAAGTTGTAGCATTCCACTAACCGCGGAGGCGCGGAGACGCGGAGATTGCGCGGAGTTAGGAAAGGTCAAAACCTGAGCGCGCAGAGTCAGCGGAGGTTCCGCTCCGGGAACCGAGAGTTATGCCAGTGAGTCGAGAGTTTAGGTTATTTTCGGAGTCGAGCGGAGCCTTGTGAATATGGGCGGCGACTTACAGGCTCAACCGAAGATTCGCACGTACGCGTAGACCACGGGCAACACGAACAGGGTGCTATCCACGCGGTCGAGGAAACCGCCGTGGCCGGGGAGTAGCGCGCCGCTGTCCTTGACTCCGGCGCCGCGCTTCATGGCGGATTCGGCCAGATCGCCGATCTGGCCGGCGATGTTGGCTATGGCGGTCAACAGGATGGCTTGCGGGATCGAAGCCGCATGACCCACATAGACCAGATACCCGCCGGCCAGCAACACGGAGGTGACGACCGAGGCCGCGGCGCCCTCCCACGATTTCTTGGGGCTGATGCGGGTCGCCAGGCGGTGCTTGCCGAGCGTCCTGCCGACGTAGTAGGCGCCGATATCGCCGGCCCAACTCACCAGCAGCGCGTACATCAGCCAATGGCGGTTGCGGTCGTGCAGGGGGATGGCGCAACGCCAGCAGCCGAATACATAAGACATGCCCAGCACAAGCAGAGAAGCGCGGGGGAGTGCCTGGGCCAGATCCGCGGCGCGCATGGCGATGGCCAAAGCGAGGATGGCGGCGGCCGTCAGCACCAGCCAGGTGTCGAGCCACGGCGCGAGTATCAGCAATCCGAGCGCATACCCTAGCAGCCCTGGGGCGCCGAAGCCGTAGGCAGCGGCGATGCGGTTGTATTCGCGATAGCTCAGGCCCGCCACCAGGGCCACTACCGCCCAGAAGGCCAAGGGAGGGGCCCACAAAACCACGTAGACCACCAGCGGGACGAGGACGAGGGCGGTCAGGACGCGCTTCATGAGGAGCGCAACACCGGCACCAACGGCGGGTGGGCACCATTACCGGCCTCGAGCGGGCCCGCGCTCAAGCCGCCGTACCGGCGATCACGCTTCTGGTATTCCAGCACCGCGCGCAACAGGTCCCCGCGACTGAAATCGGGCCAGAGCGTTTCGGTGACGTACAACTCCGCATAAGCGATCTGCCACAGCAGGAAATTGCTGATGCGCATCTCACCGGAGGTGCGGATGAGAAGGTCCGGATCGGGGCAGGCGGCGGTGTAGAGATTGGTGGCAATGAGCTCTTCGTCGAGCCGCAGGCTATCGAGCGAGCCTTCCAGGCGAGCCATCTCCAGAATGGAGTTGACGGCATCCACGATTTCGGCGCGGCCGCCGTAATTGATGGCCAGGTTCACCAGCAGGCCGCGATTGGATGAGGTGGCTTCGACGGCGGCTTCCAGTTCGCGCCGCACCTCGGGCGGGAGGGCTTCCAGCCGGCCGATGGCTTGCAGCCGGATATCGTTTCGCTGCAGCTCGGGAAGCTCCTGGCGCAGATAGTAACGCAGCAGGCGCCATAGAGTCTCCACTTCATGGCGGGGACGCTTCCAGTTCTCCACGGAAAAAGCGTACAGGGTGAGGACCTTGACGCCCAGGCGGGCACATGTTTCCACGGAGGAGCGCACCGGACCGATCCCGGCTTTATGTCCGGCTACTCGCGGCAGGCGGCGCTGGCGGGCCCAACGGCCGTTGCCGTCCATGATAATGGCGATGTGCGCGGGCAACCTAGCCGCGTCCAGCGACTGGGCCAATACCCAGTCCGGTTCCCCCGGCTGGAGCGATTCCAGTAAAGCCTTCATGAAGTAAAACCCTATGGTACACCACGGTTCGTAGCGGCGCAGGCGGGACAAAGCGGGGCGTGCCACTAACCGCGGAGGCGCTGGAAAGCTGCGCGCGAAGCGGTGCGCAAGGCGCGCGGTCTTTCTCTGAGATCAGGTTTCCCTTCGCGAGATCTCAGCGCCTCTGCGTCTTATAGTTGTCCCAGGACGAAAAATCTTATTTGGTTTTATTGGTTTTGCTCTTGCCAGGGAAGCGCGGTGTAAACTGCCTGGCTTTGCAACGCTCCGAACATTTGTTATCACTTTTG
>Ga0326728_10001208_pt1 | contig 92630 bp, 71 predicted proteins | sample MB3enrmetagenome_FD_207602 | JGI IMG/M metagenome (GOLD analysis project Ga0326728, IMG submission 207602) | Lab enriched peat soil microbial communities from McLean, Ithaca, NY, United States - MB31MN | ecosystem: Environmental > Terrestrial > Soil > Wetlands > Peat | place: USA: New York... | reverse complement strand
CTGCTGGCCAGGATCGGTCACGGGCACGACTTTAACTTCATCGAGACTCGCCGGAGCGGCGTGGGCGACCAGCGGGACGGGCGTTTTTCTACATTTCACGCCGCGGAAGGTAAAAAGTCGGCGGGGGGTTTGTCCCGCCAAATCTGCATTAACCTTGTGTTACCGGCCTCCCCCCCACTTTCATGCATACCCACTGCGCAGTTCAAGTTTTATACATGCCTCTCGGTTAAACGTGAGCTGCGTCCTGCCGCGTTGTAACGCCATAACCATCGCGAACCTCTCCTCCACCTCTTCACAGGTATCTCTCTTATTCATAGCGCCTTAGCCCCACGCTGCCCATGGCCTCCCCCCCCATGGTACCTCCCAAACCGCCCGCTCTTCCCCCCCAAGGCAACAGCTTCCCGGTCCAGCAACCCTCGCTGATTCCTCAATAGCCCCTCCGTTGCACCTCCGTCCTACCTCCGACGTCCCTCCGTTGTACCTCCGTTGTGGATGGGAGGGACGCTGGAGGTAGGACGGAGGGACATTGGAGGGGCTACGGAGGGGCTGCGGTGCGGCGACGGTGGGCTGGAGTGCGGAAGTGCTGCCGACATTGGAAGTTGCGGCAGGACAGCGCCTTCCGGGCGTCGCCGGGGTTCGGCGTGGGCCGGCACCGCGTGGCGGTGTAAAATAAACCAAACTCATGGATGAGGAGGGGGGTGGGGGTCAAAAACCTTGAAAAAGCGGCTATTCCCGGGGTAAGCGTGGACCCCCCTTGTACGAGACAGGTACGAGACACGTACGAGACAGGTAATAGCCAGGTACGAGCCTAGGGCGCGAAAAGTTTCTGAGTGTCATGCCGGCTTATGGGCTTCGAGGAAAGATTACCGCGCCAGCCCTGGCCTCGCCCTTTCCGTGGGCTACCCATCCTGCTCTGAGGGCCGCTTCCGGAGCCGCCGCATAGCACGACGGCTGGCTGGCATCTTCGGGTCTCGACCTTCAGCCTTCCTTCGCCCTTCGGATTTCGGCCTTCGGGCTTGTTTCGGCCTTCGGCTTTCGGGTTTCCTTCAGCTCCCCTCAAGCCGGCACGGCTTCCACCTGCAGTCGCCCGCGCCCAGCGTCGCGAGGCAGGGCAATTTGCAACGTGCCTGAGGGCGCAGCTCGCGTGAACACAGGCTGGCCGTTCCATAGCGCGTGGTAATCCCGGTCGGGTTGGAGCGTGACCAGCACGGTGGCTTCACCGTCCGGTCGCGACCGCAGTTCGAGGTCGGCGCTCGCCGCGGCATAGCCCGGCTCGAAGTCGCAGCGATGAATCCAAGTGTCGAAGCCCGCCGTGAGCCGACCCGGGCGATAGTAGGCCGCGTACCAGGCCAGGACGGGCGAGGAGAGCGCGCTAAACTGATGCCACCCGGCGCCGCGGCCTGATTCGATGAGGAAATGCTCGGAGCAGTTGTAGGTTTCGTCCACCTCGGCCTTCCACACGTCGAGAGCGGTGTGGGCGATCTTATACGCGAAGTCGGGCTGGCCGAGATCGAGCATCGTCTTCCACAGGAACCATTGGTGGGGCATCCAGACCGCGCCGTTCCAATAGCCGTCGTGCCGGAAGTAAGGCGCGGTTTGGTCCACCGTAGATAGCCCGATGGGCGTCCACAGGCGCTGCGCCGATTGCATGTGCCCGAGCAAGGTTTGTTCCTGCGTGGGCGTGCAGATGCCCGCCAGCAGCGGCATCACGCCGTCCTGCCCGAGGTTGAAGTTGACGCCGCTCTCGTGGCGCAGGAAGCCCGTGGCCTCGCCCTTGTCATCGTGCAGCACGTAGCTGAAATAGCCGGCGTCTGCGTCCCAGGAATGCTTTTGCAGGACTGCGCTCCACAGCGCGATGTCCTCTTCGTAGCTCGCCACGTCCTTGTCCGCGCCGACCACCCGCGCCATTTGTGTCAGGATGCGCGCCGTGCGGATGAGGTGGGAGTTGATGATCGCGGTGGCAGTGCGCGGTGCGAGCTTCTCCTTGTGCATGAAGACCTGTGGCGGGTAATCGTCCCAGCCGGTGTTATAGAAGTAATCCCAGGTCTTGAGCAGGCCCGACTTGAAGGCGCGCGTGGTGGAGCTGCCCAGCCGCCCCGCGAGGAACAGGTGATATTGCCGGAGGCGCGGGTAAAAGTATTCGAGCAGCGCGCGCGATTGGGTCAGGTTCCAGAGTTCAAGCAGGAGGTAATGCTGCGTGGGCAGGGGCGTGCCATGCTGAATGAACGCGGCTTCCGGGTCGCCGGGCTTCGTGGTGTAGGCGTTCAGGCAATCAACGGCGCGCTCGACGTCCAATTGCGCCAGGCCAAGGCCCGTGAAGCCCGAGTCCCAGGTGTAGAGGCTGTCCCACCACTTGCCCGGGGAGTAATGCCGGATGTAACGCCGCTTGGTATAGACCGGGAAGACGACGTTCGTCAGCACCACCGCCGCCATGCGTTGCTGGCTGAAGCGGTAAGGCTCGCCTGCCGGCACGCTCGTTAGCGCGACTGCGCCTGCTTGCCGCGCTTCGTATCGCCGCTCAAGCTCCTCGGCTGGCAGGGAAATCAGTTTGAGTTCGGCGGAAACCTCTTCAGGCGTTCCCGCGGCCACGATGCCGTAGATGACCTCTTTGCTACCCGGCGCGAGGGCGATTGGCCGCATGAATACGTTGGTGAAGTGGCCTTGGCCGTCGCCGCGCAGCACGATGCTCACGTGGTCCTGCACGTTGCGGCGGAAGAAGCGATCCAGCTCGCTGTTGAGGATCTCCCGCACTTGGGATACGTCGTAGGACCACGCGATGCCGTAATGCTGCGGAGCATCCGCATATTTGAGCAGGCGGCTGTGCGGGACCGGCCCGGGCAGGATTTGGGGCGCCCATTGGAAGGGGGCCGGCTCGAACTTCACCGCGCCGGCCGATGCCGCTTCCACGATGACGAATCCGTCCAACTGCACGCCCGCGCCCTGGCGCACCCCAAAGGCAAGCTCGTGACTTCCCGACTTCACGGCCCCGAGCGCGAGGCTGGCAAGACTGAACTCCTTGCCGGGAGACAGTGTCAACTGGCCTTGTCCCAAGCCGCCCACGTCGAGGAGCGCTGGCTGGTTCGACGTATTGCGGTAGCGCAGCAGCAGGCGTCCGTCAGCCAGAGCCTTCGGCAGTTGCACCTTGAACCGCACGCGGTCACCGGCTCCTTTGCCGAAACCCGCACCGATGCCCCCGCCGCACACGAAGCCATGGTCGCGCACCTCGGCGCGTCGCTGGCCGTCGGGGACCAGGCTGTCGGTGGGGCGCGGGGTGGCGAAGCGCAGCTCTGTGTAATCGAGCGCGTTCACCCAGACCGCGCCGTCCGGGAGCTTCACTGTCACCTTCTGGGCCGGCTCGGTGCTGTAGGGCCGCACATATGGGTAATTGAAGGACGCCATGTAGTGCAGCACCAGGTTCTGGTGGACGGGGGTGTTGTTGACGAATTCCGCGCGCACGAGCCGCGCGGGCTCCGAGAGCGTCGAGAAGGAGACATCGCAATACACACGGTCCTTCCACTCCAGCTCGTAGCGATACGAGAAGAAGGACAGGTCGGGCGCCGCGTCCCACGGGTGGAAGCCGCCCTCCCAATTCACATTTGGGACCATCACCTCGCGCCGGTAATGGCCTGGGAAGACACTCAGGTCGAAGCGCATCCCGCGCTCCAGGTCGGAGACATGCGAGATGCCGTTGTAAGTCTTGGTATAGCTGCCCCAGCGCGGGAGCCGCAAGTCGTGCGAGTCGGTGAGCGCAGAGAGGTTGCTTAGCGGGTCGGAATCATCAGCGCTCTGGGCGAATGCTCGCCAGTTAGTCTTGAGCAGGCAGGCGGTGCCGCCGGCAACCATTGCTGTGCGGGCGAGAAAGATCCTGCGAGTCATGCTCTCCTGCGATTGTTCGGGGTAAGCGACCACTTGCGCCTCATACGGCGCTCTCTGGCCGCAAGCTGACAGTAAGTTGCATTGCCGAATCGTGCTGGGCGCTCGAAGCAGGGGCAAGGTGAATGTGTGCCCTCTCCAGAACCGACGCCATCGTGGAGGGCCGGCAAAGTGGCGCCTGCCAACGTGCATTGCATCTTCATTTCACCTTGCATAGGTCCACAAACCTGATACTTGAGCCACAAGTGTTTGGTCCCTGGCAGGACGCGGCCCGTCGCGGGCGGGCTTTTCGGCTTTACGTTTTGCACCCCTTCACTCTTAATCTCGGCGCATGAAGATTGTTTTAGCTTACTCGGGCGGTTTGGATACTTCGGTCATCCTGTCGTGGCTGAAGGAGAAGTATGACGCGGAGATCATCGCGTTTTGCGCCAACATTGGGCAGGAGGAGGAACTCAAGGGCCTCGAAGCCAAGGCCAAGCGCACCGGCGCGTCCAAGTGCCACATTGTGGACCTGCAAGAGGAGTTCGCGCGCGACTTCATTTACCCGATGGTCCAGGCCAGCGCAGTCTATGAAAGCCAGTATCTCCTGGGCACGAGCATCGCCCGCCCGCTGATCGCCAAGGGCATGATCGAGGTCGCCAAGAAGGAGAAGGCCGAAGCCATCGCGCACGGCGCGACCGGCAAGGGCAATGACCAGGTCCGGTTTGAGCTCACGGCGGCTTGTCTTGCGCCCGGGCTGGATGTGATCGCCCCCTGGCGCGACGGTCTGTTCCGGGACCAGTTCCCCGGCCGAGCCGAGATGATTGCCTACTGCGAGAAGAAGCGGATTCCTGTGCAGGCGTCTGCCAAGAAGCCTTATTCGATGGACCGCAACCTCCTGCACCTCTCATTCGAGGCCGGCATCCTCGAGGACCCGTGGATGGACGCCTTCGCCCCAAAGAACAAGGGCATGTTCAAGCTGAGCGTCGCCCCCGAAGACGCCCCGGACAAGGCGGAGTACGTCACGCTCGACTTCAAGAAGGGTAACTGTATCGCTATCAACGGCAAGGCGCTCAGTCCGCTGGGCGTCATGCGACTGCTCAACAAGTTGGGCGGCAAGCACGGCGTCGGGCGCGTGGACCTGGTCGAGAACCGCTATGTGGGCATGAAGTCCCGGGGCGTGTACGAGACGCCCGGCGGCGCCATCCTGCATTTCGCACACCGGCAGATGGAGACGCTCACGATGGACCGCGAGGTGATGCATCTCCGGGACTCGCTCATCCCGCGTTACGCGGAGCTGGTGTATTACGGCTATTGGTTCGCGCCGGAGCGCCTGGCGTTGCAGGCTTACGTCACGGAGAGCCAGAAGAACGTCACCGGTACCGTGCGCGTGAAGCTCTACAAGGGCAATATCATGTGCGCCGGGCGCAAGTCGCCCGTCAGCCTCTACAACCCGGCCATCGCCACGATGGAGGCCGACCCGACCAAGGCCTACAACCAGGATGACGCCACGGGCTTCATCCGCTTGAATGCGCTGCGTTTGAAGGTGGGGGCGAGGGTGCAAAAGAAGAAGTGAGGCGCGATGTGCGAGGCGCTTCAGCGCGCGTCGTCCTTCGTGACGCGGCCAGCGGTCGCTGGCTGCAGTTCCTACGCCCGCGGCAGGTCGTAACCGCCCGGAGCCTGGCAGAAGTCGCGCCCGGGCTCGGCCAGGTGGAAGAGATGGTCGCGCGGGATGGTCTTTATGCGGCCGGATTTATCGCCTACGAAGCCGCGCCTGCCTTCGATGACAAGTTGGTTGTCCACAATGACGGTGGGTTTCCCCTATTGTGGTTTGGCCTGTATGAGGACATTGAGGGGATAGAGCTGCCCGGCCCGGCGCCTCTGGCGGATGAGGAAGGAATGGATTGGCAGCCATCGGTTGGCCAACCGGAATTCCACCGGGAGCTGGCGCGCATCGAGGCGTTGATCCGCAGCGGAGACACCTACCAGGTAAACTATACCTACCGGCTGAAGGCGCGATTCGCCGGAGACTTCTGGAACTGTTTTCTTCGACTGGTGGCCGCGCAGGGCGCACCCTACGGCGCTTTTGTGGACACCGGCGAGTGGGTTGTCTGCAGCGCTTCGCCCGAGTTGTTCTTCCACCTCAACGGCACGCACATCGAATGCCGCCCAATGAAGGGCACCACCACGCGAGGGCGGACGGAGGCTGAGGACCTGGCATGCCCCCACGCCCTCCAGACCTCAGAAAAGGAGCGGGCCGAGAACGTGATGATTGTGGACATGGTGCGGAATGACCTGGGACGGGTCGCGCAGCCCGGCAGCGTGAAAGTGGCCCGCCTGTTCCACGTGGAGCGCTACCCAACTCTATGGCAGATGACCTCGAGCGTCGAGGCGCATACCCAGGCTGGGCTGGCCGATCTTTTCCGGGCGCTCTTCCCGGCGGCTTCGGTCACGGGCGCGCCGAAGGTGCGGACGATGCAAATCATCGCCGGGTTGGAGCCGCTCCCGCGGCGCATCTACACGGGGACCGTCGGGTTCCTTGCTCCGGGGCGGCGGGCACAATTCAACGTAGCCATCCGCACCCTGCTGGCGAACCGCCGGACCGGCTGCGCTGAATATGGCGTGGGCAGCGGCATCACGTGGGACTCAGAGCCGGAGGCCGAGTGGCAGGAATGCCGGGCCAAGGCCGGAATACTGTCGGCGCCGGTGCTGGCGTTCAGCCTGTTGGAAACCATGCGCTGGACGCCGGAAGAGGGTTACTTCCTGTTGGAGTTGCACCTCAAGCGCCTCCAGGAGTCGGCGCGTTACTTTGGGTTCAGCATTGAACTTCTGACGCTCCGCCGGGAACTGCAGCGACTGACCTCCCAGCTTGGCCCGGCGCCTCAGAGAATCCGCCTGCTGACTACAAAGGAAGGGCGCATCCACTTGGAAACAGCGGCGCTGGCCCTGGCCGAGGCCAAGCCGCAGCGCGTTGCGCTTGCGCGCTCACCGGTGGATTCCTCAGACGTCTTTCTCTATCACAAGACCACCAACCGCCGGGTGTACGAGGCGGCCCGGACAGCTCGCTGCGGCTTTGACGATGTGCTGCTCTACAACGAGAAGGGAGAGATCACGGAATCCACGATCGCCAACGTCGCCCTGGAGATTGACGGCAAACTCTACACCCCGCCTGTAGCTTGCGGCGTGCTGCCAGGCACCTTTAGGGCAGACCTGCTCCAGCAAGGCGAACTCATCGAACGCCCGATCCTCGTGGAAGAGGCGCTGCTTAGCCGCCGCGTCTTCCTCATGAACTCCGTGCGCGGCAAATACCGGGTGAAACTGGTTAAGGCCTAGCTCTTCAAGGCGCCCGTGGCTCCCGGCGATGATAAACCGCGCGCCGTTTTGTAATGCGCGCTCCCGCTCTTTCCGCGTTAGGTTACGGCCCATTATGAGGACTTCAGGGACCAATGTGGCAGGGTATTGTGTCAATGATCCTGGCCGCTCCGGCGCACATCAACCGGGCTTGCGGCCAAGCTCTCTGTATCTGGTCAACGAGCATGAATTGCGGGCATTGCACTGCGCGCTCGCTCGCGGAGCGCTGCCGCCGGACTTCGAAGCCAAGCTGGCCCGGCTGGCCGAGGGCGACCTCACTCACCGCTTCGTGGCCCAGCACTGCCGCTTGTTTGCCGCCCTGCTTATTGCCGCCAGGGACGGTTTCTACAAGGAGGCGAGCCCAGCCGATTGTGAACGCCTCCTGCGCGTTCTGGCTTATGTGCGCAAGGATGACGACGCGATTCCCGACTACAAGCCCGGCGGCTACATAGACGACCAGCAGGAAGTCCGCGCGGCAATGAAGGACCTGCATCACCTGCTCGCGTCCTTCAAGGCCTGGCGGCTGCGCCATCAGGTGCCTCGGATGTGGCTGCATAATTAGGCACGGCGACCGGGGGGACGCTTGAGCCTGGGCGGACTCCCGTCGTGCAGGCAGAAAAATAGCTATGACACAGCGCGCGCGGTCGCTAATATGTGTTCATGCACTCCCACTCGGGAATTGGCAGTAAGTGGCGAAGGTTCAATCGCAAGTTCGGTTCGGGCATCTTCCTCGGCTTTATTGTATTGGTGATTGTCGCCATCGTCGGATTCCTGTTCTTTGCGCTTGGCAGCCCGAACTGGCGCGCGCGTTGGTGATACCGTATGCGGTGCATCGTTACGGCCGGCCCAACTTTCGAGCCCCTGGATGCGGTCAGGCGCCTCACTAATTTTTCCACTGGCCGGCTTGGTTCAGAGCTGGCGGATTTCCTGGCGGCGCACGGCCATGAGACCACCTTGCTGATCGGTCAGCACGCCACCTATGCGGGCGAGCGCCGCGTGACCCACGTCGAGACCTTCTCCACGACCGAGAATCTACACGCCCATTTGCAGGCCCGGGCCGGCCAGCCTGTGGAGGCAGTGTTTCACGCCGCCGCGGTGAGTGACTTCGCCTTCGGCAAAATCTGGCGGCGCTCCCCGCAGGGCGAACTGACCGAGCTGAAGGCCGGCAAGGTTGCGACGCGTCAAGGGACCTTGCTTGCTGAACTCCTGCCGACGCCGAAGATCATTGCGCAACTGCGCCAGTGGTTTCCCACTGCGCGGCTGGTGGGGTGGAAATACGAGGTGGATGGAGACCGCGCCGGGGTAGTTCGCCTGGCAGAGAAACAGATGGCCGATTGCCGCACCGATGCCTGCATCGCGAATGGCCCGGCCTATGGCGCGGGCTTCGGCCTCGTGACAGGCGTCAGTCCAGTCACCCACCTGGAGGATCCTCCCGCCCTGTTCGCAGCGCTCGAGAGGTTCATCCGCGGGGCCGTCTCGTAGCGGCAGGCAGCCTGGCTGCTGCTATGGCCCAGGGCGGCCTACTTGTCGCTCTGGTCGGCCGCCCCGCCTTCCCGATGCGGAGAGAATGCCTCCGTGAGGCGCCGCGCCGTGGTGATTTGCTCCTCGCTCATGTCGTGGGCGACCCGATACCGCTGCAGCAGAAATCGTGCTCGGCCATGCTGTGCTCCAGGTAAATCTCAGTCATCCGGCCACTTGGCCGCAGGCAGTTGGCTGTCCGCGTAAGTGTAGCCGGGCGTGCCGCAGATCACTTCATCCAAGCGGCTGGCCGGTTTGGATGACGCCGCGCGGAGGAGCCAGGAGGACGTGTTGTTTGTTGGGAGCATGTTGTTACAATCGCCGTCAAACAGAGTATGAAACCGGGAACTTCGATGAGCGCGCAGGAAAACGAAGGAGAGGCGGTGCGGACAACCATTGTCGGCGGGCGGCCGAGCGGGAGCGGGCGGGGGACTGGAACCATTCCGCGCGGCGTCGAGGTGCTGCTGAAGAAAGCGGCGGTGGATGCCGAGTTTCGCGAACTGCTGTGCGAGAAGCGCATCCGTGCGGCCGAGGCCATCGGGCTGGAACTCGATGCCGCCGAAAGCGCCATGCTCACGGCCATTCCGCGGGAGCAGCTCAAATCTGTCATCACCCAGACGCTCGTGCCGGTGGAGCAGCGACGGGTGTTCCTGGGGCGGGTGGCCGCGCCGATGCTTGCCCTGCTGGGCGTCGCGGTGACGGGATGTGCGCGGGTCGAGAGTGCGGGCAGCCGGCCCTGGCCGTCTGGCACCAACGAGCCGCCCGCCCAGGCTTCACCCTCCAATTCTTCCACGAATCGCCCGGTATCCCCAGTCTCGGACGGTATCCGGCCCGATCGGCCCTGAACGCTTGCGCCATGCCTGCCGATCTCACCCTGGTCAATCTCAACTTGCTCTTCATGCGTTACGGAGAGCAGATCGAGCGCGAGCGCCATGTCCCGCTCGGATGTCTCTACCTGACCACCGCCCTGGAACGGGCCGGCTTCATGGTTGATTTCCGGGATTACCAGCTTTGTGATTCCAGCGACCCTTTCGAGCTCGATACTTTCCTCTCCTTCGTCGCCAACCCGGCGCCGGTCATCGGGCTTTCCTGCATGGCGAATCTGCTGCCATTCACGCTGCTGGCCGCCCAGGCGCTCAAGGACCGCTATCCCGACCGCAAAATCGTCCTGGGCGGCGTCGGTTCCAAGGCGGTGGAAGACGCGGTGCTGCGCCGCTTTCCCTGGGTGGACGTGGTCGCGCGCGGGGAAGGAGAGGCCACCGGCCCCGAACTGATGCGCGCGCTGGACGGGGGCGACCTGGCGGCGGTCCGGGGCATCAGTTACCGGAAGAACGGTTCGGTAGCGCACAATCCGGACCGGCCCCGCATCAGGGAACTGGACGCCATCGGCCTGCCCGCCTTCCAGAAGGTTGCCCTCTCACGCTACAAAGGTTACGGCATGATGACCAGCCGGGGCTGCCCTTATCGCTGCACCTTTTGCTCGGTCGCACCGGTTTGGAACTACGAGAGTTACTCCCGCAGCCCGGAGAACATCGTGGAGGAAATGACCCTGTTGCATCGCGAGGCGGGCGTGGACCTGTTCCTGTTCCAGGACGAGTTTTTCGTGTCGGGCAAACGGCAAGTCCTGGCGTTCTGCCGCGCGCTGGAGCGCTCGGGTTTGGACGTGCAATGGAAGGCCTTCGGCCGGGCCAACCTGACCGACGAGGAAATGATGCGGGCCATGGCGGACGCCGGTTGCCTCGAACTGCGCTTCGGCATCGAGTCGGGTTCGGATCGCGTGCTCCAGCGGATCAAGAAGGGCTTCACGGCGGCGGAATGCCTGGAGCTGATCCCCAAGGCCGTGGGCATCTTTCCGCGGGTGGACGCCTTTTATGTCTGGGGCTTTCCGTTCGAGACGATGGAGGATTTCAACCAATCCCTGTTTCAAATGGTCTCCTTCCGCATGATGGGGGCGCGGATTCTGCCGAGCTTGCTCTCGCTGCTGCCGCAGACGGAGATTTACGAACAATGGCGCGGGAACGCCCGGCTGGAATTCTGCCCGCATCTGCTGCCGGAATTTGTGCTGACCGGACACGAGATCGTGCGGGGCAGCAGCGTGGACCTGCCGGAGCGGCACCGCCGCTATTTCGAGCTGATCACCGCGAACCCGGACATCTTTCCTGGCTTCTATCATTTCGATCTCGCCGGAAACGTACGGCCGAAGCTCGAGCTGCTCCAGCACTTCGGCTTTTACGTCCGGCCCGAGCTGGCGGCCGAGGCCAACCCTGAGAGCTGCGGCGCGCACTCACCAGCCGTAGGAGTTAACCAGTAGATCCGGCAAGCGGGTGGGGCGCGATCCTGTGTGACGTCCATTGAAATCGCTTCGTGGGCCGGGAACGGTTAAAGGCTCTATGGGAAAAGCTAAGGTCGGCCTGGAGATTTCGGACTTCGGATTTCGCCCGTGCCCTCCTATGCTGCCCCGCGATGACTGCCCCAGCGCCAGCGCACGAGACCCCGCCTCTCGCCCGGCCAGTCTCGACCTTGCCGGGCGTCGGACCGGAACGCGCCGCGCAACTGGGCCGGCTGGGGATTGTCACCGTTGAAGACCTCCTGCTGCACCGGCCTCGGCGCTATGAGGATCGCCGGCATTTCCTGCCTATCTCCGGCCTGCAGCTCAATGAGCCTGCCACCACGCGCGGCAAAGTCGTCGCCCACGGCGTCAAGTGGTTCAAAAAGCACACCAAGTCCATCTACGAACTGATCCTCGACGACGGCACCGCCCGGCTGCATTGCCGGTGGTGGAATCTGCCGTTTATGGAGAAGTATTTCGCCGCCGGCGACGAGGTGGTCGTCTTTGGCAAGCCCATTACGCTCAGGCCGCGCACGATGGACCATCCCAATACTGAGGTCGTTGAGGCAGGGGAGGAGGACTTTATCCACTTCAATCGCCTGACACCGGTCTATCCGCTCACCGAGGGCCTCCCGCAGCGCTGGCTGCGCTCGCTCATCTGGCGGACGCTTGAGCAGTTCGAGCCGCACATCACCGATCCCTGGCCGCAGGTCCAGCGTTTGCCGGTGGCCGGTTCCGGGTGGCAGGGCGCCGGCGACTTGCGGGATGCGGAGGGAGCGTCCCTGGCAGGCTCGTCGTCGCCAGCAGGTGTCTATCCGCCTCGTGGCCTCGCCATTCACAATCTTCATTTTCCCGAGGTTGAAGCCGAGGCCCAATTGGCCCGCCGCCGACTGGCGTTGGATGAGTTCATTACCTTGCAGCAGGAGATTCTCCTGCGCCGGAGGAACTTCGAGACCAAGGCCCAGGCGCTGCCGTGCGGCGGCGACAACCATCTCATCAAGCCTTTCCTCGCTCGCCTCGGCTTCAAGCTCACGGGGGCGCAAACCCGGGTCCTCCGCGAATTGCGCCAGGACCTCTCTGGCCGGCTCCCGATGCGCCGGCTGCTCCAGGGTGACGTCGGCTCAGGCAAAACCGCCGTGGCGGCCGGCTGCGCGCTGATGACGCTGGAAAGCGGCTACAACGTGGCGCTCATGGCCCCTACTGAAATCCTGGCCGAGCAGCACTACCGCAACTTCACTCAATGGCTTGCCCCTCTCGGCGTGAGAGTCGTGCTCCAAACCGGCAGCCACAAGACCGCAGACTGCAAAGCGGAAGACGCGGGCCGCCAACTCTCGCTTGGCGCCACGGCGGCGGACACGCCCAGCGCTTCGCGCTCCCCGCAGCTCTCAACCCTCAACCCTCAACCCTCAACCCTCTTCATCGGCACCCACGCCTTCCTCACTGCGGGCTTCGAGCTGCCCAACCTCGGCCTGGTGGTTATAGACGAGCAACACAAGTTTGGCGTGGCGCAACGCGAGCAGCTCGTGCGCAAGGGCCGTTACCCGCATTTGCTGGTCATGACGGCCACTCCCATCCCGCGCACGCTCGGCCTGACCCTCTATGGCGAGCTGGACGTCTCGGTCATTGACGAGCTGCCGCCCGGGCGCGGGCGCATCAAGACCTTTCTTCGCGCGAGTGATAGCTTGCCCAAGGTCTGGGCCTACATCCGCGATAAGATGGCTGAGGGCCGCCAGGCCTACGTCGTCTATCCGCGCGTCGAGGATACCGGCCAGCCGGGAGTGAAAGCGGTCACCAAGGAATTCGAAAATGCGCAGAAGGCCCTGGCGCCGTACCGCATCGGGCTGCTTCACGGGCGGCTGCCTGCCAGGGAGAAAGAACAGGTCATGGCCGCCTTTCGCGCCCGCACCCTTCAGGCGCTCCTGGCGACCTCGCTAATCGAGGTTGGCCTGGATGTGCCCAACGCGACCATCATGCTCATAGAGAACGCCGAGCAATTCGGCCTGGCTCAGCTTCACCAACTGCGGGGCCGCATCGGGCGCGGCGCGCACGAATCCTATTGCATCCTCGTGGCCGCGGCGAAGACAGGGGAAGCCCGCCAGCGCCTGAAAGTGCTGGAACAAACGAACGACGGCTTCCGCATCGCCGAGGAGGACCTGAAGCTGCGCGGCCCGGGCGAGCTGCTCGGCCAGCAGCAAAGCGGCCTGCCAGAATTCCGCTTCGGCGACCTGGCGACTGACCTTCCGTTGATCCTGCAAGCCCGCCAGGTGGCAGCCGAATCCTGCCCGGAGAGCCATGCGCCAAACCCGGTGCAAATACCCTAATGCGATGGCTCTGAAATTATTTGCAAATTTGTACTTGTCTTCCTGGCGCTGGTGGTCAAAGTTTAGCGCACTATGAAGAGGATATACATTGTTTTGGTTCTGTTGAGTCTGGTTGCGGGCGCGGTGCTGACTGGCTGCGGCGATAACAAGGACACCACGACGTCCACGCCGACTACCACTACCTCGACGAACGCGCCGATGCCGGCCCCTGCCAGCACGAACAAGTAGGTTTTTTTCCCAGTCCGATTGGGAATCTCACCGTCACACCGGGCATGGGTTATGCCCGGCCCTTTTCATTTCCCCGGTCCCTTGCCGCCCCGACCGGCGTAAGCCTTTCTTCCTGGAACTGCACCCAGGCTGTTATCTTGGGCTTGGAATTCCGGGGGTGAGCGCTACAGTGAGTTCATGAAGATGCCGTTCTGCCTTTCGATCACTGTCGGCTTGCTGCTTGCGGGCTGCGGCGGGGAGTCCGACAAATCCGCCACCACGACCAACACTACCTCCAGCGGCAGCAGCCCGCTGAGCGCGCCAGCCGACTATGTCGGCGCGCTGGGCAAAGCCAAACAGACCGCTGAGAAGACGGCGGATACGGCCACGCTCAATCAGGCCATCCAGATGTTCAACGTGGACAAGGGGCGGTATCCCAAGGACCTGAATGAGTTGGTCACCGAGAAATTCATTCCGAAAATCCCAGCCGCCCCATACGGCATGAAGCTGGATTACGACGCGACAACCGGGAAGGTCAAAGCGGTCAATCAGTAGGGTGAACCAGTCTCGCCGTGCCAGCACCGCCTGAGCAGATCGTCATCCTGGACTTTGGTTCGCAGTACACGCAGGTCATTGCGCGGCGCATCCGTGAGTGCAACGTCTATTCGGTGATCCTGCGCTACGACGTTCCCGCAGCGGAGGTCGCGGCGCTCAACCCCAAAGGGATCATCCTCTCGGGCGGCCCGTCGAGCGTGTATGCCAAAACCGCGCCTCTGCCCGATCGCGCGCTCTTCGAACTCGGCCTCCCGGTGCTCGGCATCTGCTACGGGGTACAACTGTTCGCGCAATACCTGGGCGGCAAAGTTGAGCCGGGACAGAAGCGGGAATACGGCAAAGGCACGCTGCGCGTCAAAGACCGCTTCTGCCCTCTCTTCGCCGGGCTGCCCAAGGCGTTGCAGGTCTGGAACTCACATGGCGACCGGCTCACGAAACTGCCCGCGGGCTTCAGGTCGGTCGCCGTCACGGAGAACTCCGCCTACGCCGCCATCGAGCAGCGCGAGCGCAAGATGTATGGGCTTCAGTTCCACCCGGAGGTAGTCCACACGCCGCGCGGGAAGGCCATCATCGCCAACTTCGTGCACGGCGTCTGCGGCTGCGGCAGGAACTGGACGATGCAGAGCTATGTCGCCCAGGCCGTGGCGGCGATTCGCGCGCAGGTCGGCGGGGAACGGGTGATTCTCGGCTTGAGCGGCGGCGTGGATTCGAGCGTGGCGGCGGCCTTGCTCCACAAAGCCATCGGCGATCAGCTCACCTGCATTTTCGTCAACAACGGCCTGCTGCGCGGGCGCGAGGCAGAGGTGGTCCGCGAGGTGTTTGGCCGCCACTTCAAAATCAAGCTGCAGTACGAGGACGCGTCGAAACTGTTCCTGCGGCGGCTGCACGGGATCACCGACCCCGAGCGCAAACGCAAGATCATTGGGCGCACGTTCATCGAAGTCTTTGAGGCGGCCACCCGGCGCGCGGGCAAAGCGAAGTTCCTCGCCCAGGGCACGCTCTACCCCGACGTTATCGAATCCGTGCCCATCGGCGGCAACCCGGCAGCCATGATCAAGAGCCATCACAACGTGGGCGGCCTGCCCAGCAAGATGCGGTTCCAGTTGGTGGAGCCGCTGAAGTGCCTCTTCAAGGACGAAGTGCGCAAGCTGGGCCTGGAGTTGGGCTTGCCGCGCGAGATCGTCCTGCGCCAACCCTTCCCCGGCCCCGGCCTGGCCGTGCGCATTCTCGGCGAAGTCACGCCCCAGCGGCTGGACATCCTGCGCAACGCGGACACCATCGTGGTCGAGGAAATGAAGAACAGCGGCTGGTATTACAAAATCTGGCAGAGCTTCGCCGTGCTGCTGCCGGTACGCAGCGTCGGCGTGATGGGGGACGAGCGGACTTACGATTTCACCATTGCCATCCGCGCCGTCGAATCCCAGGACGGCATGACCGCCGACTGGGTGAGGTTCCCTCCCGCCCTGCTGGAGAAGCTCTCCAACCGCATCGTGAACGAAGTCAAAGGCGTCAACCGCGTCTGCTTCGACATCACCAGCAAGCCGCCGGGCACGATCGAGTGGGAGTGAGAGCCGGGGCTGCGTTTGCCAGCACGTGAGGTCAGCGGCGGCGGGCCACTGACCAACAGACGCAAACACGACGCGCCACCCGCCGTCTCGTAGCGCAGGTTTCCAAACCTGCCGTATCGCGGACTTCCAAGTCGGCGGAGCGCTTGATGTCGTGCAGGCTGCGGGTTGGGCAACCCGCGATACAGCAGGTTGGGAAACCTGCGCTACGCTAAACTCACACCACATACGACCACCGCCGCTTGTCCTGTTTTGGGACAGTCAAGGCCTTCAGGCTTGCACAGTTGTCTCATCATGCTGGCCCCTCCATTTTACCTCCGTTGTCCCTCCGTCTTCCCTCCGTTCTCCCTCCATATAAAGACGGAGGGAGAACGGAGGGACAACGGAGGTAGAATGGAGGGACGACGGAGGGACCAGCGTGAGCAGACAGTGGCTGCGGCTGCCGGCGCCGGGCGAGAAAGGTGGCGGGGTGGGAGCGGAAGACTCAGGGTGAAGGCTCAGCCGTATTCATGCGGTTGGTTTCGGGGAGCGCACGCGCCCCGCGTACTGCCGACGGCGCCCCGCCGTTGGCGCTACCGCCCCCCAGCGGCTCACTGTTGGGTGGTCCATCCAGACGAAGAAGCATTCGCGGCGGGGCGCCGCGAATCACACGCGAGGGCGCGTGTGCTCCCCGAAACCAACTGCATAGATACGACTCAGAGCTCCTGATCCGATGCGAGAATGCTGCGGATTCGTCCAACACACCTGATAGCAAAACGGCGTGCTGGAGTGCTGGAGTATTGGGTTTCCCAGCACTCCAGCACTCCAATACTCCAGTCCGGCGCAGGGCTGCCGGGCTAGGTTAGCCGAGCCGGACAATGGCCCTGGTCACAATCGGGTTATCCGTCCAGCCATCAATATGCTGGCGGGTGCGGATCATGATGGCCGCGCCCACGGGGGGCACGCCATACCAATCAACGTAAAGCGCCGTGATGTCGCTCCAGCCGTCCACGGGCTCAGGCAGGAACCCCAGGAAGGGGTAGTGCCGGGCGTAACGGATTCCGGCGCTGCAAGGGGCCGCGCCCTCCACCAGGACGTACTGGGTCGGCAGGCTGACCACCGGGAGCTTGAGGGCAACGACACCGGCGGTGATGGTAATGGCCAGCGGGCCGGTCGTATTGAGGCCGAAGGAGGGAACGGCGGGCGGACGATTGAACCGGCCCAGACCGATGGCCGCGCGGGCGTTGTTGATGCGGGCGTAATAATGGTAGCCGGGCAGGGGCGTGGTGCGGCCAAGCCGGCTCATGGTATAGGGGTCGGCGCCGCCCAGGCACCAGGCGTCCTGATCTTCGGGGCTGAGCCCGCGCCATTGGCCGGAGACCACGCCAAACTTGGCTCGTCCCAACTGCTGCTTGGGTAGTCGCGGGTTCCGCGGCACGACGTACTGGGAGGCGACCAAGCCGGTGCGGGTCATCCGGAAGACGACATTGCCGACGCGGCCGGATTGGGGAGGACCTATGACTTTACTCATATAATGACTTCAAGGGCGCGGGTTCCGGGCGTAGTCCTCACTATTGAAACAGCATCAGCGCGGGCTAATCTCCTGTTAGGCTTCAGTCGCATGGGCCGGTTTTATCATGCGCTCGCGCATTGTCAATAGCAGTAAGGACCCTTGCCCCGCGAGCACGCCAGCGGTATTCTTCAGGCATGGAAGCAACTGCTTACCGCTACCTGGTGAACGTGCCGGGCGTGTGCAACGGCCAAACGATTATCGAAGGCACGCGCATTGGCGTCCACGATGTGGTCGGCATGATAACTAATGGCGCGGCCATTGAAGATGTATTGCGCAGCTTCCCGGGTATCTCAAAGGCCCAGGTCTATGAGTGCCTGGCCTATTACGAGGATCACCGCACCCCGATTGACGCGCTCATTGCTGAGCAAATGAGCGAAGTCCTGCAGTGAGGTTTTTGCTCGACCACGACGTGCCGGATGAAGTCGAGCGCTTGCTCCGTTATTGGAAACACGATGTAGAGATCCTGCGCAGGTGCCTGCCGGTCACGACTCCCGACGAAGCTATCTTCAACTTCGCGCAACAGCACCAGCGCATTATCCTCACTTGCAATCGCAACCACTTCCTTGCCCTGGCCCGAAAGGCGTTTGCCGAACAACGCTCCTTTGCGGGTCTGATCATCCTGGTCCGCCGTCGGACTCGCCAAACGGAATGTGCTCATCTGTTGGCCTTTTTACGGCGAGCTGGGGAAAGCGGCATTCACGGTAATATCAATCCTGCTTAAGGTCGCTGCGAGCGGCGCCTCAGCCAAGGGGGAGCATCCCGAGGCAGCCCGCACCGAATTCGACCAGGTCGGCCTGAAGGCGTTTCGCGCGCGGTATCAGCACCGCGAGAATTAGCTCCTTTGTCCGTTTGGTTGGCCTCGTACCCAAGCCAAGGCACGGAAGCGCGGGCCTGCGATGCGTCGCACGTGGCGTCCTAAGGCGAGCACGAGCGAGTTAGAGACGCCGGACCGCTGACGTCGAGCATGGAACAGAACCGCGAATCCGGCGTCCTCTGGACTCCGCGGGTTAGGCACTGGGCTTTCTCCAAACATCATGCGCAACTCTGTCCTCAATGATGATGCAATACAGCAACCGGCACGCATAATGACCCTCTCAAACCCCGTCAGGGGTGGCCTGTCGGCCGGCTCGGGTTGGCAGCGCAACCCAGAGGATGCACAGGCCACCCCTGACGGGGTTCGGGAGCTCATAGGCGGTCGGGGCTCTATAAACAGGTCACCCCTAACGGGGTTTACTGAGACCGCCCGCAAAGGCTGCCATGTGACAGAGATTTGTGTAAGGTGCAGGCCCTGCCACCACCGGAATTCGTGTAAGTCCGTGCAATCCGTGTGTTCGCGCCACAACCTATTACTCGAGCCACGATTTGTATTGCTCGCCCGGATGAGCTAGTCCTAATAGTACTCGACCAATGACAGAGCAGAGAGCAGTTGCACTTGTGCGCGTCAGGCGGCGCCCCGCCTCGCAATCGCGATGACTCCTGGCGCTTCCGTTATCCAGGCCGCCCAGGCCGCGCTCGACGCCCACGTGCGCGAGATCGTGGCCTGGCACTTCTCGCCCGAGACCGGCTGCCCGTTCTGGCTGCATTGGGCGCGCAAGGCCGGCTGGGACCCGCGCAAGGAAGTGCAGTCTTTCGCCGCCCTCACCACACGATTCCCGCATTTCCAGGATGAGTGGCTGCGTGACTTGCAGCCCAACGTCTGGGTGCCCGCAGCCTTCAAAGGCCGCCCCTACAACATCTTCGAGACCGGCGGCACGACCGGCATGCCCAAGCAGCGCATTGGCTGGGACGATTACAAGACCGACTACGAGGAGTTCTCGGCCAAGCTTTCGGATGAGCATTTCCCGCGCGGCGCCGCCTGGCTGATGGTCGGCCCGACCGGCCCGCGCCGCTTGCGCCTGGCCATCGAGCACCTGGCCAACTTCCGCGGCAGCCCCTGCTACTTTGTGGACCTCGACCCGCGCTGGGTGAAGAAGGTCATCGCGGAGAAGAAGGCTGACCAGGCCCGGGCTTACATGGACCACGTGGTGGACCAGGCGGTGACGATCCTCAAGCACCGCAGGATCGCCGGTCTGTTCACCACGCCGAAGCTGCTCGAGGCGATGGGTGAGAAGCTCGACCTCTATGAGGCGGGGATCCGGGGAGTGTTCTGTGGGGGCACGACCATGGCGCCGCAGTACGTGCGCTTCATTGTTGAGGAGGTGCTGGAGGGCAGGATCGGCTTCTACCCGACCTACGGCAACACGCTGATGGGGCTGGCGGCGAGCGTGCCGCTGCGGCCCGAGGACAATTACTCCATCACCTACTACGCCCCCCAGCCGCGCGCGGTACTCCGCGCGGTGAATCCGAAGCAGACTGACCAACTCGTCGAGTATGGCGAATGGGGGCGGGTAGAACTGACCACCTTAACCAGAGAGTTCTTCCTGCCGCGTTTCCTGGAGCGCGACGAGGCCATCCGCCGCAAGCCATGTGAGCCTTATCCCTGGGACGGCGTGGGCGAGGTGCGCCCCTTTGGAGCCATGGAGAAGCAGATCGTGGAGGGGGTATATTGAACCTCCCTCATCTTCCAGCCCTCCGCCGGGGCAAAGCTTACGCCAGCCTGGACCAGGCTGAGGTCAAGGACTGCCGCACCGGCGAGGTGTTAGCGCGCATCAGCCAGGTCAATGCCGGCATTATTCGCAAAGACCTCGCGCGCATCGCGGATTCGCGCGCGGCGCTCAAGCAGTTCTCCTGCGACGGGCTGATCAGTATCTGCGCTCGGGCGGCTGGACTATTCCTGAATGAGTCGCTCCCCTTGGGCGATCAGGGCCACACTCAGTCGCCGGACCATTACATCGAGACCCTATCAGCCACCAGCGGCCTGCCGTTCGTCATGGTCCGGCGGAACATGCAGAAGATCGCGCAGGCCCTCAGCAACATGCGGACGGTGCTTGATGGCCTCACTCGCGGTCTGGATCTTGGCATCCTGGATCGCGGCCTGGGCGAGCACGCCGGAAGACCCATCAGCTTCTATCCAGCCACGCAGTGTCTTGGGCTGGTCATGCCGAGCAATTCGCCCGGGGTCAATTCGCTCTGGCTGCCGGCGATCCCGCTGAAGACGCCAGTGATCCTCAAGCCGGGCCGCGAGGAGCCGTGGACGCCTTACCGGCTAATTCAAGCGCTGATCGCAGCGGGCTGCCCGGCGGAAGCATTTGGCTTCTACCCCACCGACCACGAAGGCTCGAATGAAATCCTTCGCGGCTGTGGCCGCGCTCTGGTGTTCGGTGACCAGGCAACTACCGCCCAATATGCCCATAACCCGGCCATCCAGGTTCATGGGCCGGGTTTCAGCAAGATCATCATCGGCGAGGATGCCATCGAGCACTGGCAGGACTTCCTCAGCCTGATGGTCGCCTCCATTGCGGACAACGGCGGGCGCAGTTGCATCAACGCCTCCGCCGTAGTGGTGCCGAAGCACGCGGCGGCAATCGCCGAGGCACTGGCGCGGGAATTGGGACCCGTGGCGCCGTTGCCCGCCCGTGATGAAAGGGCTCGGCTGTCTGCCTTTGCCAATCCCGCCATCGCCACCGCGATTGATGCGCTGATCGAACAAGGCTTGCAAACCCCAGGTGCCGCCGACCTCACAGCCAGGCACCGCGATGGCCCTCGCAAGGTAACCTTCGAAGGCGGCACCTATCTACGGCCCACCGTCGTGCTGTGCGATTCGTTCGCCCATCCGCTCGCCAACCGGGAGTTCCTGTTCCCTTACGCCAGTGTTGTCGAGGTGCCGCAGTCGGCCATGTTGTCCCAAATCGGGCCTTCTCTAGTGGTCACGGCCATCACCAGCGACGCGGACTTCCGCCGAGCGCTGTTGGAGTCGCCGCTGATCGAGCGCTTGAACCTCGGCCCCATCCCCACTACACAAGTTTCGTGGGACCAACCTCACGAGGGGAACCTCTTCGACTTCCTTTACCGCCGCCGCGCCCTGGAGGTGGCGGAGCGATCGTAACTCCCATGCCAGGACGCATTCTCACACGCCTGCAGGTCGGTGCCGCCAAAGCACCGGAAGACGCGCCCGCCTTGCGAATCTCTTGCACAGAGGAGGCACATTGGGCGGCTTTGGCAAACCCCGTTAGGGCTGACCTGTTTATAGCACCCCGACCGTACACCGTGTCCCAAACCCCGTCAGGGGTGACCTGTGGATCATCTCCGGCGCTCTTCCATCCAGGACGAGCCGACAGGTCACCCCTAACGGGGTTTGGGAGCCAGATGGCATGTTGTCGCTGCTACAAACAGGTCACCCCTGACGGGGTTGTCGGCCAGCGTGCAGGCAAGAGCGAGCATGCGTATAAGGTGCACCAGGAAGGCCGCGTTTTCTGCTCATCGTATTCGCCAGCATGAACTCCACCCTTTCCGATGCCCTCCTGCCCGCACTCGCTTCGTTCGATTACCAACCCCGCACGCGGATCGTCTTTGGCGTCAACAGCGTCGAACGCGTGGGTGAATTGGCAGCGGGGCTCGCGGCGAAGCGCGTTCTGCTCGTGACGGACGCCGGCATCGTGTCTGCCGGCCATGCGGGGCGGGTGCGGCGGAAGCTGGAGGAACAAGGCATCACGGTGACCTGCTTCCAGGAGGTCGAGGAGAACCCGGGCACCCGGTGCATAGACAAATGCGCCGAAGTGGCGCGCCGCTTCGCCATTGACACGATCATCGGACTCGGCGGCGGCAGCAGCATGGACACGGCCAAGGGCTGCAATTTCATCCTGACCAATGGCGGGAAGATGAAGGACTACTGGGGCTTGGGGAAAGCCAAGCTTCCCTTGCTGCCGCTGATCGCCATCCCGACAACGGGCGGCACGGGCAGCGAATGCCAGTCCTTTGCCCTCATCACCGACGAAGAGACGCACCAGAAGATGGCTTGTGGTGACCCTAAAGCAGCCGCGCGCATCGCCATCCTCGATCCGGCCCTGACCGTCTCTCAGCCGCGCCGGGTCACCGCGTGCAGCGGCATTGATGCGATTTCACATGCGCTGGAAACGTCCGTTACCAAGGCCCGCACTCCGCTGTCGCTTATCTTCTCCCGGGCGGCCTTTCAGCTCACGATGGCCGGCTTGCCACGCGTGCTGGAATCGCCCGGCAACCTGGAAGCTCGCAGCGAAATGCTGCTGGGGGCGGCGTGCGGTGGGACGGCAATTGAGAATAGCATGCTGGGCGCCGCCCATTCCGCTGCCAATCCGCTGACCGCTCATTTCGGGATCGCGCACGGCCAGGCGGTGGGCATGATGCTGCCCCATCTGGTCCGTTTCAACGCGCTTGATCCGTTCGCGGCCCGGGGCTACGCCGAGCTTGGCTGTGCCGCGGGCATCGGCGTGCCATCCGAGCCGCCAGACGTCGTTGTGGAACGCCTGGCTGGACGGCTAGAGGCACTGCTCGATTTGGCCGACATCCCGCGCTCGCTCGAAGCCTGCGGCGTGCAACGAGAGGACCTCACCCGGCTGGCGATCGAAGCCGCGAGTCAGTGGACCGCCCAATTCAACCCGCGTGCTGTGGTTGCGGCAGACTTTGAAAAGCTCTACGCCTCAGCACTGAAGCCGGAATGCATTGGTCGCTAGTCTATCTTTATAGCGAGTGGGTCATCCGCTTCGTGATGCTCATTTACGTGCCGCAGCGGCGGAGCGCGGCTGCTTCCCGCACCTGGCTGCTGTTTATTTTCCTTCTGCCCTGGCCGGGCCTCGTACTCTACGCGATCTTCGGGCGCATCTATCTGCCGAAACGCCGGATCGAAATGCAGGAGCGAGCTTCCCGCCGCATCTGTGAGGTGCAGGCTCAGCTCCGGGCGGCGGAGACAGCGCCCCACCTCCCCGCCCACCTCCTGCCCGTCGCACATCTTGGCCGGACGCTTGGCGACTTCGAGGTGTCGCTCGGCAACTCCATCGAACTGCTCACAGACTACGCCGGGACCATTGACCGGCTGATCGCGGACACTGATGCTGCGCGCGAGAGCGTCCACATGCTGTTCTACATCTTTGAAGCTGATGAGACTGGGAGGCGTGTCGCGGATGCCCTGGCGCGCGCGGCGAGGCGCGGTGTCGAGTGCCGGGTGATGATGGACGCCGTGGGTTCCAAGCATGGTCTGCGCGGATTGGCCCCGGGGCTGCGGAAGGAGGGCGTCGAAGTCCAGGCAATGATGCCGGCCGGCCTCTTCCGGCGAAGCGCCGCCCGCTTCGACCTCCGCAATCACCGCAAGATTGCTGTAATGGATGGATGCATCGGCTACACCGGCTCGCAGAACATCGTCAATCCGGCGTTCGTCAAAGGCGCTCCTAACGAGGAATTGCTCGCCCGCGTGACCGGGCCGGTCGTGGCGCAGTTGCAGGCGGTATTTCTGGCGGACCACTACTTCGAGACCGGCCAACCGCTGGCTTACCAGGACCATTTCCCGCCAATCCCGGCGACCGGTCCTTCGGCGGCCCAACTCCTTCCCAGCGGCCCCGGGTATGGCCGCGAGAACGGGCAGGAATTCATTGCCGCCCTTCTCTACGCCGCTCACCGCCGCGTCGTCATTACTACGCCCTATTTCGTTCCCGACGAGCCCATCCTTCAGTCCATCGTCTCAGCCACCGACCGCGGGGTGGAGGTGCACCTGGTCGTCTCGATGCACGCCAACCAACTCGTCACGCAATGGGCGCAGCAGTCCTTCTACGAGGCCCTGCTCGAATGTGGCGTGGGCATCCATCTTTACGAGCCACACTTCCTTCATGCCAAGCACATCACGGTGGATGACGACATTACCATGCTGGGCTCGACCAACATGGACATCCGTTCCTTTGCCTTGAACGCCGAGATCAATCTGGTCGTCTATGACCCGGGCGTTGCGAGCCGAATGAAGGAAATCCAGCAGCGCTACTTCGAGCAAAGCGAACGGCTGTCCGCACAGGCCTGGAAGCGCCGCCCGCTGGCCAGGAAAGTATTGCAGAACAGCGCCCGGCTGGCGGACTCGCTGCTGTAACCAGGCCCCTGAACGCGGCCGCCTCCCGGCGAGCCTGACCGTGCCAGCGTTGCGGCTCCTCACGCCCGGAGGAGCCCAGCCCAAGCTCCCAACTCTTACACTTCCTTTACAATTCTCCCGGCAACTCCACACAGAAGCTTTACAATGAGAGTGTTTATTATTGCAGTGAAATGAAACTAATCGAGCAATTGCTTATGAAAACACTCGCATGCAGACGCTTTCTCCTCCTATCAGCTCTGGTCCTGTCGCGGTTTCCCGTGCAGGGTGATCCGCTGATTACCTCCTGGTTCACCGGCAACAACGGGAAGTACGCGCGCATTTACACCAGCCTGGTCAACCGCACAAACGGCATTTCCACAACCACGTGGACCGGGCAGACGTTGCCGGCTTATTCGGGCGTCCAGGAGGTGGACTACTCCGCGAGCTGGGTCTATGTCCAAACCACCGGCTTGGGCGGGCACAAGATGGGCCCCTGGAACAACCCCAATTTGCCCAAGAACCAGGGGTTGATCTACCGCTTCCCGCGCACGCCCGTTGCGCCGGCCGCAACTGCTGTGCTCACCTCTCTCGGCGCCATCGGGATTATGGTGGACGGCGTCTCCATCTTCGACACCCGCGACGGCTTTTCCTACAAGAATTCCGCCGGCACCGACGCCACACCTGTCAACGGTCTCACCGGTGACGGGATCTGGAACCGCGATGCCTGGGCCAATGAAGCTGTCTCGTTCGATCCGGCCTATGCCCATCAGCCGCAGAACGGCCAATATCATTATCACGTCAGTCCGCTGGCGACCCGCTACCTGCTGGGAGACAATGTACTCTTCGCTGGCACGCCGGATGACAATTCGCCGAAGACCTACTCAGAGAATACCAACACGACCGTATTCCAGCACTCGCCTATTATCGGGTGGTTGAGCGATGGCCTGCCGCTCTATGGGCCTTATGGCTATAGCTCGGCCCTGGACCCCACCAGCCCCGTGCGGCGCATGATCTCGGGTTACGTGAAACGTGATGGCAATTACGGGACGGTCAATCTCACCACCGCTGGCCGCCAGACGCTCCCCGCCTGGGGCGCTCTGGCCCAAGGCCATTCGACCAACCTTGCGACGACGCAATACGGCCCGGCGGTCAGCACCACCTACCCGATCGGGCATTACCTCGAAGATTATGACTACCTGGGCGATCTGGGCTACGCGCAGGGCACTACCAACAACCCCGGCGGCGTCCTCTTTGATCTGAACAAATACAATGCGCGGTTCTGCGTGACGCCTGAGTATCCCGGCGGGACATACGCCTATTTCGAGAGCATACTGGCCGACGGCACTCCGTATTATCCCTATCACGTAGGGCGCTGGTTCTTCGGCAATCCTACGGGCGGCACCACCACGATCGGTGAGCAGGTCACCACAAACTTCGTGGGCGGCGCCAGCACCCAGTCGCTGCTCGCCACGCCGGCTTTGAGCAACACCATTGTGACCCTCGTCTGGAGCGCTACGGAAGGTGGCACGTACCAGGTGGAATCGAGCGCGAACTTCAGCGCGTGGACGACCAATGCTACCGGCATCGCCGCCGTGCTCAACCAAGGCATGACAACTGCGCCTCTCACCACGTCCAATCAGTTCTTCCGCGTCGCCCGCACGGCGCTGGCCCCGTACGACACCAAATGAGCGTTCACTCCGAGAGCAGCGCTCGGACGCACAGAGTCGGAGCGCCGGCATATTGCCGGCTTAGTTCGTTCGGTCGAAGCAAGCCGGCAACATGCCGGCGCTCCGGCTTGCTCGTGCTGGCGGTGATTGCGCTCGCTGCCGGCCCGGCTTCGGGCGCGTCGCTGGAAATCTCCATCCGCCACACGTTTAACGGCGAGCCGCTGCTGCTCGATTCCCTTCGCTACCAGAATTGCGCGGGTGAAACACTCTCGGTCACGCGCCTGAGCTATTTGCTGAGCGGCTTTGCGCTGGAACGAGCGGACGGGTCGTGGCTGGAATTCACGAACGGGGTCGCCTGGATGGACGCCAATCAAGGTCGCGCTTCCATCGGGTTTGAGGGCCTGGCACCCGACAGCTTCCGCAGCATCCGCTTCCACGTCGGCCTCGGCACCAATTTGAACCACGCCGACTCTGCGAAGTTCGCCGTCGGGCACCCCCTTAATCCCAACCTGGATGGTCTCCACTGGAACTGGCAGGGGGGCTATATCTTCCTGGCCCTGGAAGGCTTGTATCGCTCGGGAGCCCGCAATGACCTCCAAGGATACGCCTACCACTTCGCGCGCGACCCCAACCTGACGCGCATCAACCTCCCCGTCCAGCTCGACCTCGGCCACGACACCGCTGTGCTCCTGGATTTCGACCTTGCAGGGTTGCTCAATGCGCCGCGCCCGCTTTCCTTCGTCAGCGACGGACGATCTACCCACTCGCGCGAAGGCGATCCGATTTGCGCCGCGCTGGCGGCTAATCTGCCCGGCGCATTTCGCGTGCGCCAGATCGAGTCCGCCGCTCGCGCCGCCCGCCAGGCTACCCCCATCAAGCCGCTTTACCTGCCGGACCACTTCACGCCGTATCGGTTCCAGATGAGCACCGCGTTCCCAATTCCGGACCTTCCGCGCGACAACCCGCTGATCGAGGAACGTGTGGCCCTGGGCGAGAGACTTTTCCACGATCCCGCCCTGTCCCGCGACGGCACGATTTCCTGCGCCTCCTGTCATCAGGCCGACGCCGGGTTTTCGGATCCGCGCCGCTTCAGCATGGGCGTGCGAAACCGGACCGGCACCCGCCACGCCATGCCCCTGTTCAACCTGGCATGGAAGAATTCGTTCTTCTGGGATGGCCGCACGCCGTCTCTCCGCACCCAGGCGCTCATGCCGATTCAGGACCGCACCGAGATGGATGAGTCATTGAACAATGTAGTCAGGAAGCTGGCTGCGGCCAATGACTATCCGAAGCTCTTCCAGGCTGCCTTTGGCTCCTCCGACATTACCGCGGAGAAGATTGGCCTCGCCATAGAGCAATTCGTGCTGACCCTGACTTCCTGCGACTCAAAGTTCGACCGTGCGTTTCGCGGCCAAGCCAAGCTCAGCACTGACGAGCAGCGCGGCTTCGAGTTGTTCATGACCGAGTACGACCCGCGCACCCGGCAATACGGCGCGGATTGCTTTCACTGCCACGGCGGCGCCTTGTTCACCGACCATCAATTCCACAACAACGGCCTTGGCTTGGACGACGCTGACCTGGGCCGGTTCAGAGCCACGCAGTGGGAGGCCGACCGGGGCAAGTTTGCCACGCCGAGCTTGCGCAACGTGGAGCTTCGCGGGCCCTATATGCATGATGGCCGCTTCCGTACGCTGGAGGAGGTCGTGGACCATTACACCACCGGCGTGAAGCGCAGCTCCTCGCTCGACCCGAACCTCGCCAAGCATCCCGACGGCGGTGTGCCGCTCTCTGCTGCGGACAAGCGGGCGCTTGTTGCCTTCCTGAAAACCCTCACGGACGAGCGGTTAGCCCCAAAGCCCATCATCCTCTCGAAAGCGCCCTGATGGTTGGAGAGGCCAACAGTTGCGCTCCGGCACCGCCCACGGCGATTCAGCGGTTTAACGGGCCTTGAGGCAAGGCAGGGCGTTCCCAAGTCCGGCCCCGCCACTCGGCAATCACCTTCAAATACAGATATGGGTCTGACCACGTGGCGCTGGGCTCGACCTCAGTCATCTCGTACCACTCATTAAAGGAGCACACCACAGCGACATCGGGCTGGGCAGCGTCAATGGCGTGCAGGAAGGCCTTCAGGAGCGCGCCATCGCGGCGCGGCAGGACCAGCGGCGCGTCGTGCACAGCCGTGTTATCGTGGCCCGGAGAAAGGGGCAATTGGACAGCGTGGCCCGCCTCATGCACCTGCCGGGCAAAGCCGGCGTAGAGCTTGTCCAGTGTCGCAGGCGCCACGTCCCGCCAATGGCCGAAATACGAATACGTGCCGAAGCAATCAATCTTCTTGAGCTTGAGCCACTCCGGAGCCACATCCATCCGGACTCCCGGCGGCTCACCGCTCAGCGAGGTTCTGAGACGGTCGAAGATCCAGTAAATGTCACCTACCCTGCTCTCGGCCGCCTCAATGTAGCTGGCAGCTTGCGCGGCTGTAAGCCAGTCATCCCACACCTGGTAAATGAACCATACTGGCTGGCCTTTCATCCTGAGGTAAGCCGGGTGTGCGGCATAACGGGGCAGATACGTGGTGATACGGCTGACGAGTTGGCCGTAGTCTTGTTGGTAATGGGCGTTCTCGTCAATGACCGCGACCTTAAAGTTCTCCTCCTGGGCCACGGGCAGCAGGACGTTCTCGAACAGGTCAGCCTGCCAGCCGGACATCATGCCCGGGCGGTTGGATTTCCACCAACTGCACAGGAAGCCGTCTATGCCCGCGCCTTTGGCTAGGCGGAAATGCCAGCGCACCACTTCCCGATCGCCCTGGTCGTAAGGGCCGATCAGCGGGTAATCGCCTGAGGCAATGTCCCGGCGTCCGTTGGCCTTGATTCGCTCAGGATGATAGCGGCCCGGGAAGGAGTACGAATCCCACTTATGCCAGGATTGGGCCGAACCCCACGGCGTGCCGTACCACGGATGATAAAAGGCCAGCAGGATGGGGCGCCCTGGGGCATTTGTAGCGGCGGGCGTCTCGCCTGCCGTAGAGGGAGGCATCCTGCCGCCCGGAGGTGTGCTCGGAGCCCCAACCGCCGTTCCGCCGGGCAAGATGCCCGGCTCTACGGCAGGCAGGATGCCTGCCGCTAGGGTAGTCAAAAAGCAGAACGCCAAGATAGCCGATCGCATCAACAGGCTTCCTGGCTAAGGGGCTACCACTTCGAATGGGATGGCGGGCAGAGTGCCCACCACGTTACGGCGCTGGTTGTTCTGCTTCTTGGCCTTCTGTGCGGCAGCGGCGCCTTGTCCGGGCAGGATATTGACGATCAGATTGCCCTTGAGGCCGGCCTTGGTTTTGGCGGCATCACTATGCAACTCGATCTCCGCGCCCTCGTCTGCAGGGGACACTTTGGCGAGGGTGATGCCTTCGGGCGGTTCGCTCAGCTCCAGTCGGAACCGATTGCCGAACGCGCCGTTGGGAGTGCCAAGTATAACGTGAGCCGTCCCGCCGGAGGGAATCTTCACTGGCATTGAGCCGAGGATCTTCAACCCGCCCCGGCCCATAAAGCGCCCCGACACGGCGACATCCAGTTCGCGGGCTGGCACGAGATGCCGGTAGGCGAAGGCTTGCATCATGTCCTCGGCGGGCACAGCGGGGTGGATGACCTGCTTGCCCTCAATGGTTGCTTTGCCTTCCAATGAGAGCTTGAGGGGCTCGACCGTTGGCTTGGGCGGCGCGGAGAGAGTCAGGCGGACCTGGTCCTGGCCGGCGGGTATCCTGGCGCCGCACAATGTGAATCCATCGGGCGCATCTTTGAGCGCGATTGCAATCTCATTCGTGAAGCCGTCCCGGCGGAGCGCATAGACCGTGAGGGGAACCGTGGCGCCGCCCCGCACGTTGACGCTGGAAGGCGCGACCCGCAGCGCGAAATCGGGCCGCGGCGCGCTGATGCGCAGGCGGTAGCCGTATTCCGGGCCGCCTTGCCGCTGCGAATCACTAATGTGGACATAGTAAGTGCCTGCCGCGGGCAGCTTCGCGCGGAGCCAGGAATCCGCATAGTGCGTGTCCAACCCCGCCCCCTTGTCCTCATAATCGTCGTTGAAAGCGAGCTGGTTGCCGGCGTCGTCCGTCAGCTTGAGGACGGAATCCAGCGGGGAGTCGAGCCGCCGGGCATACACCTCGGCGACCACTTCATCCCCAGCCCGGCCCTCGAAGCGGAACACGTCCCAGTCGCCCGGCTTGTCAATGCGGCCATTGATGATGACGGGCAGTGTGACGGGCTGGGCGGCGGCGGGGGAATCATTTGGTTCCTGTTCAAAGATCTCGGGCAGCGAATCCACCGCAAACGGCACGTTGTTGGCGAACCGGGCCTGCTTGCCAGCGCACAGTGGATAGATGCCGGGCTCCTGGTTTATTCGGGTGACCGTATTCGTCGGGAGGTTCCAGCCTTCGAGCTGCACGGTCGTGGTACCGTTCGCCGGGCCGCCCAGGGGGAAGATGCTCGTGATGTATGGCACCTCCCCCACAGTGATGCGATAGACGAAATCGTCGCGCCCGCGGTAGATGGAATCCCGAATCTCCGCGACGTATTCCCCGTCCTTGGGCAGTTCGCAATAGATGACAGGGTCGGGCTGGAAGCGATAGTGGTCGGCGTAGGCAAGCTCGTGGCCTTTGGCATCGTGGAGCGTCAGAGCTGCCTGGAACCAGCCGGGCACGGCGTCGGCCAGGTAAGGAATCAACTGGCGCGCCGCGACGGCGACAACCAATCGCTGGCCCTTCTTCCCCTGGAAGCGATAGCGGTCCACGCCGCCCTGCTGAATCTGGCCGTTCACGACCGCAGGTATGCTGATGCTCATCTCGGTGGGCGGGACGGCCTTCTGTTCGTTGTTGTTATTGCGCGCGGGCCGGAAGGTGGGGGGCTCCTCATTGAGCCTGGGGTTCTTCTTGCTGAACTCAGGAAGCTGGCCCACGCAGAATAAAAGCGGGTTGGACAAGCCGAGCTGAGTCCCCAGTCTTATCTCACGTTCACCTTGGTCGGCATCCGGGCTCACCGTGACCTGCAGCGTAGCAGTTTCAGCGATGGCAGGATTGGCAGGCCGTCTCTGGAACGAGACGAGCTTCTGCCGGATTTCCATGAGCATCTGCTGGTCGGCAAACGTCCAGGTGTTGGTTGAGCTCTGGGAGCCAGAAGAGGCGCCGCGCTTGCGGTTACCTTGGTTTGAAGCCTGCCGCTTCTCCTGGAGCTGCTGCATCTTCTCGCGCAACTGGTTGGCCTGCTGGGGCGTGAGCGGCTTGTTGAACGCCACCACTGCTGCGCGAACGCCCGTGCCTGAGACGTGCGCGTTCGTCACGCCGTCCAGGAATTGCCCACCGACGACAACCTCGAACGTCGCACTCCGCCGGCCGCCCGCAGGATAGACATAGCCGATGTGAGGGGTGGGAAGCTGGGCCAGACCGGGGCAGGCGGCGCACAGTAGAATTCCAACAGCGCACAGGCCCCGGAAATCCGAAGGAAGCCCGAAGCCCGAAAGGCGGATTGCGCGCACAAGGCGGGCCGTGAGAGAACGCAAGGAACGGAAGGGGCTGGGGTAATGGGTCATCTAATGGGTTTAGACAATCTCCTTCAGCCGTCCGCCTGACTTTACGCCGTCGGCGGCGGAAGGAACGGCGCGAATCGTCAAGCCCTGGGGATGCGGGAGCTTCGCCTCGGGATCAATGCCCAGCAGCTCGTACATACTGGCAATGAGGTCGCAAGGATACACCGGGCGATCTTTCACCTCTTCGCCTTTGGCATCTGACGCCCCGATCACCCGGCCACCCTTGAATCCGCCGCCGGCGACGACTGCGGAGAAGACCTCCCCGTGATGGTTGCGACCGCCGTTCCAGGGAGCCTCCCATTGGACCTTGGGCGTGCGCCCGAATTCGCCGCTCCACCACACGATAGTGTTGTCCAGCAGCCCGTGTTCGGACATGTCCTGCAGGAGGGTGGCCATGCCTTTGTCCATTTCCGGCAGGCGCCGGCGCATGGTTTGGAAATTCTGCTTATGTGTGTCCCAGCCGCCCTTGTAGTTGATGGTGACGTACGGAACGCCACGCTCCACGAGGCGCCGCGCGACCAGGCAGGACTGCCCGAAGGTGTTGCGACCGTAGCGCTCGCGCAGCGCATCCTTCTCCTGCGAAAGGTCGAACACCTTGCCGCCGTCGCCCAGGATCAAGTCGTAGGCCTGCTTCTCGCATTGCTCGGAGGCGACCATCTGTGGATCGGTAGGCAAGGCGTGCTCCAGCGTGTTGAGCTTGTTCAGCAGATCGCGCCGGTCGCGCTGCCGGTCGTCGGAAATGCTGGGAGCCACGATGCCTTCCACGGCAAAGCGGGATTGCCCGGGGTCGCCGCCAGTGGCGAAAGGCTTGTAGCGCGCGCCCATGAAGCCGGCCTCGGAAAAGCGTCCTTGGGGCTCCGTCAGGACGATGTAAGGAGGAAGCAAGCCCTTGTAGCCGGCCTGGTAGCCTTTGAAGAGCGAGACGACCGCCCCGACGCTGGGGAACACATCCCGGCCACCTTGCGCATGGGCAGTCTGAACCATGTATGAGGCAGTCTCGTGGGCGTTCACGCCGTGGGTCATGCTGCGAATGATCGTGTACTTGTCTGCCTGCTTGGCCAATTGTGGCATCAGCTCGCAAATCCTGATCCCGTCCACATTGGTGGCGATCGGCTTGTCGAGCGGCCCGCAGTAATCGGAGCCCGCTTCCGGCTTCGGGTCAAACGTATCCAAGTGGGGAGGTCCGCCCCACATCCAAATCTGGATGACCGATTTTGCTTTGGCTGTAGGCGCGGGTGTGGCCCCCAGGGTCCGCAAGCTGAGGTGGTGGCCGAGCACCAGCCCCGCTGCGCCGAGCAAGGTGCGCTGCACCGCCTCGCGCCGGGAGATTGCCGTGCCGGCCATGCGGGTAACCTGTTTGTCCGCCCAGGGCTTGAATGGGTCACCTGTTGGAGAGTATTGCATGTTCATATTGACACTGGGATGTGCTGTTTCGTTTGCGTTTAATGCCGGTAAAGGAATTCGGTGCTGTTGACCAGGGCCCAGGCAAGGTCCACTGCGGCGTCGTGCTCCTTGACTTTGCCGTTCTGGAAATAGGCCTCCACGTTTTGCAGCTCGGTCTCGGTGGGGAAGCGGGAGAGGATGCCCAGATACATGCCCGTGGCGAGTTCGCGCGTGGTCTTCTTGGTGCTCGTCAAGTACGTCACCATGCGGCACTGGTCAATCTTGCGCTGGATGTGGGTCGAATTCAGCAGGTGCAGTCGCTGGTCGGCGCTGGGGCGGTTGTTGCGCTCGGACTCCAAGCCCGTATCGCGCGATGGCCGGCCAAACAGCTCCAGGAAGGAGCTGGAGATGCTGCCATCCGGCAGCGAGATCGAGCGGTGGCTCTCGGGAATATACGTGAACGGCTCCGGGATGGCGCTCGAGTATTGCTCGGTCGTGCCCGTAATCTCGTCCAGGGCGTCAATGAGCACCTCCGCGTCCACCCGCCGCAGCAGGTAATGCGAGAAATTGGCATCGCTCTCCGGTCCCTCAGTCTTGGGCAGGGAGGAGAGCTGATAGGTCCTCGAGTTCAGAATCAGGCGGTAGAGGCTTTTCAAGTCGTAATGGCTGGCAATCAGCTCGCGCTCCAGGTAGGCGAGCAGCTCGGGATTCGAGGGTGGATTGTCGGGCCGGATGTCGTCCGGTTCATGGATAATGCCCCGGCCCATCAGCCAGGCCCACACGCGGTTTGCGATGTTCCGCGTGAACCAGGGATTCTTCGGGTCAACCAGCCAGGCCGCGAAGACCTCGCGCGGGTCCTGGTCCGCCGAAAGGTGAGCTGTGGTGCCATCCGGAAACACCGCTGTGACAGGCACCACGCAATTAGTGGCGGGCCCGTTGGTTCTGCCGGCATCGCAGAAGACGATTTCCTCCTTCCACTGCGAGGTGTATTTGTAGCCGACCTTCGAGAAGAACGCCGCCATGTTGGTCAGGTTGGCTTTGGGCCACTTATCGGCCCGCACGCCCATGAACGTCAGCGCCACGGTTTGAGCGATGGTTTGCGGGTCCTTGCTCTGCATGGCCCGGTAGAAATTGACGGGGCCAACGCGGAAATTGCTCCCGCTGGACGTCAGCAGCTCCCGCACAAACTGGTCATAAGGCCGGTTGTCCCGGACATTGGCCCTGATCCAGCGGTGATACGCTTGCGCCGCGTTGGGCCACAGATTGATCGGGAACTCGGCTTTGACCCGGAGCAGGTCACACCACTTCATCGCCCAGTAATCCGGGAACTCGTCCCGCTCCAGCAGCTTGTCTATGAGAGCGCGGCGCTTGTCCGGGGAGCGGTCCAATATGAAGTCCTTGGCTTCCTGAGCGCTGGGCAGGGTGCCAATTACGTCCAGGTAAGCCCGGCGCACGAACACCCCGTCCGAGCAGAGGTTAGCCGGCTCGATCTTCAGCTCCTCCAGCCGGGCAAGAACCAGCTTGTCAATCTCAGTCCGGGCGGCCCCATCCGTGTGGCTCTCATAAGGGTTGAGCCTCAGGGTCGGTGCTGCGCTCCCAGGTAGGGTCACCGCCAGAAGCATCCCCAGAATAGCCGCGGATTTAAGCATAGTTCTCAATACTGAGTATCGGTCGAGGGCACCCGGGCCCAGCGGCACTTATAGCATAAGACGCTCCAAACGGAGTGCCAGTTACAAATGTCTTATTCAGGGCCGGTGATAAGCAGCGGCCCGTGCCATTGTGCATTCCATTTTCATTTCCACCTTTATAGGTCCACAGAACCTGTTACTTGAGTCACAACTTTAGCGTTTAGCCTTTCTTACGCGACCAGCTGCCGCGACGCCCTTTCAAAACTGGGCTGAGCGTTGCCTCCTCACCCAAAATGCAGTGAATCGAGCTGGCGACGAAGGCGAGCTGTGCGGTGACAACAAGCCAACTGGCGGTGATATGCATGGCGTTCACGAGGCACAGAGCCTCCTGCGCGCCGCTCTTGCGGACGAGCTCTTCCCCCGTGTCTGTGATGTTGATGCAATCGCTCCGGTGGGGCGTCTCGAATCAAAGGTGTTCAGCAAGGGATTTCATGCCTGGCAGAGGCGCGGACCGGACGCCTGCTCCCGATTTCGCTTTGCCTTATTCTTCATGTTGTCTCCCGAAATTCTGCCGCCAACATACGGCCATCGAGCCGCGCCCGGAAGGCGAAATGCATACCGGTCATGCGGGTGCCGGCGAGCAATTCCAGCTCAGCTTCTCCCGCAACTTTGCCACCTCACCGATAACGGTGACCGCCGGCGGCGGCAGGTGAGTCTCCTGGAGCTGATTTCCGATAGTGGCCAGCGTTCCAGCGATTGCGACTTGCCGGCGGGTCGTGCCGCGGCTGACAACGGCGACCGGCGTCTCCGGCGAACGCCCGCAGGCGACGAGCGCCGCCGCGATGTGCGGAATGTTGGCCAATCCCATCAACACGACCAGTGTGCCGGGGGTTTTTGCCAGTTGCGCCCAGTCCAGCTTGTTGGAGGGGGACTGCGGATCATCGTGGCCCGTGACGATGGTCACGATCGAGGTGTGCTCGCGATGGGTCAGGGGAATCCCAGCATAGGCCGGCACGGCATGGAAGGAGGAAACGCCGGGAACCACCTCGAAAGGAATGCCCGCCTCGGCCAGCACTTCCGCTTCCTCGCCGCCGCGCCCGAACACGTAAGGGTCACCGCCCTTGAGGCGCACCACGCGCTTGCCTTCGCGCGCCTTGGCGAGCAGCAACGCATTGATCTCCGCCTGCGAAACGGTCCGGGTGCGGTCGTGCTTGCCCCCGTAGATGATTTCCGCCGCCTCGGGTACAAAGCGGAGCAGTTCCGGATTGACCAGGCCATCATAAATCACCGCCTCGGCGCGGCGCAGCAGCTCCATGCCGCGCAACGTGAACAGCCCCGGGTCGCCTGGACCCGCGCCAACCAGATACACAATGCCACTACCCGACACAGGAGCAGTTTCGGGCCAGAGAGCGCTACGTCAACCTTCTTCAGATCACCGCGGCGGCATTAACCGAGGCAGGCCGAACAGCCAATCCTTACGCCAAAACAGTTTCAATCAGAACCGGGCCACGTGCCAGCCTTCGCGATAGCGGCGCCGCAAGTAACGATTGGCCTCAGGCTGGTTCGTCACCTTGAGGCGGGCGCTATCCCACTCCAGCTTCTGGCCCGGCACGCGGATCGCCACTGTGCCCAGCAGGATCGCCTCGGTCATCGGGCCGGTTTGCGCGAAGTGCGACTCGGTCTTCTCCCCGCCGAGGCAGGCATCCACGTAATGGTGCCAGTGGCTGCGCGGCGGCAGTTTCGGGGGCTTGACGCCGTTGAACTTGCTCTCCGGCAGCAACTGCGGCGGCGCACCGTGCGGAATCAGCAGCGAGCCTTCCGTGCCAATCAGCATGGAGGATTCAGACGGATACTCCTTAAGGTCCTCGGAGTAGAGCTTGCGGATATGGTCGGGCGGATAATACTCGCCGTCGAACCACTCCAGAATCAGCTCGTCCCCGCCGATTCTCTCATTGCCAGGGAACGTCCAGATGATGTGATCGCCCTGAGGCCAGGTGTCGCCCCGGCGCGCTGGCGAGTCTTTCCACGATTCCTGCACTTCGGCCCAGACCGTTAGCGCGGGGCGCAGCCCGAGGCCTTTCCACACGGGATCAAAGATATGGCAGCCGATGTCCCCGGACCAGCCGGTGCCGAAATCCTGCCAGGCGCGCCATTTGGCCGGGGCATAAATGTCCGGCGCATAAGGCCGCACGGGCGCGCTGCCGATCCAAAAATCCCAGCTCAGGGATTTGGGCGGGGGCTGGCCGACGGCGGGGCGAGGGCCTTTGAGCCGGTAAGTCTCGACCGCACCCGGACGATTCGAGCAGAGATAGGCGTGCGTGACCTTGCCAATCCGGCCTTCCCGCAGCCACTGAACGCCTGTGCGGTCATAGATGGTCGAGGCAACCTGCGTGCCGAGCTGGGTCACCACACCCTTCTTCACTGCCGCCTGCGTCAGTGCGCGCACCTCGGCAATATCGTGGCACATCGGCTTCTGGCAATAGACGTTCTTGCCCTTCTGGATGGCGCTGTAGGCGGCGGAAAAGTGCGTGTGATCGGGCACCGCGACATTGACCGAGTCAATCCGGTCGCCTTCGCTGCGGAGCAGCTCACGCCAGTCAGCGTAGAGGCGCGCGCCCGGGACAATCTTGGCGGCCTTGTCCAGGGTGTTGGCGTCCACGTCGCAGAGCGCCACGACCTGAAGCCGCTTGTGCTCAAGAAAGTTGTGCAGGTCCACCTCGCCCATGCCCCCGACTCCGATGCACGCGTGATTCAGTTTGCTATTGGCTGGGATAGGCTTGGGTCCCGGGTCGGTTGCGCGGCACGAGATGAAGAACGGCGACGCAACGCCGGCAACAGCGGCCGCGCGCAGAAACTGGCGCCGGGACCAGGGCAGCGAGGCGGAGCAGGAAGCGGCGGGCTTTTGGGAACCGGAGACGTTGCTGTCTTTCATGCCCACAGCTTGTGGCGAGCATGGGGAGAAAACAAGTCTTTCGAGGCAGCGCGGCTCCGGTGCTGGAGGTTTCTTTCCGGGCTTGGAATCACCACCCGGCCTCATTAGAGTCGAGGGCGTCTATGAAGAAATCTCTCGGAGCCAAGACGCTAGTATATCCAACCCCGGTGCTGGTGGTGGGCACCTACGACAAAGCCGGCAACGCCAACGTCATGACCGCTTCCTGGGGCGGCATTTGCTGCTCGCAACCTCCCTGTATCGCCGTGTCCTTGCGCAAGGCCACCTACTCCTACAACAACATCATGGAGCGGAAGGCGTTCACCATCAGCATCCCCTCCGCCGAGCACGTCAAGCAGGCCGACTACTTCGGCCTGGTCTCAGGCCGGAACACGGACAAGTTCGCTGTCACAAAGTTGACCGCCAAGAAAAGCGACCTCGTGGATGCGCCCTACGTAAAGGAATTCCCTGTCGTGCTGGAATGCCAGTTGGTGCATGTGTTCGAGCTGGGCCTGCATACGCAGTTCGTAGGCGAGGTGCTCGACGCGAAAGTCGAAGAATCAGTCATGGGCACGGGCGCATCGGTTGAAATCAAGAAGGTCAACCCCCTGGTCTTTGTGCCGGATACCCAAGACTACTACGGGATCGGCGACTTCATTGGCAAGGTCTTCTCAGTCGGCCAGGGCATCTGAATGTCGGCGCCGCCGAGGGCGTATTCCGAATCGGCGGCAGGCTTGGCTTCCCGGTCTGGGTGAAGCGATTTCGATTGACTGCGCATCTGCCTCAATGCGCGGGCGAGTCTCACCCTAGCCCCGCCGTAGCCTCGCCGTATCCTCTCCCTATACACGCCGTAACAGCTCTTTGGACCCAATTTTAGCATAACGCGCTGCCCTCACTGGACTTACGTCCAAAGTCATATCAAAAAACACCCTGTTTGGCGTGTTCCTAACGTCGAGCTATAAGCTGCTGTGGCCAAGTCCGTTATGGCGGTTTGCCGCGCAAAGGTGCCTTCCCCTTCTTCGGCACGTCCGTAGCAGAAAACCCGAAGCCATTTCGATTGACGCAACTGGACAGTCCGCCTTCGCCGAGTAGTGCGCTTTCGCGGGCTCCCCCGTGCCTTGCAACGGGAGGGCGACGGTAGCGATGCGGTAGCGACCCGGAACCACCCCCTTGTGCATCGTCCGCCCTCCCCTTCCCCCCGCCTCGCCGCTGCATCGTCCGGCAACCCATCCAATCCGCGTAATCCATTTAGCTCAGGTAACTTCTGTAACTCGTTTAACCCCTTGAACGGTAAAGATTCGGCAAACCCGCCGCCGCGTCAGCCAAGCCCTGCACGAGCCAGTGCATAGACAGGTACGAGACAGCACTAGGCTTAATAGCATTTCTATTAAGCCTAGTGCTGTCTCGTGCGTGTCTCGTCCCTGGCTCGTACCTGGCTCCCCGCCGTGGGGAGGAGATCCGGCAGTCGGCCCAAGCACAGGCCGAGCGGATTGTTCGGGGGGACGCGGCCTACAACACGGCCAATTGCCCACCTGTGGGCCCTGTGCCCTCACACGGAGACCGGTTTGCCGAGTCTTTACCTTGAACGCAGTTAACGCCATCCTCAGCCATCCCGCCGGCGAGGACGGGCTTAGGTTATAGCGCATTTGTCACCTTGCTACCCAAGTCCGTTGTGCGGGGACGCCGTTTCGGGCGCTCCTGGGCCATCTGGGAGCACAAGAAGCCCATCCGCACGCGTTCGCCCCCCAACCCTGTCCTCTGTCAGTGGCGCGGGAGGGGGCCACCGCTTTACTCTGGATTATTTTCTAAAAGCTGGCCACACTCGGGCATGGCAGAAAAAAGCTTGAATGAATTACCGCGCGAGCTGCGCGGGCTCTTTACCAAGGGCAGCGATGCCTTGCAGCGGGATAATTACGACTACGCTATTGACCTCTTCAACCAGATTCTGGCCCGGGAACCGGCTCAGTATGAGGTCCGCAAAGCCCTCCGGACAGCGCAGATCAAGAAAGCCGGCGCCGGCAGCGGCTTTTTCAAGAAGATGCTCAACACTGCCAGTTCGCAACCGATGCTGGCCAAAGGGCACATGGCCTTGACCAAGAACCCCGGGGAGGCGTTGCAAATCGCGGAGCAGATCCTTAACGGCGATCCCAACAACGCGGGCGCGCACAAGCTCGTCGTCGAGGCGGCCACGGCCCTGGAACTGCCCCGCACGGCCGTGATGTCGCTGGAGAATCTGGTCCGTAATTCACCCAAGGACGTGGATATCGCGATCAAGTTCGCCCGCGCGTTGGCCGATACCGGGCAACCCGGTCGAGCCGAGAAGATTCTCGCCGACCTTTCCAGTTCCTTCCCGGCGGACAATGAGCTGGCCCAAGCGCTCAAAGACCTCTCCGCCCGCAAGACGTTGGACGAGGGCGGCTATCAGGCGCTGGCCGACGGCAGCGGCTCGTACCGCGACATCCTGAAGAACAAAGACGAGGCCGTCTCGCTGGAACAGCAGAATCGCCAGGTCAAGACGCAAGACGTCACCGAGAAGCTGATTGGCGAGTACGAGACCCGGCTAAAGACCGAGCCCAAGAACCTGAAGCTGGTGCGGTCGCTGGCCGAACTCTACACCCAGAAGAAGCAATACGACAAGGCCCTCGGCTACTACGAGCAGATCAAATCCTCGGACGTGGGCGCCGATGCGTCGCTGGACCGCAGCATCGCCGACACCATGGCGCGCAAGTTCGATCACGAGATGTCTCAACTTGATGCGAGCGCGCCGGACTTTGCCGACAAATCGGCCAAACTGCAGGCCGAGAAGGAAGCCTACCAGCTTTCTGAATGCCAGAAGCGCGCCGAGAAGTATCCCACGGACCTGCAAATCCGCTTTGAGCTGGGGCAGTTTTACTTCAAGGCCGGGAAGATCGGCGAGGCCATCCAGGAATTTCAAAAGGCCCAGGGCAATCCCCACCGGCGCATTCCCGCCATGAATTACCTGGCGCAGTGCTTTGCCAAACGCAAGATGTTCGATCTCGCCACGCGCACCCTGCAGAACGCCCTGAAAGAGAAGCTGGTGTTCGACGACGAGAAAAAGGAACTCGTTTACAATCTGGGCTGCGTGCTCGAAGGCATGGGCAAGAAGGACGAAGCGATCAAGCAGTTCGAGCAGATCTACGAGGTGGATATCAGCTACAAGGACGTGGCGGCCAAGGTGGATGCGTTTTACGCCGGCGGACAAACGTAGGCTGTCTGCGCTACGATTGCTGAGCCAGGCGAGGTGACGGACCACCGCACAGCTCTCGACCGCTTGCTGGCCGGGCCTGGGCCAATCCTTGCCCTGGCCCCCATGCAACACGTGACCGATCTGCCGTTCTGGAGGCTCGTCGCGGCCTACGGAGGGGCGGACCTCTATTTCACCGAGTACTTCCGCGTCTATCCCGGTTCCAGACTCCAGAAGCACATTCTGGAATCCATTACCGAGAACCCGACCGGCAAGGCGGTCGTCGCGCAAATGATCGGCAACGACATCCCATCGCTGGTGCGCACGGCGCGTGAGTTGCAGCAGTATCAGGTTGCCGCGGTGGACCTGAACCTGGGTTGCCCGGCACCCATCGTTTACCGCAAGTGCGCCGGAGGCGGCCTGCTGCGCGAGCCGGAAAAAGTGGACGCGATCCTCGGCGCCCTGCGCGAGGCCGTGACTGTTAAATTCAGCGTGAAGACCCGAATCGGGTTCGATTCCCCGCAAGTCTTTACCAAGCTGCTGCCTATCTTCGCGAAGCACTCGCTCGACCTGCTCACCGTGCATGGCCGGACGGTAAGAGAGATGTACCGCAGCGAAGTCCATTACGACTTCATAGCGCGCGCCGTCGCCGAGGTGCCTTGTCCCGTGCTGGCCAACGGCAATGTCTATTCCGCGCAAAAGGCGGATGGGATTCTGAAGCTCACGGGCGCCCGCGGGCTAATGATCGGCCGCGGCGTGATTCGCAATCCCTGGTTGTTCCACCAAATCCGGCAGCAGCAGCGGGGTGAGAGCCTCTTTCTTCCGCGCGGCTACGACGTCCTGCAGTACGTGCGGTCGCTTTACGAGGCGGTTTGCTCCCCCGAAGTGAGCGAATCCGCCCAGGTGCAGAAGATGAAGCGCTACATGAACTTCCTCGGCGTCGGTGCCGAACCCACCGGGCAATTCCTGCACCAGATTCGACGCGTCTCGACGCAGGCCGACTTCCTGCGGGTATGCGAGGAATTCCTAAACCATGACCAGCCCATGCCGTTGGAGCCGTTCCCCCTCGCACTCAAGGCGTCCGATGTGATGGCGGGCAGCAATGAGTAATGACAAATGACGAATGTCCAATGACGAAGGAAGCCCGAATGACGTAGGACTAAGGAAGAAAGCAGCGTCAACGACGAAGCTCAAAGGCTGGAACCACGGTGGTTGCTCTGGGACTCGTCATTTGGATTTCTACCTTCCTTCGTCATTGGACATTCGTCATTTCACGCGTAGCGGTACGGCCGCTCCATCGCAAACGCATTGGGGAGATGGCGGACCTCGCGCACGCGGCTGTCCTGGAGCAGCACTTCCACAATGTCGAAGCGGATCTTTACGGCTGGGTTCTTCAGCCGGTGCAGGTAGTCGAGCGCGGCGCGCGTGAGCCGCTGGCGCCGTTCCCGGTCCACCGCCGCCGCCGGCCGCGCCCACTCCTCGGAAGAGCGGGTCTTGACCTCGACAAAGACAAGGCAATCTGTGCAATTTCGCATAATTTTTAACTTGCGCATCTTCAATGGCTTACGCAGTATAGCTGTATCGGCAGACGGACAGTCCTCAGCACGGAAGATCAGGTCAATCTCACCACGCTCAGACCGGAAATTTGCAGTGAGGAACTTCATGCCGTGCTTTTGCAGATACCTCTTGGCTGTATGCTCACCAAGCTTGCCGCGTCTTAGATGCTCAGGCTCAACCTTGCCATTGAACCAGGTCTTGAGCTTGGCCATCAGATCCATTCACACTGATTGAACAATAACCGAGCCATCGGGCAAGGTCAAAAACCTCTCCACAGGCCGATTCCGCTTCAAATCGAGCCGGTGTAGTGGCAGATGACCAGGGCAGGAAGGGTCAGGATCCGGGTGGCCCAGCGGTAACGCCTCAAGGCAAAGCCCCTCTCAAGCTCGTTTACGCTCCAAGGGCAGGGCGTTGAAGGGAAGATGAGCTTTCAGATAGCCAGGCTGTAACGACGATCTCCCTGAACAGAAGGTCTCGTAGATCTTCCTGCCTGGTCATAATCTTCCCCAGCGCCATGCAGCAGATGTAGCAGATCAATGCCAAGCTCCCAGCAGAAAAGCTCAGAACAGGTCAACTGGGCTTCCGACCCAACCCGTCTACGCGGCCTTCCTGGTGAGTCAAGAATGACAACCCTCACAACTCGCCTCAGTCAAAAGTGGCAAGGGTTCTCCTTGTGACGAAGGTGTGACCAAGTTTCAATAACTCACGTTTGCCAGAGACAGATGACCTAAGGGAACATCCCAATGTGGCAACCAGACCAAACCGACGAAGGCGCTCCCGAAGGGTGGCGTTCATCTGCACCATCATCGCTTCCATTCTCCTCAAGATCGGGTGCGACAAGGCCATAGAATTGTTCACCGGCGGCATCTCCACAAGGCAGGGGATGGTGGTTGCCCTGCTTTCCTGGATCTTCGGCCTCATTGCTCTATTTGTGGCGCTGGATAGAGCAGAATGAACCATGCATGGATACGCTACCGTCACCCTTTCTGCATGTAGGCGTGCAGCGGGCAACCTCGGAAATCCCCTAGGTATTATTACGGATATACATTCAATATCCTGATTGATAAGCTACAGCATCGAAGGCATTCGTCTGTCACAAGGGCAGCTTAACAACCGTATTTATGAAACCAATCGTAGGACGGTCACCGATCAAAAACATCGGATGTTTTCTCAACTCGCTCATCGCAGCCTACCTTTGCCTTGCAGCAGTTCTACTATACTCGACCACTACTAGGTATTAACGCACAGCCGGAAAGACAACATTAACGAAACACAACATATGAGACGATCATTTCAAGCGATCTGGTTCGGATTCAGCACGTTCCTTCTTTGCAGCCCCCTCCATGCGGATTCCATATACGTGTCAGACTTTATACAGAACCAAATTCTCCAGTTCACTTCGAGCGGACAGAGTTCCGTTTTTGCGGGCGCATCGTCCGGCCTCTCCTTCCCTTACGACATGGCCTTTAGCAGCACCGGTGATCTATACGTAACGGTTGAAGGCAGCAGCGATCTTCTTAAATACGATTCGCAGGGGCACGCCTCAGTTTTCGCAAGTGTTCCTGGCTACTTTTTCAATGGCCTTGCATTTGATCATAACGGCAACCTTTATGCATCGGTATATGGGGCGAATATAATAATGAAATACGATTCACAGGGAAACGGTTCTGTGTTTGCCAGCACGGGCATGAACAACCCCCAAGGTCTTGCTTTTGACCAGGGTGGCAATCTCTATGTAGGAAACGAAGGGAGCAATGCAATTTTGAAGATTGACCCAGCCGGGAACATGTCCACCTTCGCCTCTACCCCATTGCCCATTGGCCTGGCATTTGATAAAGCTGGTAATCTCTATGTGGCTAATAACGTAGCCTATACTGTCACTGAATTCAATCCAAACGGAAATGGCTCGGTTTTCGCTAATTTGAGATCAGAGCCTTACTATCCAAATTTTCTCGCGTTCGACAGCACTGGGAATCTCTATGTCGTGGGGAGTGGTGGAGTCTTGGAATATGATCCGCATGGAAATATGACCGTGTTTGCTGTTGCTCCTGCTGGTTCGGACTTTATGTCTGTAGCAGTGCAGCCCATCCCTGAACCTTCGATTCTGAACCTCTTGTCGTTAGGCGCAGGAGCATTTCTCGGCGGTCGGCGGCTATATAAGCGGGAGGACTGAGCGGCTGGTGCATCCAACACCGGGCCCCATTGATACCCCCAGCGAATCAAAGCCGCTCTCAAGTCAACCTAGGCCCATCTACGCAGCCTTAAATCAGGCTGGTGCTCTACGGCCGGTGATTAGATTGCTGGTGGACGAGCCCTGCCTTTGTTCTTGTGGGGAAGGGCAGAGCATCCTTAAACTAACCGCGTGGATGATGAAGTTGAGGATACGCCAGAGACCAGCTCCAAGACCAGGGCCTACGGCTGGCTCTTGTGTGTTGGACTTGCCTTGGCTCTATACGCTCTAAGCACTGGCCCGCTTACAATCATGCTGGACAGAGGGATCATCGGCCAAGGCACTGCTGCGGATAAGGTCATTGATATCGTTTATTCACCCATTTTCTGGGCTGCCGTCAACACGCCTCTTCGCAAACCACTGGGACTATATTGGCACTGCTGGACTCCCAAGATGATCGACAGCAAGGGCCAGTTAAACATACAACGATAAAGTAGTAGACGGTTATTTATTATAATGAAAAGGAGAGTATCTTAAACTAACCAGATGAACGACGAGGCTGAAGACACGCAGGAGGAAAGTTTCAAAGGCATCGGCTGGGGTTGGCTATTGTCCCTTCCCCTTGTCCTGCTCTTGTATGTGCTTAGCATGGGACCGAGCATCTTTCTGGTGCAAAAAGGGTTTATCTCACGGCGCAGTCAGACGTTCCGGGTCCTAGCAGCCTTCTATCAGCCTTTAGAATGGGCGAGTCGGGAGGTGCCCCTGATAGACAAGCCTATCGGAATGTATTTACACCTGTGGGCACCCGAACGCTTTGACAGAAAGGGAAATCACAAATAGAATTCCTTTAGTGGTAGATCATGGTGGACTACGGCGAAGGCGGAGCATTCTTACACTGACCCCATGAATGAAGAAGCCCAAGATGCACCAGAAAGAAGTTCTCGTGGTATAGGTTGGGGTCTGATTCTGTGGCCTGTTGTGGTTCTGCTGTTGTATGTTCTCAGCACTGGACCATACCTAATGATGCTGCAGAATCAAATAATCTCCCAAGGCAGTCCGACCGATAATGTCTTTACCAAGCTGTATTCGCCCATAAATTGGACCTACCAGAGGATTCCATTCGTCAGAAAGCCACTCGGTATCTATGGGCATCTGTGGGCTCCTAAAAGGTTTCTGAGCAACGGAAACCCCACGATTCCACCAGGTAAGTAATAATCCGCACAGAATCGCTCCATAAGCATCTTGTCAGCTAGTATTACGCAGCGCTTTTTATAACTACGCCCCGCCTCCACAACTTTATACGCACGCTCCAGGCTTACGCCCCCGTTGTATAAACTATAACTAGGCGCTCCTTCACCTTATTTCCTCCTTTTGGACATTAAAATACAATTGCCAGTTGCCTAATTGTATAACGCTGCTGTCCCTAGTTTTTCTGTAACTATACACTAATGGGGCGCTTAGAGACCAAGCTCTACTCGGAAACTTAAAGATCCCGGTTGCCCTTGACAGAATTACTACATTGTGAGATATTAGCTTTGTAGGGAGAAACTTAAACCCACCGATGCTTGGGGTCTGATTGATCCTGCACCGTAATTGTAATAAAGCGCAATGTATAACAACGTAGAATTTCGAGCCAGTGGTGCTCCGGTTTTGGGCCTCATCAGCCCACTAAACGCTTTCCCGGCTGCTACTGGCTCATTTATTTACAGAAAGCGTTTATGATAGCAATTGATACTTGCAGCCTAAGATTCGAGCTTCCAGGACCTACCGGCGTCCTTCCAGTAGAGCCTTCTGGACAGGGGGGTGAGGGTGAAAAAGCACCACATCGCCAATATAGGATATATAGTAATGATGTTCCTCCTCTCATCTCCTATCCCCTTCTCCATAATGACTATCCAGATATAGATGATGATCCTGATAACTATAATGTTAAAGATACTGACCATGATCCTAACACTGAAGATGATAATGCCCTTTCCTTACCCTCCCCATCTCTTGAACCTAATCCTCTCCCTAACCCTTCCAATAATAATGATCACCATGACTATCAGAACTCCAATGCTCTATGCCCTAATCCAACCCCTCCTTCCTTACCCTCTATCATCCCCTTACCTGTTCCCTCTGCTTCGTCCTTGGGAGGCAGCTTCAAGGGTGAGGTTCCTGGGGAGATAGGGGCAGTTGCTGGTTCTGGTGCTCTTCTTGCTAATTCTGAATCCTACACTTACGCTACTCAAACAATCGAAGATGCCAATTATACACGCGCTCACTGGCACATTATGTGGAACCCTGCCGGCAACGAAATTCTAGAGTCTGGAGGGTTCATCATTCACGCATTTGTGGCTTCAGTTAGTTCTGCGGGGCCAAGCTCCGAGTCCGAGGCTTGACGCGGGGCTCACACGGTGTCTGAAAAAGGCGATCGAACAGCAAAATAATTCTTGCTATCCTGTGAAGGAAATGCATAATGGCGATCGATGGTGCCGACCACAATGGAAAGGCAAACATGAAAACTAATCAACTCATTCTTCGATCTACTTCTTCTCAATTCAAGAATACTCGCGCTGGACTGCTTCTTGTGGCGAGGTTTTTGCGGTATGCCACCTTCGGTTTGGCCTGCTTGATCGCCACATTCCAAGCGTGGTCAGCCACCTGTTATCCGGCTCCGGCTGGCCTTGTTAGCGTTTGGTCGGGGGAGGGTAATGCCCAGGACCAGAACGGAACAAATAATGGCATCTTGGAGGGCGGCGTTTCTTTCGTTCCGGGTGAAGTGGGGCGAGCTTTCAGCTTCAATGGCCTTGACGCAGATGTGCGCGTGCCTGCTTCAGCCTCCCTCAACGTCGGCAGCGGCGGCGGTTTCACTATCGAGATGTGGATTAACCCTGCGGACATAGCGGCTTGGCACCCAATCGTGGAATGGAACTCTGGCTCATTCGGAGTCAATTTCGGGCTGTCCCAGGCCGCAGTTGGGGATCTGTTCATCAATGTGAAGGACACGCTTTTTGGGGACCACCCTTTAAGCACGCCAGCCGGGCTGTTAGCCTCCAACGTGTGGCAGCATGTGGCGTCCACGTACAACGAGACCAATGGCGTCGCCGCTTTGTACATTAATGGCGTGGTGAAGGCCCAAGTTACCTTGGGCGTTTACACCCCAATGACCACTGGGGATTTCTATGTTGCCCTGCGACCTTATGATTCCGGAGCTGGGGAACGGTTTGTAGGCCAGATGGACGAGATTAGCCTTTACAGCCGAGCCCTGTCAGGTACGGAGATCGCCGCGATATACAACGCGGGCGCAGCCGGCAAGTGTTTTGGTCCTTCCATCGTGAATCAGCCTCACAATCAACTCGGCTATTGGGGCGAGAGCGTCACCTTTAACGTGGCCGCCACCGGGTCTCTGCCGCTCACTTATCAATGGCAGAAAGACAATAGCCCCATCACTGGAGCAACCGATGCCTCGCTTGTATTGACTAATCTTCAAATGACGAATGCGGGCAACTACTCGGTCGTCGTAGCCAATTCTGCCGGCAGCATTACTAGCAGCAATGCCAACCTGACGATGAATCCGGCAGGCGTGTCTATAGCGCTCTACTCCGGCGTCACGATCAGCGGTGTGGTAGGACTAACGTATGGCATCCAATACAACACGAACTTGAGCAACACCAATGGCTGGCTGGGCATAGCAAACGTCGCTTTGGGGGCACCGACCCAGCTCTGGTTTGACGTGGAACCCGCAAGGCAGCCCCAGCGCTACTACCGCGTCGTGCCGGGGCCGATTTCTATTCCGTAAGTCGCTTCAAGATATCAACTGCTCACTCTTACCCTTGGCCTCACAAGAGCGTTCCCTGCTTCCTCGTACTCTGCCGGGATGGTCTTGATCAGCGGGATGCAGGAGGCCAGGTTGATGAGGCGGTTCAGGGCCAGCGGTGATCGTGAGGATGGAGGCAACGCAGAATTGCTATGCTCCGGTTGACTTAGGCTATGAGAAGTGATGCGACCGCTGCACGGGCTACGATATTAAGGATCAGGCCATGCTTTTTGCAGTAGGCTTCGGTTGCTTCCGTTTGACGACGTATTGAATCGCCTTCGGACTGCCCCATTGTGCTGAATCTTACGTAGCTGATCGCCAGTCATGGCATATTTGCAGGCAATATCGGGAATTGAAATGTTTCTGTCAAATGAAACATTCTGGAGGCAATCCTGGTCTCGGCAGACGAGGTCAATCTCGCCGCGTGGCGTGCGAAAGTTCGCGGTAAGAAACTTCAGCCCCTGGCGTTTGAGGTGCTTTCTGGCTGCGCACTCTCCCAACTCGCCGTGCCGGAGATGGAGCGGCTTCTCGACCTGGCCCAGCCAGGACTTGATGCGTGCCGAAAGGTTCATGCGATGCCGGAACAGGATTGCTTTGATTGCAGCCCAGCCTCCTTCTATAACTGCGGCGTGCCGAAGACAAATGATTTGTCGGCCCCGGTCACCCGGAACTGCCCGGTTTGCGCCTGCCATGACGCCCAGCCCCATCTCCAGAAAGGCGACCTCCACCTCGTGCGCTGCACGACCTGCGGGATGATTTATGCCAATCCTGTGCCGGAGCCATTCGCTTCCGGACAGCATTACGACCGTTTGGGAGCGGAATATTATCTGTCGCCAGCCAAGCTGGAGAGTGACTACTCCGCAGTGCGGTTCGAGCGCGAATTACGCCTCTTCCGGAAACACTGCGCGGCAGGAGCCGTGCTGGACGTAGGCTGTTCTTCGGGCGCGTTCCTGTACCAATTGAAGCAGCAGTTCCCTGGCAGTTACGATGTGCTCGGAACCGATGTGAGCGGTGCGCCGCTGGACTATGCGGAGGCGCGCGGGGTTCCTGTCTTTCGCGGCGATTTCCTGACGCAGCCCTTCGCCGAAAGGAAGTTCGACGCAGTGACTTTCTGGGCGGTACTGGAGCACTTGTTCGAACCCAGGCAGTTCCTGGACAAGGCCCGCTCCATCCTGAAGCCGGACGGGCTTTGCTTTGTGCTGGTGCCGAATATGAAATCGCTGGCTGTTCGTTTGCTGGGCGCGCGCTATCGCTACATCTACCCGCAGCACCTGAATTACTTCACAAGCCAGACGTTGAGACGATTGGCAGAGACGCGCTTCTCGCTCATTGACTTCCGTTCCACTCACTTCAATCCGATTGTGATCTGGCAGGACTGGCGGCTGGGCGGAAAAGACGTGGAAAACGCCGAGCGCGCCGCTCTGCTGAAGCGCACCACGAGCTACAAACAGAATCCTCTGCTAAGACCAGCACAGGGCCTTTACGCCCTCACCGAGAAGGCGTTGGGCTGCGCTCGCCTGGCGGATAACCTGGCAGCCGTGCTGCGAGCAGGCACTGCGGACTAACGGCGCCGCGGGCCTAATTTGCCGCTCGGCCGCCGATTCCCTTGGTGCCGACCGCGATGGCGCGGGCCGATTCCTTGGGCCGCAAGGCCCGGACGGCTTTCCCGGCCTCCCACATCTCGGAGTTGCCGATCGCCGCGAGCTCCTTCGTCAATTGCTTCTGGTAATCGGGCTTGCCGCAGGCGGAGAGCACGCGCGCGCATTCCTTGCCGGTCTTCACGCGCTGATACAGTTCCTTGAACACCGGCAACACCGCCTTCTTGAAGCGCGGCTTCCAGTCCAAGGCGCCCCGCTGCGCGGTCGCCGAGCAGTTCGCATACATCCAGTCCATGCCGTTTTCGTCCACCAGGCGGATCAAGCTCTGCGTCAGCTCCTCAACGGTCTCGTTGAAGGCTTCACTGGGGGTGTGCTTATTCGCGCGGAGCACGTCGTATTGCGCTTCCATGATGCCGGCCAGCGCGCCCATGAGCACGCCGCGCTCGCCCGTCAGGTCGCTGAACACCTCGTGTTGGAACGTGGTCGGGAACAGGTAGCCGGAGCCGATGCCAATGCCGACTGCTAGGCAACGCTCTTTGGCGCGACCGGTAGCGTCCTGCTCGACGGCGAAGCTCGAATTGATGCCCGCGCCAGTCAGGAAGTTCCGCCGCACGGAAGTGCCGGAACCCTTGGGCGCCACCATGATGACATCCACGTTCTTGGGCGGCACCACCCCGGTCAGCTTGCGATAGGTGATCGAGAAGCCGTGCGAGAAATAGAGCGCGTCGCCGGCCTTCAGGTTCTTCTTGACCATCGGCCAGATGGCGCGCTGGGCGGCATCCGACACCAGCATCTGGATGATTGTGCCGCGGCGCACGGCTTCGTCTATCTCGAACAGCGTCTTGCCGGGCACCCAGCCGTCAGCCACCGCCCGGTCCCAATCGCGCTTGAAGGCGCTGGCCTGGCCGATGATGACTTTGAACCCGTTGTCGCGCAGATTCAACGACTGCGCCGGCCCTTGCACGCCGTAGCCGATGATTGCAATAGTTTCGTTCTTTAGCACCTTCCGCGCCTTGGCCATCGGAAACTCCTTGCGGGTGATGACCTCTTCCTTCGTTCCACCAAAATTGATGATTGCCATATATGTATTTGTCTATTGTCTGTGTTCGGCGCATCCTAACCAGTTTCCGTGGCCGGTCAAGGTGATTGGCGCCGGGTTAGTTGCGCGGCAAGGCCACTTTGCCCGTGCGCGTCAATTCCATGACGCCGAACGTCTTCAGCAGGCTGAGCAGTTTCTCTACCTTGCTCTCGTCGCCCGTCACTTCGATGGTCAGGCTCTTGGCCTGCACATCCACGATCTTGGCGCGGAAGATGTCGGCGATTTGCATCACCTCGGCCCGCGTCTTGGAATCCACCGCGACCTTCACCAGCGCCAGCTCGCGATCCACGTATTCGCCCTCGCGAAAGTCCTGGACGCTGATCACATTCACCAGCTTGTTAAGCTGCTTCACGATCTGGTCCACCGTGGCATCGTCGCCGCGCGTGACGATGGTCATGCGCGAGGCGGTCGCGTCCTGCGTCGGGGCGACATTGAGGGTATCAATGTTATAGCCCCGGCCGCTGAACAGCCCGGCCACGCGTGTCAGCACGCCGAATTTGTTCTCCACCAGAACTGAGATAGTGTGTCGCATAAATCCCCGCCTAAGCGGGGTCCGAAAGCTACCAACCCGCCCTGCCGAGGGTCAATCGGGAATCACTGTGCGAAGGTCGCCTGCGTCGGCAGGCGGGGTGTGTCGCCACTTTGGGTGCAAGGGTTGGCGGCAAATGAATCAGTGAACTTCGGTCGCCCTGACGATCAAGACTGCTGATGTGGGTCCCCGCGCGGCGCACCACCCTGCCCGGGGACCACCGTGTTCCTGCACTCAGGACAGATCGAATGAGTAAAGTTGGCGTCGGAATGCTGCGAGATGTAACTTTCCAGTTTCACCCAGCTCCCGTCCGCCGCCCGAATCTTCTTGCACCAGGCGCAAATGGGCAGCAGGCCATGGAGGAACTGGATGTGGGTTTGGGCTTCTTCCCGCTGCCGCAGGGCCAGGTCTCGCTCCTGCTCCACGTGCAACCGCCGCACCAGGACCCCGGCCGTCATCCAGACCAAAGCGATGGCCAAGCAGCGATTAGTGACCGAGACGCCCAGGTCGCCGCCTGGAGGCGACACCACGAAGCCAATTCCGATGAATACACTACTGAGGGCAGCGAACGCGATAGTCAGCCAGCCCGCGCGCGCTCTGATGGAGAGAAGCACGACGAAGGAATACAACATTCCCTCCGCGACCGGGGACGGGGTAAACCAGTCAACGAGGAGCACCGCGAGCGCCAAAGCGACACACGTGCCGACAAGGAGCTTGTCGCGTCCTAAAACGTCCGCTGCACGCGATAAGGGGCGGGGCGGATGAACAGCCGCATCTGTATGCGCAGCTCCTGCCATACGTCACCTCAGTTTAGATTTCCTTTTGCTGACGCCACTCTACTTGATTTCCCGATGGTGCGTCAAGCCCCTTTGTGTAACTTCAGGCGACTTTAAATCATTTTCGCCATCGGCGTCCCGCGCCGCTTCTGCGCAGGTTTAGCCAGCCAGGCAAGAATTGATCATCACCGATGTGCTCGGCAGCGAGCATCCCTCCGCCCCCTTGCTCTTGGCCAGCCCTGTTGCAGATGCCGAAAGCGCGCCCTAACAGGCCGGAAACATCGCGAGCCCCGGCTTCCGCAGAAGTTTAGCGCCCCACCTTCTCCCTTGGCCCCGCGGCTGCTATGCATGGCGATAACGCATGAAGAGCAACCGCGAAACAACGACCAAGCGCAGCACCGCCGCGACGAGAGCCAGGAGGAAGCTCAAGCCGCTGCGGGTGGGGTTTCTGCCGGAGAACGACTGCGCGCCCGTCGTGGCGGCGCACGAATTTGGCTGGTTCGAACACTACGGATTGGAGGTGGAACTGCACAGTGAGGCGAGCTGGAAGCATATCCACGACAAGTTCCACTTGGGCCTGCTGGATGCAGCCCACGCGCCAGCCTCGCTCCCGTTCTTGATGAATGTCGGTTTGACGCCGGAGAAGCACGCCTGCGTGACCGGCCTGGTCTTGAGCCTCGAGGGCAATGCCATCACAGTCAGCCGGAATCTATCCCGGCTGGGTGTGGTGGACGCGGCAACGATGGGCGAACATGTGTTCAAGGAGCGCGGTCGGCGGACCTACGCCTTCGGGGTCGCCTGCCCTCTTTCCCCGCAGTATTTCCTGCTCTGCCAATGGCTGAAGGCCGCCAACCTGCCGCACTCTGCCGTGCGAATCGAGTCGGCGCCCAGCGAACAGCTCTTCCCGCTGCTCAAGCTGGGATACCTGGATGGCTATTGCGCCGGGGAACCGTGGGGCAGCGTGGCGGTGCAGGCGGGCGTGGGCGAATGCGTCGCTACGAGCGCTCAACTCGCCCCGCTGCATCCGGAAAAGGTGCTGATGGTGCGCAAGGATTTTGCGGAGCGGCGCGCCGAGGAGCATGAGCTGCTGCTCGCTGCGCTGATCCATGCTTGTTACCGCTGTGACGAGCCGGAAAACCGCCCGGCGATGTGCGATAAGCTCGCCCAGGCCCGCTACGTCAATGCTCCCGCAGACTGCCTGGCACCGGGCCTGCTGGGTTCTGCTGCGGACGCGGCTGGCCAGGGGCGCGGGCCTCACGCATCGAATGTCTTTTATCGCACCCGGGCAAATGAACCGAGCGCGGCCAAGGCCGCCTGGGTCACGGGCCAGCTTTACGAATTCCTCCGATGGGCGCCGCGGCCCGCCGGCCTCGATGGTGTGTTCCGTCCCGATATCTATCGCCGTGCCCGGCGCCTGGTGTCGAGCGAACTCAACGACAGGCCGCGGGCGCCCAGGATTCAGCCGAAGCTAGCGGCAAAGTCCTCAAGCCCGCTACTTGCCTGCGGGGCTTAGAGCGGTTCTGGCAAGCTCGCCTTGGTGCCCAGCCTTCCGGCTGGTACCATGGGCCTTTACCCACTGCCGGGCGCATTTGGTCAGTACAGATGCGCCGTCCACTACCAGCAAAGTCGTTTTTGAATTGCGGCTGCTGAGGTGGGAAGAGCAGGATACCCGCAAGCGAAAGTGGCCACACCATGAACTCAGTCTATGGGCAAAAACCCTCGCAGCGGTCACAAATTTGACTAAGGGCCAAGGGTCATGATTGCCCGCGTCACCCTGGAACTGGCGCTCCGCAAGGAGTTCGATTACCTCATCCCGGCTGCCCTGGCTGACCTGGTTGACATCGGCAGCCGCGTCCAGGTCTCTTTCGGCGCCCGGAAGGTGCTCGGGTATGTGACAGGACTCGCCGAAGAGTCCGCCTACACCAGCCTAAAGCCGATTCTCAAGGTCATTGGCGCGCAGACACTCATCACGCCCAAAATCCTGCAACTCGCCCGCTGGATCGGGGAGTATTATTGCTGCGCCCCGGAGATCGCTCTGAAGAGCGTGCTGCCCGAGGCCGTCCGCCATGAGACCGCCGGCTGGCGTGAGCGGCTCTATGTGCGCATCCTGCCGCCCGTGGGTGAACCGCCGAAGCTCGCGAAGCGGCAGCAGGCAATCTGGCAGGTCCTGGAAGAACGGCGTGAACTGCCCTTGCAGGAATTGCTCGCGCAGTCTCGAACCACTGCGGCGACCGTCCGGCGCCTGGAGGACAAGGGGCTGGTCACGATCGCTCCGGCAATCTCGGAACGAGACCCCTATGCCCGCGAGCACATTCTGCCCACCCAACCGCTGCCCCTCAATCCCGCCCAGGCCAAAGCGCTGGACGCGATCATCGCGGCAATGAGCGGCGGGGAGGGGTCGGAAGTCAGAGGTCAGAGCGCAGAGGTTAAAAGACAGAAGCCAGAAGGAGAGTGGCATTTATCCGCCCTCGATTCTCGATCCTCGCCCACTGCCTCCCCAGTTCCCCCGGCTGATTCTTCACGCATCACCCATCACGCATCAAGAACCTTCCTCCTGCACGGCGTTACAGGCAGCGGCAAGACGGAGGTGTATCTCCAAGCCATCGCCCACGCCCTGGAGCACGGTAAAGGCGCGATTGTGCTCGTCCCGGAAATCTCGCTCACACCGCAAACCGTGGAGCGCTTTAAGGCCCGGTTCACGTCGGGGCCGCTGCGCACGCTGGTGGCAGTCTTGCACAGCCATTTGTCCGCCGGGGAGCGCCATGATGAGTGGCATAAGATCCGGCAAGGCCGCGCCCGGATCGTCATTGGCGCGCGCTCGGCCATTTTCGCGCCGGTCGAACCGCTCGGCCTGATCGTCGTGGACGAGGAGCATGAGCACACCTACAAGCAGGAGGAGGCGCCTCGCTATCACGCGCGCGATGTGGCCATCGTGCGCGGCCAGATGGAAAACGCGACCGTGGTGCTCGGCTCGGCCACGCCGTCCATGGAAAGCTTCTACAACTGCCAACAAGGCAAATACACGCTGCTGGAATTGCCGGAACGGGCGGATGACAAGAAGATGCCCATCGTGCGCATCGTGGACATGCGCCAGACCGCGCGGGGCGGCAAGTCGGTTCCCATTTTCTCACCCCAGCTTGCGGAAGCCATCGCGCAGCGCCTGGAACGCAAAGAGCAGGTCATTCTCTTCCTGAACCGGCGGGGCTACTCAACTTCGTTGCAATGTCCGCAATGCGGGTTCGTTGCCGAGTGTCCAAACTGCAGCCTGGCTCTGACGTACCATCGGCACGAGCAGAAGCTGTGCTGCCATATCTGCGGCCACACGGCGCCAGTGCCTGTGGCTTGCCCGAACGAGAAATGCCGAAACCCGGCCATTCGATACTCCGGCCTGGGAACGCAAAGGGTGGAGGAAACACTGGCCAAACTGTTTCCGCACGCCCGGATTAAGCGCATGGATTCGGATACCCTAAAGAGGAAGGAGGATTATCGCCGCATCCTGGGCGACTTCCGCGCCGGCAAGCTTGATATTCTCCTCGGGACGCAAATGATCGCCAAGGGCCTGCACTTTCCCAATGTCACCCTGGTGGGGATCATCTATGCCGACCTGGCCTTGCACCAGCCGGATTTTCGCGCGGGCGAACGCACCTTCCAACTGCTGACGCAGGTCGCAGGCCGCGCGGGCCGCGGCGCCGTTGAAGGCGAGGTGTTCGTGCAGGCCTTCACGCCTTTTCATCCGGCGATTCAGTATGCGCGCCGGCACGACTTCGCGGGCTTTTACGAGCAGGAACTGGGGTTCCGCACGCAACTCAAGTATCCGCCCGTCAGCCGCGTCGCCTTGCTGACGCTGAAAGGCAGGAACGAGGATAAGGTGAAATTCGCCGCCAGTCATCTGAAGCGCGAACTGGACAAGGCAATGGAAGGCCTGAAGAACCTGATCGTAGCCGGTCCCGCTCCCGCACCGTTGTTACGCGCCGAGACGTACTACCGGCACCAAATCATGTTGCGGGCGCCCCGGATGCGCGCTCTCAGCCTGCGCCTGGCGCGAGTTACGCAGGTCCTGGTGCTTCCGGAGGAGGTAAAGCTGTCCGTGGACATTGACCCGGTGAACCTGGGTTAAGGTGCGATCGCAATGACACCGGTCCTCAGGAGTAAGTCCTGACCGCAACCGCGTCACTTGGTTTACGGATTCTCCTGCTGCTGGAAGCCCCGAACGGGTGGAAGATACGCATCCGGGTCCAAACCCTCCCTCGGCAGCAATTTCGCGTCCAGGACTTCCACGCCTGCCTCTTTCCGGAGCTTGGCGATGAATTCCGGAAACTGTTTCTGGATGGCCTGCTCGGTGAGAGCGGTTTTGATGTCAGCGGAGGCGTCAGCAAACTTAACCTGATGGGCGGGAATCTTTTCGTTCAGCTTGATGATGTGAAAACCGTAGGCAGAGGTGACAATGTCACCAATCTCATTGGGCTTAAGGGCAAAAGCAGCGTTTTCGACCTCCGGGAGCATCTCCCCCCGCGAGAAGGTGTATTCGCCCCCCTTGTCCTTCGAGACGGAGTCGTCGGAGAATTCGGCGGCGAGTTTGGCAAAGTCCTCGCCGGCACGTGCTCGTTTCAATATGTCTTCCGCCTGCTTCCGCTTGGCCGCTTGCTGGTCAGGCGGCAGTGGGGCGCCGGTTTGCCGGTCCCGCGTGGCGAGGAGGATATGGCTGACGCGGACCGTCTCGGGCGCCTGGAACTGGTTGAGGTTTGCATCGTATTCCTTCCGCACGTCCTGGTCGGTGACGGTGATCTTGATTTCGCGTTTGAGCACGGTGTCAGCCGTGAGGGCTTCGGTCCACTTCGCCAGTAGCTCGGCGGGGGTAGTCCCCAGGCGCTTTAGTTGCTGATCAAAAGCCTGCTCTGAGCCCGCCTTGGCTTTGGCCGCCGCCAGCCGCTTTTGGGCCTGCTCTTTGCCGGCCGCTCGGTCAGCGGCAGTAGCTTCGGCCTCGATGAGTTGGATATTAATGAGCTGCTCCAGCACTTGTCGCGGCACCCGTGACATTTCTTCGTGAAAAAGCTTGCGGCCCCCGTTGGTCACTTGAGCTTCGGCTCGCGCCACTTCCTGGTCCAATTGGCTGCGTGTGATCTGAAAGCCTTTGCCCTTGGCTACAACGGTGTTGCTGGCAGGCGCGGTGGACAGGAGCGCCGGCGGCGAATTCGTTTCAGTGGGCTGAGCCGCCATCGCGCCTGCCCACGCGAACGAGAAAAGCGCCAGCGGCAGGGTGAGCAGGCTTACTTTTAGTGTCATAAAACGTGTAATGGTCCCTAGTATGTGGCAAAGCTTGCAAGGGTTACAGCCTTAAATTGTTAAACGAGCCGCCGTCCTGGGTTTCCGCTTCGAGCAGCCTTCCACCAGCATCGGCGGCGGAGCCGAGGTCGGCTTTCAAGAGACCGACGCGATGACTATTGGCCGATGCCGCGAGGCGGGCTGATACCCAGGTATCGGTTGAGCAGGATCTCGAGGTGTTCGACTGAGTTAAGCGGCCCTGAGCTGATCATCGGGCCGACAATGAGTTGCGGCATCACGGGGGTCTCGGCGGCCGTCCAATTGACGTAGTGCAAATTGCAGTCGGTGGAGATCTGCTTCTGCACCCATTGATCGGCCAGGGCGGCTTCCAGTTTATCCTTGCCGACGAGTCCCGCCGCATATTGGCGGGCTTGTTCCAGCGGCGGAGGCCGCTCGGGAGCAAACATCCAGTCATCGAAGCCGCGATAGTATTCAGGATTGGCGCGCCAGACGGCCAGCCCGAGCTGGGCATACTCACAGGCATTAGAAACGGAATGAATCGTGGCAGGGAGGAACTGATCGCAGTTGGTGGAGATGGGCATGGGCAGGCAGACAATGCCGAGCCGATTGCCGAAGAGCCGTTGGGTCTCTAAAAGGATGGGATGCAAGGCTCGGCAATGCGGGCACGTGTAGTCAAAGAGGCAAACGATCACGTTCGCGGCATCGGGCGAACCTATCATAGGCACGGCGTCCAGCTTGAGCAGAAACTGGTTGCTGTAGAGCGACAGCGAACGAGGCGCGATCAAACGAGGATTGGGGCCTGGAAGCCCGGCTAACAAAGTGGCGGGAGCCGAGCCCTGGCCTGGATGATTGGTCCCCTTTGGATTCCCGCCTGCATACTTCGTGGCCTGACCGCCACCGGGTTGAAGAACCTTGACCACATTCCGCTCCTTTTGCACGAGCACCTGTCCGCCGGCAAGAATCACGATGCCCGCCAGGCCGATCGTGGTTAGAAGCAAGACCGCCGAGCGGGGCACGCCGAGTTTCCCCGAACCGGGGGTCCACATGGGCGTAGCCGGGTCGGCGGCAAAGGGGATGTTCTTCAGGCAGATCAATGCGGCCGCAAAACCACACGCATGGGCTGTCATGCAGAACTTGCAAAAGGCCCTGAGCACGAACACCTGCAAGCTGACAAACCATAACGCCGCGCCGGCTACAATGACGGACAAGGTGATGATGGCCGCCCAAGAACCTCTTTGATCGTCGGGCGATGGCCGCTTCCGCAGAAGAACCGTGGCTGCGAGCAGGCCCAAATAGACCAGCACGGCTGGGACGCTGACCGGAATATCCAGCCAGTAGGCCCAGCGGCTCTGAAGGACTTTATTACAACCGGACTCGGCCCCACATCCGGCTACCGGCCCGTTATGAAACGAGACCCAAGCCAGATAACCAGCCCCGGCGATTGCAATCGCCAACAACGCGCGCACCCAGATAAGCCAAGCCGGGGATGAGGAAGAAGCGCCTGCCAACGGCTGGGGGGATTCTGGCGTCGCGGTCATACCAGCTCAGACATAGATACCCTGAGCTGCTGCCTTTGCGGCAAACACACGAAGACGAGCCCGACCACGGCTGCTCTTGCCAGCCGCTGTGCCTTGTCTTGGAATCTTAGGCCGAGCCAATTCCCGCTGGCCGGTCATTGAGGCGGAACGGCGGCAGGATCTGTTTGAGGGGGGGCGGAGGCAGGATCTGGCGCCATTGGCTGGGGTTGAGCGGGAACGGCCGGTGCTCCCTGCTGGCCTTGAGCCTGCGCGTTTTGCAGCCGCCTCTGGGCTCGCGACCTGGGCGACTTCTTCTGGTGGGAATCGGGCGGCCACTTAACCGCCCAAGGCGGGGCCGAAGTGCTCGAGACCATCATAGCGTTGGTCAGGGGCGTGTCAGGCAGGCCATCGGGAAGCTTCAAGTAGGCGATGGCATCCATCACGGCTACTTTCTCGCGCGGATCCTCCATAGCCTCCGCGGCCTTCTCCAGACCTGGGATCGCGTTAGTGTCGTTGAGTGATACGACGGCTTGTAGAGCGGCGCTGCGAACGGCAGGTTCAGCATGCGTGACCTTGCCCACCAGAATGCCCAACGTGGTCGGACTCTCCACGCCCTCGACCACAATGCTGCGGATTTGATCCAACTCCTTGCCAACCTCGGCAGCGCGCAACTGTTCCATTATGGCCGCGTTGTTGCTGGAACCGGATGTCGTCGCCACAGCCACCGTGGCCGTCTCCTGGTTTGATTCGGCGGGGGTGCTTGCCTGCGTCTCGGTGCTCGGACGTCCCACCGTGGCCTTCAGTAATGCGGCAACGGCGACCAAGCCAACCGCGACCACCAATATCAGGATCACTATCTTAGGCCGCATAGAATGTTCTTATATACTGCTTTGAAAAAGACGCAACCCAAGGTCTGCCTTTCGGCCCCGACCTTGGGTTGCGCTGAGATTTACTTGGGCAATTCGCCAGGAGGCTTAGTCTGAGGAGCCGTCGGCTGCCCGAGTGTCGCCTTGGGGCGTCTGCACGTCGCTCGGAGAGATGTCCGTATCAGCTTCGTCTGTCCAGGAACCCTCGAAACCAGGCTGCGGGTAATCACCGTTGATTGCGTTCTGCAACGGCATATAATCGTAATTAAAGTTGGCATGGAAGCTCAGGTCGAGGTCCGTGTTGACGGGCACTTCGTCCCCAAGGTGGCCAGTGGTGATGGTACCTGAGACGGCTGAGTCGTAATAGTTCTCGACGTCACCACAGTCGCCTGTTGCCAGGTTCTCACCAACGTCAAAGTCGCCGATGCCGTACCAGAAGCCGCCATCTTGGCCACCGCCGGGATTATTCCAGGGCTCGTCGAGGCAGCACTTCGTGGTGGCCACAACACCTTCGTTGAAGGTGACGGAGCCGCTCAGCAAGGAGCAGACTTTCTGAACGTAGCCGTACCCGGTAACAGGCATGCTGGCGCCGCCCAGGAAATCAGGGAACGGATCGCTCGAATTGATGAACTTGAGGTTCCAGCTATACGTAACGATGCCGTTGAGGGCGAAGCGCATCGTATAGATGTCATAGGCATGCGCATCCAAAGGGGTATGCACGGTGGTCGCGATGGGGTCAGTGTACGGGAGGCCATCGGGATTCACGCCGTTGTCCCGTTCTACCAAGCCCGTGACGAAGAAGTGGCCGGTTGGAGGATAAAGGCCATCAGTGCCGCCCACTTGAGCATAGAAATCATCGGTATCAACCGTCAGCACGTTCGTGCTGCCAGCAACACTCTCATCAGTAACCGTACTGCCTGAAACGGCTTGAATCGAGGCGCTGCCGTAGGGATTCAGGTATGGGTTGTTGATCGTATTATCGAACTGGAGGGTCATGTAATACTTGTCCGTGCCTTTGCCGGAGGTGAGGGAAGTCCCGGCGCAGCAGGGCGGCCCAGTCTTTGCAGTGAACTTGAAGGTCGCGTCGCTGATGAAGCTGTTTAGGTAGAAGCAGTCATAGCACTCCTCAACCCGGAAGGCGAAGAAGAAGCTGACGTTCTCGCACAGTACGACCGTGCCGTTGGCGTTGTAAGTCTTCACGTAAACCTGGCCCCAAGGCTGGTTGTGCCCCGGCGGCAAACCGCCAGTAATCGGGTTATAGGTCATGTTGCGACCCGTGGCGAGACGGATGTTGTCGCCGTCTGTGGTATCGTTGCTATCAAGCGTGTTGACGTAAGGATAGCCGAAGAAGCCACCCAGTTCTCCCTGGACCAGCACGAGCTGCGCCCTGGAGCCGTAGTAACCGGGGTTTCCGTGCAGGACTTGGGCGATTGATTGGATTACGTTTGCAGTCGCAATCTTATACGACGTTGTCTTGTAGATGGTCGGGCCGTCACTCCAATTGCCCGCGTTAGCGGCGCTGGAAGTGCTGACGCTGACTTGGGCGTATCGCGTTAAACTAAACGTGATTACATCTTGTTTGGCATTTTGCGCGAACAATTGCGTTCCAGCGCAAGCTGCCAAAGCTACTGCTGTTATTAGTGTTTTTTTCATATTTATCTCGGTTCTTATCTTTCTGTTCTCAGTTCTCAGTGTTCTTGTGCATTGTTCGATCCGATGCGCGCCCCACTTTGGGTGCCTCATTTGACGCACTTTTTACACCTGTACAAAGAGGGCGTCAACCCCTTTCTTCACTTTTTTTTCTTTTTTTTCGATGGCTAATCTGTTGTTAATTCCGTCCATCTGAGCACCCCACCCGGGGTGCTACGTTGGCCCTTATTACACCGGCTCCCGCGTGGCGTCAATAAGTTTTGCAACTTTTTTCTGCCCTGCCGCCCATTCGTCCCGTGCTGGTTGTACGGTCCAGCACGCGCGCCTGCCGGGGCTCGGGTTGCAGCATGCCCGGCAGCCAACGGGGCGGTCAAGGTCATTTCTTATCGGTTTTGCGGGCTTGGAGTCGCCTTCAAGCAGGTAACGGGCTGCGGATCCATAGGTTAGCCACGCTGCCGGTCGGGACCTGGATTGGCGCGTCAAGCGCGGCGGATGCTGAGCATAGACGTCAACTGAAAATGCCTGCGGCAGAATCTAAACTCAAGCAGCACAAGAAGTTGATTGGCGCCTGCAGGATGGTGATCCTGCGCGAGGGCGGATTCACCGCGGTTGGCTGCCCCGAGCGAGCCTCTGACCACCTAACCAGGCGGCCTTGAACGCGCAAAAGGCCTCTTAGGGCGCGGAGGAGCCGGACCTTTCGGAACCTGCAGGGGAACTCGGCTTGCCGGCATCCGCCCTGGGACCATTGGTGACGGTGATCGTGTTCGTGACCGTGATGACGTTGGTGATGGTAACGATGTTCGTAGTGGCGGGAACGTTGGTTTTGGCGGCCAGCTTGGCTTTGCGGGTCTCCAAAGCGCGCAGATAGGGTTCAAGGGCCGCTTTTTCCTTGGGATCTTTCGCCGCGGCAATGGCATCCTTGGTCATCGCAATCGCTTCGTCCTGCTTGCCGGTTTCGAACATGTAGGCTGCACGAGCGGTAAAGAGGCTGAGCTTGTTTGTGGGCGAGAGTTTCTCTGCCATGTCGAGAGCCTGGCCCGCCAGCGGCAGATCGCGATGAGGGTTTTGGGTGTCGGTGATGATGATATAGGCAAAGTCGCGGAGGCGGCTCATGCTGTTGGTCCAGCCCAGGATGAGCGACTCGCCGGCAGCCCTGGCTCTTGGATCACCCTTGCGCGAAAAAGATTGGTATGCCTCCACCTGGCGCCTGAAGGTGTCGGTATCCAGTGCCCGAGCCACCTGGTATGTGCCGGCCAGGACCTTGGCCAAAACCTGGTCCAGCCCGCGAAACGCGTCCCCATGCCAGAGCAGTTTTCCGTCCTTGCCCACGACGAAGACGTGCGGGATCGTGCGCAGCTTGAAACCCAACATGTAGTCCATCGAGGTTCGCCGCGCGGTGTCGGCGCCAATGGCAAAGTCAGTTTGCACGTCTGGGAGCTCAACAAATCTCCTGATCTTCTCGGGGGTTTCATCGCTGACGCCCACCACAATCACTCCCTTGTCTTTGTACTTCTTCTGAATCTGGTTGAGCTTGGCGAAATTGGTGCGGACGGTGGGCCCCGTTGTACCCCAAATCTCCACCACGTAAACATTGGTGCCGGGTTTGATCTCAACCGGATTGCCCTTGATCCATTCTTTCACGGTCAGAGCCGGAGCCGGGTCGCCCAGTTGATCGCTGAAAGCGGCCAGCGGAGCAAGTCCAGCCAAAAACACCCAGAGCAGGACGGCATGCTTGTTCGTCGTTGTCATCGTTACGGCCATTTTGTGGAAGGGGAAGCGGACGGGCAAGTGCCAATTCCCGCGCCTCAGCTTGCGCCTGCAAGACCGTGTTCCCTCTTTAGGGATAAAGCGGTCCTACAGCTTGGCTTTGAGCACCCCGATGTGGTAATCGCGGGCCTCAAGCGAGTACGAGGGAGTGATCGTACGAAGCACGCCATTAACTCGATAGTGGAGCACGAGTTGGTTGTAGGCCACGTCACAAAGCCGCAAAGGCGCCCCGGTGGCCTGCCACTCCACCTTGTCGCAAAAGCTCTGGTCGCCGAGCGCCCGGAGCAGCAAACCCTTGACCGCGTCGCCGCCGCTGATTTTTGCCGACGCTCTGATGATGTTCCCTTTGGTGGGGAGGTCTCCTTTCTCATAAGCCTCCAGGAGAGGCACCATCGCCTGTTCAGGGAAAGCCTCCAGAATCCTCCGGGCGGCGATGAGGCCCCGGATCTTGCTGAGTCGCATTTCGTCGGTCTTTTCAATCAGAGGCAGGGCTATTTGGTGAAGCGCCACGGCAATCGCTGCCGCCTGCCGGCGCTGAAAAGCGGCCATTATAATTGTCCTCGACAATCGCTCGTTGTGGATGAAATCAGGCCGCTTGAGAGTTTCGAGGACCCGGTCGGGCGGAGAGCGTGCCCACCGGTGCGCCAAGGCTCCCAACTTCGGGGGAGCCTGGGAAATCACGGCTGGGCTTTCGGCCTGGCTGGTGTTCTGCTCTTTGGGCGACCGGGAGAAGTCATAGTAGTCATAGACGGTCTGGAGGTCCTGCAGCGCCGCCCAAATCTGTGCATCGCTGGCCCCTTGCAGGTAGGCCCTGAGGTAGGTCTCGAATTCGCTCAGATAGGCATCGCCCACCGTGTAGAACACTACCCCGTGGTGAAAGACGTCGAGGTAATAGAGGCCCGAAAGGCAACCGTCATAGAACATACGCGCGTAACGCAGTTTCGTGGGGTCTATGCCAGGCTGCCTGCGAAAGACGATGGTCTTCCTCGCGTAGTGTATCTTGGGGCAGAACGTGTTGTCTATGGTGAGGTCGAAAGCGCCCGTATTGGTTGTGCCTGAAATGCGGACCGCGTCGGCGACCACGTTGCCGGCGCCCTCCCCGGTTTTGTCTGTCAGGGTGACCTGGTATTCTTCGGCCCCGAAAGTGAAGGCGCCCAGCTCATTCCAGCCGCCGCCGTTCGTCCGCTGATTCACCTGCACTCTCGTGGTTCCCCGGGCGTGCGCGATGGAATACGTGGCGCTAGAGACGTTCTGAGTTGAGGCGGGCCAGCGGGCCATGACGTTGTAAGTTCCAGGGCTGGGAACCGAGAAGTGCCATCGCGCTTCTTTCAGCCCGGTGCCCGCCGGAGTGGACAGATAGTTAGTTCCGCAGCACCCCTCCGGGCAAGCGCACACCAGCCATTTCCCTATGGATTCAAACGCGGTGTTGGTGTTCGTGATAAAGTACTTGCGGTGATCGAGATTCTTCGGGTCCGGAGCGCTCCCATCGGGGGCATACCAGGCCGGTCTGCCACAGCCGGGAAACCGTTCCAGCGCACCGTTCGGAACGGACTCAATCTTGTAATGGACGGGATCACCGGGCAGTTGATAGGTGAGATAGGAATTGTAGGGAGGGGCGCCTCTCGGATCATCGAAATCATAAGGCATGATCGCGCTGGTGCCGTCCTTGAACACGGGCCACCAATTCGGGTAGGCTTGGCCGGACAACAATTTGGGGACGTTCACGGCGGTCCACGCCCCTCCATAATCCAATAAGCGGTCGTCATCCATGTATTGGATGTTGGTTATGGTCTGCTGGCGCAGCTCGTCAGCGCTGGCAAAAACGCCCCCCAGCCCGAAGTTCGAGTGTCCGTCAACGATGACGTGCGCTTTCTCCGTATAGAGCGCCTGGGTCATCCCCGCGGCGTCCTCTACTATATGGATCACATACGCCTTGCGCTGAGGAGCATTCGTGTAATACCAGAGGATGCCGTCCCACGAGGCTCCGATCCTGCGCAGCGAGTCGGTGAAAGCGGCAGCCCCTCTCGGGTCGTGCCCGTAGATGCAGCAGACGAAAATATGCTCCGTTTCGGAAATGCCCGGAGTTGAAGGCTGCGCCTCAAGTCCCCTGCCCAGGACCCCAGGCGATAGGATCAGCCCTAAAACGATGGCGGCGCTGTAGCGAAGAAACCGCACCATGCTATGGCTCTCTGGCGGCACTTGCACGGGCGCTCAGGCCGCCCTGGCCATTCAGAAACCGCGCTTGTTGGGAACTGTCCTTCGGACTGTTCATACCGCAGAGCATGGCTTGGGAGGCCTCGACCGTCAAGGAGGCTTGCCCGATGTTCGCCCCTTGTTTGTCCCCTGATGTGCCCTTGTTGCACCCTTCTCATACCCTTCTGGTCCCCTTCTCCGACGCCTGATTGGCCCCTTTCATCCCCCAGGTCTAAATATCGGCCGCAAGTTACGACTGTTTGGAAGCGGTTCGCGTTTTGAGGCTTGCGGTTTGGGCTGCCTGCCCAACTATTTCTTCCGAGATGCCGCGAAACCGGAACCTTGAGGACCCCTGGCTTATCTGCGCCTTGCTGGTATTGGCCGTTCTGGCGGTGTATCTGCCAGTCATCAAGTTTAGCTTTCTCACTTACGACGATGATTACTACGTTACGCGCAACCCGCACGTGGCGGGGGGACTAACATCGGCGGGGCTGCGCTGGGCCTTCACTCACGTCCACTCCGCTAACTGGCACCCGTTGACGTGGCTGTCGCACATGCTGGATTGCCAGCTATATGGCTTGGCCCCGGCTGGGCATCACCTGACGAATCTGCTCTTTCACGCCGCCAATACGGTTCTGCTGTTCCTCTGGCTGCGCTCGCTCACCAGCGCATTCTGGCGCAGCGCATTTGTCGCGGCGCTCTTCGCCCTGCATCCCCTGCACGTCGAATCCGTCGCCTGGGTCGCCGAGCGCAAGGACGTGTTGTGCTCCTTCTTTGGCCTGCTCTCGCTCTGGACTTACACCCGCTATGTGGAAGGCAGAAGGATGAATGCGGAATACCGAAGTCAGAGATCGGACATCCGAGGTCAAACATCAGGGGGCGGCTGCAACCGGACCACTGACCACGGCCCGCGCGCTTCGGATCCAAGGACTAATGGCCCCGGCGGGGCCCGCATCCCCTCTTCTATCTTCTACCTTCTATCGCTCTTCTTCTTCGCGCTGGGACTGATGAGCAAGCCGATGCTGGTGACTTGGCCCTGCCTGATGCTGCTCCTGGATTACTGGCCACTGAGACGAATGCAGAATGCAAAATGCAAAATGCAAAATGCAAAATCGGGCAACTCTCAGCTCTCAACTCTCAACCCTCAACCCTCGCCCCGTCCCTTCAGCCTTCAGCCTTTAGCTTTTAGCCTTCTCGACAAGCTCCCCTTCTTTGCCCTGTCCACCGCGTCCTGCATCATCACCCTCTCGGCGCAGAAGACCGACGGCGCGCTTGTAGCGTTGACCACCCTGCCGCTCGGGGCACGAATGCTCAATGCCATGGACAGCTACATGCACTACATCGTGCAGCTCTTCTGGCCTGCCAATCTGGCCGTGATCTACACCTTCGCCGGTCGCCCAAGCGCCGGACCAGCACTCGCTACGCTGCTCCTGGCGGCCATAACGCTAACCGTTCTTTGGCAGCGCAAACGCCGTCCCTATCTGCTTGTGGGCTGGGCGTGGTATCTGGGGACACTTGTGCCCGTCATCGGTTTGGTGCAGGTGGGCAACCAGACCATGGCCGACCGCTACACCTACTTGCCCGCCATTGGCCTATTCCTCATGCTCGCCTGGGGCGCCACGGAACTTGCTGCTGCCTGGCCGAGGCCCCACCGCCTCAGCCTCGCCGCTGCGGCGACCGCGGCGCTCGGCGCCTGCGCCCTAATTACTTCCTCCCAACTGCGCTATTGGCACAACTCCGAGTCCCTCTTCCGCCATGCGCTCAGTGTCAACCCGAACAACTTCATTGCCTGGAACGGCCTGGGGTATTATCTGGCGGAGCAGGGCCAGGCGCGCCAGGCGGAGGCCTGCTACCGCGCAGCGGTTGCGATCAGCCCCTCCTTCGCTGAGGCCTGGAACAATCTCGGTTACGCCCTGGCTAATTTGGGAAAACACGACGAGGCGATCACCAGTTACGAGAAGGCGGTGAGCCTGAACCCGGATGACATCAAGGCGAGAAACAACCTGGCTATCGCCCTTGCAGCATGTGGGCGGGTCGAGGACGCAAAGGCCCAATGCCGAGCCGCCTCGCACGCCGATCCTGAGGCCGCCGAGCCCCACAGCAATCTCGGCGCGCTGCTGGCGAGGGAAGGCCAATGGGATCAAGCCGTAGCCGAATACAGGTTGGCGCTGGCCCGGGACCCCAGCCTGAGCGAGGCCCGGTGCGGGCTCGCCGGGGCGCTGGCTAAACAGGGCAAGCTTGATGACGCCGTTCGCGAGCTAACCGACTTCCTAAGGCTCCAACCCACCTATGGCCCGGCGCACCTGCAACTCGGTGCCATTCTTGCCCGGCAGGGCAAAGCGGACGAGGCCATTATCGAGTTCAATACCTTGCTCCACGCAAACCCAGGCGACTCAACCGCGCACTACCACCTGGCCCTCGCGCTCAGAGCCCAGGGGCAGTCCAAGGAGGCACTCGCGCATTATCGCGCCGCCCTCGAGGCTCGCCCTGACTTTCCCGAGGCGCTTAATAACCTGGCCTGGATGCTGGCGACGCATCCCAACCCTCAAATCCGCGATAGCCGACAAGCGCTGGAGTTGGCCGAACGCGCCTGCCGGCTTACCCAGTACAAAGAGGCGCTCATGCTCGGGACTCTCGGCGCGGCTTACGCCGAAGCAGGGCGCTTCCCCGAAGCGATTGAGGCGGCCGAAAAGGCCAAAGCCCTGGCCGAGAACGCGGACGACAGCGAAACCGCCACCATGAACACCAAACTGCTGGCGCTTTACCGGTCGGGCCAGCCGTATCACGAGGCTCGCTGATTGCCTAGGCCCATGGATTGGCGAAAGCTCCAAGCCCTGGCACTCGCCGAGGTAAAACAGACCGTCGCTTCCCTGCCTGCCCCGCTTCGCGAGCGAGCGCAGGCATTGCCAGTCACCTTCGAGCGCGTGCCCAACGCCGCGCATCTCCGCGACGGCGTCGAATCCGACACCCTCGGGCTCTTCGTGGGCCCCGAGTTCGCATACGAGGGGAACACCACTTCCCCCTTGCCGCCCCAGATCATTCTATTCCTCGAAAACCTCTGGGATCAGGCCGAAGCCGACGAGGGAGCCTTCCTCGAAGAGGTTCGCACGACCTATCTGCACGAATTGGGCCACTACCTCGGGCTGGATGAGGATGACCTGTCCGATCGCGGGCTGCAATGAGGCTCACGCCGCCTCTTCTAATCGTGTACACCGGATGTACACCGGATGCTCACCGGATGTACAAGGGATGCGCATACTTAAGAAAGATGTACATCCGTTGTACATCCGGTGTACATCCGGTGTGCATCCATTGTACACAGTGCTTAGATGGCTCGGGCGAGGCGCAAAACGGTGGAGATGCCCGGGACGGGCTTTGAGGCAACAAAGGCTCACGGCCCGGGGTGAAGCGAACGATTTCTTCTGTAACCTCTTGGTTGTTTTGCTGTAGTAAGTGGTGGACTGCCTGATGTGAAAACACGACCTTGCCTCAATCATTGGTGCTGCCTGGCGACGCTGCTGGCGGCCTTTTGCCTCCCCAGCCAGGCGGCCCGGAATGGCCCCGATCCGCTGATCGGCAAACAGGCCCCCGCCTTCCACATCCACGGCATCTACGACGAGGATTACTCCCTGGAGGCTTTCAAAGGCCACATCCTCGTCATGCAGTTCGGCACCTCGTGGTGAGGGGGCTGCCAAACGTGGGCCAAGGCGGTCCACACCCTCATCTGTGACTTCGCCCCTCGGGGAGTCTATTACCTGGAGATTACCTGCGGCGAGAACGAGCGCGCGGCCCTGGATTATCTGAGGCACTACCGCAGCCCGCACATGATGGGCATTGATGCGGATTATGCGGTGAGCCGGGCTTTTTACGCCACTGGCTGGCCGACCTGGATAATCATTGACCAGGAAGGCGTTGTCCGATTCCACGGTCCTGACTCGGACCATCAGCTTTCAGGCCTCCGGCGGTGCCTGGAAGAATCGCTCGCCAGGCAGCCGGTGGCACCGGACCCGGGTATGAAGCTGGACGCAGGCATGGCGTTTCCGGCGGAGGTGCTGGCTTGCCGTCAGGCCCGGCGGGAGCGCTCGCCGCGCCTGGCCCTGGACCCCGCAGGCAAACCCCACGTAGTCTATTATTCCAGTCGCGGTGGCACCAATGCGGTATATCTGCGCCACTTCAATCAACAAGGCGAGCCAGCGGATGACGAGTGTTTGAGCCCCACCAATGCGCTGGCTTATGCGGCGGATTGCACCTTCGACCCGCAGGGCACCTTGTGGGTGACCTGGTGCGGGTGGAACGCCCGTTTCTACGACATTTACGTGCTCTCGCGCCACGAGGGACAGCCGCCCATCACGCGAAGGCTTACCGCTAGCGACGACGATGCCATGAGCCCGAAACTCGCCGCCGGCTCGAATGGCACGGTCACGGTCACTTACTACGAGTGGGCCTACCTCTGGGGCTACTCTCGAGACCGCAACATCTTCGAGCGCACGTTTAACCCGTCCTCGCGCGCCTGGGGCAAGGGGCTGGAGGTCAGCCCGCACTTTCCCGAGGTGGAGGACCACAGCGACCCGGATGTTGTCATTGACGGCCAGGGCAGCGCCTGGATTGTGTGGAGCTATGACTACCATCCCCAGCTTTACAAGAAGCCGGTGGACGCGGCGGAGCCGACCATCTTCGCCGCCAATGTGGCCGCAAACACGGTTTCCGCCCCGGTGTTGGTTGGCGCCACGGGCCAATGGCGCCGCGCGATTGACCTGTTTCCCTCCGCCGCCATAGACAGTCATGGAGGCATCTGGTGCGCCTGGGATTGCTCCGAGCCGACCCGATGCATTCGCCTGGCGCGGCTGAGCCCATCGCGCGGCGAATCCGTGCTGGTCCACACCTTCGGCGGGCAGGGTAGCGTTTGCTCCACGCCCGAATTGTCTCCCGCGGCGGGCAACCTGCTCCTGCTGACCTGGTCGCAACGCAGCGGCGCCGGGCTCTGGCAGGGCAAAGCCGCCCTTCTCGAAGGGGGCCAGCCTTTGAAGACGGCCACCCTCACCGAGAACGCGGACGTCCTCTTCCCCCAGGCCCAGCAAGGCCCCGATGGATTGATCTGGGTCGCCTACGAAAAGAGTGGGCCGCAAGGCTCGAAAGTCGTGCTGCGCAATATCACGCACGACTTCGAGCAGGACACCCCTGCAAAAGGGCTAACCCGGTAACCGACGCCTCCCGCCCGACCGCGGGTGGGAGTGCCGGAGGACCGTGGGGCAGACGTCCGGTCTGCCCCACGACTGCCAAGCCGGAGCTGCTGCTTACGGAAACAACCCCCTGATCCGCTTGGCCTCCTGCACCCGTTTGATGCCGAGCGTCAGGGCAGCCAGGCGCATGGACAGCTTCTGCTTGCGGCTCAAGGCGACGACCTGCGTGAAAGCGGTCTCCAGGATGCGGAACAACTTGTCCACCACCTCGGTCTCGCCCCAGAAGAAGCTCTGCAAGTCCTGCACCCACTCGAAGTAAGACACCACTACGCCGCCTGCGTTGCACAGCACGTCCGGGATGATGAAGATCTCCGGGCGCTGATCCAGGATCACATCCGCCTCGGGCGTGGTAGGGCCGTTGGCGGCTTCGGCGATGATCCGGCATTGTATCTTGCCGGCGTTCGCCCCGGTAATCTGGCGTTCCAGGGCGGCGGGCACGAGGATGTCGCATGGCAGCACGAGCAGTTGCTCATTGGTAATGGGCTCAGCCTCGGCGAAACCTACCACCGAACGGGTGCTGGCGACATGCTTCTCCAGCGCCCAAAGGTCCAGCCCATTCGAGTTGTAAACACCTCCCAGAGCATCCGTCACAGCCACCACCTTCACCCCATAGCGTGCCAGCGAGAGCGCGGCGACGGAGCCCACGTTGCCGAAGCCCTGGACCACGGCAGTGGCCCTGCTGATGTCCATGCCAATGGTATCGGTGGCGCGGTTCACGAGGTAGCCGACGCCACGCCCGGTAGCTTCCCGCCGGCCCAGCGAGCCGCCCAGCCCGACGGGTTTGCCGGTGACGATGCTCGGCACCATTGCCCCCACGTGCACCGAGTAGGTGTCCATCATCCAGGCCATGATTTGTTCATTGGTCCCAAGATCCGGGGCCATGACGTCAATCTGTGGGCCGATGAACGGCATCATTTCCTGCGTGTAGCGGCGGGTCACCCGTTCCAGTTCCGTTCGCGACAACTTGCCGGGATCGCACGCCACACCGCCCTTGGCGCCGCCGTAAGGCAATCCGGTCAGCGCGCATTTCCAGCTCATCCACATGGCCAGCGCCGCGACCTCGCCCAGCGTCACATCCGGGTGGAACCGCAAGCCGCCCTTGGTGGGGCCAAGCGTCAGGTGGTGTTGCACACGATAGCCGGTGAATAACTGCGTCGAGCCGTCGTCGCGATGTATCGGCAAGGCGACAATCATGGAGCGTTTCGGGTATTTGACCCGATCCCGCTCGGAAGCGGGCATCTGCAGATGGTCAGCCACCAGGTCAAACTGCTGGCTGGCCATCCGGAAAGTAGGATGGTCGTAGATTTCCATTCGGGGAAGATAAGGAAAAGCCGCCCCTAGTGAACAGGGAATTGTGAAGGGGCCCTTTGCCGTTACCACCTGCGACCAGCCGCACAAATCATGAACCCGGCGGATTGCGAATTCAGAGTACATGCGCACGATGCGTGCTATGCGGAAATGCCCGCACGGGCTCGAAGCCCATTTTGCTGCGTGACAAGCGGCTCCCGCTGGCTATATTGCTGCCCGTTCAGCCGACCCTATCGTCTAGCGGTTAGGACACCGCCCTTTCACGGCGGTAGCATGGGTTCGATTCCCATTAGGGTCGCCAACCCTTGGAGTCCCTCTACGGCGAGACCATCCCCACCATCGGCAAGGGGCTTGACGCCGACAGCGAGGGCTACGACGGGATCATTGTCATCGGCCCGTTCAACTGCCTGCCCTACCGGATTTCCGAAGCCATCCTCAAGCCGCTGAGCCTCCAGCGCGGCACCCCCAATCCTGACCTACGAAAGCGACGGCTACGCCGTCTCGCCCTCCTTCCTGAGGCAGGCGGACGTCCACATCCAGCAGGTCCTGGAACACGCCGCCAAAGCACGCGGGTAGGGCAGGCTGAACAGGAGGAAACGGAGCAAGCGGAGGCAATCTTCTCCGTCGCGTCGGTTATGGACTTATTGCCGAAACGCACCGCCCTGGGTCACGCGGCCCGCGTTTAGGATCCAGCCGTAGGCGACCGGTCCAAGGGAGGAAGCAGAGAGAACAAGGCAGAGCTGGTGCGAGACTCAATCCCATCCCATTTCATCGCGCGACCGGCAAATTCCGATTCAGAGGTACGGTGCTGCCTCAACAACCCGGCGGTGGGTATCTAAGTCAAAGTCCATCGTGCTAAAGGCCTCACCTTGCCAAAAGTCAGGCCGGGCTGACCTTGCCAAGGGATAGCCCGCTGGATCCATCCATAGGATGTCACCGTCGGTTTCAAGCGGCAATACCCGGAACGTGTTCTGCGCTGTTTGGCTGAAGTCTCGGATCAGCTCGACCGAGTAAGTGCGATTCGGAACGTTTGGCTCAGCGGAACTGTCATTCGGTCGCCACCGGTCCAGCCAAGCAGCGATGAGTCTTGGATCGAGACCTTGGTCGCTCGCTGCAAGTGTTCCAGCATCAGTCGAGTAACGTGCAGCAAACTCCTTTGCATCCGAACGAGTCCATGCGTATCCCTTGGCAAGCACATACGCGCTTACGGGTTGCAGGGTGCCCCAAACCATCAACTCCTTGAGCCAAAAAGCTGACCACGGGAGATCAGCTTCTGACCATGCGGCAAGCGTCATGGGGCGAAGTTCGCCCGCGCTAAGCTCATCCAAGTATAGCGATACCACCGCACCCAACGCCCAACAGAACTTGTAACTGAAGTTCGTTGCCGCGTATTCATGCCACGCCGCTATCTCGCCCGGTCCCGGAGAAACCTGACCGAGCCCTGGTGCCAACCACCAACGCAAGATTGCACGCCAGTCGGCCAGTCTTTTGCCAACCTTTGGCGCGAGTTGGAACTTCGGATGTGACGAGACTTTTAACACGCAGTCCCGGATCCAGTCCAAACGTTCCTCGTCGCCCCAAGAAGCGAACTCGGTGCCAAGTTTCAACTGGGCGACTATCTCTGGAAGTACTCTGAGGAGTGCTCTGCCTTGATTGGGAGGCAAACTGGTTTTGTAAAGACGACGGCGCACTGCTTTATCGGGATAAATTAGGAAGGCCAGTGCGTTGCCCCTGCGCAGAAAGATTCTCTCCAAGGGGAAAGCAGTTTGAGCAACAAAGTGAGCGTACGTGCGCCTCCAAATCTGCTGCAATCGCTCTTCGAGGCGAGCTGGAGAAATCTCCTCAGCTCCGGCAATTTCCAGTTCTACGATGCTAGCAAGAAGAACAGTGTCCAGAACATCTACTGACGCTTCGGGCCGAACATCGTTTCCTATCGTTTGTCCGGCCCCTCCTTCCTCGGTGCTGACGGATTCCAGCCATTGAATAAATCGCTCTTGATCCTGGCTGCCAGATATGGTCTTCCATTGATCGAAGATGGTTTGGAGGAGGCAAGCTAAAGGACTAATTCCCGACGTACTGTCGGCAGTAGATCGCGATCCTGCACCCAACCCGCGGATAATTCTCTCGTATTCGGATCGGTCCCGGGAACTCTCGCGTTCTTTCAACGCAACAAAGCAGCGTCCCTCAGTCCCGGTTCCTGCTCGTCCCGCACGCCCGGCAACGTTGGCGAACTCGCTCGTCGTCAAGGGCGTCTGGCCGCGCATGACGCTCGGTAGCAGTATTGTGTCAAAAGGAAGATTAACTCCCTCGGACAGGGTGGATGTCGCAAACACAAGATTTATTGTTCCGTCGCGAATGACATCTGATAAAACACGCGCAAGTAAAGCGGGCATCTTTCCATGGTGCAAAGCAATCCCGCGTTGGAGTAGTCGATATTCGCGGGAATCTTGCCCGAAATAGTCGCGACAGCAAGCCAGGCAGCGCGACCATCTTGCAGCCTTTTCTTGGTTCTCTGGAGCAGAAAAGACGAACGGCAATTCAGCACTACGCCAATCTTCTTCCAATAGTTGGAGTATGCTCTCGGCATACCACCCTAGGTTTCGATTCACAGATACCAGCACAGCTTTGGCTTCGCCGTTTTCACCACGCCTAGCAAGTTGCATCCCCGCCCAAATCACGTAAGGGCGCATCGCTTTTTCAGAGCCAGTATAGTCATTGACGAGAGGAGGGTGTGGAGGGAACGGCCGTGGAACATAAGGCTGTTCTGCGGCTCGCCCAACCAGCCGCAAAGGACTGCCATCCAACAAGTCATAACGCAGTTCGACGCTTTTATCAGCACGGCATTCCATTCTCCCGATCAATTGCCGCATACTTCGTTGGCTCGAACCTACGGGCTGAGCACTCTCGTCGTTCCCCACCCATCGTGCTAATGTCTCTTGTGCTTTCGCTACGGCAGAGAGTGCAATCACTCCCACTCCCGTAGGGTCGAGGTACGCGAACAGGCGAGCGGCTAGCAATTCAAGTCTGAGCGGACGTTCATCTCCTGAGAATCGAGGCACACCCTGACCGCCGAACTCGACCATGTGAGCCTCGTCGATTACAATTAAGGCGACACGTGGCAGAAATAGTGGCCCCAAGAACCGTACTAGGGCCTCGCCTTTTTCATGCGTGCATACAAGCACCCTCGACTCTGGAGAGGTGAGCCACGCATCCGTTGGTCCCCAATCAGTTCCACCGTAAAGCCCAGTCACGGTCACGCTCGGACAAACCTTTGGTAGCACATTGGCTAAGCGACTTTCCACTTCGGCACAGAGCGCTCTTGTCGGTGCCAGGTAGAGAGCGATGGGGCCTGATTCTGCGTTGCTCTGTTCGCCGGACAAGTGCTTGAGAATCGCCAGTTCCGCGATGGCAGTCTTTCCTGAACCTGTAGGAGTGCGAATGATCGCTTCTCGGTCAATGCTTCGATGCCGAGTCTCTGCGACGGCCAAGCAAGACTCCGCGCTGTAAGGTAATTCAGCCGACAGTATCGTTCAAAGGCCTCAGAAGCAATCTTGTCAACGCTGGCAACGAGACCTCTCACAACCGTGCGCAATCCGGTGTTTGAATAGACTTGCGCTATCCGAGCAAACAACCTTGCGATGAGCCACGAAGAGTCATCCCGACGGTGCTGCATCACGGCGCTAAAGTGAGAAAGCTTTTCCGCCGCTTTACCAATCCTAGAATCTCCCCACCGCATGTGCGCGCAAATAACTCCGAGGCTCCGAAGAATACCCTGATGGGCGTGGCTTTCTGGTTCCGTTTCACCGCCTCTTGTGCCGACACCAGTGAATTCACTCCAATGCTCGCGCACCCGATGGAAGAGGTCTGGGAAGTGTCCTTGCAGGTACGCCTCAGCCAACCATACCTCTTGTTTGAGGGGGCGGGCTGCTTTGATTACTCCGCTTGCCCGGGCAGGGTAGCCAGCAACCTGATAACACGCAGCGGCAATCAAGAGAACCTCATCAATCGCTACGCTCTCACACCCAGCGTCTGCAAGCCATTCGAAGATTTCGGCTGCACGGCGTAAGCCATCATTGCCTTCGGGAAGACCCACTTCCTCAGCAGAAAGAGCGGCATCAGCAAGCTGCAGAGCGGATTCCCAGTGAGCCCGCCAAGTGGTATCATCCCATCCGCGTAAGCTGGGTTGTGTGTGGCGTCTCCGGACATGCTGGCTGTAGAGCTTCGCAATATCTGCCGGCAATGCTTGTAGATTCTGGGCGGCCAGAAACTCCGTCAGCAAACTATTGTGATCTCCATAGGGCATAGTCAGTTAATCGCCACGACAAGGTCTTCGTAGAGTTCTCGCACCAGATCCGCGATGTCTCGCAAGTGAACTTCAACGGCCTCCAACGCCGAAGTGCTCCGGTAAGCCGAACAAGGTGAACTACGATCCAACCAACTCGAACGCTTGCGGTGGATGGAAGGACTCTTCCCGCAGACGTAAACCACAAGATTGTGTCGAGTGGGATTCGTCGCCTGTTGCGGAAGCCACAGCCTTCGCAGCGCCTTTCTCCAACGATCCGCTTCGGCATCGCCAGAATAGTCTTTCAGCACCTCTATAAGCCTGGGCAGATCAGCGGGAGTTGAACCAACTTGTTTGTGCGCCTTCCTCAAATGCGCTGCTTGATGCTGGAGGCAGCATTTGGCTTCGGCGTACAGCATCTTTGTGATCTCACCCATATCTGACAGCACAAAGGCCAAGCAGTCGTCGCCAGGGCGGCCCGGAATGGCAGTCCCTGAGCCCCCGCCTTGCCAGGTCCGTTCAATAATCTGCAAGGCCGAGACGTGAAAGCGCAAAAGTACCACTGGAACCCGCCAACCATTCTCATTAAACGGGGAGAGGTTTTCCGCCAGAATCGCAGCGAGGACTTCTCCGAAGTACCCTTGCTTAGTGGTCTCGTGCAGTTCTGTAGGGTATCCATCCCACGGGACAGGAGCTCCGCCTGTAACGGGGTCAAGGTCATCGGCAGCAAGGGCAGCTAAGTGTCTCTTTGCATCTCGATGAACGCGCCCAAATATGACACGTAGGTCAACCAGGGCTTGGGGGCGAAACGCGGAATTCTCCCGGAGAAGCCGATGACGGTAAGCAGTGCTTCCTTGTACATCACCTTGCAGCCACTGATGGAGTGTATCACACCGTAGTTCATCGTGCCTGATCATGCTAAGCCAAATCCATAGCGATTGGTCCTTACCATAGTGTCACTCGCTGCGGCGTTCATCCGGCCACTCGCCACGTTGTGGGATTGCTTTCCGGTCCGAGGATGCTGATTCCGGCCTTGGCTTTGCCGCCGTTTCCGCTGCCGTTCGCTCTCACATTCTAAGCCTGCCCAAATTGCCAACTTCCGGCTGGCAGAGTAGCTGATAGGGAGGGGGGGTAAAGCGGAATTGTTGAGGGTTGAGAGTTGAGGGTTGAGGGCGGGGGATGGGGGTGAAGGCTGAAGGCCAAACAGGTACCCGGGCGGCTCGGTTCAGCGGTTGTCTAATCCGTTTTCGGCTTTCCCCTTACGAGTGGTTTGGGCAGCATAGGTTTCGCGCATGGCGATTCCTGCTGTGAATGAAACCGGACTATTGCCTGACGGTGTCCACACTTGCACCGTGGACGAACTGCGCACCCGGTTTGGCTCATTCCAAACCAGCGACCAACGTCCCCGCCTTATGCGCCTGCTCGAGGCTTTTCTGGCTGAGGTGAAAGCGTCCGGCATCGTGAGGGCTGTGATCGTCAATGGCAGTTTCGTCACGGGACAAGAAGCGCCGAACGATGTGGATCTTCTGCTCGTTCTGTCGGCCGGACATGACTTTCGCGCCGATCTTGGCCCAGCTCAGTACATGGTTGTGAACCGCCGTCGCGTAAGGCGGGTTTACGGGTTGGACATATTTGTAGTGCAGGAAGACTCCGCCGATTATGCAGCCCTGGTGCGGCTCTTCCAGCGCGTGCGCTTGCAACCCCAACTGACGAAGGGCATCTTGAGGCTTGAGCTATGATCGAAGACGACGAGCAACTCCAACAGGCCTGGGAGGCTTTGGGCGACCTGTATCGGGCGTTGGCCTCCTACCGCGCGAAAATCCTACCGGTCAATCCGCGTAATTATGCGATCATCGCCCAGGGGCCGCTGGATGAAATCCGCAAGCTCCAAGCCGAGGTTGACGAATATCTCGGGTTGCGGGAGCCGGTAGCCACCGCTGGCGCTCTGCGAGAGACGCCGTCTGCCGGCGAAGGCTAAAGGCTGACCCCCGGCCCGCGGGGCCCCGGAGGCCGAAAACGACCGAAAAGGGCCGTTTTCCGAGGCGCTGAAGACCCCCTCTGTACGAGACAAGCACGAGACACGTACGAGATAGGTACCAGCCAGGTACGAGCCTGGGGCCGGCTCCGCCTCTTGGAATCGTGAGCCCTTATGATGCCCGGGGCGGGCTGAGGGAGCGGCGGGGGACATCTCGGGTTGTGGGGCGGGTGGGCGAGCGAACCAGAGGCTTGATTCCCACCGGCTTACGGTTCAACGTCCTGGATAGATGAAAAGGGAGTTGCTCTCGTTAGGAACAAAGCCGTCGGCTCCTTCCAGGAAGAGAGGCAGCTCCTCACACAATCAACAACGGTGGAGGTATATGATGAAAAGCGTGGTTCGGCAGTTGGGTCTGGTGGCGGCGTTTGCCGCAATAGCATGGTCTGGCGGAACAGCCACCGCATTCGGGGCTGAGGAGGAGCGAGGCGCGCCGACCGATCGGCTCGAACGATTGGAACGGCGCGTCAACGAAATGGCCCAGCGCCAGGAACAACTCATGCGCCGGTTGGAGCCTCCGCAGGAGCGCCCGGGATCGCCAGCTCTGCCGGGTCAGGATGGAATGCGGCCACCGATGCCTCTGCCTGGCTCTGAGAATATGCGTCAGCCGCCGCCCGCGATCCCGCCTGCCCCGGCTGCGCCGGCCGTTGCGGCCGCGCCACAGCCTGCCAAGGCAATCGCCGGCCTGCTGAAGCTCTGTTTCCTGGTCTGTTTCATCTTCAACATCCTCATTGCGGTTTGGATCTTCACCGACATTCGCAAACGCGGCGAGGGCTCGGGAATATTTATCGCCCTGGCCCTGCTGGCGGGCGTTCCTGCCGCGATCATCTACGCGCTCGTGCGGATCGGCGATAAGAAGACCGAGCCTGCCCGTTGATAGTATTTGCGTACGCGAACGCCTCCGCGCCGGCGTAAGCGCCTGCGCGGAGGTGTCGAGACGCCAGGTGCTTCACCTGTGCGGTCAGGGACCGGCCCGTTATTGCTGCTGAGGCGCGTCCTGCTGCGGCGGGGGTTCCTCGCCTGGGGGCGGGCCACCCGGTCCACCCGCGCCTGGACCGCCAGGCCCATGGGGTCCATGGTGCCAGGGCGGACGATACTCGTCGGGCGTGAGCTTGCCGTCACCATTCTTGTCCAGCGTCTTCAGCGCGGCGGGCGCGTTGGCCAGTTCGTCCGCGTCTATCACCCCGTCGTGATTAGTGTCCAGCGCCGCAATGATGGGCGGCACGGGCGGGTGGTTGGTGCCACCCCCAAAACCGGGCGGAGGCGGCCCGAGAAGCTCGTCCATGGTAAGCTTGCCGTCGCCATTCGTGTCGAGCGCCTTCAAGGCGGTGGACGCATTGGCGATTTCATCGGCATCAATGACCCCGTCCCCATTCGCGTCGAGCGCCTTCATGAAGGGCGGAGGCTGGTGATGGTGCCTCATTCCGGGGTCGCCGGGTGGTCCGCCATCCGGTGGCGCCGAGTTAGTGGTTTGCGCGGTCGCCATCCACGCCGACGCACCGAGCGCCAGCGCCGCGACCATGAGTTTGGAGATGTTCTTCATATTGCCTTTCGTTATGCCTGTCTTCACTCGCCCCAACCGCCCGCATCGGACACGATGCAGTAATCTGAACGGTCGCAGCGCAAAGTGCATTGTCATTTCACCAGTAATAGACCCCGGCATTGTTAAGGCCTGATGTCCCGGAGGAGGGAGATTTGTTAAGGAAGTGTAAAAGTGGCAGCCAATCGGTTCGGGAGTTGGTAGGCTTCTGTCCAGTAAACAAAGCCATGAGCGCAGCCAATTCATCCGCCAGGCCGCCCCTGGGCGAGGCGAACAGCGGCCGGACCCGCGTGCTGGTGATTGATGACGATAAGAAGCTATGCCGGCTGATCGTGGATTACCTGTCGCCGATGGGCTACGATGTCTCGGCCGTCCACAACGGCCCGGAGGGAGTGGAGCGGGCGGCAGGCGAAGCCTGGCAGGCTATCATCCTCGACGTAATGCTGCCGGGCATGGATGGCTTCGAGGTGCTGAAACGCATCCGGCGGCAGTCCGATGTGCCGGTGCTGATGCTCACCGCGCGCGGCGATGAGGCCGACCGCATCGTCGGCCTGGAGATCGGCGCGGACGATTACCTGCCCAAGACCTTTTCCACGCGCGAGTTGCTGGCCCGGCTGCGGGCGGTCACTCGGCGCGCGACCCGCGCTGCCACGCCCGCCGATGCGGAGGCGCAGTCAGAACTGGTCGTTGGCCGCTTGCGCGTGAACACGGGCTCCCATGTCGCGGTGCTGGGCGATCAAGCGCTGGAGCTCACGCCGGTAGAGTTTGCGTTGCTGGCCAGCCTGGCCCGCGCCCGCGGGCGGGTGAAAAGCCGCGAGCAGCTTCTGGAGGAAATCCGCGACCGCAACTTCGACGTGTTCGACCGCTCCATTGATGTGCACATCTCCGCGCTGCGCAAAAAGCTGGGGGATGACCCAAAGGAACCGCGCTTCATCCGCACGGTGCGGGCGGCGGGATATATGTTGATCAACCCGGAGGCATAGGCTGGATATGACACTTTTGCCATGAAACGCTTACCGAACAGAGCGCCGGCATGTTGCCGGCTTAGATCGTTCGGGCGAAGTAAGCCGGCAACATGCCGGCGCTCCGCCCTCGAAGGCAGAACCATGCCATGAGACTCCGCTTTCCGCTCTACGCCAAGATCCTGCTCTGGTTCTTCCTGAACCTGGTGGTGCTCGGCGCCGCATTCCTGTTGCTGGTCCGGGCGCAGTTTCATTACGGGATGGACTGGTTGCTGGCCGCCGGCGCCGGAGAGCGCATCCAGGCCATCAGCGACGTGATAGTCAGCGAGGTGAACGACCGGCCACGCTCAGAATGGAATGCGGTCTTGAAGCGCTTCGACGACGCCTACCAGATCCAGTTCCTGATCTACAGCGCCGTCGGGGACCAGTTAGCCGGCGCGTCGAACCCGTTGCCGCCCGAAGTCCGCAAACGGCTGGGTGAAGGACGGCTGCCGCCGGGATTTCGTCCGCCGTTGGATGATCCGGCCTTGCGGCCGCATGAAGGGCCGGGCCCCGACGCCGGGGTTCAAGATCGCCCTGAGCTGGGACCCCATCGCAGAGGGGAGGGCGCGCGACCGGGATTCCCGCCGGGGCCAAACGCGCAGCCGCGCGGGCCTCACCCCAAGTTCATCGTGCGCACCACAGATCCCACGCGCTACTGGCTGGTAGTGCGCGCCCCGATTAACGATCCCGAGCATCCACACAGCGGTCCCCTGGTGCTGGTAGCCCTCTCACGTACCATGAGTGCCGGGGGGTTGTTCTTCGACTTCAGGCCGTGGCTGGCGGTGGGCCTGGGGGCGATGCTCTTCTCTGCGCTCCTCTGGGTCCCGTTGGTGCGGGGCATCACGCATTCCATTGCCCAGATGACGCAAACCACGCGGCAAATTGCTGAAGGACGCTTCGAAGTCCGCACTCGCGAGAGTCGGCGGGACGAGCTCGGCCTTCTGGGCCAATCCATCAATCGCATGGCCGCGCGCCTGGCGGGCTTTGTCACCGGCCAGAGGCGCTTCCTCGGCGATGTGGCCCATGAGCTCTGCTCGCCGCTGGCCCGCATCCAGGTGGCGCTGGGCATCCTGGAACAGCGCGCAGACGAGAAGCAGCAGGGCTATGTGGACGACCTGCGTGAGGAGGTTCAGCGCATGTCCAGCCTGGTCAACGAGTTGCTCTCCTTTTCCAAGGCATCGCTGGGTGCCGCCACGATCAAGCTCCAGCCGGTAACCGTGCGTGAGGTGGTTGACAAAGCTGTGAGCAGGGAAAATACGGACGGCTCCCAAATCCAAGTGCAAGTGGCCGAGGACCTGTGCGTGCTGGCCGAACCCGAACTGCTGGTGCGCTCGCTCTCGAACCTGCTGCGCAACGCCATCCGCTACGCCGGCCAGGCGGGACCCATTACGGTATCCGCACGGCGAGAGGAGGATGCGGTGCTGCTGACAGTGGCCGATTGCGGCCCAGGCGTGCCGGAAGCCGAATTGGCGCAGATATTCGATCCCTTCTACCGCCTGGACAGCTCACGGGATGCCAGCACCGGAGGAGTGGGGCTGGGACTGGCCATTGTGAAAACGTGCATCGAGTCATGCCGGGGCACCGTGACCTGCCGCAACCGGCAGCCTTCGGGACTGGAAGTTAACATGAGACTGCGTCCGGCCAGTCAAAACGAGCCGGCGGCGGCCGGAATGACTAACGGCTAATGGCCTGAAGCCGCCGGAGCTTCCACCTTGGCTTTGGAGCCCGTAATGACCACCACGAAGTTCGTGCTCTGGGCCGGAGGGATGCTCTTTTCCCACGGACGCTGGTAATTCAATTCGAGTGTAGTCTTCCCCTCCGCCAACGCCTTAAAGGTCCAGACCTCACTCCCACCAGCGCCGACGAGCTTCGACTCCGGAGCCTGATATTTGGTGCTGACAAGCTTCAGGAACTTCTCATCCGGGGGCTTGGCAAAACGCCACAAATAGCCCGTGGTGGGATTGCTTTGCAGGGTAATCTTGAACTCCTGGCCTGCCCTCACGTCAATCGGCTTCGGTTCTGCAGCCCCGGCGTTCAGCAGCCAGCTAAATCCCAGACAGAGCAGCGCGATGAATTTCATGCCTCACGTCTATCGCAGAAGCTGCTCTCCGGCCATACAAAAACGCCACCCAGTGCCTGACTTAGCCGGAGATAAGTCGCGACAGGCGGGCATACGCCGCATCCCAGGCGACAGCGTAAGGAATGAGCTTCTGCAGCTTAAGCCCCTTCCGCACTACATCCCGCGCTTCGGAGAGAGATCGGATATGCCCGAGGGCCAGCGCCTGGCCCAACACGTTGCCCGTGGCTGTGGTGTCCGCCGGAGCGACGATGACCGGGCGCTGCACCGCATTGGCGGTGAAATGATTTAGCAGGGCGTTGGCCGACCCGCCCAGCAAGTAAAGACACTCGATCTTGCGGCCGGTGAGCTGCTCAATCTCACTCAGCGTCTTCCGGTGCAGCAAGGCCACGCTCTCCAGCACGCACCGGATGATCGGACCGGGCTTGCGCGGCACCAGTTGGCTGGTTTCACGGCAGTAGGCCTGAATCTTGAGCGGCATGTCGCCGGGAGCCTGGAAGCGCGGATCGTTCGGGTTAATGAGCGACTCAAACGCCGGCGCCGAGCCCGCCAGATGCGTAAGCAGATCGTCATCAATCTCACGGTCCTGTTGCTTCCAGAAGCGGCGGCATTCCTCAAGGATCCAGAGGCCGACGGTCTGCTTGGAGAAGCGGACCGAGCCGCCGTAGCCGATCTCGTTCGTGAAGTTCAACTGCCGGCTCGTCTCGTTGATGATCGGCGCCGCGATCTCTGTGCCCATCACCGCCCAGGAGCCCAACCGCAGGAAAGCCCAGCTCTCATTATCGGCGATAGGCAGCCCCAGCAGAGCCGCCGCCGTCTCATACGAGCAGGAGGAGACGACGCGCGCGTCCTGCAAGGCGGTTTTCTGCGCGATCTCCGTTCGGAGCGGCCCCAGCGGGGTCCCGGCAGGCACCAGCGGCGGCAACAGGGCCGGCGGCAAATCTACAGCTTCAAGCAGCCGCCGCGACCAGTCGCCAGTGACTGGATTCCAGAGCTGCGTCGTGCTGGCCAGTGAAATCTCGGCCCGCGGAATCCCCGCGAGCAGGTAATTGAACGCGTCAGCCACCGGCAGAAGATGCGCCGCCTTGCTCAGGCGCCGCGACTTTTCCGCGCCCAACTGAAAGAGCGTGCTTCCTGGAGCGTGCTGGACTCCGGTTTCCTCATAGATCGTCTCCAAGGGCACCCGTGCGAGCACCCTCTCCCGCCCCTCCTGCAGACGGGGGTCGGCATGATGGAAGGTCGGCGTGATCAAGCCGCTCTTGCCATCGAAGAGCAGGTAATCGCCAGCCCACGAATTGCAACTGATGCTCTGCACCGCCTCCTCGTAGGCGCCGATGTCGCACAGACCCGCCACGATTTCCTGATACAATTGCGGGATGTTCCACTGCAGCGACCCTTTCTCCTGTATAGGCAGATTGGGGAAGCGGCGGACCTCGCTCATGGTCAGGGCCCCCTCGTGCAGGCTGCCCAGCATGACGCGACCGCTTTCAACACCAAGATCGCAGGCGGCGTAGAAGCTTCTCATCAACGCCTGGGCTGCCGCAAATACCGTGCCCCGGCCTGAAAAAAAGGCCGCGCGGCGGAGTTCCTGATGTCTGCGCGCTATTCCCCAACCCATGGCAGCCACGTTTGGCCGCAAATAAGGCCCCGAGTGTACCAAAATCGAACAGCCTTGTGTGCCGTTCTGGAAACGGGGCCAGGGCAGCAGCGCGACTCACCTGCGACACGCCGGAGACGCACCGTTACTCACCGTAGTTACTTGCGCCGTTTCCGCGGACTTGTCACCGCGCTCTCGCCCCAACGCCAGTTCCGGATCTCCGGCATGTCCTGGCCGTACCGATGGATGTAATTCTTATGGTCCAGCAGCTTGTCGCGGAGGGCCTGCTTCGCATAAGCGGCGCGCACACTCAAACCGGGCACGCGGTCAATCACGTCTCCGACCAGGTGGAAGCGGTCCAGGTCATTGAGCACGACCATGTCGAAGGGCGTGGTCGTAGTACCCTCTTCTTTGTAGCCGCGCACATGGAGATTCTTGTGGTTGGTGCGGCGATACGTCAGGCGATGAATCAGCCAGGGATAACCGTGGTAGGCGAAGATGACCGGCTTGTCGGTCGTGAACAGGGCATCGAAGTCGCGGTCACTCCAGCCATGAGGATGCTCGGTGTTGGGCTGCAAGGTCATCAGGTCCACGACGTTGACCACGCGGATCTTGAGGCTGGGCACGTGCTGGCGCAGCATTTCCACCGCCGCCAGCGTTTCGAGCGTAGGCACATCGCCCGCGCAGGCCATCACCACGTCGGGATCTCCGCCGGCATCATTGCTCGCCCACGGCCAGATGCCGAGCCCGGCGGTGCAATGCTTGACCGCCGCATCCATGTCCAGCCACTGCGGCGCGGGCTGCTTGCCGGCGACGATTACATTGATGTAGTGGCGGCTCCGCAGGCAATGGTCGGTTACGGACAAGAGCGTGTTGGCGTCGGGCGGCAAGTAGACCCGGATGATCTCGGCCTTCTTGTTCATCACGTGGTCAATGAAGCCGGGGTCCTGATGGCTGAAGCCATTGTGGTCCTGCCGCCACACGTGCGAGGTGAGCAGGTAGTTCAACGACGCAATGGGCCGGCGCCAGGGAATGTCGCGGGTCACCTTCAGCCACTTGGCGTGCTGGTTGAACATGGCGTCAATGATGTGAATGAACGCCTCGTAGCAGGAGAAGAAGCCGTGCCGCCCCGTGAGCAAATAGCCTTCCAGCCAGCCCTGGCAAAGGTGTTCGCTCAGGACCTCTATCACACGGCCGTCGGGGGCCTGGTGCTCGTCCGTCTTGAGAATCTCGGCGGTGAACTGGCGGTTGGTCACCCCGAAGCAGGCGCCCAGACGGTTCGATTCAGTCTCGTCCGGGCCGAAAAGGCGGAAGTTGCGCGCGTCGGCGTTGGCCTTGATGATGTCGCGCAGAAACGTCCCCATGATGCGCGTGGCCTCAGCGCTGACCGAGCCCGGGCTGGGCACGGCGACGGCGTAGTCTCGGAAATCCGGCATCCTGAGGTCGCGCAGAAGCTTGCCGCCATTGGCCACCGGGTTGGCGCCCATGCGGCGTTCGCCCTTGGGAGCGAGTTCGGCCAGCTCAGGCTTAAGCCTGCCGCTCTCGTCAAAGAGTTCCTTGGGTTTGTAGCTCCTCATCCACGTCTCCAGCAGCTTGAGGTGGCCGGGCTTCTCGGCCAGCTCCGCGAAGGGCACTTGGTGCGAGCGCCACGAGCCTTCGGCAGGCTTGCCATCAACCATCTTTGGTCCCGTCCAGCCTTTGGGCGTGCGCATGATGATCATGGGCCAGATCGGGCGCCGCTTGAACCCCTTGGACCGCGCCTCCATCTGGATTTGCCTGATCTCAGTGATCACCTGATCGAGCGTGCCTGCCATAAGCTGGTGCATCGGCTCCGGCTGATCGCCCTCTACGAAGTAAGGCTTGTAGCCGTAGCCGATGAACAGCTTCTCTAGCTCCTCATGGCTGATGCGGGCCAGCACGGTTGGGTTGGCGATCTTGTAGCCGTTCAGGTGCAGAATCGGCAGCACCGCGCCATCGTGCTCCGGATTGAGGAACTTGTTCGCGTGCCAGCTCGTGGCCAGCGGTCCCGTCTCCGCCTCGCCATCGCCGACCACGCAGGCCACCAGCAAGTCAGGATTGTCGTACGCCGCCCCGTACGCATGGGCCAGCGCATAGCCGAGCTCGCCGCCCTCATGGATCGAGCCGGGCGTTTCCGGCGCCACATGGCTGGGGATGCCGCCAGGGAACGAGAACTGCGTGAACAGCCGTTTCATCCCAGCCTCGTCCTGTGAGATGTTCGGATACAGCTCGCTGTAGGTGCCTTCCAGGTAAGTATTGGCGACCGCTGCGGGCCCGCCGTGGCCCGGCCCGGCGATGAAGATCGTGTTCAGGTCATACTCCTTGATGACACGATTCAGGTGCACGTAGATGAAGTTAAGACCCGGCGTGGTGCCCCAGTGCCCGAGCAGGCGAGGCTTCACGTGCTCCAGCTTCAGCGGCTTCTTCAGCAGCGGATTGTCGTAGAGGTAGATTTGGCCCACGGACAAGTAATTGGCCGCGCGCCAATAAGCGTTCATCCTGGCCAGCAGGTCGGCAGAGAGAGGCTTGTTCATACGTTCATTGAGTGTGCGTTCCTCGGCGCGCTTTCCACAACGCGCCGGCCTTATTGCATTCGCTGAGAAATCTATCCCTCGGTGTTCTGAGGCGCAAAGACTTAATATGGGCTGTGCCATTTGCCATTCAGGCTGCACTTCCCCGGCGCTGCCTGCGCCCAAGCCCCAGCACCCGGCACACCGCCTTGGCAATCGTCACCTCCTCGTCCGTCCGGATGACGCGCACCGTGACCGAACTCCCAGGCGCAGAAATGACCGCCGCCGAAGCGCGGTTCCTCCTCGCATCCAGCCGAATCCCAAGAAACTCCATCCCCTCGCACACGCGCGCCCGCACCTCCGCCGCATTCTCCCCAATCCCGCCCGCGAACACGACCGTGTCCAGCCCGCCAAGCGCCGCCGCATACGCCCCAATCCACTTCTTCACCTGGTAGCAGAACAAAGCGACCGCCTCCGCCGCGCGCACGTCCTTGCCCTCACATGCCAGCAAGTCGCGCATGTCGGGACTGATCTGCGAAACCCCAAGGAGGCCGGATTGATGGTGCACCATGACATGGAACTGCTTGTCGGTCATGTGCTCGGTCCGCGACAAATACCAGAACAGCCCGGGGTCCAGGTCGCCGGAGCGCGTGCTCATGGGAATGCCGGCCGCGGGCGTAAAGGCCATGCTGGTATCAATGCTCTTGCCGTCTCGCACCGCCGCGAGGCTCGCCCCATTGCCCAGGTGCGCCAGGACGAGGCGCCCGCGCGCCGCCTTGGCCCCGGCAACCCGCTTCAGCTCTTCCATGAGGTAAGTGTAGGAAAGCCCATGAAATCCAAACCGCTGCACGCCCTTCGCATCGAAGCGCCGGGGGATCGGCAGCAGCTTGGCCACGCGCGGCATGTCGCGGTGGAAGGCCGTGTCAAAGCACGCCACCTGCGGCAATTGCGGGCAGCGCCGGTGGAACACTTCCATGAGCTGAATGCCCGAGGGCATGTGCTCCGGGTCATAGGGGCTGATGCGCCGCAACCCCCTGATCAGTTGCTGCGTGACCACCTGTGCCTGGCTGATCTTCAGCCCGCCATGCACCACCCGATGTCCAACTCCGTCCACGCGAGCAAACCCAACATGCTCATCCAGCCAGCGGATGAGAAACTCGGCAGCCGCAAGGTGATTCGGCGCGGCAATGACGCGCGGTGCCGTCTTCTGCGCGCCATCGTGGATGGTGAGGAGTGGATTGGGCAGGCCGATGCGTTCGAGGTTTCCCGAGAGCAACTGCCTTGTGGGCGAGTCGGTCGGATAAAGGGCAAACTTGACGCTGGAAGAGCCACTGTTGACGGTCAGGACGACACGAGCCGAGTCCGGGCTGGAGGCGCTCTGGCGTGCGCTATTCGACTTGGCTACTCGCGTGGAAGTGTTCTTTGGCATACCTGCACTCTATCACGCCTTGTTAATCAGCAACGCCGTGCGCACGGCGGCCAACTCCTTCCGCTTCGCGCGGCTCACCGTGGGATAGCTCAATTCGAGCGACTCCAGCGCGTCCACAATCACCTCGGCCACGACCAGGCGGGTGAACCACTTATGGTCCGCGGGCACCACATACCAGGGCGCGCAATCGGTGGCCGTGTGCCGGATCATGTCCTCGTACGCCCGCATGTAGGAGCCCCATTTCTGCCGCTCGCGGATGTCGTCCAGCGAGAACTTCCAGTGCTTCTCCGGCTGATCGAGGCGGCTGAGCAAGCGCTGCCGCTGTTCCTGCTTGGAAAGGTGGAGGAAGAACTTGCGCACGATCACCCCGTTGCGCGTGAGATGGCGCTCGAACGCATTGATGTCATCAAACCTCTCCTGCCAGATGTCCTTCGTCACCAGCGACGGGGGCAGCTTCTCGCCCGCCAGCACCTGCGGATGCACCCGCACGATGAGCACTTCCTCATAATACGAGCGGTTGAAGATCCCAATCCGCCCCCGCTCCGGCAGGCGGCACGTCGTGCGCCACATGAAATCATGGTCCAGTTCCTCCGGGGACGGCGCCTTGAACGAAGTCACCTCGCAGCCCTGCGGGTTCACGCCCGACATGACATGCTTGATCGTGCCGTCCTTGCCGGCAGCGTCCATCGCCTGGAAGATGATCAGCAGCGCCCATTGGTTCTGGGCATAGAGTTTGCCTTGCAGCTCGCTCATGCGGGCGACGCCTTTCTCCATCCATTCCTGGGCGTGCTCCTTGGACTTCAGCTTCCAGGTGTCCTCCGGCCTGACGTCGGCCAGCCGGAACTGCTTATTCTCGGCGATGCGATAACGTTTAACCAACTCTGCTCTTTTCATGGCTTCCTTGATCGGTTGCACCGGTGGAACTCATGTTAGTGCCCCTGCAAATCGGCTTGGACAAATCCCCTGCGCGAACGCACAGGTCGAGTTTGCCATCTGCTATTTGCCATTTGCCATTATCGGTAGCGCAAGGCGGCCCGCCGGTGACGCAGGCAATGTAGCGCCGAGGCAGGGGATGCCAAGGCCGAAGGAGCGCGCGATGAATCTCCCCCCGGTGAACCCCCGGCATTCTTTTCCAGGCTTGGCCCGATTGAAGGCAATCGGCCTGGGAGATAAACTCTCACCTATGGATGACTACATTCGATGGTGGGAATCCGAGTGGTTCAAGGAATGGGAGCGCCTCGCCCTCCACAGGAATTGAACTACGCGCGAACGCGGCGTCTGGTTTTGCCCTAAAAGCGCTACTACCGAGCCATGGCCGCCCTTCGGCACAAGCGCGAAATCACCCACGCCCCCAGCCCCGCAAACAGACCGAGGATGGCTCCGGCGAACATCCCGAGCACGATGCTTCCTGTTCCTTGATACCGGCTTCCAGGGTTTCGCGGCTTTGGCGGGCGACGGCCTCGTGCTGATTCATACGGTGCGCGCGGAACTCTTCGGCGATGGCGTTGGCGATCTTGGCCGTATGGAGTCGAATTACGGGTGGACATTGCCGAAGCCGCCGTATAAACCTTGGCTTGCCATGATCTTTTGGGATCAAGAATCTGAAACCCTGTCGCGCCCGGCCCTGGAACAGCTTCAGCTCAAACGCCTGCAGGACACCGTGAAAAGGCTCGCCCAGCGCGTGCCGTTCTACCAAAAACAGTTTGCCCGGCTGGGGGTCAAACCCGAGGACATCAAATCGCTCGACGACGCCCGCCGGCTGCCTTTTACGACGGGGGCCGACCTGCGCGCCATCTATCCCGACGGTCTGCTCGCGGTAGATCACGACGAGCCTGTGCGCTTGCACACCTCCAGCGGCACCACCGGCAAACCCAAGGCCATCTTCTTCTCGCGCAAGGACGTTGACAACGCCGCCCAGCTCATCGCTCGCTCGCTCGTCAGCACCGGCATCACCAAAAAGGATGTCTTCCAAAACATGATGAGCTACGGCCTGTTCACCGGCGGCCTGGTCATGCACTACGGCGCCGAGAAGGTCGGCTGCCTCGTCATCCCCTCCGGCCCGGGCACCTCCGAGCGGCAACTGATGCTGATGCAGGACTTCCACACGACCGCCGTCCACATCCTGCCCAGCTATGCGCTTTACTTTGCCAGCTTCCTCGAGCACAAAGGCCTGAACCCGCGCAAGGACCTGACGTTGCGCAAGGCCTTCGTCGGCGCCGAACCCCACACCGAGGAGACCCGCCGCCGCATCGAAGAGGCCTACGGCTGCGACGTATATAACTCCTACGGCCTCACCGAAATGAACGGCCCGGGCGTAGCGTTCGAGTGCGAATGCAAGGCCGGCCTCCACCTCTGGGAAGACTACTTCCTCCTCGAAATCATCAACCCGGAGACCTGCGAGCCCCTGCCCGAGGGCGAGACCGGCGAGATGGTGCTGACCAGCCTCAACCGCGAGGCCATGCCCATCCTGCGCTACCGCACCCGCGACATCACCTCCATCATCCCCGAGCCCTGCAAATGCGGACGCACCCACCGCCGCCTTAACCGCTTCACGGGCCGCTCCGACGACATGCTCATCATCCGCGGCGTGAACATCTTCCCCCAGCAGATCGAGCGCGTGCTCATGTCCTTCCCCCAGGTCGGGCGCAATTACGTCATAGAAATCGAGGGCCTGGACGACATGACCATCAAAGTCGAGCTGGCTGCCGCCGGCTTCGACGGGCAAGTCGAACATCTGACCGCCCTCCAGACCCAAATGGTCGAGAAGCTTAAGGCCGAAACGTGGGTCAAGCCCAAGGTGCACCTCGTTCCCGCCGGCTCGCTGCCGGTCGCCGAAGGCAAGGCCAAGCGCGTCATTGACAAGCGCTCCCTGTGATCCCATCACTCCACCACTCCATCACTCCACCACTCCACCACTCCAACACTCCACTTCCTCACTCCATGAGCTCCATGAACCTGTTGGCGGTATTCGTCGAGAACAAGCCCGGCCAAACCGCGCGCATCACCCAGATCCTCGCCGACGCCGGCGTCAACATTGACTGGGTCACCATTGCGAGCAGCGGCAGCTTTGGCGTGATGAAGTTCCTCGTGGACAAGCGCGAACAGGCCGTCGCCGCCCTCAAAGCCAAGGGGCTGATGGTATCCCTGCTTGAAGTGCTGGCGGTCGAAGTGGAGAACAAGCCCGGGGCATTGCAGCGTGTGGCAAACCTCCTGAGCCAACACGATCTCAACCTGGACAACTGTTCCGGCTTCGTCGCCAACAACCGCGCCATCCTCGTCATCGAAGCCCAGGACCTCGCGCAAGCGCGGGACGTCCTCCAGAAGCACGGCCTGCGCCTCCTGACCCAGGAAGAGATGCTTCATCTCTAGCCGCCGCCCATCGGGCGCTGCAGACACGACGGCGGGCATGGTTTCCCGGCCCGCCCAGCCAAGCCAAGCCAATTAGAAGCGCTTCCCCGCTTCCTCTCTTACCGCCTTCGCTGCGAATCCACTATTTAGAGTGCGCTCCGCGCCACCAGCGGATACTTCTCCGGGTGCGCAATCCGTTCCACATCCAGATCTACATCAAGTTCCGGCCAGTAAAGGTGCTCCCCATGCCGTGCCGAAAGACCGTTGGACTCACGCCCTCCATCTTAGCAGACCGCCGGGCCCGGTTCAACGGAAAGAGGTTGGCGCCGCGCGGGAAACGCCCAACGGAAGACTCAAACCACGCTCGGGTAGGGACGCCTCGCCGAGGGCTCCGCCTCCCCCAACCACGGACGTTTCGGCGAACCGTCCCGTCCCGGCTTGGGCTGAGGGCGCATCTGGACACTGCCACCGAACTGGGCTGTAGCGGCGGGCATCCTGCCTGCCGTAGAGCCGGGCATCTTGCCCGGCGGAAAAGCCGTCCCGCAGGCACGCGGCGCTCCTCCGGGCGGCAGGATGCCGCCCTCTGCGGCAGGCAAGATACCAGTTGTGTTCGGCATGGAGGACGCACAAATGTAACAATTGTCACACAATTGTAACTTGTACCTTGTACTGGTTTGTGGCCAAGTAGGCGCGTGGCTGACGAGCACAGCGCCGAACTGGAACTGAGCGAGAAAGAGCTGCGGCAATGGGATTTGCTGGCGGCCTTCCGCAAGGCTTTGGGGCGGCGAGCTTTGGGCAGCCGGCTGCACCCCTCTTGGTCGGATGCGCGTCGCACCAA
>Ga0326728_10001207_pt1 | contig 92666 bp, 69 predicted proteins | sample MB3enrmetagenome_FD_207602 | JGI IMG/M metagenome (GOLD analysis project Ga0326728, IMG submission 207602) | Lab enriched peat soil microbial communities from McLean, Ithaca, NY, United States - MB31MN | ecosystem: Environmental > Terrestrial > Soil > Wetlands > Peat | place: USA: New York... | reverse complement strand
CGAACAGTTTTACCTAGCAGCCGTGGCACAGAATCTGAAACCGCTGGTGCGGTTCCTTGCCACCCGGCCGCAACTGGCAGAGGTCCCCAACTAAAACAGAAACGAAGACCAGGGAAACCAAGCAGGTTTGTGAAAGAAAACGGGCAGTCTGCATCCCTGTTTCAACCGACTTTTTCAACAGCAACAGGCAATATCGCAAGTTACACCCAAAAACGGTACACCCGGCCCGGTAAGTTGTGCTATGGGGATTTCACGCTCGTGATCGTTCCTCATCGACGGTCTCCATGCCGGAGGCCGGAGAGTATTTACCGTTGGTGGCAGTTTCCATCTGATGGTAAGCTGTAATCCCGCTTCAAGTTCAGACTGGAAACTTTTATTAACCTTAAAAAACTCCCCTGTGCGCATGGGAGCGCCCACGCAGGTCACTCTTTGGAGGAACTGTGAAACGAGTTATCGTTGCTGCTGTTGTCGTGCTCTTTGGAATACTCGGCACCGTCTCGTGCAGTAAGCAGGAAGGACCTGTGCGTGAGGCGGTTTCCCACAAAGACGATTACCAGCAAGCCTACGTTTACGGCTTTCCGATGATCGCCGCATATAAGGCGATGTACGAGTTCACGATCGACAAGTCAAACTCACAATTCAAGGCGTCGTTTAACAAGCTCTGGAACGACTCGAAGACGTTTACTCCGAAAGACACGGCCATTGTCACCCCGAACGCTGACACGCCCTATTCCCTGCTGGAGATGGACCTTCGTGCGGAGCCGCTGGTGATTTGCGTGCCGAAAATCGAAAAAGCCCGGTACTACGCGGTACAGATCTCTGATCTCTACTCTTACAACGTGGGATACATCGGCAGTCGCACGACGGGTAACGACGGTGGTTGCTATATGGTGGCGGGTCCGAATTGGAAAGGCGAGACGCCCAAAGGCATCAAGATGGTCTTCCCGCTCGAAACGCAGTTCGGGATCGCCATCTTCCGAACCCAGCTTTTCAATGCGGCGGACATGCCGAATGTGTTGAAGATCCAAAAGGGCTACCTAGTTGAGCCGCTTTCGACTTTTCTCAAACAGCCCGCGCCACCTGCAACTCCGGCAGTTGACTGGCCGGCGTTCAACGGCGACGAGCCTTTCAAGCTACAGTTCCCGAAGTACGTCAATTTCCTGCTACGATTCTGCCCGGAAAATCCGCAGGACAAGGACATTCGCGCCAAGATGGCCGCGGTCGGCATCACGCCAGGACAGCCGTGGGATGAGAGCAAGCTTTCGGAGGCTCAGAAGGGTGAGCTGGCCGTCGGCGTGAAGGAAGGCTTCGACGCCGTTAACAAGCGTGCGGATGACATCGGGAAAAAGATAAACGGTTGGCAGGTGGGCGCAGCCCAAGGCGATCGCTCGTTCTACAAGGGCGACTACCTGTTGCTGGCGGCAGCGGCTAAGGCCGGCATCTACGGGAACAACCCCGAAGAGGCCATGTATCCGTTGACAACGAAGGACGGAACAGGTGCGGTGCTGGACGCCAGCAAGCACAATTACACCCTGACCTTCGCCAAGGGTGAGTTGCCTCCGGTCAACGCTTTCTGGTCGGTGACGATGTATGACGGCAAGACACAATTACTCATCGAGAACCCGATCAACCGCTACCTCATCAATTCGCCGATGCTGCCGAGCATGAAGAAGAACGCGGACGGCTCAGTCACTATCTACATCCAGAAGGACGCGCCGGTGGCGGACAAGAAAGCCAATTGGCTACCGGCTCCCGACGGCACCATATACATGGTGATGCGTTTGTACTGGCCCAAGGAGCCGCCAGCCCCCTCGATCTTGCCTCCGGGCGACGGCACTTGGAAACCGCCAGCCGTGACCGTGACACAATAGCGACGTAGGGCGGCTCCGAGGAGGCTACCCATGTTCTTCTGGGCTGATTACTTGATCGTTGTCGATAACAGGCGTGGCCGTTGAAAAACTCTTTCGACGCTTTCGCCCTGAAAACCCGACGCGCTAGGATGCTCTATAAACGATTTTCTCCACCTCGGGATACATTTCTGGTCACCCAATTTCGGCAGTTTCTCCACACGAAGGGACTTTTTCAACAGCCACAGGCAATAGCGCTCATTGACCGCCGCCTGAACCTCTTCGCGAGAGCTTCGTTGGGATGGGTTCATCCCTCGTCCGCAAGAAGTCGGCGTAAGAGCGGAACTCCTTCAGCTTATCTTCGCCCAGGCCTCGCAGTTGCTCCTCGGTGAGCCGTCCTTCGTGCAGCAGCGTCCCGAACACGAACCGCAGCATTGAGCCCCGATACTCGTATTTGCGGTTGATCTCATTGCGCCGTTGCGTCAGATACTCCTCCAGCTTCCACAACTCGGAGGGCTCCTTGACCTCGGCGGCCATCCGTTTCGCCTTCTGGATTACTTCCTGCAGCTCCTGGTTCAGAGCGTGCTCGAAAGCTCGCCGGACAATTTTCCGCTCCGACCTGGACCACCTCAGATCGTGAAGGCTGCCCTGGATTGGAGAGCGAGGCGGGCTCGCCATGTTGAGATCCTCCGTGCCGGCATTCTAGCCCTTGTCTGCGACCTGCTTCCAGTGGAGTTGAGGCGGTAGGCTCAGCGCCCGCCTGATGTGGCATGTGGATGGTGCCTAGGTTAAACAGATCATTGACCGGATGGCCCAGATTCTGTTTGCAGCCGAGATAGCGCTCGGTCGTCTGGACCGATGCGTGGCCGAGCAGGAACTGAATCTGCTCCAGCTCGCCCCCGTTGGTGTGGCACAGCTTGGCACAGGTCCTGCGCAAGTCGTGCGGTGCGATATGCTGTAGTCCGCGTTTTCACAGCACGTCTTCACTACGTACCAGACCACGTTCTGCGAGATGCCTTTGCCCCAAACCTTGCCGGTCCGAGCGAACGCACGGAATATTCTTCCTCCAGTGATTCCGGCTGCTACGGTCCACTGGTCCAGCGCTACTTTGACCCACCCGGGTACGGGTACGGTACGGATATGACCGGCCTTGCCGATCAGGTCCACGACCGCCCAGTGCCCCTGGCGCATCTGCAGGTCATCCAAGCATAATCCGACCAGTTCCGAACGGCGGAAGCCGCAGCCGAATAACATCGCGAGCATGGCGTAGTCTCGCTGAGCACGCAGGCTCTCCCCATGCGCTTGCTTCAGCACCGTGGAGCTCTGTTCCGCAGTCAGCCAATTCCCAGAACGAAAGCCCAGCTGTTTGACGCCCTTCACCCGGCTGATCCCAGCAGCCAATTCCGGACTCAACAAACCCGAATCGGCGGCCTCGTGCGCCAACCGGCGCACGGCGGCGAGGTGCTGGTTGATGGTGTTGGCCGCCAGACCACGTGATTCCAGATACATTCGGTAACGTACGACGACGATGCGGTTGAAAGCCAACCGGGGTTCCGAACAGTACCAGGCGGTAAACTGCTCGATTGCATATTCGTATACCCGGCGCGAGGCAGGCGAGCTGAGACTGTTGAGGACCGCCAGCTTACAATGGTCCAGATCTGGTATCCGAAGGATCCGGCGACGATAATTTGACTTGATTCTCTTTTTGGCCATGGCGACGGCCTCCTGGGTGCCGTGGCATTGGAACTACGGCAGGCCGCCTAGCGCTGGCAAGAGATATCGGCTGCCGGTCGGGACTCGGTATTTTGAGCGCTATGGCCTGATAACGCCAATTACGGTATCTCCTGCTAAGTATCTCTTTGTTCGTCACTCGGTTGTGTGTGGCTGATCACAGACAAACGTTGGTCAGGAATTGTGCAATCCTAGCGGGTGTCTCGCGAGAAGATCCCTGGCTTTCTCCGTTTCGCCCGTGCCTGGCACAATGTAAGACCCAATTGCTTCTCCCACCACCCGGCGTGCGCCCCTACGTTGCCGCGCTCCACGCTTTTACCTGTATCGCGAGGAGGACGAGCCGATGCACCCCCAAAACAACTCTCCTGCCCCACCCTTCCGCACAGCTTATAGTTTGGTCATCGCGGCATGCCTGATCTCCGCCGCTGTTACCGCTCTAGCGCAGAATTCCGTTCCCCCCACCGCCGTCCAGGCCGCCAGGATGCCTCAGTTTGCGGCGCGGCACATGCCGACGCCGAAATCCCAGGTACTCGCCAAGGCCACAAAGCATCGCGGCCCGCTCGACAGTAACGACATCTACGACAACGGTCCGCCGGGCGGTCAAAATGCCTGGGGCATTAATGATGGCGTCGTTACTACCAATAGCTTTAGGGTGCTGACCGACAACACCTCCATCACCGGCTTCAGTTTCAATGCCTGGCTGTTTCCGGGTGACACCCTGTCATCGGCGGAGGTGTCCATCTCGTCTGACCCGTTCGGCCGCGGCCACAGCTACTTTGACCAGACAGAGTACTTCGCGCAAGGCTACTGCTACTACGACCCCGGTTGTGAGACCGCCTTCTTCAATGGTCCGACACTGAATAATGGAACTTATTGGGTCACCCTGTCGAATGCTATCTCCAATGAGCATAATCCGGTCAACTGGGACCAGAACAGCGGCGACGGGTGTCAGTCGCTGGGCTGCCCCTCGCTGGCGTTCAGCAATGGCTTTGAAGTCGGACCGATTCCATCGGAATCTTTCACCATACTCGGGAACGCCACGACCAGCACCACACTACAGGGCAGTGACTACGCCTGCCCCCCTGCGCAAAACGGGTTCCATGATCTCTACGACTTCGCCGCCTCCGCGGGACCATCGGGCCTGGCGATCGATCGGGGCGGGAACCTCTATGGCACGTTCGCAAACGGTGGTAGTCAGGACGCGGGGCTGCTCTACGAACTAGCGCACAAAGCTGGTCACTGGTTCTACAACACCCTGTACAACTTTCTTGGAGGCAGCTGGGGCACCAGCCCGAACGGCGTCATTGTTGGTCCGAGCGGAGCCCTCTACGGGGGGGCGCCACAAGGGGGCGACGGTACTGGGCTAATCTATCAGGCCACGCCGCCACCGAACGCCTGTCGTAACGCGCTCTGCGGTTGGAACGAGACGACAATCTATCAGTTTTCCGGTGGTTACGACGCGGGGGGCGGCCGCCCCACTGCCTTTGACTCGGCTGGCAATCTATATGGAGTATCCGCGTGGGGTGGGGGAGACCACAACGGCGCGTTATTCGAGCTTACGCCGTCTCAGGGAGGCTGGACAGAGAATATTCTGCACGTCTTCGACGGAGAGGGCGCCGACCCCACCGGCTTAATCGTAGGCCGCGACGGAAATTTGTATGGCGTTGCAACGGGCGGCGGGGCCCTGTACGGGGTGATTTTCCAGTTGGTACCCTCGGGGTCCGGTTGGTGGTATACCGGCATCCACACGTTCACCGGAACCACAGACGGCTATGCACCCGGCGGCCTGGTTCAAGATAGCCTCGGTAACCTCTATGGCTTTAGTACATGTTGGCAGGATTCGTTCACCAATTATTGCGGAGGTGGAGTTAGCGGCAACGAGTACGGCTTGATTTTCAGGTTGTCGCCAACGGCCTATGGCTGGAACTTCTCCATCATCTACAACAGCACCCTGGATTGTGGAGGTACCCAGACGATCTTCCATGGGCTGGCGGTTCGTGGAGCAGGGAATCTCTTCGCTAGCGAGGGAGGCTCGGACTACACCTGTACCAACGGAAGCTGTTATCAGAATAATTGCGGCAAAGTCGTTTCGGTGCCTTCTGGTACGCCGCTGGTTTCGGGCAACGCGGACATTTTTGAGAATGTGACTTCGGATGCCAGCGGCAACCTGTACGGAACGACGTCTATCTGTGGCTCGTCTTCGGGCACAGATGGCATGATCTGGCAGTACTCACCATAGTCGTTTGTCAGTTATCCGTTACCGGTTGCTAGTCATTGATCTCGCCAGTGCAATACAGCGGGTGCCCCACTCAAGCCGCCCTTGCTTGAGGGGGGTATTTATCTGCGGTGTTAGGATAGCCGACATCACTTCGCATTCCGCTACAAAGCACTGACAAGCCTTCGCCCGATATTGTGCCAGTTGGCGAAATATCGCGTGGGTGTTGAAAAAGTCCCTTCAAGTGCCGGAACTGCCGAAATTGGGTGACCAGAAATGCATCCCGAGGTGGAGAAAATCGTTTATAGGGCATCCTGGCGCGTCGAGTTTTCAGGGCGAAAGCGCCGAAAGAGTTTTTCAACACCCACTCGCCATATCGCAAGTAACCGGGCTGTCGTAGGATTACTGGTGAGAAGGCTTATCACTAGCAATCCTACCCGAGCCAGCGCTCAGTTTGATGTAGCCACGCTTGCAACGGATAGGCCTCCTTGGGTGATGGGGGTCACAGTTGCTCTGACGTGACGCTGTTACCCTCCATTGTTGCTTCTGACGCAACCGCTCTGCCGTCGCGCCCGCCGGTTTGCCCAGACCCCACGTTCTTTAGATTGAGGGGCGATCTCATACTGTCCGCCCTTTGTCCCACCGAAAGGAACCAGATGGCTTCATCCAGGACTCAAGCGTTGCCCTCAATCAGAATCAGTGCGCCACAACTCGAACTGTTGGTCGCCGATCTTACGCCGCTTTACAGGAGGATGTTGTTGCTCCGGAGCAACCACTCGATGTCGCGAGCGCTTGGGTCAGTCCGCGGGGACCTACCCTTTGAAGATTGCCAACTGCTTACAGCCAGACTATGGAAGGAGCTGTCCGCATTGAAGTGCGATCATACGCAAGAGCGGTACCGGCTCAAGCTTCTCATCTTTGAGGCAGGTTTGTGCATCACCGCCGTGCGCGCAGCCATGCGCACGAGGGGCTGTTCTGTTCCGCGCTCAGAGATCCCAAACACGGGCGTGGCGCGAACGCGCCGCTCAGAACTTCTACGCAAGCTTGAGAACTATCAGCGTCAGCTCTACCGGCGAAATGAGTGTGGCGACTCCCCGACCGTCGTACAGCTACACGCCAGATTTGCCCAGTATCGCAAGATGATGGTGCATGAGCTGTTCCGGCCTTTGCCGACGAAGCCGCGAGGATGTAAGGACCTCAGGCGACGAGTGTTTAAGTCGCTTGTCACGATCGCCGAGGAAGGGCTTAAAGAGGCGTTCAGCGCTGTCCCGCCGGACAAACAGCTGAGAAAGCTCGTCAGCCAATGGCTTCAGGATGTTCTTCGCTATCGCTCCGACATCACCATGCGTCCTCTGCTTTCGGACCCCTCTATAGGCAAAGAGCCCCTGGTGAGGTATATCCAACGACGATGGGCTAAGATGAGCCCGGTGCCGCCTGATAACCTTGCTACCAGGCAAGCTTTAGTGAGCCAGGCCCTAAGGGAAGTTATGCCCGACTTGGATGGCGACGACCGAACGGAGAAAACGAATGGGTAGTGCTGACGGCGGTTCTCAGCGCCGCAAGAAGCAAACAACACTCAGGCCGCTGGAGATGTTCCTGCTGGGGCTGGTCAAAGGCGGCCTGATCACTCCATACGACTGGCAAGCGAGAGGTCGAGTCTCGCTAGGAGCCAGTCTTCCAGCAGCCCAGCGCCTGGTGAAAGAAGGCCTTCTGAGGAAGGTTAAAAAGGGACCTCACGGCCGGCATGAATTCGGGCTTACGGACAAAAGCTGGGACGAGTTGGACGATCTTGAACGCTATGTCAAGGATGCATCAGATCAGCCCTTCGGCGATTTGGAATCGGTAGTGCGGCTCGCGTGCCTGGCAATGATGCTCAACAAAACTGGCACCGCTAAGAAACTTTTGCTGGAGGCTAGCGAAGAGCATAGACACCGCGCCAGGCTCGCGCGTAAGCGAGCGGCGAGCCGCATAGCTTTCAAATCAAGACTTGGTGGCTTGTACTCGATGGTCTTGGCACGGTGTGGAGCAGAGCAGGAGATCTGCATAGCAAACCAACTCAAGGATCTGCATCGAGACTGGGACTCCCTAACGCAAGAGATTCTCGAACTCTGGAAACCCGAAGACAAAGACGAAGACGATCTTGGAACGCCCTCCTGACCTGGTCCAAAAGGCCAAGGGACGATTCACGAACTCGACGTCGTCCCTTCCTTCAAGCCAGCTCCAATCATCCACTGTTGTGCGCGTGCACGCTGTTGCACGGCTGGGCCTTCTTGAGTTCGTGTCCCCTCAGCAAAGACGATGAGCACCTTGGCTCGGGATCGCGTCTTTAAATCGCTACCTGAACATCATTACGGAAGCGGACGGCATGTCCGCAATCGGTTTTTTGTCTTAGGGTGTGTGCGGCAGGTGAATAGAAGGCGAAGATCCAAAATGAGCTTCTTGACCAAAACTTGACCAACAGCCACCAACAATGCCCGCTAAGTTCAACAAAACAAGTACATCAAAGTTCCACGCGCTGGCCGCCGAAATTTGCTTAAGTTGTTTGTTTTCTGTCGGTTGGTACCTGTTGATCAACTAATTCGTAATCGACAGGTCATCGGTTCAAGTCCGATCGTCAGCTCCAGCTTTTTCAATTACCTACCGACAATCAGTTCGCGATTTGCTGCACCACGGCTGCACACAGGCTCTTTCGAGTTGGCGACGCGGACCCTGAACAACCATGCGGCATCCGTGACTTGCCGAGGGTGAGCATATGCCGTCGCATGCTTGACTTCTGCCAGGCCCTGAGCTATGAAAGGCTTGTACAACCTGAAACAAGGGTGAAGGAGTTCACCCCCAACCGCTGTCCTTCCGGCTACCGGGACAGATGATGACTCCTGACAAGGAAAGCTTGTCGCGGAGTTGTGTCCCCGGCAAGCTTCCAGAACAAATTAGGAGCAACGTTCCATGGAGAACGTGTGGGTGCTGGCAGCGCTTTGGGTGGGACTCGCCCTGGTTGCAACTCTGCTTGCGATCTGGTTCAGAATTTCGACTGCACTGACCGAGATTGTCGTGGGCACGGTTGCCCAGCTCATCATCGGCGCCTTCGTCGTGCAAGGCGGACTGGGCGCGAAGACGGGCTGGATCGTCAACACCGGTATTGTGGTCGGCCATCCGGCAGAGCAACTGATCCATCGGACGGAGACGGAGCAGGCAGACCTCATTATCGTGGGCCGCCGCGGCACCTCACTGTTCCAGAAGATCATGTTGGGATCGACCTCCGAACGCGTGTTGCGATACGCCCACTGCCCGGTACTGTTGGTGAAATAGCTGAGCGAATAAGGACCTGAAGATTATCGTTATTTCTGACATTCACGGAAATCTCGAAGCGGCGGTTGACAGAGAGTCTAAGAGGAAGAGCTGAAGCGTGCCCGGGAATCACATCACGTTGAATGCCAGCCAGCGACAGCGATTGCTGGTCACGTGTAAGCACATCGATAAGCAGCTGAGCGATATCGAAGCGACCCTCAACGCAGCCGCCTCCAGAAGCGTCTTTCCCAGCTACGCCGGGGACGTCGCCCTTATTCAGCGCAAGACCATCGAAGACTACATTGCGCGAATTCGGGGGCAATTACTGCAGGTACTCGCCGGACAATCGCTTGCGCCAGAGCAGCCCCGCACCTCCACCGCTCATTCCATCAACGTCAATCTCACCTTTATTGACATTGCCATTGCAGAACTCGCGCCGCACCACATGCGCGGTTATGGTCCGATTTCAGAAGAAGGCGCTGCCGATCTCAATGGCATCGTGGCTGAGCTGGAGTCCGCGGTCAAGGAGCTTACGCAATACATCTCGCGGCCGGCAACCGCGGACTTTCAGCAGAGAGTCGAAAAGCTGGCGGAGAAAGGATGGGACGTTGCGTCGGTCCGCACTCTCGCTGAAATTATTGACCGGCACGGACTGACGGAGTTTCGGCCCACCTTGAATATGCTGCTTGACCGGGCAGAGGAAACGGCGCTGGAAATCGCGATCTTCGGACGCGTGAGTACGGGAAAGTCGTCACTCTTGAATCACGTGATCGGGGCCGACCTCTTGCCGGTGGGAGTAACCCCGATTACGGCTGTCCCGACCAGAATCGGCTATGGCCCGGAACCGCTGGTGCGAGTGTGGCAGGAAGGCCGGGGCGTTTCCGAGCACAAACTGGAAGCTCTCGCCAGTTTCGTGGACGAGCGCCTGAACCCTGAGAACCGCAACCGCGTGGGCCGGATTCTTGTCCTCTACCCGTCGCAGCGACTGCGCGAGGGCACGATATTCGTTGATACTCCCGGCATCGGCTCGCTGGCCACCAGCGGCGCGGCGGAGACGTTGGCGTATCTGCCGCGTTGCGATACGGGTATCGTGCTGGTGGACTCGGGATCGACGCTCGCGCCCGATGACCTGAAAATCATTCGCGCCTTGTTGCAGGTCTCGACCCCAACCAGCGTGCTGGTCAGTAAAGCGGATCTTCTTTCAGAGGTCGACTTGGGCCAGCAAATCGCGTATATCAAGCGCCAGCTGCAGAGCGAGGTTGGTGCTGAATTGCCGGTACACCCGGTAAGCGTGGTTCGAAGTCATGCTGCGCTGTTAGAGCAATGGTTCTCGCGGGAGTTGACCCCTTTATACGAACGCAAGCAGCGTCTTTTGCAAGAGTCCCTGACCCGGAAAACGTTGTTTCTTGCGGGCAGCGTGCGTTCCGCCCTGGAGATGATCGCCTCGTCTCCGCGAATACAAGAGCATGACCGCACCCAGTTGGAGGAAGCCGACCTAAAACTACGACGCAGTGCGGGACGCTTACAGAGCTTTCGGGCCGAGCTGCGGCGCAGGACGGACGAAATTCCCTTGCTCGCGGAATTCATTACCAGGAAGGCGGGCCAAACGGTCGCTGAACTTTGGCGCACGCAGCCGACGGTGGACATTGGAGAGGTACTGCAGGTCGCAAGCGACGAAGTCGCGCGCGAACTTTCGCGCGAGCTGCGAGCTGAGCTTGCCAGTCTGCAGAATGAGCTGCCACAAGAGCTCGCGCAGTTGGCCACCTCACTGAGGACGACGGATGCGCCCGGTGCAGAAGACTTCGAGTTGTCTAGGGAAATGCCGGTTCTGCACCTGAATCGTAAAAGCGAACTCGCAGGGAAGCCGTTGGCGGCAAACCTCGGAGAAGCGCTGCGGGTTCGCCTGGCAATACGGAGATTGCGAAAGCACGAACCCGGGCTCAGGCAGGCGCTGGAGAGCTTCTCGCGCTTGCTTTACGCCTGGGGTATACAGGCAAGTTCTGACCTGGAGCGCCGCTTCGACGGCTTTGCCAACCGCTATCGGGCGCAACTGGAGCGGCTCCTGCTCGACCGGCGGCCGACCATCGACCCCGTGCAACTCAGGTCGGATGTCGAAAGATTGGCCCGAACTTTTGCCTTGGACGCACCCGAAGTTCCCAATGCAGCGATAGCTTCCTGAACATAATTGAAAGAGAGAGGAACCTGGATTGTGCTGAAGTACGTGGTGGTTGGAATCGGAGGTTTTGCTGGCGCCATGGCCCGATACGCACTCGGAACCTACGTCGGAGGCCGATTGGGTGGGCGCTTTCCCTACGGTACTTTCGTGATCAACGTGAGCGGCTCGTTCCTGGTCGGCTTCATTCTGGCGCTGCTGGCACGAACCACCGCCAGCCAATACTGGCGTTACCTGATTCCCATTGGCTTCATTGGCGCCTACACCACCTTCTCGACCTTTGAGTATGAGACGCTCAGAGCCATCCAAGAAGGCCAGCCCATGACCGGACTGCTCAACGTTGCGCTTAGCTTAGTGATCGGGTTCATTGCCGTTTGGGCGGGTTCCGAGCTAGGACGAGTGTTGGTATGAAAACCCAGGCTCTGCTTACCCCAGACGCTCCGATGGTACAAGCGTTGGCGCGGGGAGTGTGTCCTATTTGCACGCGAGCGCGCGCCTTTCAGAACGCCATGGTCGACGCCCCGCATCGTCACCCGGCGGGCCGGTTGTGCAATTTTCACGCCTGGTCATTGGCCCATGCCTCGCCCGCAGTCGAGGCGATACCGATCCTCAGGATCATGCTCACCTCTGCTGACACGTTGACCTCCGGCCCGGTGCAGGTACACAGCTGTGATTGGTGTCACACGCTGCGTGAGTTTGAGGACGAGAAGATGGCAGAACGCCCGCCGGCTCAAGCACGAAAATTTCCGGCTTGGGTAACGCAATATGGAACGGTATGTCTTTTTCATGGCCAGAGATTGCTCAGTATGCTGTCAGCTGCGGAAGCGGAACTGATCCAGCACATTCTCGCCAGCAACAAAGAGGAGCTGGAGAGCAGCTTCAGACCTTTGACGTAAAGGTACGACGCGGTGAGAAGGGCGGTGGCGGAGTACTAGGCCGTATCGCAGAGTTTCTGGTTTCACAAAGAGGAGTCACTCGCTAGGAGGACAGATTGCTCAGCACCGGACCAGCCAAGAAGGTGACGGTTTACTTAATTGAAGGGCAGACCTATCACGGAACCGCGTGTTACGCCGCCATCCTTGATTATCTATTCTTCCGGGGCATCTCGGACGCGACGGTCACACGTGGTATTGCAGGCTTTGGCACCGATCATAAGCTGCATACCAGCCGAGTGGTTGATTTGGCCGATCAGATGCCCATCAAGATTGAATTCATCGAGAGTCCTGAAAAGGTGTTGGAAGTTCTGCCCAAGGTTACTGAAATGGCCTGCCACGGACTGATTGAGGTGCACGACACGACCGTGATCCGGCCAATACCTGCGGGCAAGAAGCAGCAAGTGGAAGCTCCGGCAGCGAAACTGGAAGCGCACGCGAAAATGATGCGCATTCTGATCGGTGAGCATGACCGATGGAACGGTAAGCCTCTTCACGAAGCATTAGTACAAGCGCTGCGCGCGAATGACATTGCCGGGGTGACGGTTTATCGCGGCATCCTGGGGTACGGCGCAAACCGCCGCATGCACAAGGATTCCACGCTCAACCTCTCGCACGATGCTCCGATTTTGCTGACCGTCGTGGATTCGGAGCAGAAGCTGCAAGCTTTCATTCCGGTACTCGATCAAATGGTCCAGCAGGGGCTGGTCGTGCTCTCGGATGTAGACGTTATCAAATACTCGCACGCCCAGCCGTTACCCTCACCCCAGCGAGCCGACGTTGGGGACGCCGGCCCAGAGACCCAGGAGGCGCAGAAATGAAACTTGAAGGCAAAGCCAAGATGCTGCGCATTCACTTCGGAGAGGATGATCGATGGCAAGGCCGGCCGTTGTATGAAGCGATCGTGGAGCGTTGCCGCCAGCTCGACATTGCCGGAGCCACGGTTTTCCGCGGGATCCAAGGGTACGGGGCAAGCACCAGGATCCGGAAGTCGCACCTGTTGTCGTTCTCCGCAGACGCGCCGATTCTAGTTCAGATCATCGACACAGATGAAAATATTCAGCGGCTGATTCCGGCGCTGGACGAAATGGTCTCCGAGGGGCTGATCGCCATGTCCGATGTCGAAGTCATCAAGTACGTACATCAGGAGGGGCGGCATCCGCAAGGATCATGAATGCTGGCTACCATCTCGGCTCCAGGTGTGACCAGTCACCACTCGCAGAGTCGATCTTCGGTCGAGAAGAGGAAACGCAGCGACTTCGAGAGCGGCTCGTATCGCGACGCTCTTTTCTCCTCCACGGTCCCGCCGGTGTCGGCAAGACGCTCTTATTGTCGGTGCTTCTCCCGGAATTGTCTCAGGTGCTGTACAGTCCTCAGAATTCCACACCGCAGGCGTTGTACTGGAACCTGGGCGAGGCGCTGATTGCCGGCCAGGATCAGTCTCTGCGCAAGAAGGGTGTGGCTTCACTGCAAAACAAAACTGCAATCGCAACCAAGGGCCTGGTTCGGGACGCTCTGCGGGATTCCGGCTACCTCATCGTGGTTGATCACCTGGTACGCCCGTCGCAGGCTATGGCAGCGACCATTCGTGAGCTCAGGGTCAGCTGCTCGGTCCCGGTCGTTGCCGTCTCTCGTTCGGATCACATGGAGGATGCGGGTTTCGTTCTCCAGTCGTTTTCCGATCGAAAAGAACGGTTGGCTCTGCGTAATTTCGATCCTGAAGCTGCGGCGCAGTTTGCCACATGGTGCGCTGGCAAAGAAAGCCTTCAGGCAGAGAATGCCGCCCAATTTCTGGAAAAGATTGTCGAGTTCAGTGCCGGTAATCCCGGAGCTATGCTTCACATGATCCGCATGGCGCGATCTTCTAAGTACTTGCACGGAGGTCAAATCAAAATTATCCCGTTGTACATCGATTACAAACTGGCAACCGTGGCTGACGCATAAGCATGTCGAATCTGGAGCCACAACCGAGCAAGACTCTCCAGGCCATAGCGCCGGATGACGCGCAAGAGCTCGCCCGCTTGGCTCAGATTGCCGACGAACTCGGCGAAGAACCCATCGCTGCTGAGGTAGGTCAGCTCGTAGGAAGAATCACGGAAGGCCGCTTTTTCGTCGCTTGTATTGGCCAGTTCAAACGCGGCAAGTCGACTCTCCTCGACGCTTTGGTTGGCGAACCGATTCTGCCGACCGGCGTGGTGCCGGTGACGACGGTCCCTACGGTTCTCCGCCACGGCGAGCAGCGTGCAGCGCGGGTTCGCATTGACGGCAAATGGCATTCGATCACACCGGAGGAGCTTCCGCAGTATGTTTCGGAGGAACTGAATCCCGAAAACAGAAAGCAGGTTGAAGGGGTTGAGGTTTTTCTGTCCTCTCCGCTGCTTGCCGATGGTATGTGCCTGGTGGATACACCCGGCATCGGGTCGGTATTCGCCGGCAATACGGAAACCACCCAAGACTTCATTCCACAAATTGATGCCGCAATTCTTGTGGTGGGAGCCGACCCGCCGCTCTCCGGCGAGGAGCTGGCACTGATTGAGGCAGTGGCGGCCAATGTGGATGAAATCCTGGTCGTGCTCAATAAGATTGACCGCGTCTCGGTTGCCGATCGCCAACAGGCATCCGCCTTCGCCGCCAAGGTCCTGTCAGCACGCCTCAAGAAACCGGTTGCACAGATTTATGAGGTCAGCGCACTCAGCCGGCTGACGGGGACAACCGAGCCCGATGATTGGGAGTCGTTGGTTGCAGATCTGGGCGGGCTGGCATCGAAATCCGGCGAAGACATGACCCGTTCGGCGGCGGAGCGGGGCGTGCGGCGTTTCTCAGCCTCGCTAACCCGCTCGGTGGAGGAGCGCATTCGGGCGTTGAATGAGCCCATTGCGGATTCCGAGCAGCGCATAACCAGACTTCGGCAAACCGTGAGCCAGGCCGAGCAGTCGTTGCGTGATCTCGGGGCTCTGTTCTCCGCCGAGCAGATGCGGTTATCCAACACGCTGCTGGCCCGGCGCAAGGAGTTCTTCCGGCAGACTCTTCCCAAAGCGACAGAGGATCTGCAGCAGGAATCGCGCGCTATTCACGCCAGCTTCGGCCCCCAGCGCCGTCGGGAGCTTATGGCGCTTGCCCAGATCATCGCCCGGCGCCATGTCATGCCCTGGCTCGATGCCGAGGAAGCGCAGGCCGAGGAGCTCTACAGTACCGCGACGCTGCGTTTTGTAAGCCTGGTCAATGGGCTGCTGCAACGTATCTCCGAGGAGCAGTCGGCGGACTTCTCGCACCTGCCGCGAACGCTTGACCCGGAGCAAGGCTTCCGCACTCGCTCACGCTTTTTCTTTCACGACATGATCACCATTGCGCAACCGGCTTCGCTATTGCTGTACTCGCTCGATTCGCTGATGGGAGGGTTGCGCATTCGACGCTGGTTTCAAAGGGACGCAGAGCGTTTTCTCGAACAGCTTCTGGATACCAACGCTTCGCGAGTGCAAGGCGATGTTGAGCAACGAGTGGTCGAAAGCCGTCTGCGACTCGAATCGGAAGTTCGCAAACTGCTGCGCGAGGTAAGCACCAGCGCTGAGCAAGCTCTATCAAAGGCTCGGGAGGTCATCGCGGCGGGAACGAGCGCGGTTGCGAGTGAGTTGGCAAGACTGGAAAGAATTCGTCGCGAGCTTAAGAGCTTTAGCGGAGCATAGCGGTGTCGCGAGCACGACTGGCTCTTATGTCAAACCCGAGTACAAGCGTTCGAGCGACTGGTGATAGCTGCTAAGTACGTTTTCGGGGCTGCGACAATCTTGCGGTTCGAGGATCTCCAGCTTCTGAGCCCAACAGCGGCGGACCCAACAGGAAATGTTGCGGGACGCCATTCTCGAATACCTGGATCGGCAAGGCGTGTAGTAGAAGAGCGGGCGCAGTAGATTCCAGGTCAAGAGTGTTACGATTTTCTTGTGGGGGATTTCTCCGGTTTATGTCCAAGGTGAAGCAAGGTCGTTTGACCCAGCCATTGGTGCGCGAGAACGGCTCGCATCGTCCGGCGACCTGGGATGAAGCGATGGAACGAGTTGTCGCGGCGTTTCGCAACTCGATTGCGAAAAAAGATCAGCGCAACTTTGGCATGTTCAGTTGCTCCAAGGCCACCAACGAACTGAACTACGTGGCGCAAAAGTTTGTGCGCTGCGTCATGGGCACGAACAACATCGACAGCTGCAATCGGACTTGACACGCCCCTAGTGTCGCCGGTCTGGCGGCAGTGTTCGGAGCGGGCGGTGGGACCAGCTCGTATCGCGAACTCGAAGACACTAACGTGATCCTGCTGTGGGGATCGAACGCCCGGGAAACGCATCCGATTTTCTTCCATCATGTGCTGCGAGGTGTGCGGAACGGGGCTGAACTGTACGTAGTGGACCCGCGGCGCACCAGTTCCGCGCGTTGGGCGCACTTGTGGCTGGGGATTGACGTCGGTTCCGACATTTCGCTGGCCAACGCCATGGGTCGCGAAATTATCGCCGCCGGCCTGGCCAACGAGAAATTCATCCGCCACGCCACCAGCGGATTTGAAGCCTACAAAACGCACGTGGAGAAATACACGCTGGAACGGGCTGAACGTGAGACCGGCGTGCCTGCGGAATCAACCCGCAAAATGGCCCATGCCTACGCCGGCGCACCGCGCGCCCAGCTGTGCTGGACTTTGGGTATCACCGAGCATCACAACGCGATGGACAACGTAGTCGCCCTCATCAACCTGGCGCTGCTCACCGGACACGTGGGCCGCTATGGCAGCGGAGTCAATCCTCTGCGAGGGCAGAACAACGTTCAGGGCGGCGGCGATATGGGCGCGATTCCGGCTCACCTCACGGGCTTCCAGCATATTGAGAACGATGAATTGCGGGCCAAGTTTGAAAGAGCCTGGGGTGTGACCATACCACCGAAGCGCGGCTGGCACCTGAGCGACATGTTTGAGGCGATGGAGCACGGCGAACTCACGACGCTTTATGTGCTGGGCGAAAATCCCGCCGACTCTGAAGCCGACCGGCATCGTGCCCTGAAGCGGCTTGGTGGTTTGGAATTTCTTGTGGTGCAGGACCTTTTCTACACCCATACTGCGGAGCTCGCCGACGTCGTCTTGCCCGCCGCAGCCGGTGCGCTGGAGAGCAACGGGACAGTGACTTCCAGCGAACGTCGCGTGCAGCGCGTTCGTCCCACTGTGCCGGCACCCGCCGGAGTTCGCGACGACGTCGAGATCATCTTTGATTTGGCGCGCCGCCTTGGTCACGACTGGGGTACGCCTGATGCAGAAACGATCTGGAACGAAGTTCGCACCTTGAGTCCGATGCACGGCGGTATGAGCTACCGTCGTTTGGAAGAGATGGGCGGCATTCAATGGCCATGCTATGACGAGTCGCATCCGGGAGAGATGTTCCTGCACGGCAGGCTGTGGAGTGAGCCGCTGATCGGCCCGCGGGCGCCATTTCACGTGGTGGAATTTGAGCCGCCGGTGGACCAGCTGGACGAGGAATATCCCATTCGCCTGACCACCGGCCGCCGGCTCGACGACTACAATACCGGCGTTCAGACCAGGCACTACTCGTCGCCGTTGCGGCGTGAAGAAGCCCTGCAGCTTTCACCGGAAGACGGTCAGCACTACCAGTTGCGGGAAGGTGAAAAGGTTCGCGTGTCGTCGCGCCGTGGATCGCTCATCGCACCCGTGCGCTTCGATTCGGGGTTGCGTCGTGGCCTGGCATTCCTGGCAGTTCATGCGCACGATCAGATAGCCACCAACGAGCTGACGATTGACGCTGTCGATCCAAAATCGGGGACTTCGGAGTTTAAGGCAACTGCTATTCGGATTGAAAAAGCATGAAAGGAGTTAATTGGATCTCCACTTAACCGACGCGCAAGCTAGCGCTGAGGAGCGCGCTGCGGTGGACTCGGAACTGGGCGTACCCCAATCAGGCTCGCAAGACTGCCGGCAGCAGACCGCCGACACGCGCGTCGCTGGCCAAGCTCGTACGCACGGCAGCCGGCATCTTCTTTTGCCGGCGCTCCATGCCATCCAGAAACGTATCGGCTGGATCAGTCCGGGCGCTCTCAATTACATCGCCTCTCGTTTAGACGTTGCTCCCGCAGAAGTCTATGGCGTGGCGTCCTTCTATGGGATGTTTTCGCTCGATCCCCGTCCTCCCGTCACAGTCGAGGTTTGCGATGACATTGCGTGTGTGACTCGCGGCGCGGACAAGCTCTGCGCCGACCTGGAAAGCACGCTTGGTGCGGCCGGCTCGCCTTGCGCCGGAGGGCGTGCAATCTGGCTCCGCAGCCAGTGTCTGGGCTTGTGCGAACGCGCGCCGGCGGTGCTGGTCACCGCGGCCGGAGAACAGCCTAAGGAAAGAGTGCTGGCGCCGGCGTCGGCCGAAGCGGTGCAGGCCTTGGTAAGCGATGCTGTTCAGCTTCGCCTGACCGACGAGCCGGATGTACTGGACGTCGAGGTCAGCGTGCCGCAGCGAGCTCAGTCCAACGAATCGCTCCCATTGCGACTGCTTCATCGCATCGCACAAGGTGGCGCTACAACCCTGGAGGGCTATCAGAGACTCGGCGGGTATCGCGGTCTGCACAAGGCTCTTGTCCTGGGACCTGAGGAAACGCTGCGTGAGCTGTCCGAGTCAAAGCTGCTGGGCCGTGGCGGCGCGGCCTTCCCTGCCGCCACAAAATGGCAGGCGCTTTTTCTTCAGCGACCAAGATTGCAGCAGGAGCCGGGCCGCAGGCATTACGTGATTTGCAATGCGGATGAATCTGAGCCCGGAACATTCAAAGATCGCATTTTGATGGAAGGCGATCCCTTCGCCGTGCTCGAGGGCCTCACGATTGGCGGCTTTGTCACCGGCGCCCGCCAAGGCTACATCTACTTGCGTGGCGAATACCCTCTGGCCGCTCAGCGGATGCAACACGCCATCGAATCGGCCAGCGAGAACGGATTCCTCGGGGACAACATCCTTGGCTCCGGGCTGCAATTTACGATTGAACTCCGCCGGGGCGCGGGCGCTTACATCTGTGGCGAAGAGACCGCGCTGTTTAACTCGATCGAAGGCTATCGCGGCGAGCCGCGCAACAAACCTCCGTTCCCCACCCAGTCCGGACTCTTCCGCCAACCGACTGCGGCGAACAACGTCGAGACGCTGGTCAACGTGCCGGGCATTGTCTTCGACGGCGGCATAGTGTACGCGACGCTCGGCACGAGTCACTCCACCGGCACTCGGCTCTTTTGTCTTTCCGGACATGTGGCGCGTCCGGGGATCTACGAGGTCGCGATGGGAACGACGTTGCGGCAGCTCATTGATCTTGCCGGCGGAGTGGCCGGCGGAGGCAGATTGCAAGCGGTTCTCCTGGGCGGCGCTGCCGGGACCTTTGTCGAGCCGCACGAGCTCGATCATCCTCTCACCTTTGAAAACACGCGCGCGATTGGCGCCAGTCTTGGCTCCGGCGTGGTCATGCTGTTTGACGACACGGTTGATCTTCGCCGCATCCTGCTGCGCATCGCCAGTTTCTTTCGCCATGAAACCTGCGGTCAATGCGTTCCTTGCCGCGTGGGCGTGGTTCGCCAGCAGGAAGCGCTGCAGCGCCTGATCGGCGGCAGGCCGCTCGGCTCGGTAGCGCAGGAGATCACGATGTTGCGTGAGATATCGCAGGCCATGCGTGACGCCTCGATCTGCGGCCTGGGCCAGACGGCAGCCAGCGCGCTGCAGTCGGCGATGCAGCGATGGAGTCTATTCGGATGAGTCGATCTGGAGAGATTTTGCCAGCGCGCGACGCGCCCGTGTCGACCATTCCGATACCGCGCGGCCCGGTGCCGCAGGCGCCACCGGAGCGCGAACTTCGCTCCATCGAAATCAAGATCGATGGCGAAGCGGTTTCCGTCCCTGAGGGCTCTACTATCCTGGATGCAGCCAGAAAACTTGGCATTGACACGCCGACGCTCTGCTTCTTGGAGAGCCTCACGCCCGTCAACGCCTGCCGCGTGTGTGTAGTGGAGTTGGAAGGATCGCGCGCACTCGTCCCGGCCTGCTCACGCAAGGTGGAACCCAGCATGTCCATCAGGACGGATTCCGAACGCGTGCGGTTGAGCCGGCGCCTGGTGTTGGAATTTCTGGCTTCGTCGGTAGATCTTTCCACTGCGCCGGCGGTGCAGGCTTACATGGAGCGGTACGACGCCGATCCTGAACGCTTCGGTCCAACCCGAGCCACGGTCGCGCAGCCGACGAAAATTGACAACGAGCTTTACGTCCGCGACTACTCCAAGTGTGTTCTGTGCTACAAGTGCGTGGAAGCCTGCGGGGTAGACGCGCAGAATACCTTCGCGATTGCTGTGGCTGGCCGCGGCTTCTCCGCCCACATTGCCACGGAGTTTGACGTACCTCTACCCGACTCGGCCTGTGTGTATTGCGGCAACTGCATCGGCGTCTGCCCCACCGGCGCACTCATGTTCAAGAGCGAATATGACATGCGGCAGGCCGGCACGTGGAACGAAAGCCGGCAGACGAAGACCGACACCATCTGTCCCTACTGCGGCGTGGGCTGCGATCTCACCGTGCACCGGCAGGACGGGCAGATCGTTCGCGTAACCTCGCCGCTCGACCACAGCGTGACTCGCGGCAGTCTTTGCATCAAAGGCCGGTTCGGCTGGCAGTTCGTACAGATTCAACCAAGCGTGAAGTAGTCTTCAGTTGTTCATTCCGCTATCCAAAGGCTCCGCTGCCTGCGTGGACCAGGCGCAAGAACAAATTGACTGTCGTTGTAGTGCGCCCTATGATCAAGCTTACTCGGCTCCACCTCGGCCATGATCGACACGACGGTATCCCACTACCGCGTCGTTGGAAAAATCGGTGGCGGCGGTATGGGTGTCGTCTACAAGGCTGAGGACTCCCACCTGCATCGCTTCGTTGCTCTCAAGTTTCTTCCCGAGGATGTCGCTCGTGATCCGCAGTCGCTGGCGCGTTTTCGTCGCGAGGCCGAGGCGGCTTCGGCGCTGAACCATCCCAACATCTGCACCATTTACGACATCGACGAAGAAGACGGCCGTGCCTTCATCGCTATGGAGTATCTGGAGGGCGTCACCCTGAAGCACTGCATGGCAGGCCAGTCGCTCGAACCGGAATTACTGTTGGATCTGGGCACGGAGATTGCCGACGCGCTCGACGCAGCGCACAGCCAAGGCATCATCCATCGCGACATCAAGCCGGCCAACATCTTCGTCACCCGGCGCGGACACGCCAAGATCCTTGATTTTGGACTGGCGAAGGTGACCGCCAGGCCAGCGGCCAGCGGCCAATCCGAAACCCGAACCGCAGATGCCGAGGCCGAGCACCTCACCAGTCCGGGAGCAATGCTGGGCACCGTCGCCTACATGTCGCCGGAACAGATCGAGGCCAAGGAAGTAGACAGCCGCAGCGATTTGTTTTTCTTATGGCTTGGCGTTCCTTGCGACGAATGCAGCGGGGATAGCAGAACAGCAGCAATGGTTTGCTGCCAGACCTGAGGCGGAGCACTTCGGCCTTTCGCTCGCTGCCGACACCGAAGCCCATGCGGGGCGTCTGGCAAAGGCGCGAGAGTTGACCCAGCAGTCTGTGGACGTAGCGATAAAGGCGGACACCAGGGAGAGCGGCGCCATCTGGTGGGAGAATGCTGCCGTGCGTGAAGCTGCCTACGGCAACTTTGCCGAGGCGCGGCAGACAGCGGATGCGGGACTGAAACTCTATCCGAACAGCCAGGGCGTTCAGGTCGAAGCCGCGCTGGCGTACGCCATGGCCGGCGACACCGCACGGCCTGCCGAAAACTCAGGGCGCACTACACTCGTGCGGCACCGATCGACCATGGCTTAGAATTGAAGCCATCACCATGAGAGGCCAGCAGCACCCGGCGCTCACACTCGGGGCGATCTGAAAGGATCTGAGATATGGCTCGAAAATCCCCAGGGCTTGCTCCCTCTCGAATCCGACGGAAGCGGGCGTGCCAACCTTTTTCCCAGATTCTGGTTCGCGCACTGGCGCCGCCGAGCCAACCCGCAGGCGTCGCCTGTACGTCTAGCGCGGATTTTCTGGTGTACTGTTCGACCAATTACTTCCTGCCAGGTGGAGCGCCTCCATCTTGGGGGTACGCCGTCGGAGTGCAGAGCACAGCAAGCGGATTTGGTTCAGTGTCACCAATGTTCATCGTCGGTGGAGTAGCCAACGACGTCGTCACCATTACAATGCAACCAGGCACTACTGGTTTTATTACATTGCAGACTCAGTGCAATGCGAAAGCCAGTATTACGTTCACCTAGGGAAGAGCATGTGGCCCGGGTCTGGCGGGAGCCATCATCGATAGCCCGGCAACTCTTCACCAGTTCTGAGCCGTACCTCCCACGTCTCGAAAGGCGCAAGACACCTTGGCCCCGAGATCATCCAGGGTCGGCAGAGTCGGGAAATAGAAGAGATGCGAGTCACACTTGCAGTCGCTGGATCCGAAGCCAGGCAGCGGCAGCGATGAACCAGTCATGTCGCGTAAAACCCTCGCCCACACATGCTCCCGGCGGACTCGGCCGTAACGATACCAAGTCGCGACCAACATTGTGTGTCTTCTCAGGTAATCGATATGCCAGTGCGGTCGCACGGATGAGGTCAGATGATGTTTCATTCGACCGCATAATCCTCCCGGACCCAGCGCGCTGCCGACGTAAACGTAGAACCCTGGCTGCATGAGCAGGGTGCCACACCGGCCAACCTGAACGGCGGTCTGGATGCGGGATTCCAAGACAAGGGCGTATGTTCCGGGAACCGGCGATGAAGTGTTCATGTCGGTCGGGTCGGTCATGGGCAGTGTTGAGTCACCTATCCTCTGGCATCAGCCCCTCAGCCGAGCCGCCATGGTGCGCTATATGCACTCGCCTCAACGTTAAGCCAGCCTTTTTACCTGGGTGCGGACCTTCTCGAACTCATATGTGCCAAGTCCTCGCGTCGCTGCCATCTTCAGATAGGGAAGCGACGACACATCGAGATTCCAAAACGCTTTTGCCACGTAGGCGTCGAGCGCAACCGGATCGGTCCCAGCTACCAGTGACTTCTTCAGGACCACATCCTCAAGATTGCCGCCGGTCGGCCCATTGCGAATCAGCACGCGATAGCAATCGATGATGGTCAACGTCGGGCGCATGAAATCTGCCAGGTCGACCAGGCTCTCGTGAATTTTCTGGTGCAATTGATGCCGCGCGCCGCCCAGAATGCCGTACCAGTTCTTCATTCCGAGCGTCGTTCCGGTCAGGCTATGGTGCTTGGCAATCGGAATATTGATCACTTTGTCGGCGTTGAGAAAAACTCCCGAGACAGGCCAGTTGCGCAGCACTTCGCCCTGCAGATCGACTTCCTGGAAGCCGGCAGGATCGGGCAGGATGACCTCCGCGCCTTCGTGCTGCGCTGCAGCCGCAATGCCCGAGCGCTGAAAGCAGCGCCGCGGATCGTTACAGCTCACATCGGTCACGACCACTCGCTTCGCGCCTGCGTTCCAGCACTGCCGCACAACCTCGGCGACGATTGCAGGATTGGTATTGGCCGCCTGCTCCGGAGTGCGGTCCCATCCGATGTTCGGTTTCACCACAACAATGTCGCCGCGGGCGATGAAGCGGCGCATGCCACCCAAGTCATCGATCGCATACCGCGCCAGTTGTGTGGGGTCGTCGCCTTGCAGAATCGCCATCTCGGGAAGGTGGGGATCCGCGGCTACCGTATGACTGCGCTTCACGTTCGTCGCCAACGCGGACTGCGGCCGCGAACTTCGCTCGCTCAGCCAGTAACCGAGTCCTGCGGCTCCCAGCCCAGTTCCAGCCAGTCGCAGGAGCTTGATCAGCGCCTCGCGGCGATCCAATATGGCACTGTCGGACGGCATAGTGCGTCCTCGTCTTTGCATTTGGAAGACGAGTGAATTCTAATTCGCTCAGTTGGCAACGCCTGTGCAATCCGTCACAGCTCCGCGTGCGCCACAAGCGCGGCAGGTCGTTGGAGGAGCCGTTGCTCTTATCGGCTTCAGCGCTATCCTCGGCCAGATTGTTCTCATGCGCGAGCTGATCGTTGTCTTCAGCGGCAACGAGATCTCGCTGGGAATCATGCTGGCCACCTGGCTCTTCTGGACGGCAACCGGCAGTTACGCCAGCAGTCGCCTCGCGCTCGGCGAGCACAACGCCCGCCGGGCTGTCGCGGTGATCGAATGCCTGCTGGGAATCAGTCTCCTGCCCACCATCTGGTTACTACGCGTCTCGCGAAGCGTCTTTCAGACTGTGCCCGGAGAGCTGGTTGGGCCGGCGCCGATGGTATTTACCTCGCTGCTGTGTCTCAGCGTCTTCTGCGCTCTCTCCGGTGGTCTCTTCGTTGTGGCAACGCGAATGTATGCGCAAGCCGGAGGCGTCTCTGCGCGTACTGCGACGAGTCAAGCGTATCTGCTTGAGGCTATCGGATCTGGTGCGGGCGGAATTCTCGCCAGCGTTGTCTTGCTGCGCTTCTGCAACTCCTTCCAGATTGCGACCGTTATTCTGCTTCTGAACTTCGCTATGGCAGCCCTCTTGTCTCTACCTATGCGGCGCATGCAGATTGTGTCTGCGGTGCTGGCAATGGTGCTCTTGGCAGGCATTGTCTTCCTTCATGTCACGCCTTGGCTGGAGTCGTCGTCGCAGGCTCGATTGTGGCGAGGTTTTCACCTGCTGGAATCGCGCGACTCGATCTATGGGAAGCTGGCCATCACTGAGACCAGCAACATCCGCAGCATCTACGATAACGGCGTTATTCTCGCCAGCGCCCCTGACGAGAGTGCCGCGGAAGAAGCCGTGCATTACGCGCTGTTGGAGCACGCGGCGCCAAGACGCATTCTGATGATCGGCGGTGGTGTAAATGGCAGCATCGCGCAAGCGCTGAAATATCCCACGGTAGAGAGGATTGATTACGTAGAGCTCGATCCTTCGCTGATCTCCATCGCGCGGGAGTTCTTTCCCGAGCAGTCACAAATCTTTTCCGATCCGCGTGTCCAGTTGCATTACGCCGACGGCCGGCGCCACCTGAACACCAGCCAGCAGAAGTTCGATGTAATCATTCTCAACCTCCCCGATCCGCAAACCGCGCAGCTCAATCGTTTCTACACCCGCGAGTTCTTCGTCTCCGCGCGCGATCACCTTGCTTCGCGGGGATTGTTGGCGCTACAACTTCGCGCCTCGGAGGACTACATAAGCCCGGATCTGGCAGCATTTCTCCGTTGTATTCAGCACACCGTGCAGCAGGTGTTCCCCTACATCGCGATCATCCCCGGCGAGAGTATGCACCTGTTCGCAGCCATGGAGCCCGGGGTGCTCACAGAAGATCCGCAGGTGCTTATCTCAAGGTTGCGAGCCCGTCGCATCGAAACGCACTACGTCCGCGAGTATTTCCTGCCCTTCCGCATGATGCCCGACCGCATGGCGCAGGTTCATGAGCTACTGCAGGCTTCGCCGGACACTCCTGTGAATGGCGACTTCACCCCTGTCGCGTACTACTTCAACGTCGAGCTATGGAGCGCGCAGTTCGGCTCGGCCTACAGCCGCTGGTTCGGCCACGCGGCGCAATCCAGTTTCAGCAACATCCTTATATATGTCGGTCTGCCGCTGACTCTGTTGGCGATCGCTCTAGCTTTGCGCGAGCAACGCGCTCGTGCGAGCGCCGCCTTCTGCGTGACTGCCAGCGGCTTCACGCTCATGGCGCAGCAGATCTTTCTCCTGCTGCTATTTCAGTCCATTTATGGATACGTTTATCACCAGCTTGCGATCCTGATCGCCATGTTTATGGCGGGCATTGCTTTCGGCAGCTGGTTGGCGATCCGAGGCATCGCCCTTCGTGCTGTAACTTGCCCAATGCGGCGTGTTGCTGCCGTACAGTTCTTTCTCGCGGCTTCACTGCCTTTGCTGATGCTTGTGATTGATCTCCTGACGCGCAGCTCAGCGCTCGCTACAGCCTGGCTGACAGCACAGCTCATCTTTCCGGCGCTGGCGGTTATTAGTGGAATGCTCGGCGGCTATCAGTTTCCTCTCGCCATCGAGATCTATCTGGGTGACGGCAGCGCGCAGCGTCGGCTGGGCACACTGTATGCTCTCGACTTGCTAGGCGGATGTGTCGGAGCTCTTTTATTGACCGGCTATTTCATCCCAGTGTTTGGCTTTTGGAAAACTGCCTGGTTCAGTGCGGCCGTGAACTTGGCACCGGCAGTCCTGGCTGCGATTGTAGCCCGGGAGCCGCTGACTGCGCCGACGCCTTCGAGTCATTAAACACTACCGCTGTGAACATGAAGATGTCGGTATTCTCATCTTTCCAGCAGTCGGTCTGCATCCCAGCCTTCGCGCACGTCTCTTCCAGAAACTTCTGCCGCTCCCATCCCTGTTCCGTCGGAACCTGGGGCAGCAAGAGGCCTTCGTATTCTCCGTTCTTCATCAACAGACCATCCTGGCCCACCTTGATCTGCTCGATGTTGGTTACGCGCCGCATCGGGGAGAGCACCGAAATCTCGTAATCCAATAACCCGAGCTCCGACGCGGTAACGGGCGGAAAGCGGGAATCGCGCAGCGCTGCCAGTGTCGCCGTATCGCGCACCGTCAGGTTGAGCGGCTTGGCGGCAGAGGTGTAACCGATACATCCGCGCAACTGTCCGGCCTTCGTCAAGGTTACGAACGCACCGCGTTCCTGATTCAGCGTGCTGCCGGAACTGGCTGCAACGTCGTACGGCTTTCCCGTGCGCACGGCTTGTTCAACCGACTTGCGTGCCAGCTTCAGCAGCTCATCCTTATCGCGAGTGCCCAACGCGAACGGCTGCTCCGCGCTTCTTTGGTTTTGGCTCTTCAGCAGTAAAACGGCGCTATATCCCACAACGCGGGAGTGATCTCCAGTGGTATCGCCGGAGTTAGCATACTTCAGCAGCTCGGCCCGATTAGCTCCCATGCGCTCGGCGGCGATCATCGCCGCAACAATAGGCGCCCCACCGCAGGCCTCCCAAACGCGCATCTCGAAATTGCGCGACATGCTGAGATAGTCCCACTCCTCGAGTGCGGTCAGCGTCTTGTGGTCCTGGGCGACCGCGTCGTCGTAAGGGTGGTAATGCGACAAATCGGAGCTGGCGAGAATTAGCGTGTCGCCGCTGCCGTGAATCAACTTGGACAGCGCCACTCCCAATGCGCGGCTGCTTTCGTAGCTCTGATCACCCATCACAATCGGTACAAGCTGGAAGTTGCCCAGCACATGTTGTAGCCATGGCAGTTCAACTTCGATCGCGTGTTCCGATCCTTGCGATGTGGCAATGTGTCCGCGGCTCGAGAGCCTGATGCTCGGATCCATCTTCGCCAATTGCTGCGCGAAGGTCTTATCTACGGCAACATTGCCGAGCGGCGTGGCATAAGCATCGCCATCAAATACTGCTGTGAAGTCGAACGCTTCGTAGTGCGACGGCGCAATCACCACTACTCGCGAATATTTATGTCCCTTGAGTGCGGCATAGGTGTACGCGGCAACCGGGCCTGAATAGGGATAGCCGGCATGCGGCGCGACGACGGCGATGATTAGGTCGGTGATCTGCGGCAGCGTGGCATGCGAGAGCATGTCATCCATCATTGCGGTGAGCGCGTTGGGGTCGGCTGGATAGAACCCACCCGCAACCCCCGCCGGCCTGACATTCTCTGGACTGGCGGCGCGGGGGCGTTGCGGCACGACGATCGCCAATGCCGCGAGCATCGCGACCGCCAATCCTGCCACGCTCAATCGAACCTTCACGACGCACCTCCTGTCATGCGTGCCAGATGCCCGGAATTGGCTGCTTGCATGACGGACAGCTGTTCTTCTGGATCAGCATCTGGCTGGTCGTTAGCCCAACCCGCTCCACCAGCAGCTTGCGACACTTCGGGCAGTAGGTATTCTCCGCCGGATGCCCAGGTACGTTCCCGATGTACACATAGTGCAGGCCTTCAGCGTCGGCGATCGACTTGGCACGCTCCAGCGTCGGCACCGGCGTTGGCGGCAGGTTCTTCATCAGATATTCCGGATGGAATCGGGTGAAGTGTACCGGCACATCAAGACCCAAGTTAGTTTTGATCCACCGTGCCAGCCCGCGGAACTCCGCATCGCCGTCGTTAAGTGTGGGCACGACGAGATAGACGATCTCGGTCCACTTGCCCATGTTTCGCAGCATGACGAGGCAATCCAGCACCGGCTTCAATTCGCCGCAAACCACGTCGCGATAGTACGACTCGGAGAAAGACTTCAGGTCGATTTTGACGGCGTCCATCTTGCCGTACGCTTGTTTCAGCGACTCCTGTTGCATGTAGCCATTGGAGACAACCACGCTGCGAACGCCGGCCGCATGCGCAGCATCGGCCGTATCCATGAGGTACTCACTGAAGATGACGGGTTCGCTGTAAGTGTAGGCGATGCTGGGACACGAGTAACGTTTCGCCAGCTCCGCAATCGTCTGCGGAGGCGCGTAGTTGGCTGGAACCTGCTCCGGCCGCACCTGCGAGATGTCCCAGTTCTGACAGAACTTGCAATTCACATTGCAGCCGGCCGTCGCCAGCGAGAATACCAACGATCCCGGCAGGTAATGGAACAGCGGTTTCTTCTCTACCGGGTCGACATGCGCCGTGCACACTCGCGAGTGAACGAGGGAGTAATACGTGCCGCCGCGATTCTCGCGTACGCCGCAGTAGCCGCGTTCGCGATCGCCCACAGTGCATTCACGGGGACATAGCTTGCACTTGATCTTCTTGGTTTGAAGCTTCTCGTAGAAGCGAGCTTCGACGGTGAATTGCGTGTCGCTCTGGGCAGTCCACGGGAAAATAGCAGTTAGCGGTTGCGCTAGGGCGTCGATGCTGCACAGGGCTCCTGTCATTGCCGCGCATTTTAGGAAGCCACGGCGATCCGCCAGCGGTCCTGTATCGCAGCTCCATAGCGGCAGGATGGTCGAAGTCTTCTCCAGTAGCTTCCCATCTGCCAGCGCATGGATGTCGCCCCGCATCTTCCACCTCATTCGTCCGGCGGACTAAACCTCGACGACCGCAATTCTCCTGGGATCGTTCGTGCCCAGCCGATGTTGCGCATCGGCAGCGGTCGCAATGTACAGCGGAGCTCGCTTCTCAGCTTCCAGCGACTTTAGTCCCTTGTCCGCACGCTTGCGCTCAATCATTTGCCAGCCGACGTAATCCAGCGCCACGGGATCGCGCGAGACAATCAGAGCATTTTCCTTCCAGCTGTACTGCGGCTTGTAGCCCGGACCGCCTTCGTAGGTCGCGGTGGTAGCATCGCAAATCGTCACTCGCATCCGCGTGTGAATCTCCGAGAGCATATTCACATCGGGGATGTAAGGATTGCAGCCGTTGGGATGGTATTTGTTCGGATTATGTATGACGCCGTACATGTTCTTCAGCGCCATGCTCACACCGGCGCCATCGTGGTCCTTCAGCACAGGCAGATTGATCAGGACGTTGCAGTTCTGGGTCAGAATCTTCGACAGGCGGCTGCCAACAGTCCCATACGTGACCAGGTCATCTTCGTAGCCGACCTGGTCGGTGCCAAAACATTGCACACGATTCGTGTCGGTTGAGATGTGGAATCCGGCGCGCTCCAACTCCTCTGTATCGCGATCGAAGATCACGATGTCCCGTGGCTTGATCCCGGCCTGCTGCAATCGTTCACAGATTGCTTGGACAAGCTGCAAGTTGCTGGAGAACGCCCGTCCGCCCAGTGCATTGACCTTCAACGCCACGCGCTCACCCGGACGAACCAGTTTCTTCCACGCTTCCGTTGGCTGATCGACAGCCAGCAACGATTGCATAGCCTGGTCGAGCAACTTCACCATGCGCTGCGAATCCACAGTCGTCCCAGCACCACGCAGCAGCGGATCGCGCGCGATGACAACCTTGGACTTGGTGAGAGCGGAACTCTGCTCAGCCGCAGCCAGCAGCGTGTCCTTGCCGCTCATGCCGAGAAGCGCCGCTCCGGTAACAAAGCTTTTCAGGAAGTCGCGTCGTGTGGTTCGGTCATCGTTCGTCATCGCCGCACCTCGTATAGGCTCAGCAACAGGATGGTCGTTAGCCTACTCATACTCTAAACGGGTGCTGTTTTGCAGTGACGAACGGCACCGAACAACGCTCGCTAATGGCTAAGTCTTTGGTTGATACCTTGTCCCAACGCGACGAGAGCTTGCGGCGCATCTGGCGATTCTTGATAGGCCACCAGGCGCACCAAGTAGCGGCCCTGACGAAATACCAGGCTCTGAGTGAAGAGCCGCGCCGCATCGCCCACCTGCACGGACTTTGCATCACCTGCCAGTTCTGAATTAAAGATCTGCGCAGCCCCGTCGGCATTCGACATCGTGTAAATATCGGCGACCACTTCGATTTTGTCCTGAAACTTGTAATCCGCCGTTGATCCGTGCTGCACACCCGCCTTCAGGTACTTCTCGACCTCGCCGTCAATGTACTTCCACAAATCCGCGGCCTCATAGGTGCGAACGCTCGAGGTCATGACCCACCCGCTGACATCGTTCGAGGCAGGAAACGCCGCAGAGGGATTCTCTTGCCGTTGCCTACAGGCAGTGCAGAGAAGCAGCGCCATGGCGAGGGGAATGGCAGACGATCGTCGCAGCATTGCGCCAGAACGAGTGATCATGATTTCTCCGTGCCCCGGTTCAGCAGGAATTGATTAGTCCGCGAGCGGCTTTCGCCGATGCTGGTGATGTAGATCGCCGGAAGATCCTGCACCGGGCAGGCATACTCGCAGGCGCCGCAGCCCACGCAACGACTGGGATCAAGATACGGTTGTCTGACCAGCTTTATGCTTCCATCAGGTGCGACGATCTGCGCGGGCTGGAGGTAGATTGCTTTTGGCGATGTCGGGCACCACTCCTCGCAGACGATGCACTCGGTCGCCATCGCCCATGGCAAGCACCGTCCGCGATCGTAGAAGGCGGTACCCAGGCGGATCGGCTTCGTCTCATGCGTGGAAGCGCCCCAACCCTTTTCGGCCGGCGTAATCTCCCATATCGCACCAGTAGGGCAGACCTGCGAGCACAAGACGCAGCTGGTCTCGCAATATCCGATTCGGGGCGCCAATACGGGCGTCCACAGTCCTTCGACTCCCGCTTCATTCCATGCCGGCTGAAGCGCATTGTTGGGGCAGACCTTCATGCACTCGCCGCAGCGGATGCAGCGTCCCAGGAAATAGTCCTCGGCCAGTGCTCCGGGCGGGCGCAATAAGCGAGGATTGCGTTGTGCAGCGAAGCCAGGAGCGCTGCGGAACAGAGGAACAATTGCGGCTCCGGCTACTAGACCAGTGAGTACTTTGCGGCGTCGCAGATTCGCGCCCAGTGTCTTTTGCTTTGAAAGAAGCTTGAACTGCAAGCCCCCCTCGGGGCAATCAGCAACGCAGTTCAGGCACAGATGACACTCGGCTTGGCGCCAGGGCACTCCGCCGATGGGATCGTCACCGCCCTGACAATGCAGCAGACAGCGATCGCAATCCTTGCAGTGCTCCGCATTCTTAACCAGTCCCAGCACCGACCAGCGCGAGATGATGCCCAGCAAGGCGCCGAGCGGACACAGTGCCCGGCACCAGAACCGAGTAATCCGGAAGTTCAGCGCGACCAGAAAGATGAAGATGATCCCGATGCAGACAGCCTGTCGGAAGTAGGGCTGCTTGAAGGTCAGCAGCCAGCTGCCGAGGGCAAAATGCACAATACTGCCGAAGGTCTGCAGCGACCCAAGATGGCTGTGCTCCATGGCGCGGAGAGTCGCGCTCAGCGCATAGTTTGTCGCGGGCAAAATCGACAGCGCCAGCGACCGCACCAGAAAAGCGATGGGATCGAGCCAGCCGACGATTCCCGATCCCAGCAGAGCTGCCACCAGTCCTGCGATCAGCAGGTAGTACTTAGTTGTCTGCCAGCGCTTGTAGCGATTGGAATCAATCAATCGCTTGCCGCGTTTGCGCTCCGATTGCAGGCTCCCGAAGAAGTGATGGACAGAGCCAAGCGGACAGATCCATCCGCAGACGAAGCGACCGAGAAAAAGCGTTGGAATGAGAATGACCAAGAACCAGAGCAGTCCGTGATAGAGCGCGCGGCTGGTGAGCGCGTTCTCGAGCGCAATGAGCGGGTCGAGCTGGAAGAAAATCCGTACCGGGTATGGGATACGGGCGTCAACGTCGGCGGCACGAAGCGAGCCACGAAATTCCGTCTTCAGCACCAGCAACAGGAACAGCAGAAAGAAGACGATCTGCGAAGTGCGACGTAACGTGGTCAGCTTGGGGAAACGCACTGTGCCGCTCCTGACAGGCGCAAAGGCCGTGGCGCACCCGGGTCATCTTTCGTCAGTACGATTGTTTGCCGCAGCAATCAAAGACCATCGTCTGACACCAATGGAGTGCCCCGCTGTGAGCAGCGTCACGATTGGAGGTATCTGACAGTGTGGAAGCGCGCGAGAAGTCGCCGCCGCCTGGTCAAGTGACCTGCCAGTCTCGCCTTGAAGAACGACTTACAGCGAGACAAGAGATCGTCGGCGGGACAGCGTAGCGGCATGCAGCGTCCGCAGCGCGACCGATACAGGCGGGCGCATAACTCACTATTCCCGGCGCCTGTCCGACCAAACCGTCCCCCGAAGCGCAGGGACCGTTCCGCAACTCAGCCGTACAGTTCGGCCAGCAATTCGTAGGCGCGGCGCAGATGAGGGATCACAATGCTGCCCCCAACGACCAGGGCCACATTCAACGACTCCTCCTGCTCAACGCGGCTTACACCTAGCCGGTATGACTGAATAATGTGATAATTGATGCAGTCGTCGCAACGCAGGCAGGCTGAAGCCACCAATCCCATCAGTTCCTTATATTTCGCCGGTACTGCACCTTCCAGGTAGGTAGTGTGGTCGAGGTTGTAAAAACGCTTAACCAGCAGGTTGTCGGCGCCGGTAACTTCCTGATTCAACCGTGCCCTGGTATCGATGAAATGCCGTGCCAGAGGACTTTTGTCTGCCACCTGCTTCTCGGAATAAAGATAATTTGGTTCCCTACGTTCCGTCATACGCATAGGATAACAATGACCGTGAGAAGTCGCCCTGGAGAGTTGCAGTCGCATCCAGCCTGACTTATTAAATCCCAACGTCTTTTCTGCTGCGAAGAAGCCAATTCCCAAGTCAACTCAGTGCCGATAAGCGTGTAAGTCAACCACTCTTCCTGAAAAGGGAAACGCCCAGCACAAGGTTCCAAGCGCACAATGTTTAACTTGATTAAATATTAACTTAGTTGTATTGTGTGGCCGCTAGCATCCTCATTGTGCGTGTGTTTAAAGAACATGTTGCCCGACCGCAAGCCGAACCCAGTGCAGGAATTCGTGGGGAGCGCGCATCTGTTTTCTTCCGCCTTAACTGACGTGCTACAGGCGGGGTTGCTACGTGAGGTCTCCGGTTCAGCGCTTAGCTTCTCCCAATTGAAACTTCTGCAACTACTCTCCGTCGCCCAGACCCAGACGATTGGCGAACTCGCAGCGTTCTTGGGCGTCAGCAGCGCAGCAGCGAGCAAAATGGTTGACAAGCTGGTACAGGGGAAATGGCTATCACGCGTGATCGGACCAGCTGATCGCAGGGCGGCGCACGTTTATCTCACCGCCCGCTCGCGAAAACTCCTCTCTGCGTACGATCAGAAGCGCCGTCAGAAGCTGGCTAAGGTCTTTCGTGGTTGCTCTCCCACGGATCTCCGCAACGTTGCCCAACTCATGGATAAGGTAACGGCGGCCATCGTCAATCACAGCAAGAAACCGGATGAGATCTGTCTGCACTGTGGAATTTATTTCCGTGGAAGGTGTCTGGTACGGGACCTCGGCGGACGAAACTGTCTCTATCAACAGCGAGCCGAAATGCACAGCGAAAGGGAGCGGTCGCGACCGCATTAGCGGCTGCTCTCTGAAACAGGTTCTCAACAACAGCGTAAACAACCGGTCAGGCGCCCGGTTCGGGATGCGCTCCCATGTCCGCGCAGGCAGTTCGGTTGCAGTTACATGGCTGGCGGTGGATGTTTCTCCTGCTGATGGCTGGAGGCGTTACTGCCAGTTTTCTGGCTGCACGACTGGGACAAGGGTCCACCACCAGGCTTAGCGATGAGACCCCCTGGGGCCTATGTCTGGGCTTAAATGTCTTCTGTGGTATTGCACTGGCCGCCGGAGCGCTCACCATAGCAAGCGTTTCGCTGGTGATCGCTGGCCCGGATTGGCGCGCTGTCGGACGCGCCAGCCTGCTCGCGGGCTCTCTCAGCTATGTGGTGGCGATCCTGGGAATGGTCGCGAATGAGGCCGGCAACCGCTACTGGCAAACGCTCGTTGGCGGCTGGACATCGCGCTCGATTCTCTCCGGGGCTGTCTGGACGCTGCTGCTCATCGCGCTGCTGCTTATTGTCGAATTCTCACCGCGGGATGCAGTGCAGCTTCGCCGCAGCAGGTTGTTTGGCATCCTGTGTCGGCTCGAATTACCGTTGCTGATACTAGTAACCGTCGTAGCGGTGATTCACCAGCTTGGTCTGCAGCGGCTGATCAGCCTTTCCCAGACCCGATTCTCCCCCCTCTGGGCCAGCCCAAGCCTGTTCCTGTTGTTCTGCCTCTCGTCGCTCGCGCTTGCCCTGGCGGTTTTGCTGCTCGCATCCTGGCGGAGCCAGGTTGCCTTTGGCAAGGCGCTGCCCCAATCCCTGCAGTCGGCACTGGTGCGGGGGCTCACCGCGCTCGTGTTTGTCTATCTTCTTATCCGGCTGATGGACTTGGCCGAGCGCGGCCTCTTCTCGTCCGTGTTCAGCGCCACCCGCGAAGGCTTGCTGATGCTGCTCGAGATCGCGCTTCTGCTTGTGGGGATGATTTGGATGCACGGTAACGAAGCGAACCCACGGGAGATGTTTCCGGCGTCGGCGCTGATCATCGCGGGAGTGATTGCCAACCGCCTGAATACCGCCATCACGGCCCTGGAAGCGGGAACAGGTCAAAACTACCTGCCACGATGGGGAGAGTTCCTTATTTCTTACAGCTTGATTGCGGCCGGGGTTGCCGGCTTCGCTTTCGGAGTGAAGCATCTCTCGGTCTTTGAGGCAGTGAATCCGTCGACAATTGAGTAGCCATGGAGGCAAGGGATGGAGCTTAAGCGGGTTGTGAAGTTCGAGGCCGAGCGCGATCCGGATTTTGCGCGCTGGATCACTCAGACGGTGGGCGGCGAACGGATCAGACACTGTCTGCAATGCGGGCTGTGCAGCGGAAGTTGTCCCTTGTCGCTCTACATGGATTACACCCCGCGGCGGCTCATGCACCTCTCGCGCGAAGGCTTCAAGGAGGAGGTACTCAGCAGCTACACCATCTGGCTCTGTACCTGCTGTTACGCCTGCATGGTCGAGTGCCCGAAGAAGATCAACATCACGCACATGATGTACGCGCTGAAGACGCGCGCCATGAAGGAAGGTTTTTATCCCAAGGGCTTCGCCATCCCGGTACTGGCGCGGGAATTCTCCCGGATGATTCGGGGCTCTGGGCGAATCACTGAAAGCCGCCTGGTGATGCGGGTGTTCTTGAAGACCGCGTTCTGGCGAATGATGGGTTTCAGCAAGCTGGGCATGCGGCTGATGCGCACCGGCCGCATGCGTCTGCAGCGTGAGAAGGTCCAACGCCGTGGCGACATCGTCACTCTGCTGAATGCGGTCGACAGCACCAGGAAGGAGTTGGCGCGATGAAATTTTCCTATTATCCGGGCTGCTCGCTGAAGGGAACGGGCCGCGCCTATGAGGAGTCGTTGTTGGCTGTCTTTCGCTCGCTGGGCGTCGAGTTGGAAGAGCTAAAAGACTGGAACTGCTGTGGCGCTACAACCTATATGTCGTACGACGAACTGCAGTCCTACGCTCTGGCCGCCCGCAATCTCTCGATGGCCGGGCAGACCGGCAATGATCTGATGGCGCCGTGCGCCGCCTGCTACCTGGTGCTCAACAAGACGCAGTACTACGTGCGCGACTATCCCTGGATCGGTCAGATCGTCGAGCACGCGCTGGAGTCTATTCATCTGCCGAAAGACATCGGCGCGAAAGTTCGTCACCCGCTCGATATCCTGCTAAATGACGTTGGATTGGATGCCATCAAGGCCAAGGTTTCGCATCCACTCAACGGCTTGAAGATCGCTCCTTATTATGGATGCCAGATCGTGCGTCCCTATGCGCTCTTCGACAACCAGCGCAATCCGACATCCATGGACCGGCTGTTGGAGGCGTGTGGCGCAGAAGTTGTCTATTACCCGATGAAGACCCAGTGTTGCGGCGGTAGCCAGAAGGGGACGCTGCCGGAGATTGGCCTCGATCTCATTCGTCATCTGCTGGCCGAGGCACAGCGTAACGGGGCAGAGGTCATTGCGACCGTCTGCCCGCTGTGCCAGTTCAACCTGGAAGCCTTTCAGGAGCAGGCGAGTAATGCCCATCAATTCAAATTTCCGGTGCTGTATTTCACCCAGTTGCTAGCCGTGGCTCTTGGGATACCGCTGAAGCATGCTGGTTTCCAGCGCTCCTTTATCAGCGTTGAGCCGATTTTGACGAAGAAGGAGATCGCGTATGCCTGACGCTGGCATTCCAGATTCGGCCTCCGCTCCAAAAATTGGGGTCTACATCTGCCACTGCGGAACCAACATCGCCGCAACGGTGGACGTGGACGCGCTGACGGAATATGCCGCCAGCTTGCCGGAGGTTGCTGTCTCGCGCGAGTACAAGTACATGTGCTCCGATCCTGGACAGGAATTGATTCGCCAGGACATCAGGGAGCATGGCCTCAATCGCATAGTGGTGGCTTCCTGCTCGCCATTGATGCACGAGCCGACGTTTCGCGGACCGCTGACGCAAGCTGGAATCAACCCATTCCTCTTGCAGATGGTCAATATCCGCGAGCACGTCTCTTGGGTGCACACCAGCAAGCAGGAGGCCACCGCCAAGGCGAAGGATCTCGTCCGGGCGGCGGTGCGTCGCGTACGCCTACACAAGCCTTTAGAGAAGCGGAAGGTTGAGATCAATCTCAACGTGCTTGTGGTTGGCGGAGGAATTGCCGGAATTCACGCAGCACTCAACCTCGCGAGCTCCGGCAAGCATGTTTATCTCGTCGAGCGCCAGCCCACCATCGGCGGCCACATGGCCTTCTTCGACAAGACATTTCCGACGTTGGACTGCGCTGCCTGCATTCTGACTCCGAAGATGACCGCCGTGGGCTCGCATCGCAACATCACGCTGTGGACTTACGCCGAGATTGCCGCGGTAGACGGTTATGTCGGCAATTACAAAGTCAAAGTGCGGCACAAACCGCGATACATTCTGGAAGACCTTTGCATCGGTTGCCAGGAATGTGTGGAAGCCTGCGTCTATAAGGAAGGACGCTGGGCCGATGAATTCAACCAGGGCCTGAGCAAACGTAAGCCGATTTACCTGCCATTCCCTCAGGCCGTTCCGCAGAAAGTTCTGATCGATCCCGAAGCTTGCATCGAATTCAAATCCCACAAGTGCAAGAAGACGTGTGTCGAAGCCTGTGGTGAGCGCAAAGCCATCGACTTCAATCAGAAGGAATGGATTGATGAGATCGAAGTTGGCAGCATCATTGTCTGTACTGGCTTCAATACCTTTGATGCGACGCGGAACGCCTACTACGGCTATGGCAAGTACAAGAACGTCTACACCTCGCTGGAGATCGAGCGGCTAATCAATGCTTCTGGCCCGACCGGTGGCGAGATCGTGCTACGTGACGGCGGCAAGCCGAAGATGGTGGGCATCATTCACTGCGTCGGCTCCCGCGACCACAACACCAATCGCTGGTGTTCCAAGGTCTGCTGCATGTACTCGCTGAAACTGGCGCACCTTATTCGCGAGCGTACGGGCGCGTCGGTCTACAACTTCTACATTGACATGCGCACTCCCGGCAAAGGCTACGAGGAGTTCTACGACCGCCTGCTCGATGAGGGCGTGCATTTTGTGCGCGGCCGTGTTGCGGAGGTGACGGACTGGCCGGCTCATCCCTCGGAGAAGGGCAAGCTGATTATTCGCGCCGAGGATACGCTGGCTGGCTTTGTGCGGCGCATCCCGGTGGACATGGTTGTGCTCTCGGTTGGGCTGGAACCGCAAGCCGACGCTCGCGATGTGCGGCGGCTGTTCAACATCAGCTGTTCCGAAGAGGGCTGGTTCCTGGAGCGTCATCCCAAGCTGGCGCCGGTGAGCACCTTCACCGATGGCGTGTTCATCGCCGGAGCCTGCCAGGGGCCGAAAGACATTCCCGACAGCGTGGCACAAGCCGGAGCGGCCGCGGCCGAGGCGATGGCTCTGGCGGATGCCAAGTATGTCGAACTGGAGCCGTACACCGCGCACGTAACCAAGGACACCTGCTCCGGGTGCAAGACGTGCCTGACCATTTGCCCGTACAGCGCGATCTCGTTTGTCGAAGAGACCAAAAAGGCAAGCGTAAACGAAGTCTTGTGCAAAGGGTGCGGCACCTGTGTCGCAACCTGTCCTTCCGGTTCCATTGAACAAAACCTGTTCGAGGATCAGGAGATCTTCGAGGAAGTGGAGGGGTTGCTGGCCTATGCCTAACCTCGTTGAATTGACTCCGCGAAATGGCAACGCTTCCGCCGCGGTTGCCGAGCCGCTTATCGTTGGCTTCTTTTGCACCTGGTGCACCTATCTGGCTGCCGATCTGGCCGGCACCTCGCGCATCAAGTACTCGCCCAATGTTCGCGTTGTGCGGGTGATGTGCTCCGGACGCATCGATCCGCAATTCGTTCTCAATGCCTTCGCGCGCGGGGCCGATGGCGTGCTCATCGGCGGATGTCATCCTGGTGACTGTCACTATCAGGAGGGCAACTATAACTGCCTGCGGCGCTCGCGGCTGTTGCGGCGCGTACTGCTCGACCTGGGCATTGAAGAAGAGCGCTTCCGGGTGGAGTGGATCTCGGCTGCCGAAGGCGATCGCGTGCGCGTGGTGATCGACGACATGGTCGGAAAGCTGCGCAAGCTTGGACCATTGCGGATGAAGCGTGACGGCTTGCCGGAGAGAATTGCTGCGCCGGAGCTGGAATCTCCGCTGCCTGCCGGTGTTGCGGTCGAGGAGGTGACCGTCTGATGCACGAAAAGCCAAAGATCGCCTTTTACTGGTGCGCCTCCTGCGGAGGGTGTGAAGAGGCGGTGATCGACCTTGCCGAGGAGATTCTCGACGTCGTCGCCGCCGCGGACATCGTGTTCTGGCCAGTAGCGCTGGATTTCAAGCGGCACGACGTGGAACGGATGCCGCGCGCCTCCATTCTGGCGACCTTCCTCAATGGCGCAATTCGCACCTCCGAGCAGGAGGAAATGGCTAAGCTGCTGCGGGAGAAATCGACCTATCTGATCGCGTTTGGCTCGTGCTCGCACATCGGCGGCGTGCCCGGACTAGCCAATTTCTTCACCCGCCAGAGCATTCTGCAGCAGGTCTATCTGGATGCTCCCACCACGGAGAACCCGAATCACGTCTTGCCGGAAACGAACGGCAGAGACGGAAATCGCGCATTGTCGCTGCCGAATTTTTCCGAGCAGGTGCGCAGCCTCGATCAGGTGGTTGACGTCGATTACTACCTTCCCGGATGTCCACCGCTGCCCAAAATCATCACCGCTGCGGCGTCGGCGCTGCTGAATGGTCAACTGCCGGAGAAGGGAAGCGTTCTGGCACCCGATCAGGCGCTGTGTACGGAGTGCTCCCGCAAGGATTCGAAGCCGGACAAGATCGCGATCAAGCAATTCCGGCGGCCACAGGAAGTTGTGATCGACGAAACCCAGTGCCTGCTGGCGCAGGGGTTGTTGTGCTTGGGGCCGGCAACGCGCGCGGGATGCGAGGCGCCATGTATACAGGGCAACATGCCTTGCACCGGCTGCTGCGGCGCGCCCGGACGGGTTCGCGATCAGGGTGCGAAGGCGCTTTCCGCGATCGCTTCGCTGATCGACAGTCGGGACGAAGCCGAAATCGACCAGATTCTGGCTACCATTCCCGATCCCGCCGGGACGTTCTATCGCTATAGTCTGCCGGCTTCACTGCTTCACGCTCGACGCGGTGTCTAGAGATTGAGGTGCATTTTATGCCCGACGCAACTTTTCCAAGCGAGACAGCTTCGCAACCTTCTGCCCAGAAGGCTCGGCGCATCACCATTGACCCGGTTACGCGACTGGAGGGTCACGGCAAGATCGAGGTGTTTCTCGATGATGCCGGCGAGGTCGATCGCGCTTACTTCCAGGTGCCGGAGCTGCGTGGCTTCGAGAAGTTCGTGCAAGGCCGGCCGGTGGAAGACATGCCGCAGATCACTTCGCGTATCTGCGGTGTCTGTCCCATGGCGCACCACATGGCGGCCACCAAGGCGCTCGATGCCGTATACCACGTTGTGGTACCTGAGACTGCGCGCAAGATTCGCGAACTCGCCTACTCCACGTTCATGGTCGAAGACCACAGCCTCCATTTCTATTATCTCGGCGGGCCCGACTTCATTGTGGGCCCGGATGCTCCGGCAGCCCAGCGCAACATCCTGGGCGTAATTCAGGCGGTCGGCTTGGAAAAGGCGAAGCAGGTGATCAGCATGCGCCGTCGCCTGCGCGAGTTGCTGGCCTTGGTCGCCGGCAAAGCCATCCATCCCGTCTTTGGATTGCCCGGTGGCGTCGCCAAGCGTTTTACGCGCGAGATGCAGAGTCGATTCCAGGAGGTGGCCGAGGATGCGGTTGTGTTCGCCACCTCAACACTGCGCCTGTTGGACGATGTGGTACTGGGCCGGCGCGACTACCTCGACCTGATCACGAGCCCTAGTTACACCCATCGCACCTTCTACATGGGACTGGTGGATGCCAACAACCAGGTCAATTTCTATGATGGCCAAATCCGCCTGGTTACGCCGCAAGGCAAGGAGTGGAAGAAGTTTGCCGCCGCGGAGTATGCGAGCGTCATCGCCGAGCACGTCGAGCCCTGGAGTTACGCCAAGTTTTGCTTCCTGAAGCCGCTAGGCTGGAAGGGCTTTACTGACGGTGACGATACCAGCATCTACAGCGTGGCGCCGCTGGCCCGCTTGAATGCCGCTGACGGCATGGCGACACCGCTGGCGCAGCAAGAATATCAGCGCTATTTCACTGTGCTGGGAAAGCCGGTACATCACACACTGGCCAATCACTGGGCTCGGCTGATTGAGATGTTGTACGCCGCCGAACGTATGCGCGAGCTTGCGGCTGACGACCAGTTGCTCGATCCGGACTACCGCGTCCTTCCCACGGCGACGCCGACGGAAGGCGTGGGCGTGGTGGAAGCGCCGCGCGGCACACTGATCCATCACTACCAAACCGACGAGCGCGGTCTCGTTCAGAAGGCCAATCTCATCGTCGCCACGCAAAACAATGCGGCTCGCATGGCCATGAGTGTTGAGAAGGCGGCCAAGGGACTGATTCATCGCGGCGAGGTTCCGGAGGGCGTGTTGAACAAGATCGAAATGGCGTTTCGCGCCTACGATCCGTGCGATGCGTGTGCCACTCATGCCCAGCCTGGCGCCATGCCGCTGATCCTGACCGTACGAAATCGGAAAGGCCAGAGCGTTGCGTCACTGACACTTGGCGCGGATGGTCATATCGTTAAAATACTACGGTAGCAAAACTTTCCGGAGGTAGGTATGAAGGCGTACGTTGTCATCACTGCCAAGAGCGGTGCCGCTCGCGAGATCGCGCATGCTATGGGTGGGTTGCCGGGTGTGAAAATGGCCGATGCCTGCTGGGGCACAGGTGATGTTTACTCCGTGGTCGAATTTAAGGACTGGAACGACCTCAACTTGTTGGTCATCGACAAGCTGCAGAAGATGTCGGGTGTAGAACGAACCGAGACCCATGTAGCCGTCGAGGCCTAAGTTCGCAAGGTTGGGAATCGGGCTCGCGAAGCCCCTTCTTCAGAAACGAAGGACTCCGTGCTCGCCATAATGGAAGGCATGCAACAGCGAGTCACTGTGCGGTCTTTGCCGCCAGTGTCTCCACGACCGCGATATTTTGCAGCAGCTCCGGCGGGAGATTGTGTCGCTGCTGTAAATACGCCGGACTGTTATAGCTGACCCACACCTTGTCCTGTGCGTCCTCCCAGATCAGGATCTTCAGCGGAAGATCGATCGCGATGCTCGGGGCGGCTTGCATCAGAGGCGTCCCGGCTTTAGGGCTGCCGAAAATCACCAGCTTGGTAGGACGCATCTTCAGTCCGACTTTCTCCGCTTCTCCGCTGTGATCGATCACAACGAACAGGTTCACGCCTTTTGCCTGCAGAATCTGTTTAAGACTTTCCACCGTCTCGCCTACCGAATGATTACTGGGCAGGTTGACGATGCCATGGTCAGTTGTTGTCGACATAAATATCTCCTTGCCGATGTCAGGAGTGTGGGCCGGTTGAACTACGAACCAGGAGCAAATAAATCGCCATCGCCAGTCCAACCAGCGCTAAGAAAAACGCGATGGCTACCGGCTGAATCGAAGGCCGTGAGTGTTCCGTGTCACCTCGATCGAGGGCGCGAATCAAACGCACATGGTGCCATCCCGAAAAAATATTTACCAACACTCCGACTGCGATGAGGGCCGTACCGAACCACAACGACGGACCGGATGGTCGGCCGAGCGCGACGTGCTCGACGGCCTGAAACTCCTGCAGAAATAGCCCAAAACGAGCGACTACGAAGCCGAATCCCATCAGAGCCAAACCAGTACGAATCCAGGCCAGCAGCGTTCGCTCCGCGGCCAGATAATCGGACAGGCTGGCTTTCTGATGCGCTGAAGGCCCATTCATAGGTTCGCTTGCTGAGACAGAAATCTCCTCGACGTGGGGTAGCTAACGAACGCAGCGGATTGGATGCTTCGTGTCCTGCGCGGGAGTCAGGAGTTGATGGCTAAAGCCGGAAAACCTGGGGTTACTTGGAGAATCCAGGCAGCTCGACCCGCTTTGCAATATGATCCTGGATCCAGTGCCGGTCCCACCATTCCTTCGGATCGATCTGCACGCCGTCGAGTTGCATGGCAAAGTGAATGTGATCGCCTCCGGCCATGCCGGTCATCCCGCTGAGGCCCATCACCTGCCCTTGCTTCACCATGTCTCCCACATGAACATCAATGCGGCTGAGGTGGCCATAGATCGTCTGCAGACCGTAGCCGTGATCAACCACAATGCAGTTCCCATAGATCCCCAGCGGCGCTGCGTAGACAATTTTTCCATCATTCGACGCCTGCACGCCCACGTGCTCAGTTACCGCCAGATCGTATCCCAGGTGAACCTGCTGATCGATTTTCTTACCGTGATAAATGTAGTTCCGCACATCCGCAAAGCTGGACTCCGCCTGGGAGTGCGGCTGGCGAATGAAGGGCTGCGACCACAGGAACTTGTCCGCGGTTTTGAGTCGCAGTTCGGAAAGCGTCTGATTGTTGGCTTTCCGCATTTCGCTGTTGATCTTGACGAACCGCGTGACAGGATCGCCGGTTCCATTCGGGTCAAGCTCATTCACCACCTTATTCAGGAACGCGTCGCTCACCTGCAGATCGTGAGTGGTGTATTTCGGCTGTTCTTTCTTTGGAAATATAACTACGAGCGGGCTGGTCGCCTCGTTTCCTGCCCCATTGGAGGCATAGGCCAGCGGCACAGTTCCGGGAGGCATATTCCAGGCAAACGCGTAGAGCGAAAAGAAGCCCGGCTTGCCGCCCGGCATAGGCCACGCACGGAACTTTTCGTCGCCGACACGCACGCCGGCCTCCGTCCAATTGCCCGAGACTGTAAGTGTGGCTAAGTCAGCCATCCCTAGATAGAGGTAATGCTGCTCGGTGTCGGCAGTCACGCTTGGCGGTTGCGTTATCACCGTTACGTCGCCCTCCCAGTGACCGGACTTGTGAAGCAGATCGTTTGACGTTGCTTCGACGACGAGCTTCGCCTTACCGTCCTTCATCTGGGGGGTGGTTTTCACTCCCGCGGTGAAGTTCCATGTACGATCTGCGCCGGTTGAGCGTTCGGCCGTCTCCGCCACTTGGTAGCGTGAGCCGTTCTGCTCGACAAATGCGGTGAGGCTACGGACTCCGTGGGGATCATGCACCTGCACGGCAATGGGTGTGGCCTGGCCGAGAACTGTCACCGGAGGCACAACGTCGAGGACGGGTACCGCCGACCGCGTCAGCACAATCACGATCGACCCAACAATAAGGAGCGCAATTACAACAACCAGAATTCTTCGCACCATTCCACGATACACGCCGCTCATTCTGATCGCACGCCGCCTCAGGTTACTTTCGATGGGACACCCTCAGTCGGCCTTAAGTGTCATTGCATGCCGCTTCGCAATTCGCCTTCAGTCACTTGGCGTGGAGTGGAAACCCCTTCGGTCACTTGCAGCTGTGAGTGACATCACCGCCAATGGCGCATGCCAAGAATACTGTCCTAATTGGTGCGCACAGAAAAGCGTTTTCCCCTCTAACGTCGGTTTCGCATGGGCGCACACAGGGGGTTGCGAAATGGACTCTCATCTGATCAGTGAATTTCACTCCATCGTTGGAGATGCAGGCATTGTTACGGCACCTGAGCAACTCCGAACCTACGAGTGCGACGGTCTTACGCTGTTTCGCGTAGTCCCGGAGTTGGTTCTTCTGCCCGTGTCAAGCCAGGAGATGCAGGCGATCGTGAAGCTCTGCCATCGGGAGCGAATCCCGTTTGTGGCGCGCGGATCCGGGACGGGGTTGAGCGGCGGGGCATTACCTGTTAAGGGCGGAGTTGTGATCGGCGTCTCCAGGATGAACCGTATCCTCGAGATAGACCTGCCCAATGCCCGCGTGGTCGTCGAGCCTGGGGTGACGAATTCCGCCATCACGGCTGCCGTTTCCGGCAACGGCTATTTCTATGCGCCCGATCCCTCATCGCAGATTGTCTGCACGGTGGCCGGCAATGTGGCAGAGAACTCCGGCGGAGCACATTGCTTCAAATACGGCGTTACCACCACATACATCCTCGGTCTTGAGGTTGTTCTCTCCGACGGTTCGCTGGTTCAACTTGGCGCCACCACCCTGGACCGCCCCGGCTACGATCTTGTGGGTGCTTTCGTGGGATCGGAAGGGACGTTTGGCATTGTTACCAAGATCACGCTGCGCATCATCAAGAAAGCCGAATGTATCCAGACCCTGATGGCCGCGTTCAACTCCAGCAGCGAGGCCGGATCGGCGGTCAGCAGCATCATCGCCTCAGGAATGTTCCCGGCGGCTATGGAAATCATGGACCGGCTTGCGCTGGAAGCGGCAGAGGCAGCGGTCCACGCCAATTACCCGGATTGCCAAGCCCTGCTTCTGGTGGAACTGGATGGATCGACGCGCGAGGTTGAGATCCTGATGGAGCAGGTTGGTCCGATTTGTACCTCGTGCGGAGCGTGGGAGCTCCGGCTGGCTAAGTCTGAAGCTGAACGCGTCGCAGTCTGGAAAGGACGCAAGGCAGCGTTTGCCGCGGTCGGCCGTATCTCGCCGAATTACCTGGTGCAGGATGGCGTCATCCCGCGCACTGCATTGCCGCGAGTCCTGGGCGAGATTGATCGCCTCAGCGCCGAAGCCGGGCTGCGCGTGGCCAATGTCTTCCATGCCGGCGACGGCAATCTTCATCCCCTGGTGCTTTACGATCGCCGCATTGCCGGCCAGGAGCAGCGTGCCATGGTACTGGCCGAAGAGATCCTGCGACTGTGCGTGGAAGCTGGAGGGTCGATTACCGGCGAACACGGCATTGGCGAGGAGAAGAAGCACTTCATGCCGGTCATGTTTTCGGCTGCCGATCTCGATGCCATGCAACGGCTGCGTTCGGCCTTCGATCCTTACGATCTTTGCAATCCGACCAAGATGTTTCCTGGTGCGGATATTCAGTATCAACGACCCATCGCCTACGAGCCACATCCCATCGAAATCGCGGGTCTGGCCCAGCGGTACTAGCTTAGCCAGGGTCGTGCCTGGAGCGGGCGAGCAGGTCGACGGAGTCGACTATGAATGAGAAGCAACAGCCGATGGAAATCGCCTGGACTGATCTGGAAGCGATCGTCGGTCGCGAGTATATCTGGCCAGGCTGTTCGCGAGACATGATCGACGGCCTTCAGCCGGCTAAGGTCATTGCGCCGGCGAACGCGCTTGAAATCGCAAAAGTGCTGCAATATTGCAGCTCGGCCGGCTTAGCGGTCATTCCGCGTGGAGGCGGTACCAAGCTTGGTTGGGGAAATAAACCGCAGAAGGTTGACCTTGTTCTTTCCACTGAGCGCCTCAATCGTGTGATTGAACACGCCTGGGGCGACATGACCACCACGATCGAAGCCGGGTGTACGATCGCCGGCCTGCAACGTACGCTCAAAGAGCATGGCCAGTTTCTGGCGGTAGATCCGCTGTGGCCGGAGCGGACGACCATTGGAGGCTTGCTGGCAACAGCGGATAACGGGACGCTACGGCTTCGCTATGGCGGGGTTCGCGACCTGGTCCTCGGTGTTGAAGTCGTGCTGCCCGATGGCAACGTGATTAAAGCGGGCGGCAAGGTGGTCAAGAATGTCGCGGGATATGACCTCACCAAATTGGTTATAGGCTCGCTCGGCACGCTGGGTGTGACTACCAAGGCGACGTTCCGGCTGCACCCCATTCCAGTTGCCACTGCGACCTACAGCGCACTGCTTTCCAGCACAGCAGAAGCCACCCAGCTTGTACTGGCTATTCTCGACTCGCAGCTGGTGTACACCGGATTGCAGCTACGTGCGGATACTCCGCAGCAGATCGCCGTTGATGTCCGATTCGAGGGTATCGTCGAATCCCTCCAGGACCAATGCGCAAAGCTGAGCAAAGTGGCCGGCGGCGCGCCGTTTGTTCAAGCTTCCGACGATGTGTGGAAGGCGCGACAGGAACTGTTCTCGCACGCTGAACACTCCGTGATCTGCAAGTGTAGTGTGCTGCCGGCGCAAGTTGGCTTGCTTTGCGAGGCAGTATTCGCCCGCGCTCAGTCAGCAACGGTAACGGCCATCGTCGTCGCTCAAGCTACCGGCGTTGCCGATGTGCGCTTTAATGCCGCCCGTGTGCTCTCCGGCGTAGAAGTATTGAACGGTTTGCGTGCTGAGCTTGACCGGCTGGACGGAACGCTGGTCGTGCAGCAGTGTCCGCTGGCCGTCAAGGAAGCGCTGGATGTGTGGGGCGAGGTCAAGGACGCGCTGCCCTTGATGCAGCAGATTAAAGGCAAGTTTGACCCAGCCCGGATCTTAAATTCGGGCCGTTTTGTGGGGGCCATATGATCGAAGAAGCGGCCGCAACCCCAGTTGAGAACAAGTTACGAGTTTTCGACGACCATCATCCCCCGGCGGCGGACCTGTTGAACGCCTGCGTCCATTGCGGTTTCTGCCTCCAGACCTGTCCAACTTATACCTTGTGGGGCAAGGAAATGGACTCGCCGCGCGGCCGCATTCACCTGATCAACATGGCCATGGATGGTGAGGTCGGACTAACCGATCTTTACGTATCACACTTCGACCACTGCCTTGGATGCTTGGCCTGCGTCACCGCTTGTCCATCGGGAATCCAATACAGCAAACTGATCGAGGCGATGCGCAGCCAGGTGGAGCGGCTCTACCACCGACCTTTGCGGGAGCGCATCTTCCGCAGAATGATCGCGGCGACCTTCAGCCGGCCCAAGCGGTTGCGGAAGCTGGCTGCCGCGCTCCGCGCCTACCAGACGCTCGGTTTGCAGCGTCTGGCTCATGCTCTCCGTTTAACCGCTCTGCTCCCTCCGCAGCTCCAAGCGATGGAACGCCTGATGCCCGACCTTTCGCGAGAGGAATCTTCAGCCCCACTGCCGCCGAGCATCGCTGCTCAGGGTGAGAAACGCCGCACAGTCGCAATGGTTACCGGCTGTGTGCAGAGCGTTTTCACGGCGCAGGTGAGTGCAGCGACTGCTCGCGTTTTGTCGGCAGAGGGTTGCGAGGTGCTGGTGCCGCAGGATCAGGGGTGCTGCGGTGCATTGCTGCTCGACCTGGGACAGGAAAAAGAAGCGCTCGACATGGCGCGCAAGATGATCGACGTCTTCGAGCAGATGAAGGTCGACGCCATCGTCGTCAATGCTGCCGGCTGCGGAGCGGTTTTGAAGGACTACGGTTATCTTCTGCGTGATGATCCGAAGTATTGCGATCGGGCATTGGCCTTTTCAGCGAAGTGCAAAGATCCATCCGAGATCCTGGCAGGGCTGCCGCCACGAGCACCTCGTCATCCGGTTGCATTGCGGGTCGGTTTCCACGATCCTTGCCACCTGCAGCATGCCCAGGGACTGCGCGAACCGCCTCGTGCCATGCTGCGCACGATCCCCGGTCTGCAATTGGTGGAGCTACCCGAGTCGGCCCTCTGCTGCGGTTCGGCCGGTGTCTATAACCTGCTGCAGCCGGAAACCGGCCATCAATTAGGTGAACGCAAGGTCCAGAACATCGTGTCAACCCATGCGCAGGTGGTCGCAACCGGCAATCCCGGGTGCCAACTGCAGCTCAGCGCTCTACTGAACGAAGAAGGCCAACCGCTCCGCGTCATGCACTATATGGAGTTACTGGATCAATCGATTTCGGGGAACGGATCGGTGCACGCATCCAAGCAAGGATAGTGGGTTTGCGTTGACCGCTCGCTGGTCGTGTATGTTTACCGGTAGCTCTTCCTTCCGCCGGGTGCGCTCAGGACTCAAGCTCCCGGACACGATCTGACTAAATCGTTAGCCTGTCGGTCGGTCCCAGGTTGGTTTCCCGTCAACGGCTCATACGGACGCCGTTATTTGTTAACCTTTTCGCAGCAATAAGACAGACATACGGTCTCGCTCTGGCGCTTTCCATGTGCGACCACCGGGGAGGAAACCATGATTCGCGAGGACATTCTCCAGAAGTTCTCCGGCCTGTTTGGTCCCAAGAACATAAACGGGCGCGACGTAGATGTTGAGCAAATGATCACCGACCTCACAAGGGAATTTCGGCCGGCCATAGCCGAGGCGCTTACGGCCCGCCGTAATCTGCTGCAATCCAACCAGCCAGTGCGAGAGCGCTATGGCTGGCCCAAGTGGGACGACAAGTTCGAAGATCCTGTCACCGGTAAATTCTGGACATACCGCCAGATCGTACAAGGGACGATCGATAACTTCCTTGGAGTCGAAGGTGGGTGGAACTGGCGACTCAACGACGAGGTACCGATCCCGGCCGATGTTCATCCGCTGGATAATGCCGGACTGGAGCTGACTGGCCCGTGGCATCCGCTGGACATGGCTTTCAATGCGCTCAACAGCGCGGCGCCGATGAACATGCCGGATTTCGAAGATGCCTCACCGCCGCACTTTCGCCCGGATGGTTCGCCCAGCAACGAGCCGGTCGGCGTCTTTGCCGCCCTGCAGAACGCAAAAGAAATCTTTGCGGGCCAGTGGGTAAATCGCGCCTACGAAGTTCAGAAAAAGGGGAAGGTTCGCAAGTATCAGATCAACAACGGCCCTTCGAAATGGCCCACTCGCCTGGTCCGCCCTCCTAGCCTTCACGTCCTTTACGAGCACATTAGCGTTGACGGCAAACCTGCTCCCGGTGCGATTTCCATCATTGCCCTGTGGGTCCTCAACAACTACGACTCGCTCAAGAAGCTCGGCACTGGCGTGTACTTTTACATTCCAAAGATTCAGACCCCACAGGAGGCACTGATCTTCGAGAGGATTCTCGCACGCGTAGAGGATGCGATCGGCGTACCAGCCGGCACCTGCAAGATCAAGATGCTCTATGAGGAGGGAATCGCTGGTCTTTATTTGCCGGCGATATCCTGGGTACTACGGCGCAGACTGCTGGGGACCAACGTAGGCCGCTGGGATTATCTCGGCAGCCTGATTGAGATGTGGAAGGACGATCCGCAAGGAGTATTTCCTGATCCGCAAACGATCGGGATGGCGACTCTCAACATGATCGCGTACCAGCGCTACAACGCCTTGACCATGCTGATGGCCGGCATGAAGAACGGGGAACTGCGCAATGGCGCTCCTATCGGCGGGATGGCTGCGGTCATGATCTATCAGCCGGCGGATGCCTATGGCCGTGCGCGCTACAATCCACTTGCGCTGCGCGCCATGGCAATCGATAAGCTGCGCGAACGCCTGCTGGGTTTGATCTTTATTCCCGCTGCGAAGAACTTCACCGGTGATCCGCCCACGTTGGAAGATGTTATGGCTGGCCGGGTCCAAGGGAAGCTTTACGACACCTACCGGCAAAGCTGGGTCGCGAGCCCTGAGCCGGCGTACGTGCAGGCGGGCAACGTGCCTCTACGGGCGTCGTTGGAGCAACTGCAAGGCATCATCGACGCGCCTCAGAAGACAGTCCAGGTAAAGGACAAGCAAGTGCCAGAGGCCGAGAGCGGCCTCGTAGAGTCGGAGCGTAGCTTGTTCCAGGCGCGCGGCTTGCTGAACGCCGAAGGCAAGATTACGCCCTCTGTCGTAACCAAAGAATCCGTTGCTAGCCCGGAAAGGATTCTCAGCCAGAAACTGTGGGACGATATCTACGCCGTTCCTAAGGGCGACATCACCATCGAGCACATTCAGCATTCGTTTTATATGGCCGCGAACTATGGCTATCAGATTCTGAATGGCAACTTTGCGGCTGCTATCGACGACTACGAACTTGGCTTGCGCTTCATGAACGACCTCGCCACCTATCGTATTTATGTGTCCTGGCTCTGGAGCCTGGCTCATCATCAGGCGGTGATCACCAAGGACGGATACCTCAAGGCTCCCGAACTTACCGAAGATGGCGTCGTTCCGGCAAAGAACGTCTTTACCGTGAAGGCCGGCACGCCTTTCACGCCTGATCTGTTCAACCGAGTCTGGGAATTACACAACGAGTGGACCAAGGCCTTCTTCGCGGAACTGGACCTCAGCGGTGATCCGGGCCGCTTCGACCGCAGCAAGGCACCGTTGATCATGGAACTGCTGAAGCGCCAGTTGCTCTCGCGTCGTTATATTCAGCACAGCGCGCGTGCTCTTTTTGTTATTGGGCAGGCAGACCGAGCTATGTGCGCTCAGATCCTGGACGCGCTATTTGATCTTTCACGTGATGAAATTCTGACGCGCGTGGAAGCGGGCACGATGGATAGGGCGGCCCTTACCGCTCACGATTACGTCTACGATATTTTTGCCGAAGTGGGGTAGCCTCGGGCCTTGGAATCGGCTCGACCGTAAATCTGCCGATTGCTGCCCGAAAATCGGAAGCAGCGTGCCCTCGCGCTTGAAGAACAAAGCTGCGAGGGCATTCCTGTCTGCAAGATTTCCCTTGTCCGCTACCACAAGCCCAAGACCGCACGAATCGCCTTCAAGCCGTCACTGCCGGGAATCGGCAGCAGGTTAACAATTCCCACTCCCGCCACTAGCAGCCCGGTTATTGGCATACCAAATTTTGCCAGGATTCCTCCGGCAAGACAGTTTGCCCCTGGACCCGCCAACGCAACAATTGCGTTTTCCTTGCGCCGGTAATTGCCGAAGACGCGAACGTATGGACCCAGAATGCCGAAGCCGATTCCGTTAAATTGAAAGCGAAAGATCCACGCGGCCAAGGCGTGACCGCATTCGTGAATGATGATGGCGACGATTTCAACCAAGCTAACAATAAGCCAGAACTTCATTCGTAGTTTTTCTCACAGCTCTGGGTCGGGCGGCTGGGTTATGGTTTTGAACGCGAGGGCGTTACCGTGGAAGAGCAGAGAACATCAGAAAGATCGACTGCTTCTCATGCGTAGTCGATAGGATGCTTCTCGAGCCAGCGCTCATCGTTGACCTTGCGTACCTCGCGGAGAGCCGAATAGGCCAGACTCGTAGTGACTTTGCGGGTCTTCCAGGTGAGGCCCGCGCAAAATCCGAGAGCGCTACCGGCTGCCGCCAAAGCGATGGCGTTGGAAACGCGCGAGCGGCGTCGCATCAGCAAACCCGGCAACACGCCAAGGCAGGCACCGAGAGCGGCAAGTTTGAAGGAACCCGGCACTGCGGCAACCATGCAATTGGACACCGACCGCGGGCCGAGATCCTGTTGGCCACTGCGAATCCCCGAAATACCGGCGTTGATCAGCTTGCGTCCATAAGCAAACCTGCTGGCGGTTGACGTGTTGCTATCCATATAAGCCATCCTATCTGAGTATCCATCCAACCTGGCCCGGAGCGCTAGAGGCACATGGTCCATGAACCCCCAAGGTTAAAGGTTCGCAGACATTGTCGTCAGTTGCAGTGATGTCGCGCACTTCCAGTCGTGACGTGTAATCGCTTCGGCCAACAGTTGTCCAATCCGCATAAATCGCGCATCCGAGAAGCGCAAGTCCGTTTGGATCGATGACGCAAAATGACGTACCACAGGTGCGTGTGACTGCACTCACACCCCGTCAAGACCTCCATCACTGACGGTCGATTACTACGCGGGCAAGAATACAGATAACAGCCGATCACGAGTCCCCCGGCTGGGGCCAGGTCGCTGCTTCCAGGAATCATGTCGGGACTCCTATAGGCCGACGAATCGTGGATAAGCTCCCGAATCGAAGGCTATCGCTCAAATGTGCGTAACGCCACTCTGGCCGCGGAGATTGAACGCTAATGGTCGACTACGTATCCATTCTCGCTCAGGCCGTCGACTGGCAGATTCCAGCGCCTTACGTTTTTCTGGGGATACAGATCCTCGGGCTCTTGTGCTTCGCTTACATCGTTGCAAAGCGTGTTGCACCACTCATTCGCGCCCAGAGTGACGTTCGCCTCGATCGCCCCTGGCTTCGCACCCAGAGACTGCTGAAGTTCTGGTTCGGCCAATGGAAGCATCCGCGCTACCGCGTCGCCGGCACGCTGCACCTTCTTATATTTGCCGGCTTTTTGATTCTGGCAACGCGCGCCTTCTACCTGCTGATCTTCGGACTCTCACACGACTTCGCTGAGCCGAGCGCCATCGGCCGCATGTACGACGTTGTCGCCGATTACGCGGCGACGATCGTCTTCCTCGCCGTGTCGGCGGCAGCGGTCCGCCGTGTTTTCTTCAAGCCCGAGCGGTATGCCGTTCCGGAGAAGTACGGCAAGGGTCATCCGGTCGACGCCATCTTCTTACTAGGGCTGATTGCGCTCCTGATGACATCCGAGAGCCTGTTCGAAGCGACTCGGGCAGCCATCCAGATGCAGCGTGGTATTTCGGTCGAGTTCCTGCCCTTGCTGTCACTTCCTTGGTTGTTGAAAGACATTTTCGCCTCGGTGCCGTTGGCGACCCTGTGGAACCTTCACATCGCTGCTTATCTCGTCGACGTTCTGAGCTTCTACTTCCTGCTTTGTTATCGGCCGTTTGGCATCCAGTTCCACGTCGAGACGTCATTGTTCAACGTCCTCTTCTCCAAGCTCGATCGCGGAACCGTGAAGCCGGTTCGCTGGGACGTGAGTGAGAGCCAGCTTGATCAGGTGAAATCCTTCGGCGTGAAGAAATTTGAAGACTTCACCTGGAAGCACATGCTGGACTTCTACTCGTGTGCCGACTGCGGGCGCTGCTCCGACAATTGTCCGGCGAATGCCGCAGGCCGTCCGCTGTCGCCGCGATTCCTGACGATCAAGGCGCGCGATTACTGCTTTCAGAACTTTCCCGTGTTTGGTAAGTCGACAAACAGCCATGCACTGGTCGGCGGCATTTATTCAGAAGATGAGATCTGGTCGTGCACGACCTGTGGCGCCTGTGAAGAAGAATGTCCCTTGCTGATCGAGTACATCGACAAGGTCGTCGATCTGCGGCGCGGCTTGGTCGATGACGGCAACGTGCCGAAGTCGATCCAGAAGGCGCTGAAGGCGCTTGAGAGCCGGGGCAATCCCTACGGCAAGCTGGAGAAGAAGAAAGCCGACTGGACCAGGGACAAAGAGTTCCAGCAAACGTGCGACGTTAAAGTCCTCAATGGTGACGGCGGCGCCGAGACGCTGTTGTTCGTCGACAGCATTACCTCCTACGATGACCGCATTCAGGCGATCGGCCGCGCGACGGCGCGCATTCTTTCCAGCACCGGCGAGGACTTCGCGATCCTGGGTGCAGCAGAAAAAGACAGTGGTCATGATGTTCGCCGCTTTGGCGAGGAGATGCTGTTCATGGCGCTGCGCGACCACAACACCGACGCGATCAACGAATCGGGCGTCAAGCGCATCGTCACCTCCGACCCGCATGCCTTCAATGCGCTGAAGCACGATTACAAAGACATTCCGCCGGTGGAACACATCAGCCAAGTCATGGCTCGCCAGGTGAGGTCCGGCAAGCTGCGTTTGAAGGCGGTCGAGGACGCCAACAACGTCTACACCTATCACGACCCGTGCTATCTCGGGCGGCACAACCAGGTCTATGACGATCCGCGGACAGTGCTGGATGCGATTCCAGGTTTGAGGCGGGTCGAGATGCAACGCTGCCGTGACCGCTCGTTTTGCTGCGGCGGTGGTGGGCTGATGCTCTTCTATGAGCCGCAGGAAGACGAGCGCATCGGCGTGAAGCGTGTGCGCATGGCTGCTGAGGCGGGAGCGAATGTCATCGTCACCGCTTGCCCATTCTGCATGGTGAACATCGAGGACGCGATCAAGGTTTCAGGACTGGAAGGCAAGATGACGGCGATCGATCTGGCAGAGCTCGTCGATCAGCAGTTAGTGCGTGAGCAGCCGCCATTGCCGACGTGCGCAGAAAAAGTGCTGACGGAAGTACACGCATGAGGGTTAAACGCAGCGGGCGGAGCAGGTCAAGCACGTCTGGGATTGCAAGAAACGAATTTTGTGGAGGGGAATGTGGAGATTCTAGTTTGCGCCAGAAGAGTACCCGACACTTCTGAGAACGAGATTCAACTGAACAGTGCGGGGAACGACATCGAACGCGACGACCTGGTCTATTCCATCAACGAGCCCGACAACTATGCGGTGGAAGAGGCTTTGCAGATTGTTGCCAGATCCGGTGGCAATGTCACAGTCGCCACCGTCGGCACCGATGAAGACGAAGAGATCCTTCGCCGCGAAATGGCGATGGGAGCCAATAAGGGCGTGCTGCTCTCCGATGATGCCTTCAACGGCTCGGACGGGAAGGGAATTGCGACGGTCCTCAAGGGCTACGTCCAGAAGAACAAGTTCGACCTTGTCCTGACCGGAGTGCAGGCCGAGGACGGCGGCGCGCAGGTCGGCGGCATGCTGGCGGCGATGCTCGACTATCCCTTCGCCTCGCTGGTGAACTCCATCGAGGTTCTCGATGGCAACAAGTTGAAGATCAGCCGCGAGATCGAAGGCGGCAACAAAGAGATGAGCGAGATCGATCTGCCATGCGTGCTCTCCATCCAGACCGGCATCAACGAGCCGCGTTATGTCGGGATGAGGGGTATTCGGCAGGTGGCCTCAGTCGAGATCCCGACGTATGGCGCCTCGGACCTTGCGGTCGATCCCAAGTCTGTGGGGGAAGACGCTGCGAACGTAAAGCGGGACGACTACTTTGTGCCCGCGCTCGGCAAGGGTGCCGAAATTCTGCAAGGCAGCAATGAAGAGATTGCCGGCAAGCTGATTGAGTTGATGAAAGCCAAAGGAGGTTTGCAATGACGGCCCGGATTTTCGCCTACATCGCACATAAGGCTGGCGTGGTTGACGATTCGGCCGCCGAGTTGCTGGCAGCCGCGAAGCAGATCGATCGCGTGGCGGCTCCGGCCGCAGTGGTCGTCGGATCAGGCCCCGAACTCGACGCTGTCTGCAACAGCCTATGCGGTTCTTATGCCGAGGTGTGGAAGATCGCGAGCGATAGCTTCGCTTATCCCAACGCCGAGCTGGTTCGTCAGGCATTAGTTAAGGTCTTGCCGCAGGGCTGCATCGTGCTTGTTCCACACAATCACTTCGGTATCGATCTTGGGCCGGGGCTCTCGATAAAGCTCAACTCAGCATTTGTCTCGGATGCCGTTGGCATCGATGGGGTCGATGGAACAAACCTCAAGGTCGTTCGCCAGGAATTCGGAGGCGCTGTCAGCACGCATGTTCGCTGCAACATCGCCAACGGTGCCGTGATCAATGTTCGTCCGGGAGCATTCAAGCCAGTCGAAGGCGCGACGCCAGCCGGCAAGGTGATTGACCAGTCCGCGCAGATCGGACCGCTGACCGCGAAGCGCCGTTATCTCACGACGATTGTTCCAGAAGCCGCTGACGTTGACATTACCAAGGAGCCGGTGCTGGTGTCAGTCGGCCGCGGCATCGGCGAGAAGGACAACATTCCCATCGCCGAGGAACTGGCGGAAGCGCTCGGAGCTGTAGTCAGTTGCTCGCGTCCTGTGGTCGATGCCAAGTGGCTGCCGAAGGCGCGTCAGGTTGGCTCATCCGGACAGACGGTCAAGCCCAAGATTTATCTGGCTTGCGGAATCAGCGGATCGTTCCAGCACCTGGCTGGGCTCAAGGGCAATCCGTTCATCGTCGCAATTAACAAGAATCCCAAGGCACCGATCTTCCAGGTCGCCGAGGTTGGCATCGTCACCGACATGCTCGAGTTCATTCCCGAGCTGACGGAGGCGGTCCGCGAAGCGAAAAAGGTCACGGCGTAAATGCTGAATTCACCACGGAAGCACAGAATTCACGGAAAAGGTTTTGATCAAAAAAGTTCCGTGCCTTCCGTGTTTCCGTGGTGGCAACGATTTTCACATCAACGGCGAGAGGTTTGATTCATGATCACCAAGAAAACCCTGCAACTCAGTTTGAAATCGCTGCGCGATTTTGCCAAGAAGCGCTTGCCCGACGAAGAGCTGATCGCGCTGGACGAGCGTGACGAATGTCCGGTGGAAATTGTGCGCCACATGAGCGACCCGGACAAGCTGGGTATCCAGCTCCTCTTCATCCCTGAAGAGTACGGCGGCATGGGTGGCAGCACCTTCGATGTCTACCTCATCTGCGAGCAGATGGCGCGCATCGATCTTGGCGTCGCGACCTCCTTGTTCGCCACCTTCCTGGGCAGCGATCCGATAACCTTTGGCGCCACTCCCGAGCAGAAGAAGAAGTGGCTCGGCAAGATCGCCGACGAAGGCATTCTCTTCGCCTACGGTGCGACCGAACCCGAGGCCGGCAGCGACCTGGGCGCGCTGAAGACCACGGCGGACCGCGTCGAGAAGGACGGCAAGATCGTCGGCTACAAGATCAACGGCAGCAAGCAGTGGATCTCGAACGGCGGCATCGCCGATCACTGCACGATTCTCGCCAACACCCCCGCCGGGCCGAGCTGGTTCATCGTCGACGCGGGCACGAAGGGCTTTGCGCACGACGAACCCGAGGACAAGCACGGCATCCGTCTGAGCAACACCGCAGCTTTGGCGCTAAACGATGTTTACGTTGATGCCGACCGCCTCGTGGGCGGTGTTGAAGGCCAGGGCCTCCTGCAGGCGCAGATGGTTTTTGGGTACACGCGTGTGATGGTTGCGGCATTTGGACTTGGCGCCGGATGGTCCGCGCTGGATCGCGCCATTCCCTATTCCACGAAGCGCATTCAGGGCGGAACGCCGCTGTCCGAGAAGCAGGGCTACACCCACAAGCTGATCGTCCCCAACGTCGTCCACCTGGAAGCCGGTCGCGCCTTTATCGAAGAGACGGCCGAGCGCATCGACGCTGGCGCGGAAGGCAGCCTGAACACCGAAGGCGCAATCGCTAAATACATGTCCACCGAAGCGGGTCATGCCGCTGCCGACGCCAGCATTCAGGCGCTCGGTGGTTACGGCTACACGCACGAATACATGGTGGAGAAGATCAGCCGCGATGTCCGCATCACCCGGATCTACGAAGGCACCTCCGAGATCATGGAGATGACGATCAGCCGCGATCGCTGGCAGCTTCACCTCAAGACACGCGGCCAGCATTATCACGACCGCGCCAAGCAGGTCGAAGCGCTACACGCTGCACATCCGAATGTCGGCGCAGACACGGCCGCCTTGGCTCTGCATGCGCTGGCCGAAGTAATGGAGAAAGCGCGCCTCGGGCGTCTGACCCGCTTCCAGCACATTCTGTTCCGCATTGGTAAGTGGATCGCGTACGCCGAGTGCGCGGCAACGCTAGCGCGGCGTGCCGCTCTGGCGGCTGAAGGCAGGCTGAACGAGAAGGCGAACGATCGCTTCGACGCGACGGCACTGGCGGCCATAAGCCGAATCTTTGCACGCGAAGCCGCCTTGCTAGTCGCCGAAGAAGGCATCAGCTACGTTGTCGGAGCCAGCGGTTTGAATGAAGCGGAAATTCCTGCTTTTGAAGCAGCTTTGGGATTGACGGCGATCCATCGCGCGCAAGCGGGTTTGGTTGCCGACATGGATTACATTGCCGACGTGCTGTATGGACGGGTGAAGAAGCCGGCAGCAGAAGAATTGAAAGAAGTCGCCCTGGCCCGTTAGTTCCAGGGTCTTCGTAAGTTAACGGGCATGAGCAGTGCGGTACTTTGCTCCGCTGTTCGAAGCATGCGACGTGTCCCAGTTTGCGGTCTAGCCTGTGGCCGCAGCTACTAGGAATCGCCTCGCGGACCTAAGATCAGCACTGCTCGCGCACAACGAGCCTGAGCCAGAGCTTTCCGTGGAGTGGCTCTGTCGACCTTCCAGGACAGACGCCCGCCCCACCTGAAGAGGGAATGTCATCATGGAGAACACCGCACATCGAGCGATTGCAATTGTAGGGGTGGGAGCGATCCTGCCCGATGCCCCCAATGTTGCCACGTTCTGGGACAACATTAAGACCGGCCGCTACAGCATCACCGAGGTCGAACCCGATCGCTGGGACCCGGCTTCCTACTACGACGCCGACCCGAGCGCTCCTGACAAAACCTATTCCAAGATCGGCGGGTGGGTCCGCGACTACGCGTGGGACCCGATGAAGTGGCGCCTGCCGATTCCGCCACGCGTCGCCAATGCCATGGACCCGGCGCAGCATTGGGGGATTGCCTGCACGCGCGCTGCGCTGGAAGACTACGGCTATCCCAAGCGTCCGCTCGACCTGGATCGTACAGCGGTAATCCTCGGCAACGCCATGGCCGGCGAAAGGCATTACCTCACGTCGATGCGCGTGTTCTTTCCTGAGTACGCTCGCGAGTTGGCCGCGGCGGCGAGCTTCGCGGCGCTGCCGGCAACCGTACGCAGTGAAATCAACGAGGAATTGCATCGCAGGATGGGCGAGGTGCTTCCTGAAATCACCGAAGATTCCATGCCCGGCGAGCTGGCCAACTGCATTGCCGGCCGCATCGCCAACCTCTACAACTTCCATGGCCCGAACTATACATGCGATGCCGCTTGCGCGTCGGCGATGGCGGCCATCAGCTCCGCGGTGGAGGGCCTGACGGAAGACGATTTCGATGTGGTGGTGACTGGCGGTATCGACCGCAACATGGGCGCTCCAACATTCGTGAAGTTCTGTAAGATTGGCGCTTTATCTGCAACGGGTACAAGACCTTATGCCGATGGGGCCGATGGCTTCGTTATGGGCGAGGGGGCTGCCATCTTCGTCATGAAGCGGCTGGCCGATGCCGAGCGCGACCAGGACAAAGTCTATGCAGTGTTGCGCGGTATTGGCGGTTCGAGCGACGGCAGGGGGAAGGGAATTACGGCGCCGAATCCGATTGGACAGAAGTTCTGCATCGAGCGTGCGTGGAAAAATGCCGGCCTCGAGCCTGCTGTGGGGACGCTGATCGAGGGCCATGGCACCTCGACTCGTGTTGGCGATGTCGTTGAAGCCCAGAGCATGGCCGATGTGCTCAACACTACGAGTCTGCCGGCGCATTCTGTGCCGCTCGGCTCGGTCAAGTCGAACATCGGGCATCTGAAGGGTGCTGCGGGTGCTGCGGGAATGTTGAAGGCGACCTTGGCGCTGCATCATAAGGTTCTGCCGCCCAGCCTGCACTGCGAGCATCCCAGCCCCGACATTGATTTCGCGCACTCGCCGCTCTACGTCAACACTGAGCAGCGTCCGTGGGACGTTCCGGCAGATATCGTTCGTCGCGCTGGTGTCAGTGCTTTTGGATTTGGTGGGACGAACTTCCACATGATTTTGGAAGAATATATCCCGGGCAGGCTGAACGGGAATGGCAAGAAGTCAATCGCGGTTACAGCAACACCGCCGGCAGCCTCGCGGCCCGCGGCTGTACAGGCCAGCATTCCTACTCCGGTTGCCACACGCACTCCAGCTGTTCCGATGGCGAGTGCAGCCCCGATCGCACCTCCTCCAGTTGAGATCGTAAACAAGGCGCCGCTCCGCGGAGCGTTGGTGATTGGCGCCGAGTCGCAGCCCGCTCTAATCGACCGTCTTACGGCAGTGCTCAAGACTGCTCAGGCTGGCAGTGCACCTACACCCGCGCCGCCCGCAGAGTCCGATCTGCGCGCCCCCGAGCGCCTGGTGATCGACTACGCCGATGCCACGGAACTTGCTACCAAGTGCGGTGTCGCGCTGAAGGCGTTCAAAGCAAATCAGCCTACATTCTGGAAGGCAGTCCGTGCACAGGGAATCTTCCGCGGACATGGTCTGGCGCCCAAAGTTGCATTTCTCTACACGGGACAAGGATCGCAATACGTCAACATGCTGCGCGGCATTCGCGCGATGGAGCCGATCATCGAAGACACCTTCGCACAAGCCGATCGCATCATGACGCCCATGCTGGGCAAGCCGCTCAGCGAATTCGTATTTGTTGATAAGGCCGATCCCGTGGCCCTGGCGGAATCGGAAGAGAGTTTGCGCCAGACTGAGATTACGCAGCCGGCCGTACTGACCGCGGACATCGCCATGACCCGGTTACTGGCCGCCTATGGCATTTATCCGGACATGACCATGGGACACAGTATGGGGGAATACGGAGCACTGGTTGCATCCGGCGGGCTCTCCTTCGAAGACGGGTTGGACGCGGTGAGCGCGCGCGGCCGCGGAATGGCACGCGTTGCGGTTGCTGACAAGGGCAAGATGGCGGCCGTATTCGCGCCGATTGCTGAAGTCGAGCGCATCCTCAAAACGGTTAACGGCTACGTCGTCATCGCCAACGTCAACAGCAACACCCAGTCGGTAATCGGAGGTGCCAGCGAGGCGGTTCAGCAGGCTTCGCAGATCTTCTTGCAGGCGGGCTACGACGTCCGGGAACTCTCGGTCAGCCATGCGTTCCACACCTCGATTGTGGCGGGAGCGAGCGAACCGCTGATGGAGATGATGGGACGTCTCGGTCTGCAAGCGCCGCGCATTCCGATTGTCGCTAATGTGACTGGTGAGTTCTATCCCGCCGGCTCTGACGTCGTGCCGCAGATGATCGATCTGCTCGGAAAACAGGTGGCCGCGCCCGTTCAGTTCATCAAGGGTCTGCACACGCTGTATGACGCCGGTGCACGCGTATTCATCGAGGTTGGTCCCAAGAAGGCATTGCAGGGATTTGCCGAAGATGTACTCGGCAGCGATCCTGACGTCTTCTCGCTCTTTACCAATCATCCCAAGCTGGAAGATCTCACGGCATTCAATCAGGCTTTGTGCGGAATGTATGCGGCGGGGTTGGGCCGCCGGGGGGCGGCAATCTCACCCGAGGTGCCGGCAAAAAAAGCCCCGGTATCCGTTGTCGCCCCGCAGGTGGAGCAAGCCGTCTTCGCGCAGTCTGCCGCTCCGGCGATTCAAACAGCCGTGATCCCAGCGGTCACTTCCGAAGTCACGACATTATCCGGCACTGCCCGTTCGGCATCTGCTAATGGCGGCAAATACGCTGAGCTAGGCCGCTACTTCGCAGGAGTCTTGGATCAAGGTTGGGAGATCTATCAGGGCCAAAAGCCCGCGGCCAAGACTGAACCGGTGGTCATCACGGGCGCGGCATTAGGTTTGCCCGGAACCGAGCACATCTTCGACGACGGCAATGTCGAACGCCTCTTACGCGGCGAGCAATTCATCAGTCTGATCCCGCCGGAGTTCCGTCGCGCCATGCTCGACAAGAACATCATTCGGCTGGTCAAGAGCGAGAACGGTGGCGCCGTGTTCGAGCGGATCGGCGATGTCGGCGATGTGATCAAGCTGGCGGGACGCGGTCGCGAGTTCAATCTCGAAACCGAATTTGGCATCTCCGGTGAGCGCGTCGCTGCACTGGATCGCGTTACCCAGTTGGCTATTGCTGTTGGAATTGACGCCATGCGTGATGCCGGTATTCCACTGGTTATGCGGTACAAGACCACAACTAAGGGAACGAAGCTTCCCGAGCGTTGGGGTTTGCCCGACGCTTTGCGCGATGACACAGGCGTGATCATGGGTTCCGCGTTCCCGGGCTACGACTCTTTCGCCGAGATCATCTCGGGATATTGGGTCGACCGTGCACGTCGTGAAGAGCTGGCGATGCTGGAGAAATGGAGCGCGCAGACCGCGAATGGACACTCCGGTCTGGGCCAGGAGGTCGCAGGACGTATCGACGAGTTGCGCGGCGACATTGAGCAGAAGCCCTATGTCTTCGACCGGCGCTTCCTGCTCAGAGTCTTGTCGATGGGGCATTCGCAGTTTGCCGAACTCATCGGCGCTCGCGGTCCCAACACGCAAATCAATGCTGCTTGTGCCACCACGGCACAAGCGGTAGGGCTGGCGGAGGACTGGATTCGTGCCGGACGCTGCCGGCGCGTGATTATCATCTCGGCGGACGACGTCACCTCCGACAACATGGTCGAGTGGTTTGGCGCGGGCTTTCTGGCCAGCGGTGCTGCCGCCACGGACGAAGTCGTGGAAGAAGCCGCCGTTCCGTTCGATCGCCGTCGCCACGGCCTGATTATGGGCATGGGCGCCGCATCCCTGGTGGTCGAAAGTGCCGAAGCGGCGCGGGAACGCGGAATTCAGCCTATCTGCGAAGTGTTGAGCGCAGTCACGGCCAATAGCGCTTTCCACGGAACTCGCCTCGATGTGCAACACATCGGCCAGATCATGGAGGATCTGGTTGGCCAGGCAGAATCGTCCTCTGGCATTCGCCGCCAACAGTTAGCGCCACAAATGGTCTTCGTTTCGCATGAGACTTATACCCCAGCACGCGGCGGCAGCGCCTCCGCTGAAGTGCACGCACTGCGTCATGTCTTCGGCGATGCCGCCGATCAAATCGTGGTGGCCAATACCAAGGGCTTGACCGGCCACGCAATGGCAACCGGCATCGAAGATGTCCTGGCCGTGAAGACACTGGAGACGGGATTGGTGCCGCCCGTCGCCAACTTCAAGGAAGTCGATCCCGAGCTGGGTCTGCTGAATCTGTCGAAGGGTGGCAGCTATCCGGTGAAATACGCGCTGCACCTGGGCGCCGGATTTGGCTCGCAGATCAGCATGATGTTGCTGCGCTGGATCAAGACTCCGGATGGAGTTCGTCCCACTCCAGACAAGCTGGGATATGCCTATCGCATCGCCGACCCAACGGTCTGGAGCGCATGGCTGAGCCGGGTTGCCGGGTATGCGAAGCCCGAACTTGAAGTGGTCAACCGCACACTGCGGGTGCACGACGAAGGGCCGCAAGCGCGAGTCGCGCCAACTGTGCAGGAGTCGAGACCCGTCGTTGCGCCAGCCGCGACCGTGACGGCTCAGCCGGCCTCGACTGTGGTTGTGAAGGCGGTCGCGGAAACGAAGCTGGTGGCAACTCCGCCGCCTCCAACTCCTAAAGTTGCAGAGGCTGTGCCAGAGGTTCAGCCCGCAGTTCGGTCAGCTGCTCTGGTAGCAAGTAAAAACGCGGTCAAAGAGCGGATTCTGGCTCTGGCCGTCGAGAAGACTGGCTATCCTGCGGACATGCTCGACCTCGACCTGGACCTCGAAGCCGACCTTGGAGTCGACACGGTCAAGCAAGCCGAAATCTTCGCCGCCATCCGCGAGATGTACAACATCCCGCGCGATGAAAATCGCAAACTGCGCGATTATCCCACGCTTGCGCATGTCATTCGTTTTGTTTACGAGAAGCGGCCTGATCTGGCGGGTGAGGGTGCGGCACCGAAGGTAGGGCAGTTCGCCGTCGCCGCGCCAGTGGCCGAGATTCCTGCCCCTGTTGCGAAAGCGTCCGAGCCAGCCGCGGCTGTTTTGCCGGCCGTCTCTCTGGATTCGATCAAAGCGAAGGTAATGGAGATCGTGGCGGAGAAGACCGGTTATCCACAAGAGATGCTGGACCTGGATCTCGATCTTGAGGCCGATCTGGGCATCGATACCGTCAAGCAGGCGGAGATGTTTGCCGCCGTGCGTACCGCTTACAACATCCCGCGCGACGAGAACATGAAGTTACGTGATTTTCCAACGCTCGCGCATGTGATTCAGTTTGCACAACAGCGGCAACCGGGCGCGGTGTCGACAGCCTCCGCCGTATCGGCAGGGGAGAAGAAGCCCGACGCCGTGGCCGTAGCTCCGGTAGCACCAGCACCGCCTGCCACTGCAACGGTGTCTCCCGTCGCAGCCGTCTCTCTGGAGTCGATCAAAGCGAAAGTGTTGGAGATCGTTGCCGAAAAGACCGGATACCCGCAGGAGATGCTGGATCTGGATCTGGATCTCGAAGCTGATCTTGGCATCGACACCGTCAAGCAGGCGGAGATGTTCGCAGCGGTGCGTGCGGCCTACAACATTCCGCGCGACGAGAACATGAAGCTGCGCGACTTTCCTACTCTGGCGCACGTGATCCAGTTCGCACAGGATCGGCAGCCCAAGGCTGCTCAGGCAACCGCACCCGCCCTCGCAGCCGAAACGAACAAGGCCGAAGTGGTCGCTGCACCTTCAGCACCGCCAATCGCCGTCGCAGCAGTCACACCGCCTGCGCTTGTCGAAGCGACACCTCTTGCGGCCGTATCCTTGGATTCGATCAAGGCGAAGGTGCTGGAGATCGTGGCGGAGAAGACCGGCTACCCGCAGGAAATGCTGGATCTGGATCTCGACCTGGAAGCCGATCTTGGCATCGACACCGTTAAACAAGCCGAGATGTTCGCCGCTGTACGCGCGGCCTACAATATACCGCGCGACGAGAACATGAAGCTGCGCGACTTTCCTACTCTGGCGCACGTGATCCAGTTCGCCCAGCGGGGAATAGGAACACCGGCCCAACCAACTACCTCGAAAGCGCAGTCGTCCGCAGCACCGCCCGCTGAAGAGCTTACTCCGCCGCAAGCCGTCGCTGAGGTGACGCCGGCCTTTTCCGAGGTCTCCCTGGAGTCAATTAAGCAAAAGGTATTGGAGATTGTTGCGGAGAAGACTGGCTATCCGGCGGAGATGCTCGACCTGGATCTTGATCTCGAAGCCGATCTTGGCATCGACACCGTGAAGCAGGCGGAGATGTTTGCTGCAGTGCGCGCGGCCTACAACATCCCGCGCGACGAGAACATGAAACTGCGCGACTTCCCGACCTTGGCGCATGTGATCCAGTTCGCGCAGGACCGGCGTCCGGGATCGGCGCCAGCAACTACCACTGAAACAGAAGTGAAGGCAGCTGCGGCTGCACCGGCGACGACGGTGCAGCGTCCTCCACTCGCCAGCTTCGACGCAGCAAATCAAGTCCCGCGGCGCGTGCCCGTACCGAATCTCCGTCCACCGCTGGCAATCTGCAAGCCGACGGGAGTGACGCTGAGTGCCGGCAGCCGTGTCGTGCTGATGTCCGACAAGAATGGAACAGGCAATGCACTGGCTTCGCAGCTCAAGAGCCTCGGGGTCGAAGTCCTGAGCATCGACAGCACGCAGAACTCCGAGGAGCTGGCCAACACGCTGAAGGCCTGGCTGGCGACAGGACCCGTGAAAGGTGTCTACTGGCTGCCCGCGCTGGACGACGACGGCCCGCTCAGCAGGATGGACCTTGCAGAGTGGCATGAGGCCTTGCAAATCCGGGTGAAGTCTCTCTACACGACCATGCGCACGCTTTATGCGCAGGTTGCGCAGCCGGGAACTTTCCTGGTTGCAGCCACCTGTCTAGGTGGACAGCATGGATACGACGAGGCTGGTGCGGTTGCTCCCATGGGCGGAGCCGTAACTGGCTTCGTCAAGACGTACAAACGCGAGCGGCCCGACGTTCTGGTGAAAGCCGTTGATTTCGAGGAGGGCCGCAGTGCCACAGAAGCCGCCGAACTCCTCGTCCAGGAGACGCTGCGCGACAACGGAGCGGTAGAGGTCGGCTACAAGAATGGATTGCGCTGGACGATCGGCCTGCAGGAGCAGCTTGCGGCTGACGGGCAGCCTGGTCTCACATTGGACAGCAAGAGTGTCTTCGTAATCACCGGTGCGGCCGGGAGTATCGTGTCAGCGATTACGGCGGACTTGGCTGCAGCTTCCGGCGGGACGTTATACCTGCTGGACCTTGTTCCTGAGCCCGATGCGAACAATCCCGACATCGCGCGCTTCATCAGCGACAAAGACAACCTTAAACGCGATCTGTTCGCCCGCATTCAGGCGCGCGGTGAGCGAGCCACTCCTGCGCTGGTGGAAAAAGAACTGGCAGCGCTGGAGCGCGCACACGCGGCCCTCAGCGCAATCAATGCGGTGAAAGCGGCTGGCGGAATACCTCACTACTTCAGCGTCAACCTCGCGGACGCAGAAGGCGTCGCGAAAGCGATTGCGGAAGTGAAGAAGAATAGCGGCCGCATCGACGTTCTGCTGCACGCTGCAGGTCTGGAACGCAGTCACTTTCTGCCGGACAAGGATCAGCGCGAATTCGATCTCGTGTTCGACGTCAAATCGGATGGCTGGTTCAATCTGCTGCATGCGATCGGCGACATGCCACTGGGTGCGACGGTCGCGTTCAGTTCGGTCGCTGGCCGATTCGGCAACGCCGGCCAGGCGGATTACAGCGCCGCCAACGATCTGCTGTGCAAATACACCTCAAGCTTCCGCTCGACTCGGCCGCAGACGCGCGGCATCGCAATCGACTGGACCGCCTGGGGCGGTATCGGCATGGCAACCCGCGGCTCGATTCCCAAGATGATGGAACTGGCAGGAATCGACATGCTATCGCCGGAGGCGGGCATTCCTCTTATTCGTCGAGAGCTGACGACGGGCGCAACGTGTGGCGAGATCGTGATTGGTACACGACTTGGCGTTCTGCTCGATGAGTGGGATGCCACGGGCGGGTTGGACACAGCTGCTTTGCTCAAGTCGAGGGAGCAGCTTGGCCAAGGGCCAATGGTCGGCACCATCACCGGCGTGGGTATTTACAGCGGCTTGACGATGGAAACCACCCTCGATCCCAAGGTGCAGCCCTTCCTCTACGACCACCAAATCGATGGCATTCCGGTACTGCCCGGTGTCATGGGTATCGAGGCATTCGCGGAAGCGGCACTGTGTATGCATCCGGGATGGTACATCGAAGCCATTGAAGAGGTGAATTTCCTGGCTCCGTTCAAGTTCTACAAAGACGAGCCACGAACGGTGGTTATCCAGGCGATCCTCCATCCACAAGGCGACAAGCTGATGGCTAATTGCCGGCTGATCGGCCGGAGAATGCTGCCCAACCATCCGCAACCGCAGGAGACATTGCACTTCACCGCTCGCGTGCGCGTCAGCAAACAGCCAACACAAGCTGTGAAGGGCGCAACTCCGCGCTTGACGGCAGAAGCGATTCTTGCCGCTGCGCAAATCTATCGCATCTACTTTCATGGTCCCGCCTATCAGGTGGTGGACCATGCGTGGTGGGACGGGCAGCGGATGATCGGCGAGCTAGCTGCCAACCTACCTGTCAATCATCAGCCGCCCGATCGGCCCACCCTTATGTCACCGCGGCTGATCGAGCTCTGCTTCCAGACCGCTGGTCTCTGGGAGATGGGTGTACAAAAGCGGATGGGTCTGCCCTTGCACGTCGAGCAGGTCTCGTGGCTGCGCGCGCCGAAGTCGGCTGAGGGCCACTTGTATGCACTGGTCACTCCTCATCCGGAGCAGGGAAGCTTTGATGCGGAAGTGGTGGACTCCAGCGGCAACCGGTACCTGATCCTCAACGGTTATCGCACAGTGGCAACGGGCAACGGTCTCGATGCCGAGTCGCTGAAGGCAATGCAGGCAGTGATCGCGGCCGAACCTGCTGTTGTCTCCTGAGCTGAACGGGCTGCGTTTCGGTGGTGGGATATGCCAGGCGAATTCCAACGTGTGGCTATCGTCAATCGTGGCGAAGCCGCAATGCGGTTTATTCATGCGGCACGCGAGTTCAATCAGGAACACGGTGCCTCGCTGCGCACCATCGCGCTGTTTACCGATCCTGACCGCCACGCGATGTTTGTGCGCGAGGCGGACGAGACGGTTTCGCTGGGTCCACCGCATACGGTTGACCCCAACACCCACCATTTGAAGAGCAGCTACGTCGATTATGCGCGCCTGGAGCGTGCTCTGGCGGAGGCTCGCGCCGAGGCCGCTTGGGTGGGATGGGGCTTTGTCGCCGAGCACGCGCAGTTCGCCGATCTGTGCCGGGACATGGGCATCGTCTTTGTTGGACCGGAAGGCGATGTCATGCGCCGGCTTGGGGACAAGATTTCCTCGAAGCTGCTGGCCGAAGGAGCGCAGACGCCGGTTGCTCCGTGGAGCGGCGGACCGGTAGAAACCATCGCCGATGCGTGGCACCACGCGGAGCATCTTGGGTATCCGTTGTTCATCAAGGCGACCGCGGGCGGTGGTGGACACGGGATACGGCGTGTGCAGTCGGCCTCGGAACTGGAGAAAGCCTTCGAAAGCGCTCGCGCAGAGGCGTTCAAAGCCTTCGGTGATCCCACCGTTTTTATGGAGCAATTGGTCAGCGGCGCACGCCACGTCGAGGTGCAGATTATCGCGGACCACCATGGCACGACTTGGGCCGCAGGTGTCCGCGACTGTACGATCCAGCGCCGCCATCAGAAAGTCCTGGAAGAAGCGCCTTCTCCGGCGTTGTCGCGCGAGCAGGATGATTGGCTGCGTCAAGCGGCGATCCGCATCAGCCGGGCGGCTGGTTATCACAATGCCGGTACGGTGGAGTTCCTGTACGAACCGCATAGCCGGAATTTTCTCTTCATGGAGATGAATACCCGTCTCCAGGTGGAGCATCCGGTCACGGAGTGCACGACCGGCATTGATCTGGTCAAGTTGCAGATCCATGTAGCGCAAGGCGGGCGGCTGGAAGGAGATCCGCCGCGGACTGCGGGGCACGCGATTGAAGTGCGGTTGAATGCCGAGGATCCGGACAATGGCTTCGCCCCTTCCCCCGGCACGATTGAACGCTTTCGGATGTTGACTGGACCCGGCGTTCGCATCGATACCGGCGTGGAAGAAGGCGACAGCATTCCAGCCGAATTCGATTCGATGATTGCCAAGATCATCGCCTATGGGCAGAACCGAAATGAAGCGCTGGCGCGGTTGCAGCGAGTGCTTCGCGAGAGCGTTGTAGTGATCCGCGGCGGCGCCAGCAACCGCGCGTTCCTGATGGAATTGCTTGGTCGCGAGGAGGTCAAGCATAGCGATGTGGATATTGCCTGGCTCGATCGACTGGCTGCCAAGGGCGAGCACTTGTCGCGAAGACATGTTGATGTCGCACTGGTACAAGCCGCGATTGAAGCCTGTAACGCTGAGTGCAAAGTCGAACAGACGCAGTTCTACGAATCTGCGGTGCGCGGCAGGCCGCAGGTACGCAGCGAAGTGGGTCGCAGCGTTGAGCTACGGTATCGAGATCACGCCTATTCCGTTAAGGTTTATCGACTCGGCCTCCACAGTTACCGGCTCGATGTCGATGGGGCGCGTTTCGATGCGGACGTGGAGCGACGGGGTCCATTCGAGTATTGGCTGACTGTTTTTGGACGATGTTTTCACGTTGTGTCAGTGGAACAAGGATCGAGCTATCGCATCGAAGTCGGCGGTGTGTCGCATCGCATCGAGCGCGACGACGGCGGAGTAGTGCGAGCGCCTTCGCCAGCGGTGGTTGTATCCGTTGCCGTCAAACCAGGTGACACAGTGTCGACCGGAGAGCGTCTTGCGGTGCTGGAAGCGATGAAGATGGAGACGCAGGTGACCGCACCGTTTGCCGGGAAGGTGCGGCAGGTGATGGCGACTCCTAACGTGCAGGTCAGCAGCGGTGCTCCGCTGCTTCAGATTGAGCCCGCCGCCGACAAGAAGTTCGTTGCAGCGACCGAACGCATAACCTTTGACGGTTTCCTGCCGTCCGGTGACGATGTTGACGATCAGAATAACCGCTGGCGTCAGAACCTGGAGGAATTGCGGCAGCTGATGTTGGGCTTTGAAGTGGACCCGGTGCGCACGTCGAACCTGCTGACGGAGTGGAAGCAGTTTCGTGCGAATGAGACCGACGGTGAAGCCGTACGTTGCGGCGAAGACAAGATCCTCAACATTTTTGTGGATATCTGTTCGCTCTTTCGGCGCAATCCCAGGGTGCGTGACCAAGTCGTCGGCGAGGCACCCAGTACCGAGGCGTACCTGTTCTCGTATCTCCGAATGCTGGACACGCACGGAGAGGGTGTTTCATCGGACTTCGTATCGGCGTTGTGGCGAGCCGTGGCCCACTACGGCCTGGCAACCCTGGATCGGTCGCCCGAGCTGGAGGAGTGTCTGCTGTGGATTTACAAATCCCATCAAAGAGTGCAACAGCAGGCGGCCGTCATTCGAGAAGTCCTACAACGGCGGTTGTCAGAAGCGACAGCCGTTACGTCTCCACCTGATGAGACGTTGCGTGCCCTGCTGGACCGCATGGTCTCGATCACGCGCGGAGTATTTCCCACCGTCAGTGATCTTGCGCGCGAGCTGAGATATCGCTGCTTCGATAAACCGCTGTTTGAAGAAGCGCGGCAAAAGACCTATGCGGAGGCTGACGCCCAGCTGGCCTACCTTGAAGCGCACCCGGACACTGCTGACCGCCAGAAAAGACTACGCACGCTGATCGAGTGCCCGCAGCCGCTGGCCACGATTCTCGCCGGCCGATTTGCCACGGCGTCGCCTGCAATGCGGGAACTGATGCTGGAGATCGTGCTGTCGCGTTACTACTATTCCGTTCATGAGCTAACTAACTTTCGAAGCTTACTGGCAAACGGCTGCCACTGCGTGTCTGCGGAATACGAGGAAAATGGCAAGCACGTGCATGTGTTGGCGGCGCACGCGCAATATCCACAACTGGCTAAGGCGATGCAGGAGATGATTCCCTTCGTCGCTCGGGTTCCGAGCGAAGAGGAAGTTGTCCTTGACCTTTTCACATGGAGCAGTGCTCCGGTAGCCGGGCCTGACGAAACTGAGCGAGAGATCCATTCCATCATCAATGAGGCTGGGTTGCCGCGCCCGGTGCGGCACATCGTGGTCGCGGTGTCAGGCGCCGGATGCGATCCGGGGCTGGGCGGCATGCAGCATTTCACCTACGAACGCAGCCCCTCTGGATACAAAGAAGCAAGACTCTTTCGCGGGGTTCACCCCATGATGGCTGAACGCTTGCATATGTGGCGTTTGAAGAACTTCAAGATCGAACGGCTGCCATCGGTTGAGGATGTTTATCTGCTGCATGTTGTAGCCAATGAGAATCCCAAAGACGAGCGACTGTTTGCCGTGGCAGAGGTGCGAGATCTGACGCCGGTGCTTAACAAAGCTGGTCGCATTGAGCAATTCCCGCACCTGGAGCGGATGTTCGCTGAGACGACGGCGGCCATCCGGCAGTATCAATCACAACGGCCACCAAACAAGCGCCTGTATTGGAATCGCATATTCCTTTATGTGTGGCCGACACTGAACCTCAAGCCAGACGAAGTGAACGACATCGTGCACCGGCTGGCGCCGTCGACGGATGGTCTGGGATTGGAGCAGGTGGTAGTGCGGGCACGCATTCCCAATCCCCGCACGGGAGAGCAGCGGGATACCATCATGCGCATATCTGCTCCCGGCGGTGCGGGTTTGCTGATGACGTTCCGGCCGGCGGCCAAACTACAAGCAATGCGGCCCCTGACGGCTTACGACCAGAAGGTCGTCAAGATGCGGCAGCGCAGACTGTTGTATCCCTACGAGATCATCAAGTTGCTCACACCTGCGCCGGACGAGACCCGTGCCGATTTGCCTCCCGGTGAGTTTGTCGAGTTGGATCTCGATGACAAAGGCCGCCTGGTTCCTGTCGATCGCCCCTATGGCGAGAACAAAGCCAATATTGTCGTCGGAATCATTCGCAACTTCACGGCAAAGCATCCGGAAGGCATGACACGAGTCGTGCTGCTCGGCGATCCCAGTAAGGACCTGGGTGCACTGGCGGAACCGGAATGCCGCCGCATTCTTGCCGCTCTGGATCGTGCCCGTGACAAGAAAGTTCCGGTGGAGTGGTTTACTTTGTCGGCTGGCGCGAAGATTTCCATGGACAGCGGTGTGGAGAATATGGACTGGATCGCGCGGGTGCTGCGCAGTCTTGTCGATTTCACACAGGCCGGAGGCGAGGTAAACCTGGTGGTGAACGGAATCAACGTAGGCGCTCAGCCTTACTGGAATGCCGAAGCCACGATGCTGATGCACACGCGGGGTGTGCTGATCATGACGCCCAAGGGAGCGATGGTGCTCACCGGCAAACGCGCTCTGGATTACTCGGGCAGCGTGTCCGCCGAAGACAATCAGGGTATCGGCGGCTACGACCGCATCATGGGATTTAACGGCCAGGCGCAGTACTTCGCGCGTGATATCGATGAAGCGTGCCGGATCCTCATGCGCCATTACGAGCATACTTATATCGCGCCGGGCGAAGGGTCCCCACGGCGGGCAGTGACGAACGATCCAATTGATCGCGACGTGTGTCTGTCGCCGCATCGCGATGGTGACGGAGATGGATTCAAGCTGGTCGGCGACATCTTCTCCGACGAAACCAATCCCGGCCGCAAGAAGTCGTTCGAGATTCGCAAGGTGATGCGGGCGGTCGTCGACCAGGATCACGGAAATTTGGAGCGATGGTCGGGAATGGGTTCGGCCGAGACCGCAGTGGTGTGGGACGCGCACCTTGGCGGTTATCCCGTCTGCCTCATCGGGATCGAGTCTAAGCCAGTGCCGCGTTTTGGATTCGTGCCGGCCGACGGCCCTGACCAATGGACTGCTGGAACGCTCTTTCCCCACTCGTCGAAAAAAGTCGCACGTGCCATCAATGCGGCCAGTAACAATCGGCCAGTAGTCATTCTGGCGAACTTGTCTGGCTTTGACGGTTCGCCGGAGTCGATGCGCCGCCTGCAATTGGAATATGGCGCGGAGATCGGCAGGGCGGTGGTCAACTTCAAAGGGCCGATGGTGTTTTGCGTGATCTCGCGCTATCACGGCGGGGCTTACGTTGTCTTCTCGCGAAGCTTGAACGAACAGCTTGAAGTGATTGCGTTAGAAGGTACTTATGCGTCGGTGATCGGCGGGGCGCCGGCGGCGGCTGTGGTGTTTGCCACTGAGGTCGAAGCTCGCGCGCAAAAGGACCCGCGCGTTCAGGCGCTCAACCAGGAGCTAGCGCAAGCTGACGGCGCCGAGAAGGTACGCATTCGCGCGGAATTGGATGAGCTTTTCAAACTGGTGCACTCAGAGAAGCTCGGGGAAGTGGCGGCCGAGTTCGACCACGTTCACAGCGTGCATCGCGCCATGGAAGTTGGAGCATTGCACAACATCCTTGCTCCGAAAACGCTTCGGCCCTATCTCATCCACGCGATTGAGCGCGGCCTTGCCAAAGCCGAGCCGGCAAGCGATTCAAGGTCGCTAGAGGATGAGGCAGAAACCGTTCTGCAGGCGCCGTGATGGAGATCTACTGGCTGGAACAATTGATCCCCGACGTGCCTCTCAGTGACGAATGGTTAAGCAGTAGCGAACAGCTGATCCTTGCAGGATTAAAGGTTCCGAAACGTCGAGCGGACTGGCGACTGGGGCGCTGGACCGCGAAGCGAGCCGTCGCCGAATATCTTGCGCTCTTATGTGTCCCAAAGCAGCTGATGGCTATCGAAATCCGGCCAGCTGCAACCGGGGCGCCTGAGGTTTTTCTCGATCAACAACCGGCCAACGTTTCTATTTCCCTGAGCCATCGCGCAGGTACAGCGGCTTGCGCTATTGTGCCGTCTGGCAGCGTAGTGGGCTGCGACTTGGAACTCGTCGAGCCGCGCGCTGACGAATTCATCAGCGACTACTTCACTGCGACCGAGCAGAAATGCATTGCCCATGTATCCCCAGAACAACGAGATCGTCTCGTCACCATTCTTTGGAGCGCAAAAGAGAGTGCTCTGAAAGCGTTGCGCACGGGCCTGCGAGTCGACACACGGTCAGTCGTGGCTGCGATAAACGATAGTTCAGGACATATGGTGCAATGCGACGAGACTTTCGGTACGCTCTGTGCTAGCGGTTCGAGCGACTGGTACCCATTGAGTGTCCGGTACGAAGAGAGCCAGGTGCTTTCAGGATGGTGGCAATGCACCAGCAAACTAGCGCGTACCGCGGTCAGCGCACCGCCGGCCAGTCCACCAATACCCTTATCCACACTTGCCAGGCGTTGACGTTGGTTCTTCGATCAATCAACAAATCCTGTAATTGAGACCCTGCTTTTGAGCACAACGCTGCGGCGTCACTCAACGTCTAATATTTGGGGCAGGGGAGGCAGTCGTGGTAGCTGACAGACCGAGAACCAAAATCTTGTTGGATGGTGGTGATCCTGAAGAGACCTTGAGGATCAAGACACACTTGGAGCTGCTAGACGGGCAAACAACGAATCCAACATACGTGGCAAAGAACCCGGGAATTCAGAAACAGATCGCCGGCGGTCGCAGACTAAGCTCACAAGAGCAATTTCAGGCATACCGGCATATCGTGCAGCAGATTTCGCCGTTGGTGGGAGATGCCGGCGTTTCGGTTGAAGTGTTTGCCGATCTCCACACTTCAGCCCACGACATGCTGGAGCAGGCCGAAGAAATGTTCTCGTGGATTCCCAACGCTTATATCAAGTATCCGTGTTTGCCGGAGGGTTTGCGTGCAGCGCAGATGTCGGTGCAACGGGGAATCCGCGTCAATATGACACTATGTTTTAGTCAGGAGCAGGCTGCTGCTGTCTACGCAGCGACGCGCGGCGCGGCAGATCCTGTTTACGTCTCACCGTTCGTCGGCCGGCTCGATGACCGCGGCGAAAATGGAATGGATCTGGTTTGGAACATTAAGAAAATGTATGCCCAGGGGGACGGCCACGTTCACGTTCTGGCGGCGAGTTTACGCCGGCTGGAACATTTGTTGTGCGCCTTTTCGATTGGAACCGAGCTCGCCACTGCGCCCGCCAAACTCTTGGAGGAATGGGCTGAAGCGGGGCTTCCTCAGCCAGACGCGCGCTTCGCCTATCAGGCGGTCGATTCCAGTGGCAAGCACCTCAAACCTATTCCATACAAAGAAATCGACCTGAACGCGCCATGGGATAGCTTCGATGTCGATCACGAGCTTACCACGAAAGGCATAGAGCGTTTTGTGGCCGATTACAAGAGCACCTTGCAATTGGCGGCATAGCTTCCACTCTTGTAGAGAACTTCGCTGTGGGCGCATCCATCCTGCTTATCGCCCTGTCCTGTAAAATGTGCGGTGTCTTGCGGACCTGCTTCAACCTGTCCCTTTAGCGTCGGTCCAAGCACGAAGAGGCACGGATGAATGAGGATGTGCGTAAGCTACGGATTGCTTCCTCAATGAGCCTGGAGCAGGCCATGCTCGAGGTGCGAAAGTACCTCGCAGCCAGAACTAGCAGCGCCAGCGACCAGGTTGAGACCCGCTCGACCAAGGTCCGATCAGCGCAATTCAACACACAAGCTGCGATGGCCAATCGGCTGTCGGAAATCGCGGCGCGGCTTGGTGAGGTCGAGCCCAACAGCAAGCTCGGCGCACTCGGAGTGTTGCTGAAACGAGTCGTGCGAAAGGCCATAGGATGGTATTCACGGCCAGCTCACGAGTTCGATCGCGCCGCAATCGAACTGCTACAGCAGATTCGACAGGATATGATTGGCCTGCAACTGCACATTGCCACAATTCAAGAGCAGGTGACTGACGGCAGCATTACCGCGGCGCCGGCAACTTTCGAACTACAGGCACCACCAATCCAGAGTCGCAGCAGGGAATCCGAACAGCGGGAAGCATTGTCGTTGATGATCGAGTTGTTCAAGAACGTAACCGCAGTGCAGGCATTTCGGCAAACGTTACGCAACGAAGATCCGAAGCTACTACTGCAAGTTGAGAGCTTACTCGACAAGATGGAAGCTGGATCGCAAGAGTTGAAAGCTGCGCTGAGGCGAAGTGTGGAAAGCGGAATGCAGTAAATACAGTTTCAGCTATGCAGAATCACTAAGACCTTCTCTTCAAGAGATAAACGACGTGTTCCGAGGATGTCTTACGATCTCTCGCTTCAGCTCCCCAATAGTATTTTGTAACCTTCTCATTCGTCTCTGCCAGAGCAACGACGTCGTACTGCTCGCGCATGTAGTTATTGGCCCAGGCGAGAATGTCGTCAGGTGAGGCCACATCCGACCACGCCACCCAGGATTTCGAATTGTTGACCAGCACGATAATCTCCGGACGCGACCTCACGATTTCATCTTCCATCTCTTTCTGCATTGTGACCGCATACTTTTGCGGTTCGAGGAGCGGGTAGGTGTAGATGTATCCAGTCGCTGATCGGCGGTGAGTGTAGAAGTAAACCTCGGGTTCCGAGCCGATGACAGCTATCTCTGCGCTCTCCGGCTGAGTCTCATTGATGTAATTTGAAAGTTGTAGAACTTCGGGAAAAGGGTTAGGCCAATAGGTTTTCTCGCAGGCCTGAACTGCGTTCAATTCAAAAAAGAATTGTCTTTCATGGTAAACCGCGGTGTAGAAGGCGAGCACGAATAAAAAGGCCGGGATCGCGCTCAGAACCGGCGACTTCTTCCACGTCTGCAAGGTTTCGGCTCCACAACTCACCGCCAAACCTGCCAGCATTGAAACCGCAGGCAGTATGAGCATGAAATAGTGCGGGCGAAAATACAATCCGGCGGAGAGGGCAAGAAAGGAAAACAGAACGAAAGAAATCGCAAGGAAAGCATACCTCCGGGCACGAGCGTTCCAAAGGAAGCTGGTCAAGCCCACGAGCGCAATCAGCCAGACCCCGATGGCAGGTTCCGTGGAATGTATGCTCGCATACCTTAGGAACGTCAGTCCTTCGGTCAGTCTCACGTTAGTTCCGTATTCCCGGGCATACACGAATGTCCAGAACCAGAACTTATGAAAAGACCCTGAGCGCCAGATGAGCAGGCAGGTCACAGCGAACGGCAGTGCTCCCCCGGCAAGAAGTATTGTAATCTGGAGAGCCAGGGCTTTCCAGGCGATGGGGCGCTTGAGATTCCTCCAAACCAGATACGCAATCGCCCAGAGCAGGAAGCAGATTCCGGGTTGCTTCATGAGGAAAGCAGTTCCGAACAACACCCCAGAACAGAAGAGCGGCCATCGCTTGGCCGATTCGGCTGCCCCCAATAGTAACCAGATTCCTGCCAGAGCGAAGAACACCACGAAATGCGTAGCATGTGCGGCGAACCCATCGACGGATGAACTGGTCGACAGCAGTGCGTAAGTCGCGGCTGAGACGAGCCCCGCGACGTGACCGAACCACCGCGCACACAAGAAGAAGACGAGCAGCGTGGTGGCAGCGTTCACGAAGATCAGGCCAACGTGAATGCGCCCCTGCGACTGCCCGAGTAGCGCGAGCAGGACCGCGTAGGCAGCATGAGTGCCCGGCAGTTTCACCGTATAGACAAGGTCGTACAGTGGAAAGCCCTGGAGGATGAGCTGGCCACCATAGGCGTACTCGCCTTCGTCGCGCTCCAACGGCATCGCGCGCAGTCGATAGCGAATGAATCCGAAGAAAACAATGATCAGCAGGAGCAGCGCGTAACAAAGATATCGAGATCGGACAGAACGAGGATCGAGACGCACGTCGGAATGCGATGTCCCAGCTATGCCCGCACCTGGCTGGACGCGAATCACCGGCGAACCTCAAACGGTTCTGAGGCTGAACCGGTCGAGCATCGTGAAGGCCGGTGAAACAGTAGTCGCACGGTACGGAATTAGTACGCTTGCTCGGTCTCGTCGCCGGTTTCTGCCGTTACCCAGGTGTGGTCTGGATTATAGGACTTCATCTCGCTCGCCAATTTATCAGTATTAGGCCCCAGGTCCTTCTGGTACACGACGCCACTTTGGTCAACCAGGAAAGTCATCACTCCCGAATTGCGATAATCCGCCGGATAGGCGACAAACGCAAAGCCACCGGTCATCTTACCGTCGACGATGTAGTTCCTGGCGCCGCCAGGCGCGTTCGCTCCTTGCGCTGTCAGGATGCGATAGTAGTAACCGTAAAAGGGCTGCGAGGAAGCGTGCTGTCCGCCGTATCCCTTGGCGTTTGCGAACGCTACCAGCGGACCGATGGGGCTTTCCGGCTCGCCCTCAGCCGTCTTCCAGTAGAGCCCGTCCTGCTTTCCGGGATCGCTGATGAACTTCTGGGCATACTGCTGTGTGGCATCTCCGTCGTGAGCCTGCTGAAAATAATCCTGCTGAGCGTCGGCCAGAGCTCGGCACACCTTGATGGTTGCCAGCTCGTTCTTGCCGATACGCCGGAAGAGAATTTCCTGTAAGCCGGTCTTGGTATCGAAGTACCATTGGCCACTGGTGCCCTTCTTCAGCGGAATCGGAAAAGGCCAGTTGTCGGCGCCAATGTATAGCACCTGCTCACCATTCGTAACGCGCTCCCAACGATTCATCTGGTCGTAACTCTTCACGAACGAGGCGCGATTGTTCTTATCCTGCACGTCATCCCCAGACTCGATAATGCTGGATGCAGACGCGCCCAGGACAGCCAGCGTCGCCGACTTGTCATCAGCCTGCACTGCGGAGTAGAGCGCCTGCGCCGCGTCCTTTGGAGATGCGAATGTCTTTTCACCTTGCTCCTGAGCCGAAGCCGACAGGGGTAACAGCGTGCAGAACAAAATCGCCAACGATGCAGCGGGTAGTATTGCGCGCCAGTTCATCGACCCTGTTCTCCAATTAATTTCCGACATCAGCAGCCTCCATCAAATCCGAATTCGGGTGAATTGATTCCACTCTGGGTGATGCCGTTAGCGTCTGCGGCCACCACCACCGCCGCGATTGCCTCCGCCACCACCAGCGCTGGCGCGTCCGCGGTTGCTATCAGCCCGCGCGTTGCCTCCAGCGCTGTAGCCACTGAATGCTCCGCTCTTGGTTCCCGTCTGTTGGCCCTGGCCGTATCCGCGATATTGCGAATTGGACGGCCGGTTCGCATTGTTTTGACCGGGGTTGTTCTGGACATTCTGGCGATTGACATTGTTATTGCCGTTATTGCTGCGATTGCCAACATTGTTCGTATTCCGATTGACGTTGTTGGTGTTGGCGTTGTTGGTGCGATTGCCATTATTGGCGTTGATGTTGTTCGTCCGGTTTCCGCCCGTGTTGATATTGACGTTGTTGCCGCTGATATTGGTGTTGCGGTTGCCGGAACGGTTGTAGTTGTTGCGATTCGGGTTGTATGGGGTTGGCCGCGCCCAATTTCCGTTGTAATAGCGATTGCCGTTGGCGTAAATATTGCTGCGCGAAACGTACACATTGCGGTTATAAACCACCGTCCCGCCGTGCCAACCGCAACCCCAACTGTTCCAGCCCCAGCCACAGCAGCCGCCGCTCATGGCCGCACCCACCGCCATACCGACACCGAACGAGATGAGACCAGTGGCAACCAGGGCGCCGGTACTATATCCCGGCGGATAGTACGGCGTACCGTAGACGACCGTAGGATTGTAGGTCGGCACGTAGACCACCTGCGGAGTGGCGGGCTGAATAACAATCACCTGCTGACCGCTCTGAGTTTCGGTGGTCACGGTTTGCTGCGGCGTCGTCTTCAAGTTTCCGGCCGCCTTGGCCTGCTGACGCAGTCTCTGCACCGAGGCCATCACGTCCGCCTGCTGGTTGTAAAAGGCGCTGCCCAGCGCGGAGGTCCAGGACAGGTTGTTCGCCATGTTATCCAGCACCGAAGGGAACTGCGTCAGGGCTTGCACGCTCGGATCCCATGGTTGCTTGTTCACAGCTTCGGCAAGCGCCGTGCCCTGCAAATTCTGGTTATCCTTCAACCATTGATCGGCTTCCACAACCTCGTTGGGGAACGTGGATGCAGCCAAGACTTGCGCCACCAAAGCGTCCGGGTACAGAGCAATGGGAGCAACCAGCGCATCAATCTGACTAGCCGTTAAATTTGCAGGTGGGGCCTCCTGATACATGCCGCCGGTTGGCTCGGCACTAACCGGAGATGTTGCGAGGAGGATTCCCCAACTGAGGATGAGCGCCAGGAACTGCTTCAGGCGAACCATGATGCACTGCTCCAATCTATGGTGACGAGATTAGTTCGAAGCCAATTCCACATGCTGCGTCTGCGACCGTGTTGCGAGTTCGGCGTCCAGGAAGAAGCAACGCGACGAACAGAAAGCTTATCAGTCGCTTCGCCAAACCGTGGTCTTTGATTGCAGTGTGTAAATGAGACGACTACATTGTAGTGATCGAACCGCGATTGTGAAAGCTTTGCTGTCGGGAGTGGTGTGATTGGCGGGTTCCTGTCGCACCACCAGTTGGGTAGTGGTTCAGTTGAAATTTTGGGGAGCAAGCCGCAGTTGCTCAAGACTCCGATGTGATCGCTCGGGTCGTGGTTCATCGCATGGAACGAGTATCCCAGTGGACGAGCGTTTCCGCAGCGCTCACTTGCTTGTATAATCAAGGGGCTGGCCTGATGCACGTGGCTTCGTACTACGCGTGACGGATGCCCAGCGCCCTCGTTAGTCGCTCGTGGGGCTATAGCTCAGCTGGGAGAGCGCATCGTTCGCAACGATGAGGTCGTCGGTTCGATCCCGACTAGCTCCACCAAAATAACTATATTATTTTGCAATAACTTACAAACTACCTATTGCTTCTGTGTAAACTTTGTGTAAAGTTGCGGGTGTGACCCTATCTCACCGAGGTTGATGTGCAGGGCAAATCCGAAGGGCTTTACCTCTACGTTCGACACTCTGCTGATTGCAAGTATTACCCGTCGCAGTCCGATCGGGACGGGTCCCACCGCTGCAATTGCGTCAAGTACATCGCCGGCACGGCGGCCGATGGCACCCGCTTTCGACAGTCGACAGGTACAAGTAGCTGGGAGCAGGCTCGCAAGGCGGCGGCGCGGCTGATCGAGAAACATGATCCCCTCAACCGTTCGCTGCTGGCCGCCATGATCGGTGATGATGCAAAACTGGCGGCTGCCCAGAAAAAAGTGAAGGACGCTGTTGCCGATTACATGGACTCCAAATACGGCACCAATCGCGGCTATGAAACGATCAAGCAGGAAGTCACACTGCTTGAACGTCAGTTCCTCGACTGGTGCGACCAGCAGGGAATCGTCTACCTTTCCGAGCTGAATCTGGACAAGATCACGAAGTTCAGAAATTCGTGGCACAACAAGGGAACGACGACAAACCGGAAGGCGTCACGACTACGTGGGTTCTTCCGCTACTGCGAGCGCCGCCACTGGATCACCGAGAATCCCGCCGAGTTGCTCGAATCAAGCAAGGAACACGCTGTTCCGACCGATCATTTTTTCCCGGACGAGTTCCAAGAGATCCTCGATGCGACGTACGTCTCCCATGAATGGCGCGGTGGCAGAGATTTCAGGCACCGCGCCGACCGCGTACGCGCGATCTTGCTGTTCATGCGGTGGACGGGCCTTGCCATCATCGACCTCGTGCGTTTTGAAAGATCCAGGTTGTCAAAAGATACCCAGGGAGTGTGGATGGTGGAACTGCATCGTACAAAAACCGGCGAGTGGGTGCAGGTGGCGATCCCTCCGGAAGTTGCCGACAAAGTCTTGGCGGTACCGGCCATGAGCGATCAGCATTTATTCTGGACCGGCAATGGCGACGCCCAGACCGCATGTAAGGGTTGGAGAAGGTGCTTGGGAAAGGTATTCAAAGCGTCAAAGTTGAAGCGCAACAGCCAACCTCTTCGTTGTCACCTCCACATGCTGCGGGACACATTCGCGATTGAAAAGCTCGAGGCTGGAGCCACGATCGAAGAAGTCAGCAAGCTGCTTGGACATTACGACATCCGCACCACCCAGAAGCACTACCTGCCCTGGGACCGTCGCACGCAAGAGCGTCTCAAGAAAGCCTCAATGGTCGACTGGGACCAAATACAAAATCCGAAGCCTTCGCCATCGAGAAGAAAAGCCAAGGTGATCTCGATGGCGAAGGCCGCAGGGAAGTAGGTTAAGCGACTTTTGAGAGTTTCGCGTGTACCCGTTGTGCAACGGATACCGGAATCCGCATCTGAATGAGCCGGCGCTTCCGCGGCTTCTTCGGCGTAGGGGGTTCAATAAGGATCACGCCTGGTTCATCCCGAAAGAGGCGGCGGATAGTATTTGGCGACGTGTGCCATAACTTTGCCAGTTCTCTGGGTACATAGTGCTGATCCTGAGCGACCGTCGGGCCGACGCCGTCGTCCGCCATCGCCGGCGTTTCCGAGCGCCGACACGGCTTCTTAGGTGCGCGTTGCGAACATGGGACTATAAATGGAAATGACGCCAATCAATAAGCCTCCACTCTGATTGATATGCTTATCGGTCGGCGCGCTTAGGGGCAGTTGCGTCCGCGTTCGGCTGGGTTGCGCCCCCTCTGCACCGGGATCGGATTCGGCACGGCCCCTAGACCTGGGCCCTCACGCGGGTGTGCGCCTAGCGGCGCTCCTTGGCGATCGGGAGATCCGGCCCTGCGTTCGGGCCGGCTTTTTGTACAACGTTTCTATTTTCTGCCTTGCCAGCCTACAAAAGCAATAGAAATCTTCGCTATTTCTTCGTCTCCCGCAAAACGGGAAGTACGGTTTCTCCGCCCACCCGCATCGTCATGTTGGACTGCGACCCTCCCGTCATTGGCGAACAAAAAGCGAATCATACATTATAATTCTGCGCATGGGCCTCGCCCGCTGCTGCGTCTCATTTACCGATACCGACGGTCTCTCACATCGCATTCATGTGCAAGCCGAATCCCTGTACGAAGCCGTGGCGCTAGCAATAGCGGGCTTCAGAGATGACCCGCTGGTTCCTCGGCCCAGTCCGACGACCGAATTCACGGTCATCATTGAGCGCCCGGTCGTAGAGCATCGCATCCGCCTCAATCAGGTGGCGAAATGGGCTGAAGAAACGACCCGGGAGGGACCCGCAGGCGTCATGAAGCGACAGCGCGTCAAGGCGCCCTTGAATGACAGAGCGGTTCAGACGTAGCCAGCATCGATCAGATGCATTGCAAATTCTGCGATCTGGTTGCTGCGCTTCCTCCGCTTGTACAATAAGCCCTCTTATGTGCGGCCGTTACCGACTGTCGAAGCGCAAGCAAGCCATCGAAGAGTACTTTGAGACTGCCAATGAAGTGGAATGGGCGCCGCGGTACAACATCGCTCCGTCGCAGATGGTGGGTATCGTCCGGCAGGACGCTGTGAAGCCCGCGCTTTACTTCTCGCTGGTTCGCTGGGGTCTCATTCCTTCTTGGTCGAACGATGCGCGCGTCGGATACAAGATGATTAATGCCCGCTCAGAGACGGTTGCCGACAAGCCGGCCTTCGGTGAACCGTTCCGGCGTCGTCGCTGCCTTGTTCCAGCGGATGGCTTCTACGAGTGGGTGCGAGGAGCGAGGACCAAGCAGCCGTTCCACTTCGGAATGCAAGACGATTCGTTGTTCGTGTTCGCCGGCCTATGGGACCGATGGATCGACGCGACCGGGCAAGTTGTGGAGTCATGCTCGATCCTGACCACCACGCCCAACCCTCTTATAGCGGATGTGCACGACAGGATGCCTGTGATCCTCAATCCCGAGTATTACGAGTTATGGCTTGATCCTGGATTTAGAAACACGATGGCGCTCGCGGAGCTGTTGCGACCCCTCGATGCAAAGTTGATGAAGCGCTATCCCGTGAGTACCCGGATCAACAGTGTGAGCAACGATGATGCAGAATGTGCTACAGCCGTAAACTCGGGACAGATATCCCTATCGCTGAGCTTCGGCGCCGGGGATCCCGCGCAGTAACTCAGCTCTACTGAAAACCGGTCAGGTCCCGACTAAACCTCCCGTTGGTTAGCCTCGATAAAATACATTATCGCGCTTACGTGAGCTGTGGGCAGACTAATAATGTGAGCTCAGCGAGCGTTCTACTACTTGCCCAATCGCCCCTCAGAAACGACGCCTGTAGGTGCCTGATTGTGCGCTGTGGGCAGGCCGACGGTTGCCTTGCCCACAGACATCAGGTCTTGATGACGAGTATCCCAACTTCCCACTGGGCCGACTTCTCGTTCCTAATCTGAGGATTGTCTCTTCCGCGGGTTGCCGACTTCTCGTCCAAGTGATTTTGCCTCGACAGACTGCCCCTACGCCAGATCCGTACACACATGCGCGTTCCCGTTCCTAATTGCCAGTGTGCCGACTTCCTGGAACCCGCCCTCTGGGCCGCATCATTGGCGGATCAGCCTTGCTCCGAGCTTTCACAAGAACAGCTTAGCTATTGCAGCTTCGCGTACTCGGCTTTGGCTTGCTGGTAGATGGGGACGTCGGGATCGGCGTTCTTCCATAGTGCCAGGAAATCCTGGTATGCGGATTTTGCTTTGGCGTTGTCTCCCGTCATTGCGTACGCCCGGCCCAGCTGCAAGCGTGCAAGCGCGCCCCACGGGAAGTTGGCAACCAGTCCGCTATGGTCGACGAACTTCTGAAATTCCACTGCCGCTGACTTGCCGTCGTGCAGCATGAGATAGGCCTCACCGCGCAAATAGACTGGTAGCAGATAGCCTAGGTCCCCCAATTCTATGGGACTAGCCACCTGCAATAGTTCAATCGCCTGGTTCGGATCTTTGCGCTGTAATGCGACCGCCGCACGGATGGTCGGAAGGCGGTACTCCTGGATGACTGTGTCCACGGGGAAAGACTTATCAAGTTCGTCTGCCAGCTTCTCCGCCGCTGCCGAGTCGCCTGCGCGCGCCAGCGCCAGTGCCGCCTCTGTCCGTACATCGCGGTTCGGAGCCAGCTTCAACGCCGCATCGGCATCCGCGCGTGCCTGCTCTCGGTTGCCCGCTTCTACCTCGCGGAGTGCGGCCGATGCCTGGTATGCCGCAGCCGTTTCTTTAGCGTCGTTGCGCTCGGCGGAATCCATCGCCCGGCGTGTGAGTTCACGTGCATTTTTCAACTTCCCAAACCAACCTTGCGTGTCTGCTTGCGTGGCCAGCAGCGCGTCTTCTATGCCCGGCTTACCCATTGCAGCCGAGGATAACTGCATCATCTCTGCCGTATCACCCTTTAGAAAGGCCAACTGATAGTGGTACGTCTGGAGTGCCTCACTTTCCAGGTTGCGCTCCTGAGCTTGCTTGAACACAGCATCTGCCTCACCCAGCCGGTTGAGGCCCATGTAGAAGTCGCCCAGATCTTCGTAATTTATCACTGCGTTTGGCTCCAGGCGCATCGCCTCTCGCGCCGCCTCCAATCCCTTATCCAGGTCTCCAAGCCAGAAGTAAATAGCTCCGACATGTACGTAAAGGGAATAGTCCCTGGGGTAGGTCTGCTGCCACAGCGCGTATGCTGCTAACGCTTTATCCAGGTCTCCGGTCACAATCCAGTTGTAATTTGCCTCTATGTAGAGCCGCTCCCGCTCGCTAACCTTCTCCCGCAGCTCGTAAGCCTTGCGAAGATTTTCAGCTTGTCGCTCCGGCTGATTGAGGTTGCCGTACGTTGCCGCCATGGCACGGTAAGCTATGGCGAAGTTCGGATCGAGTTCCACAGCACGTTTATAAAAGGGTAGAGCCGCCGTGTTCCCTTTCGCCCAACGCGTCTTTTGCCCAAGGCTATAGGCTTTCAACGCCTCGAGCGATGGCGTAGTAGCTGCTTCAACTGGCGTGGCATACTTCTGCACGGAGCTGAGCGATTCCCCCAATCTGCCGCGCAAGCTCACAGCCCCTCGGTCCAGCGCCTTCAGCACCGCTTCCTTGCCCGCTGCTTGCTCCTGCGCTTCTGCCAGTACGTCGCCCGTGTTGCAGTTCAGCGCCTTCAGGCCGACCACATACTGGCTGCCCAGCTCCGCAATGGAACCCGTAAGCATGGCCTGGCTGCCGGTGCGCAGGCAAACCTCGCGTGCGATCTCCGGCGTCAAGCGATCTCCAGCCGGACGGCCCATCAGCTTCAAGGTCGCGTTCACCTTCCGGTCGGAAACCAAGTCGAGGAAAGGCGACTGCTCAAGTTGCACCGCGAGTCCCTGCTTTAGGGTGTCGTCAAACACCGGGTCACCGGTCGAGTTCACGAAGTCCGCTAATACGACGGTATCTTTGTCGGTGAGCTTCGCCGGCTGCGAGCGAAAGTGTAAGAAGAGCATTGCAGCAACCACGATCGCCACCAGTGCTGCGCCGGCGAAAATTCCCGGCATCCAGTTCCGGCGGCTGACTGGTAGCGGCATAGCTTGCAGTCGCCCGGAATCCGAGTCGCGCTTCAGCCGCTTCAAATCGGCACGCATCTCCGACGCATGCTGATAACGGAGATCGGGGTCCTTCTCCAGCGCCTTGTTGATGACGTGCTCAAGCTCCAGCGAAACGTCGGGATTCAGGCGCACGGCCGGAGTCGGCCGGCGGTTCAGGATGGCGTCGATGATCTCCGCATCGCTGTTGCCGCGAAAGGCTGCGACGCCGGTCGCCATCTCATAGAGCACCGCACCGAAGGAAAACAGATCGGTGCGAGCATCCAGTTCCAACGCCCGCACCTGTTCCGGTGACATATAGCCGAGGGTGCCCATCGTGCTGCCGGGCGTCGTTAGACGTTGCTCGGCCGTCACCGCTGCGGTTGCTGCGGCTCGCGGCTCCATCACTTTGGCCAGCCCGAAATCGAGCACCTTGGCGTGCCCGCGCGCGGTGACGAAGATATTCGCCGGCTTGATGTCGCGATGAATAATGCCGCCAGTATGGGCGGCGTCCAATGCGTCGGCTATCTCCACCGCCAGCGGCAGCAGCACATCGGGCTCCATCGGGCGGCCCGCGATCCTGTGCTTCAGCGTCATCCCATCCAGAAACTCCATGGCGATGAATGGGCGCTGTTCGTGGCTTCCAATTTCGTAAATGGTGCAAATATTGGGATGGTTGAGAGCTGATGCAGCCCGGGCCTCGCGACGGAAGCGGTCGAGGGATTGCGGATCGTGGGCGTATTCGGTGGGAAGGAATTTCAGCGCGACGAAGCGCCCGAGTTCGGTGTCCTCGGCCTTATAGACCACCCCCATGCCGCCGCCGCCGAGCTTTTGCAGGACGCGATAGTGAGAGACGATCTGCCCGTCGCGAACCGGAGGAACCGACGATTCCGCTGTGAACGCCATCGCTTGCGCGGCCACATGGATTGCGGGCTGCCCCAGAAAGCTTCCCGCCTGATCGTGCGAGCTCAGCAGCGACTCGACTTCTTCCTGCAAGGCGACGTCGCCGCCCGACTCGTGACGGAGAAACTCACGGCGCTCGTCCTGCGGGAGCCGCAGTGCCCGCTGGAGCAAGTCGTCCACCTTTTTCCATCGCTCGGGATGCATAGGCCAGGACCAGATTATTCGCCGCTGCGCGCGGGCCGAAGCTCGCGATAGAGCCATGCGCGCGCCGTGCTCCAGTCGCGCATAACGGTAATCGGAGAAACCTTCAATACTTCAGCAGTTTCATCGACGCTCAATCCGCCGAAGAAACGCAGCTCGACGACTTGCGCCTTGCGCTCATCCACCGCGGCCAGTTCGCGCAGCGCTAAATCCAGCGCGACAAAGTCCGGCTCGCGTTCGCCGCCCACCATCGCGGTGTCTTCCAGCGGCACGTGCTGTATGCCGGCGCCGCGCTTCAAGTTGTGGCGGCGGGCGTGGTCCACCAGGATGCGCCGCATCAGTTGCGCCGATACGGCGAAGAAATGAGCCCGGTCCTGCCACGACATGCGCTTCAAGTCCACCAGCCGTAAGTATGCCTCGTTGACCAGCGCCGTGGTTTGCAGGGTATGCCCACTGCGTTCCCCGCGCATATAGTGCCGGGCCAGGCGTCGCAGCTCCTGGTAGACGACGGGCGTCAGCTTGTCGAGCGCGTCCCGGTCGCCGTTGCTCCAGGCTTGGAGCAGGACAGTGACGTTTGGCCCGGGATTCGGTCCGGCATTCGTCCTGATATTCGCTTCCGGCATGTGCTGTGGGCGGAATTATAGCCGTCGGCGACCTCCCATGATAGTTTTCGTCACCGTTTTCCGCCTATAGGAACAGGAAGGCATGTCTGGGCGCAACGGCGAGCGCAAACATTCACACGTATCGCGCGGTACCCATACAGGATTCAAGCCCGCAAGGCGGCAATGAACGAAAGTATTTTGGCCCAGTCCGCGTCTCGTTTCTGAGACGTGGGCTCGGCAGGAGGATTCCATGACAATCGACGACATCTTGACCACCCACCAGGCGGACATAGCCTGTCTTCTTGCCCTTTGGCAGATCATCCATGGCGGTGATCCTGGCCCCGAGGGATTTGTGACCGACCAAACCACGCTGGTGCTGGCAGGCATGCTGGCAGCACAGCTCTCCAAAACACGCGGCTCGGCACCATTGACGCTCGAAAGCCTCAAGAAAATGGGCGACAGGTTAGGCGCGAAGGTCGTGGTTTCTGAGGGTAAACCGAAGGAATTCATCAGCAAGCAGGGTTGGACCTGGATTAACGTAAACGGCGTCTGGGTTGGAATTTATTTCCATCTAGAGCCGCTGCGCGAAGCCCCGGCAAAGAGTCCAGGCGGTGGCGGCGATGAATGAACTTGTTCCACGGTGCCCGACTGCCGCGGGTTCCATGATAGTTTTCGCGGCCCGTTTGCGCCTATCTGAACAGGGTGGAATGCATTGAGGACTCACGGCCACCCGAAGGAGGCAGTATGAAATCGAGAGTTGCGTCATTCCTCTGTGCAATGAGCTTAATGGCGGCAATCGCGACCGGGGTGGCAGCGCACGCGCAGCAGTCGCCCACTTCACACTATGCCGTCGTCGATCTCGGCACCTTGCCGGGAGGCACGTTCAGCCAGCCATTTGTCATCAACGACAACGACGTGGTGAGTGGTTCGTCGAGCCTGGCCAACAACAATCAGAACGCTGTTCTCTGGGAGCATGGCCGGATCACCAACCTGGGAACGCTGGGCGGACCAAACAGCATCGCCTTCGCCGTCAATAACCTCGGACTGGCTGGAGGCGAAGCAGAAACCTCGACCTCCGATCCCAACGGAGAGGACTTCTGCGGTTTTGGTACGCACCTGATTTGCTTGCCGGTCCTGTGGCTAGGCGGAGGTGCCTACCCGCTACCTACGCTGGGCGGCAACGATGGCAACGTCAACCGAATCAACCTATGGGGAATTGCTGCCGGCGTTGCGGAAACTGCGAGCGAAGATCCGGCGTGCCCACCTCCGCAAAAGCTGCAGTTCAAACCCGTCGCCTGGGAATTCGGCAGGGCGATCGCACTTCCAACCGAGGGCAGCGATCCGGACGGACTTGCTACTGGGATCAACGATTACGGCCAGGTCGTCGGCGGATCCGGAATTTGTACCACGTTCAACCCAAACCTGCTGATCAATCTTCAATCCGTGCACGCGTTGTTGTGGCAGAACGGCCGGCTGGTTGACCTCGGCAACCTCGGTGGAACGACTGGCCAGGCTCTGGGCAATCTCGCCTACGCCATCAATAACAGAGGGCAGGTGGTCGGTGTCTCCGACCTCGCCGGCGACACTACCTTTCACGCGTTCTTATGGACCGAGGCCACCAAGATGCAAGACCTGGGCACGCTGCCGGGCGATGCTGCCAGCCTTGCCATCAGCATCAACGACCCTGGCGTGGTGGTGGGACTGTCCATCGACGCCAGCGGCAATACGCGCGCCGTCGTTTGGCGCGGCGGTGTCCCGACCGATCTCAACACTCTGGTGCAACCCAGCTCGTCGCTGTATCTATTGACTAGTTGCTCGATCAATGCCCGCGGCGAAATAACCGGACTGGGCATAACCGCTAGTGGCGAGGTTCACACGTATCGCGCTATACCCGTACAGAACTGACTCCAATGCCGTAAGACAGCAACTATCAAGAGCGATTTATGTGGCCCCCCACGTCTCGCTTACCTGAGACGTGGGACTGTTTGGTGTTGCCCTGGAAGCAGCGATACGGTTCGCCATCATGCCAACCGCACTCTCGGCGACAGTGGACGGCAGGCCAGTGAGACGCTTGTGGAACATTACTCCCGAGAAGTCGGTCAGTGTTTACGAATGCTTTCCTTTCACGTGGCCGTATAAGGCCCAAACCATTGAACTGACTTCCCCCGCTTATGTCGTGGATCGGGAACGATAAAGACAGCTTCTGGGAAGTTGTTTCGGTCCTGTCGAATTGTTAGCCCACCGGAAGCGAAGTCCAAAACAGCGGTTAGGGTTTGACGGTCTGCCCAACTACCCTTCGATTCCGTGTAATCGCCTGATCGTGAAAGTTTAGAGTGCATGTTTCGTATTCCGCCCGAAATCACCAGCTTTTGATGCGGCCGTTCGCAACAATCTTGGACTGCCTTGCTTGATCAGCCCACCAGATTAGCGCCACGAACGGGACTCTCAAACTGCGGCTGCCGGTTCCGCGGCAGTTGCGCCGATAAACGTAAATTCGAAAGCTGTTGCGTACAAGGCTTGGTGCATCAAGCGCTGTCCTCGCTAGATAAGCGCCTGACTGCGCCCGAGCCTGTCGACGTGAGGGATTATCATGTGCCGGGGGCAATGCCAGGCGATAGATGGGATTCGCGTTCGATATTTGCCAGTGACGACGGTAGCCGCCTTAGCTATTCGGAATTTGATTTAAGAACGTATGACGACATCCTCACGAAGGCAAGCATCAATGAGTCCATCTATTCCGGGGCCTATATAATGCCTTCTGGCAGCAAGGCATTTGGTACGACACGAAAGCATAGAGCCCATCTCCAACTCCTTAGACAGATGATGGAGGATGAGGTTGCGTTCAGACTCGCTGACGCCAAGAGGATGCTCGACGCATTTATGCTTCTTCGGTCATATCCGATGCTGGGGGATTTCTTGGCATATCAATACGTCACAGATCTCAACTACAGCACTCTTCTAAACTTCTCGGAGATGGGAATTCGTTGTTCCTGGACCCGGGGCAAAGGGTGGAATCTCGAAGTGTTTTAAGACACTTGGCGGATTGACGGAGGCCGATCTCATTCGAGTAGTGACGGACCGCCAGCAGACCGAATTTGAACGGCTCGGTTTGAATTTTAAGTCGCTTTGGGGGCGCGACTTACAGCTTATCGACTGCCAAAACCTGTTCTGTGAGGTGGACAAATACGCCCGTGTTTTTCATCCAGAGATTTCAGGGTATCGGTGAGAACAAGGATCAAGCAGAGGTTTCGGCCGACGGAAGGTTCCGTGCAGTACTGGTATCCGCCAAAATGGGGTATAAACGATCGAATTCTAGTCCAGTGATTCATCGCTAGCATCTTTGTCACCGAGATAAACCATTGAATATCGAGGGTTCTGTGTACTTGTTTGAGGGTGATCGTGCCGACGATATCTGGCGCGAAGCAGTATTAACACTGAAGAATCAAGGTGGCTCTCGTCAACCAAGCAGGATCGGCTTTACTCGAGAGTTGCTGACCGCTACGTTCGTGCTCCGAAACCCGCGAGAAAGATGGGTCGCCACTCGGGAACCAGCGCTGAGTGTCGCTTTTGCGATTGTGGAAGTGGTGGAAATTGTTAACGGTCGTCGCGACTCGCGGTTTCTGAATTTCTTCAACCCAGCTTTGCCTCTTTTTGCTGGGCGAGGACCCGAATACCACGGAGCATATGGGCATCGCTTGCGGTCCAACTTTGGATTTGATCAAATACACCGAGCATTTCTTGCTTTACAAAACAATCCTGAATCCCGGCAAGTCGTCTTGCAGATGTGGGATCCTAGTATCGACTACCCAAACGCCGAGGGTGCGCCATCTGCTCCCGATATTCCCTGCAACGTGTGTTCGTTGCTAAAAGTCCGGAATGGTAAACTCCACTGGACACAGGTCGTGAGAAGTAATGACCTATTCAGGGGTGTACCCTACAACTTCGTGCAGTTCACCTCCTTGCAAGAGATTATGGCTGGCTGGGGTGCGGGTTGGGATCTTACACGCAGATCAGCGACAGTCTTCACCTGTACGAAGACACATTGACGGACGCGTTCTCCTATTCGAACTTAGATGTACCTAGTAATACTGATATCCATGCCCTCACAAAGAGCGATGCAGATTTATGTTGGGCGGAGCTGAGCAGACGAGTCGACAGATTAATTGCTCCTAATCTGATAGAGACAGATCTTTTGTAAGCGTCCGACCGAGGCCGTCCTAATTGAGAGTCAGCGGCAAGTGTCCACTTAAAATTAAGTGGACACTTCAGGGTTTCAGATACGAGTCAGGGGGATTGACCTCATCCACGCAGATATTTTCT
>Ga0326728_10001206_pt1 | contig 92667 bp, 88 predicted proteins | sample MB3enrmetagenome_FD_207602 | JGI IMG/M metagenome (GOLD analysis project Ga0326728, IMG submission 207602) | Lab enriched peat soil microbial communities from McLean, Ithaca, NY, United States - MB31MN | ecosystem: Environmental > Terrestrial > Soil > Wetlands > Peat | place: USA: New York... | reverse complement strand
GGACGCCTCGAAAGACGGCCAACTCTCGGAACGCGGCAAGCCGGAGCAATTCCAAGGCGCCTACGCCGGCATTGTGCGCGGCGTGAATACCATGCTGGATGCGATTCTGCTGCCCATCGGCGAAGGCAACCGCATCCTGGGCCAGATTTCCGGCGGCAAAATCGATGAGCTGATCGCCCAGAACTACAAGGGCGATCACGAGAAGATGAAGCAGGCCGTCAACAACGTGGCCGTGGCCCTGCAAGGCTTGCAAAAAGAACTGAACCGCCTGACGGACGCCTCGAAAGACGGCCAACTCTCGGAACGCGGCAAGCCGGAGCAATTCCAAGGCGCCTACGCCGGCATTGTGCTCGGCGTCAATACCATGCTGGATGCGATTCTGCTGCCCATCGGCGAGGGCAACCGCATCCTGGGCCAGATTTCCGGCGGCAAAATCGACGAACTGATCGCTCAGACCTACAAGGGCGATCACGAAAAAATGAAGCAGGCCGTCAACAACGTCGGTGTGGTGGTCCAGTCCTTACAGAAGGAACTGGCCCGTCTGACCGAAGCGGCGAAAGAAGGAAAGCTGACCGAACGCGGCAACGCGGACCACTTCCAGGGTGCTTACTCCAACATCGTGCGTGGGGTGAACGCCATTCTCGATGCCGTGATCACGCCGCTCAACGTCGCCGCCAATTACGTAGACCGCATCAGCAAAGGCGACTTGCCGTCGCAAATCACCGATACCTATCATGGCGAGTTCAACACCATCAAGAACAATCTGAACACGCTGATCGGCGCCATGGCCGAAGTAACCCAGGCCGCCGAGGAAATTGCGCACGGCAATCTCACGGTGGTCATTCGGGAGCGGTCGGCGCAGGATAAGCTCATGCAAGCTTTGAGCAGCATGGTGGCCGGCCTCACCCGCACGGTAACCGAAATCCGCGGTATCGCGGGCGAAGTCTCTTCCGCCAGCCAAGGCATCAGCACGTCTTCGGTTCAGGTATCGAACGGTGCCAGCGCGCAAGCGGCTTCCGCCGAGGAAGCTTCGTCATCGATGGAGGAAATGGTCTCCAACATTAAGCAGAATGCCGACAACGCGCAGCAGACCGAACGCATCGCCACCAAGTCGGCCAACGACGCGCAGGAGAGCGGGAAGTGCGTCCTGGCCGCGGTGGGAGCTATGAAAGAGATTGCGAGCAAGATCTCGATCATCGAAGAGATCGCCCGCCAGACGAACCTGCTGGCATTGAACGCGGCCATTGAGGCGGCGCGCGCCGGCGAGCATGGGAAAGGATTCGCGGTAGTTGCCGCCGAGGTCCGCAAGCTGGCCGAGCGGAGCCAGAAGGCGGCCGGAGAGATCAATCAACTCTCGGGCACAACCGTGAAGGTCTCGGAAAAAGCCGGAGAAATGCTCGATAAGCTGGTGCCCGATATCCAGAAGACGGCCGAACTCGTGCAGGAGATCACGGCCGCCAGCAAGGAACAGGATACCGGTTCCGAGCAGATCAACAAGGCGCTGCAGCAACTGGAAAAGGTCATTCAACAGAATGCCTCCGCGGCCGAGGAGATGGCCTCCACCACCGAGGAACTCACCGGTCAATCCGAGCAACTGATGGCCGCCCTGGGCTTCTTCCGTACGGGAGACACGGGGCAGTCCGCCCCGCGGTCCACGGCCCACAAACCCGCCGCCTCGTTAGGCAAACTGCGGGAAGCGGTTGCGCACCCCACCGCGCCTCCCGCATCCAGGCCGGCCGGCAAGTCGGGAGTCGCTCTCAAGCTGAAAGAGACCGGCGACCACATGGATAAGGAATTCGAGCGCTACTAGACGCGGCCGGCGCGCCTCCGCATGAGCGGGTGCGCGCCTCCAGCTTCCGTATTCGAAAGGAAATCCTATCATGAGCGTTACCGAAATCACCGATACCCGGCAATACCTAACCTTCCGGTTGGGAGACGAGGTGTTCGCGACGGACGTTGCCAAAGTCCGCGAGGTCCTCGATTTCACAACCATCACCAAGATCCCCCGCACTCCGGAGTTCATGAGCGGCGTGATCAATCTAAGGGGCAATGTCGTGCCCGTAGTCGATCTGCGGCTCTGTTTTGAAATGTCGAAGACGCAGAAAACCGTCAATACCTGTATCGTCGTCATGGAGATGCTGGTGGACGGAGAGTCCAACATCATCGGCGCATTGGCCGATTCGGTCGAGGAGGTCATCGATCTCGAGCCGGAACACATTCAGCCCCCACCCCGGATCGGCACCAAGATCCGCACCGATTTCATCAAGGGCATGGGCCGGCGCGACACGCAGTTGATCATGATCCTGGACATCGACCGCGTCTTCTCCGTCGAGGAGATGTCGGCGGTGCGCGGCGCGGAGGCGAATAGCCCTCTGGCTGAAGCTAGCGTCTAATTCCCCGCGGGGCCGGCCGCCGCCGCCCCGCTTTCCTCAACGCCCATGGATGCCGAACTGAAAGGATTACCCGCCGCCGATTTCGACAGGCTGCGCGAATTGATCTATGCCGAATCCGGCATTAACTTGAGCCGGGACAAGCGGACTATGCTGGAGATCCGGCTGCGGCGCCGGCTGCACAGTCTCCAATTGTCTTCGTACACCGAATACTGCGAGTACGTGTTCGCACCCGGACGCAAGGAGCAGGAACTGGTTCACCTGCTCGATGCGGTTAGCACCAACAAAACCGATTTTTTTCGCGAGGCGGAGCATTTCGACTATCTCGTGTCGAGAGCGCTGCCGGACCTCGCCACCTGCTATGGCGCTGCTCGAAAGTCATTTGTGTGGAGTGCGGGCTGTTCCACCGGAGAAGAGCCCTACACCTTGGCCATCGTCCTGAGCGAGCACGCGCAATCCCATCCCGGATTCCGGTTCAACCTGCTGGCAACCGACATCTCCACGGCGGTTCTGGACAAAGCCCGCATGGGAATCTTCAAATCGGAGACCGTCAAACCCGTGCCCCTGAACTTGCGCCAGAAATACTTCATGCGCAGCCGTGAGCCGGGGTCGGACCTGGTGCGCCTAGTTCCCGAGATCCGCGCGCTGATCGACTTCCGGCGCGTCAACCTGATGGCGCCCAATTTCGATTTGCCCGAACCGCCGGAAATCATCTTTTGCCGGAACGTCATTATCTACTTTGACCGGCCGACCCAGATTCGCCTTCTCGATAAGCTCACGCGCTGCCTCGTGCCGGGCGGATACTTCTTCTCGGGTCATTCCGAATCCCTTCAGAACATGGGCTTGCCTCTGGTTTCCGCCGGGCCGGCCGTGTATAGGAAGTGCGGATGACCCCACCTGTCCCGGGAATCAACATTCAGCCGGGAGAGCTTTATCTGGCCCGGCGCCCGATGGTTCTGCGAACCATTCTCGGCTCCTGCGTGAGCGTTACTTTTTGGAGCGCGCGTCTGGGCGCGGGCGCTCTGTGTCACGGCGTGTTGCCCCGTTGTCCCCGCAATTGGCCGGCGGGTACGGAAGTCTGGGAAGGCCACCGTTACGTAGACTTCAGTATTCGCTACCTTGCGGAGAAGTTCGATGCCCTGGGAGTTGCCCGCAACGAACTGGAGATCAAAGTCTTCGGCGGCGCGGATGTGCTTCCCGTCGCCGGTCGAAGCGGCAAGGCAACCGTCGGCGCCTTGAATTGCCAGGCCGCGCTAGAGGTTCTGGAAGAGGAGAATTTCATCGTGATGGCATCCGATCTGGGTGGCATCCGTGGCCGCACCATCCATTTCCATACCGGAACGGGCGAGGTGTTCGTGCGCCGTCTCGCCAGGTTTGACCGTCAACAGGCCGTGCTATGACAAAAGAAAAGATCCGCGTCCTGATCGTGGACGATTCCGCCCTGGTGCGCCAGACGCTCAGCGAGGTGCTCGCGGCCGATCCGGCGATCGAGGTTATGGCGACCGCCGGCGATCCATTCATCGCCGCCGAGCGTATCGGCGAGGAAGTGCCGGACGTAATCACTCTCGATATCGAGATGCCCCGCATGGACGGCTTGACGTTCCTGCGGCAGATCATGACGCAGCACCCCATCCCGGTAGTGATCTGTTCCTCCCTGGCCGACGACGGAGCACAGAGCACACTCAAGGCTCTCGAATATGGGGCCGTGGATATCATTGCCAAGCCCCGGCTGGGTAGCAAAAAGTTTCTGGAGGAATCGCGTATCCTGCTCTGCCAGGCCGTTAAAGCGGCCGCGGCGGCGCGCTTGCGGCGGCCGGGCGCGGACCATGCCGTCCAGCCGAAGCTTACGGCCGATGCCATCCTGCCGCGGCGCGCGGGTGCCATGATCGAGACGACGGAGAAAGTGGTGGTGGTGGGCGCCTCCACGGGCGGAACCGAGGCCCTGCGGGCATTCCTGGAGGTGCTGCCCCTCGACGCGCCAGGGATCGTCATTGTGCAGCACATGCCGGAGATGTTCACACGCGCCTTCGCCAGCCGGCTGGACGGCCTTTGCCGAATCGAAGTGAAAGAGGCGGAATCGAACGATACGGTTCTGCGCGGCCGGGCTCTGATCGCGCCCGGCAACCATCACCTGCTCTTGAAGCGAAGCGGCGCACGATACTACGTGGAAATCAAGGATGGTCCCCTGGTTTCCCGGCATCGTCCCTCGGTGGACGTGCTGTTCCGCTCCGCCGCTCGGTGGGCCGGAGCCAACGCGGTCGGCGTGATCATGACCGGAATGGGAGACGACGGCGCCAGCGGTATGTTGGAAATGAAGGAGGCGGGAGCGGTAACCATCGCTCAGGACGAGGCCACCTCGGTGGTATTCGGCATGCCCAACGAGGCGATCAAGCGCGGCGCGGTGGATAGGATCCTGCCTCTCGACGGCATCGCCGGGTCCGTATTGGCCCACACCCGGTGAAGACACTCCAATGCCCGCACTGGCAGCCAGTATGCCTCGCCGGTTTCTCCAATGGCCGTGGCCCCTCACCGGCTGGTAGAGTAGAGTCAATGGTTCGTCGCCGGTTGACGGCACTCCTGCTCGTTTTGTTTACGGGTTTGGCGGCTCGCGCGGCCGAGCGCTATGGCAATCTCTACGGGCGGGTTCTGGACACCTCGGAAGGCGGAATCGCGGATGCCGAGATCACGGCCGTCAGCCAGGAGACCGGCTTTCGCCGCACGGCCCAATCCGCTGTGGGCGGGCTGTACGAGATCGGTTCCCTGCAGCCGGGTTTGTACAAGCTCACCATTCGGAAAGAGGGGTTTCACACCCTGGTGAGATTCAACGTGCCGTTGAGCGCCGCCGCTTCCACCGCGATCGATTTCGTGCTGCCGGTGGGCAGCATCGAAGAAACAGTGACCGTGGAAGGGACCCCGCCGCCCATCGAGCGAGAGGATGTCTCCACGGGAAGCTCGTTTCAGCACGAGGAGATCGAGCGATTGCCGCTGGATGGCGGGGGCATGCTGACTCTGCTCCAGGCGCTTCCTAATACCAACGTGACTCCCGCCACGCGCGGCGAGGCCGGGCAGTTCACCGCCGGCGGCCAGCGGCCGAACACCAACTATTTCACAGTGGACGGGGTGAGCGTCAACAACGGCGTCACGGCGGGCGGGTTGCCGGCGCAATCCACGGCCGGAACGCTGCCCGCGGTGAGCGCCTTTGGCAGCCTTGATTCTCTCATTACTCTCGAGTCCGTCGAGGAGTTTTCGGTGAAAACTTCGTCGACCGGCGCCGAGATGGGCCGCATGCCCGGAGCCCAGGTGGCCGTAGTCAGCCAATCTGGAACCAACAACTTCCATGCCGCCACGGCCTACCGCTGGCGCAACGAGTTTCTGGCCGCCAATGACTGGTTCGCCAACCAGGCCGGACTGGGCCGCGGCACGCTGCGGCTCAACGACGTGAGCCAGACTCTGGGCGGCCCGGTCCGGCGCAACCAGACATTCTTTTTCCTGGCCTATCAGCATTTGGCGCTCGATCAGCCGTATGTCTGGAACCAACCGGTGCCCACCGCGGAGGCGCGCGCCATGGTGGCGCCATGGGCGCAGGCGGCGCTCAACGTGTTTCCCCTGCCGAACGGCGGTGCGCTCACCCCGCTGTTGGGAAGCTGGGCGGGATCGAGCGTGCAGCCGGCGGAATTGAACGCCGGCAGTGTGCGCGTCGATCAGGCCATTGGGCGGCGTGTTTCGCTGTTTGGCCGGTATAACAATTCGCCGTCGAACAACGAATTCGGCAGCCTGACGGTGAACCGGATCGACCTGGGATTTACGAGCCTCACTCTGGTGCTCACGGCTCGCCCCACGGCCAATACCGTTTTCGAGTCCAGGGTGAACGAGTCGCAATCGAGCGCGCATTCGCTGTGGGCGGACGCGGCAAATTCCTCAACCCCGAGTTGCGCGCTCCAGTCGCTGAGCGCCGAATATCTCAGCCCCGCCCCCGGCTGCGATTACCTGGTCCGGTTCACCATCGGGGGAGTGGGGCCAGTCGTCGCCGGCCGCGAAGGCGACCGCCGCCAGCGCCAGTTCCAAACCGTGAATTCGCTGGCATATCGGCTGGGCGGCCACTCGATCGAGGTGGGGGCCGATTACCGCACAATAACCGCCATTCGCGAGGATGCAACGGGGACGCTGGGCGTGATCGCGGACAACATCACCGAACTCGCCAACCGCAACGATGTGTGGATTGGAGAGAGTGCGGCGCTGGACCGCCGTGCCGATCTCGACGAGCTTTCGCTATGGGTGCGGGACACCTGGAATCTCGCCGCGCGGCTCACTCTCTCGGCCGGACTCCGCTGGGAGTTCAGCCCCGCGCCCGATCCGGCCGGCACGGTGTATTTTCTGAATTACTCCCTCAACGACTTGCAGCGGGGCAACGGTTCGCCGCTTTGGCCCACCTCCTATCGCGACTTCGCGCCGCGTCTGGGGATCGCCTGGCGCCTGACACGCGATGGGAAGACTGTGCTGCGCGTCGGCGGCGGCCTGTATTACGACTCCAGCATGAGTATCGCGGCGGATTTCGTCAACAGCGGCCCGTGGAGCGTGGACAACTATGTCAATGGGAGCAGCTTTTTCTCCTCCGAACTGTATTCGGGGTTTCTGCCGAATTTGCATCTGCCGGCCGTGGGGCAATGGAACGTGTCCGTGGACCGGGCTCTCGGCCCGCACGACACCGTCTCAGTCGGATATGTCGGTTCGGCGGGGTACGGCTTGATCCGCCGCGAAGTGGGCGGCCTGGGGAGCACGGTGAACTCTCCGGCCGCGCTTACCACCAATAATGGCCATTCGAATTATCAATCGTTCGAAGCGCAGTACCGAAGGAAAATGACGGCTGGCCTCGATGCGCTGGTGTCCTACACCTGGTCGCAGTCGATCGATAACGATTCGAGCGATGCGTTTCTGGTTTGGACGGGGCCGGGTATGGGCCGGTTTTCCGATCGCGGGCCATCGGACTTCGATTTGCGGCATTCGTGGAACGGCACGCTGTCCTATTCTCTGCCGCGCCGCCCATCGAATTCCGTTTGGGCGCGGTTGGCGAGTGCGTGGACGATCAGCGCCATCTGGCGGGCGCGCACGGGTTTTCCGATTACGGTGCTGGAGGCCGAACAGTATGACGGCATCGCCCTGATCAACGCCTTTCGCCCGTTGCTCCTGCCGGGGCAGCCTCTGCGCATTGCCAATAGTGCCGCGCCGGGGGGATGGAGCTTGAATCCCGCGGCATTCGAGGTCATGGCGCCGGGCGTGGAGGGCAACCTGGGGCGCAACGCTCTGAATGGGTTCGGAATGTGGCAAATGGACCTGGGGCTAAACCGCCAATGGCGGGTGCGCGAGAGATTCAGCCTGGACCTGTTCCTCGAAGCTTTCAACGCCCCCAACCATCCGGCCTTTGCGGATCCCGTGCGATATCTGAACAGTCCGGCTTTCGGATATTCGACTTCGATGCTGAATATGATGCTGGGCACGGGGAGTCCGGGCAGCGGCCTTTCTCCAGTCTTAGGCAGCGGCGGGCCGCGTACGGTGCAGTTGGGCGCACGCTTCCGGTTCTAACAACCGCGCGGCCGCTGATCAGTATCCGATCTTCCGTAACAACGCCACGAATCGCGGATCGCCTCGCAGCGGGTCGGCAAGCGGTTCGACTTTGAGAAACAACGTGTCCCCTTCTTTGCGATCGCAGGCTTGGGCGAGCAGAGCCAAAGCCTTCTCCTTCTCGCCCAAGCCAAGCTGGATGAATGCCGACGCGGTGGCGCCCGCGGGCCGGCCGGAAAGCCGGTCCAGCAATTCCAGCGCCTCCGCCCGGCGCCCGGAACGCGCATAAGCGTAGCCAAGCCGGCCCATCAGGTCTTCGTCTGTCCATGGGTTTGCGGGATCGATCGCCTGACGGAACTCCGCGACGGCTTCGGTGGGGCGGCCCAGGGCGGTCAGGCAAGCGCCGATCAGAACGTGCGGCTGGCTCGCATGAACGTCCAGTTCCAGCCCGCGGCGGGCGTTGCGCATCGACTCGGAGTAGCGGCGGGCGAAGTACAGCACCGACGACATATCGTTGCCGGTTATGAACGATAGCGGCTCCAGATCCAGGGCCTTTTGCGATTGCGCCACCGCCTCGTCGAAGCGTCCCCGCGCCACCAGCCCAAAGGCAAACCACTGGCGCACATTGGGCCAGTTCCGGTCGGTCTGGACGGCGAGCCGGAACTCGGTTTCGGCAGCCGGCCAGTTGCGGTCGTATGTGAATGCGATCCAACCTAGTGCGCCGTGCGCCTGGGCGTTTGCGGCGTCCAAGGCCAACGCCTGGCGCGCGGCCTCACGGGCCTTCGGCACCACCTCGTCCGGCGGGGCCAGGCCGTGGAAGCCCAGCATGGCGTCGGCGTCGGCCAAGGCCGCGTAGGCGGGAGCATATCTCTTGTCGCGGCGGATGGCATCCTCGAAAAATGCGACGCTCTTTTCGATTCCGTCCGCCGTCATCTGCCTGCGCAGGTAGCGCCCGCGCAAGTAGGAATCATAGGCCTCGGCAGTGGCTGGTTTGGGAATCGCCGAAGGGGGCGTGGCCTCGATCCGCGGCCGGAGCGCGGCCACAATGGCTGCCGCTATCCGATCCTCCACGTGAAACACGTCTCCCGCATCCTCTTCAAATGCTTCCGACCAGACAATCTCGCCATCTCGCGCGCGGACCAGGTGCGCGGTCACGCGCAGCTGCGAATCCATCTTCCGCACGCTGCCTTCCAGCACCCATGCCACCTTCAGGCTCTTGCGGATGGCAGCCAGATCCGGGTGTTTGGCGTCGAAATGCGCGGTGGAAACGCGCCCCGCTATCCGCAGGCTGGCGGTGCGCGATAAAGCCACGCTCAACTCCTCCGCCAGGCCGTCGGCGATGTACTGCACCTCGGGGTCGGAGCTGAGGTTATTGAAGGGAAGCAGGGCAATCGATGGTTCGGCGGCTCGCCATGGGCGGACCGTCCATAGCACGATACCCAGCGCCGCCGTCAGAACTGCCGCGACGGCAATCCATGCGGGGCGAACTCGGAAACGCGGTTGACGCGCGGGCGCCGGGTCCGGTTCCCTAAGGCGAAATGCCGGCGCGTAGCGCCCTTTGGGCAAGTCGATGATCACCCGATCGTCTTTGCCCTCGTCGGCATAGTACCGCTCCAGCCGGGCGCGCAAGCTCCGCGCTTCCACCCTAACTACGGCATCCACGCGAGGATCGAAAGATGGACCCCGCCCCAGGGCTTCCGAACCGACGAGATACTCCTTCAACTCGGCGGACCGTCCGCAGATGCTTGTTTCGACGATGAAGCGCAGAAACCGGCGCAACCTCTCGGTATTGGCAAAGGTCTTGGACTGAAGCACCCGTGCGAGTTCGTCGCGTACCAGGTCGAGTGGGACCATGTCTGATGACGGTGGTCATCGTAGCACGTTAAGCCTAGCCGGCAAAACCCCTCGCAAGTAATTGAATCGAGAGATTAACGCGATCTCTTAACGGTTAGCTGACGGCGCTTGGATTGATTGCCGGCCGCGAGCACCTTACGCTCGATAGCGGTCCTCACATGCGAATCTCGATTCTTCTGCTGGGCCTCGCGGGTTCGTTTGCGCTCGCCGGTCATGGGGCAGTCCTGCCGCTCGTATTCGAACCGGATGCCGGTGGCGGCTTCGTCGGGCGGCACGCCGGCGGGACGGTGTCGATCGGACCGGAAGGGGTGGATTTCGGCGCGGTTCACATGCGGCTGGCGGGCGCGCACCGCTGCGCGCGTGTCGAGGGGCTGGATTTGCAGCCGGGCAAATCCTTTTACTACTCAGGCAGCGATCCGGGGCATTGGCGAACCGGCGTCCCGCAGTATGGGAGAGTGGCGTGCCGCGGGGCATACCCCGGCGTGGAGATGGAGTTTTACGCGAACGGACAGAACCTGGAGTACGACCTGACGCTGGAGGCGCACGCCGACCTACGGCTCGTGCGGCTGCGTTTCGAGGGCGCATCCCGCCTTGCCGTAGAGGCGAATGGGGACCTGCGCATTGAATCGCGCGACGGTGTTTTGCGTCAGAAGAAGCCGCAGGTGTGGCAAGAGATCGGCGGCATGCGGCGGCAGTTCGACGCTTCCTACGTGATTGCGGGCCGTGACGTGCGTCTGGCGGCCAGCGGCTACGACCCCAGCCGCCCCCTGGTGATCGACCCCATCGTGGTGTATTCCACCTTTTACGGCGGCAGCGGAGACGACTTTCCAGCCTGGCTGACGGTGGACGCAGCCGGGAACGCGTACTTCACCGGCTACACCTATTCGGCGGATTTTCCCAAGGTGCCGGCGGCCACATCCAACACGACGAAACAAGAGCCTTCCGCGTTTGTTGCGAAATTGGATCCCACCGGGCAGCATATCCTGTATTCCGTGGTTCTGGGCGGCAGCAGTTACGATGGCGCGACCGCGATCGCCATCGATCCCAGCGGTAACGCCTACATTACCGGCGCTACCACGTCCACCGATTTCCCAACGCGGAATGCGGCTCAGCCCGCCAACAAAGGCGGATGGGATGCTTTCGTCGCGAAGTTGGACTCGTCGGGGAACCTGGTGTATTCCACCTACCTGGGGGGTGGGCAGATGCAGCCCTGCAACTGCTCCGACGCGAGCTTCGGGCCTCCCAACCCGATGGATTACGGATCCGCGATTGCGGCTGACGCGTCCGGCAACGCGTATGTGGCCGGAGCTACGTTTTCGGCGGATTTCCCGGTCACGGTGCCAACGAACCACACGCCCAACTGGGGGGAAGGATTTGTCACTACTTTCGGACCGAATGGGAGTTTCGTGTTTTCCATGCTGATCGGCGGCAGCCAGTACGACGAGGCCGAAGCCATCGCATTGGGAAGTGGCGGGACAATTTGGGTTGCCGGCCAGACTGACTCCTCGGATCTGCCGGTCACTCCGGGCGCGGCGCAGAGCAAGTTCGCCGGATCTGGAGGGCACCCAGGACGCACCTTTGGGATTGGCGACGCCTGGGTGGCCAAAATCAATCCCAGCCCCGCAGCGCCAAAAACGATCGTCGCGCTGACCTACCTGGGCGGCACCATGGATGAATATGTGGCGGGGATCCAAACGGACGCCGCCGACAACCTCTACGTGACGGGGAGCACGCTTTCGGCGGATTTTCCTGTTACCGCGGGGGCCTACCAGACCAAGTTCGGCGGCGGATCGAGTTGGGGAGACGGCTTTATCGTAAAGCTGAACCCCACGCTGACGAGTGAGATCTTCGGCACGTACTTCGGCGGGTTGGGAGAAGACGCCATGGGACCGGTGGCAGTGGATGCTTCCGGCCGGCCATGGGCCGTTGGCGTAACCACCTCGACCAACCTGACGCCGGCCTCTCTCGGCAGTAATCCCACGGCTTTGGAAGCCGGCTTTGTGGGATCGATAGACCTGTTCCTGCTCGAGCTGGATCCCACTGGCGCCTCTGTCTTGTATTTCAGCTACCTGGGAGGCGGCTGGGGTTCGACCCCGACGGTAAGCGCCAACACTACGCTGGGGACGGCCCTGGACGGCTCCGGCAACGTCTATGTGCTTAGCCTGGCGAACGCGACAGGCCTGCCGGTGGGCGGGAACGCGCTCCAGCCGAAACCGTTGGGCGGGTGGGATATCTACCTGCTGAAACTGAGCTTTTCAAATCCCGTGAGTATCTCCAAGGTAAATGTCGCTAGCGGAGGAACCGGCATCGCGCAAAACACCTGGATCGAAATTCACGGCTCGGGGCTGGCGCCTACCAGCGTCGGCCCCAATGGTATGACCTGGAGCAGCGCACCCGAGTTTGCATCCGGCCGCATGCCCACCCAACTTGCGGGTGTCAGCGCCAAGGTGAATGGCAAGCCGGCGTACATCTATTACGTGAGCCCGACCCAAGTGAACGCACTGACGCCGCTCGATTCCACCACGGGTTCCGTACAGGTCACGCTGACCAACGGCTCCAATACCAGCGATCCCTTCGCGGTAAACATGCAGGCGGTAGCTCCGACATTTCTGCTATATGGCGCCGGGCCGTATATCGCGGCGGAGCACGCCGATGGCAGTCTGCTGGGGCCGGCATCGATGTCGGTGCCGGGCTACACCTTCACGCCCGCCACAGCCGGCGAGGTCATTGAGATGTTCGGAGCAGGTTTCGGTCTGCCTTCGTCGGCGCTGACCGACGGATCATCCACTCAAGTGGGCCCGCTTCCCAGCCTGCCGCGGGTCACAATCGGCGGTACGGACGCAACCGTGCAGGCTGCCTGGGTGATCAGCCCCGGACTGTACCAGATCAATGTGGTGGTGCCGGCATCGGCAGTGAACGGCGATAATCCAACGGTCGCAACCTATGCCGGCGCCAGTACGCCGGCCAGAGCTTCGATCGCGGTTGTTAGCCGCTGAACCGCTTACCCCTTCTTCCCGATTCCGATGATTGACACCGCCGGCCATGGCAGGATGCCGTCTATACGGCGCCACAGCCATACCAGGCGCTCGAACACCCATAGCTGAAACCGGCTGAAGTGTTGCCGGCGGAGCACGCGGCCATTCCAATACCAGCCCGGACGCGTCGCGCGGTTAAAGTGCAGAACGGTTTCCACCGTCAGACCCGCCGCCTCCATCCGGGTGCGCAATTCGGCTTCCGAATAGCGGCGGTAATGCCCCAGCACCTTGTCGAGCGAGCCGTAAATGGACTGGTCCTGCGGAACCAGGACGATGGCGCGGCCGCCCGGAACCAGCGCGCTGGCGATGTTTCGCAATCCCACGCCGTCGTCCGCGATATGCTCCAGAACATTGAGGCAGATCACCGTGTCGGCCTGCTCGCGTAATGCAATGAAGTCCCGCGGGTCGGCCAGGTCGCAGCGCGCCGAAGAGAGATTGGGGCGGTTCTGAAACCGCACGCGCAGACGTCCCAGATGCTCATCGTCGATGTCGGTGGCAATATACGATTGGCGGCGCGGTGCCAGAAACTGCGACAGGTTGCCGATGCCCGCGCCGATCTCGAGCACGCGCGTTCCCACCCACGGCCGGATCGTGTCCGCCATCCAGCGGTTGAAACGCGGGGTTTGCGCCAGCGCGTCCAGGATGCGGGCGCCGCGATCGAGGTAGATATCCCGCTTCACCCCGTACCACAGGACAGCCGCTAAGGCGTACACAGCATCCTTCAGGCCTATCTTTTTGCCTTCGTTATAGGTGCGGCCGCGGTAGCTGATCGGCACCTCATAAATGGCTACCCCGCGCTGCGCCAGCTTGACGGTAAGTTCCGGTTCCATGCCGAACCGGTCGCTACGCAATGGGATGGATTTCACAAGCGAAAGCCGAAACGCTTTATAACCGGTCTCCATGTCGGTCAGGTTCAAATCGGCCACTGCGTTGCATGCGGTCGTAAGCAGATGGTTGGCCAGCGCGTGCCAGAAGTAGAGCACGCGGCGCTCCCCGGCGGAGGCGAAGCGTGAACCGTACACCACGTCGGCGTAACCTCCGAGCAGCGGCCGCAACACCTGCGGCAGATCCTGTGGGTTGTATTCCAGGTCGCTATCCTGAATCACGCCGAACTCGCTCGCGGCGTGTTCGATGGCTGTGCGGATGGCCGCGCCTTTGCCGCGGTTCCGGTCGTGGTGAACCACCCGCAGCTCCGGGTACCGTCCGGCCAACTCGTCGAGTGCTTCCGTGGAACCGTCGGTCGAGCCATCGTCAACCGCCACGACCTCTATGGGCACCTCGTTCCACAAAGGGACCGCCAGCAAGCGGGCGACAACCGCCGCTATCAGGTCCGCTTCGTTATAGACCGGCATCAGGATCGAAAGTCGGGGGTTTGAGGCGTTCAAATCAAAATGGTAGTACAGATCCCCACCACCCTATCCAAGCACTTAGCAGGTATGACTCTTTCGAGCTACGAAACCAGTGCCGCGCCATCGCCGTCGCACGACTGTGATGGGCCTCGCCATTGCCCGCCAGGATTGTGGCAATGAACATTTAGTGCGTTGGACATATTTGGTATCATCCTGAGTATCATTGCGCCGATCGCGCACTTTCTTCGGCGATTTCAGGCGAAACAACGGACGGAACCGTTAACAGGGGGATGCCTTTGCTACCTAGTGGGGAGCGCGCAGCCATACTGCTCGCAGCGGCCGGAATGGTATTCGCCGCCACGCCGGTATCGGGGGTGCGGGTGGAAGCCCGGCTGCTTCACTCTATTTCCACATACAGCACCAAAGCCGGCGCCCCCGTCGAAGCGCTTCTGACCACCTCTTTATGCCGGCCCGACGGAAGCGAACTGCCGGAAGGCGCCACCCTGGTGGGTGCCGTCACCCGCGTGCATCGTGTGGGTCTCGGACTCATCCACGAAACCGCTTCGCTCGAGTTGTCTTTCGACCGCTTGCACCTTCCCGACGGCTCAGATTATCCGGCCGCGGCGCGGCTGGTGGGCATCGATAGCGCCCGCGAGCGCATCGACCGCCATGGCATCATCCACGGCGCCCGCGCCACAGCCACATTGTCCAACCGTTTCGGAGAGCGCCTGGTATTTCTGGCCATGGGGCACCCGTTGGCGATGACCCCCCTGTTCGTTCTGGAAAACGGCATGTTTCATTTTCCGGACCCCGAGATCGAGTACCATCGCGGCACCGAGTTGTATCTGGAAATCACTCCGTCTGAACCTCTGGCCGGTCTTCAGGCGTGCCCGGTAACGGAGACGCCGGTGGCGGAAGACGATATGGCGGAGTTGCGCCACCTCGTGGATGAGCTTCCCTATTGGAGTGAATCCCGCCGCCAGCGCCAACCCATCGACATGGTGAACCTGTTGTTCGTCGGTCCGGAAGAGTCTGTGCGGAATGCCTTCCAGGCGGCGGGCTGGACCGGTTCGGTTCCCAATTCCATGGGATCCGGTGTGCGCGCCATCCGCGCCATTGTGGATGACGGTCCTTACCGCGAAGCTCCCATGCGCACCCTGCTGCTGGACGGCGCCGAGCCGGACATGCGCCTGCAAAAATCCCTCAACACCTTCGAGAAGCGCCATCATCTGCGCATTTGGAAGCGCAACGCGCAGTGGCAGGGGCAGGACCTCTGGGCCGCCGCCGCCACCACCGACATCGCCGCCACTTTTTCCATGCGTCCCTTCGGCTTCACCCACGAAATCGAAGACCATATCGACCTGGAACGCGAGAAGGTGGTGAGCGACCTCGAATTCACCGGCTGCGTGGATTCCGTGCGGTATGTTCGCCGTCCCGCAACGGTTCGGACTTCCGGCCAGCCCTACCGCCGCGGCGTCAATACCGACGCCCGAATTGCCGTGGTCACCTTCAACGCCTGCACCGGGCCGCGCATGGACCTGAACGAGGCCACTACCGATCCTCCTCCTTCGGGATTCGTGCGAGTTGTCCGCAGGATTGTGCTCACCGCCCGCAATCATTTTCTGCGCGACAACATCGTCTGGCGCACGGGCGACGCTCTGCGCCTCGGTTTCCTCACCCTCCGCCAGTGGGACAACAACCGGAAAGACGAGAACCGCGCCCGCAAGGCCGATCTCGCCATGGCTAAGGACGGCCCCCAGCAGGTCCCATCGGAGTCCGTCAAAAGCACGGCCAGCACTCAGAGCAGTTCGGCGGTGTGCCGCACCTGGATCAACGAGCCGGCTTTGTCCAACCCTCCGCGCAACTGTAGCGCGCAACCCGGACAATCCGTGGCGACCACCGGCGCTCCGGAAGCGGCGATGTTTTCCAGTTTGCGCTCCAGGATGGGCGCCGAGATCTCGGGCAGCTTCAGCGAATACGATCCCGCCATGCCGCAGCACATGTCCGATTCGTACATCTCCGACAGCCGGTAGCCCGCCTTTTGCAACAGTTCGCGCGGTGGCCCGCTGGCTTTTAAAGTTCGTTTCAGGTGGCAGGAATCGTGGTAAGTCACTGGTCCCGCGTCCTCTGTGGACGCAAGGGTCAGGCGACCTCGATTCACCAGGCTCGCAACCAGCGAAGAAAAATCGATCGCGCGGCCGGCGAGTTGCGGATCTTCCTTGAGGGCCACCGTGCACGTGGGACAGGCGGAGACAATGTAAGCCGGATCGCCCGCCAGAAGCGCCTCGCGGTTGGCGGCGGCCGATTCCGCGGCTGCCTGGGGAGCGCCGGCATAGCGGGCGGGCGCGCCGCAGCACGTCTGGCCGGCGGGAAAGACCACTGAAATGCCGCCGCGGTTCAGCACCTTGACCACCGCCTCGCCGATTTCCGGATACGCGAAATCGATCAGGCAGCCGGCGAAAAACGCCGCCTTCTCCCGTCCCGGCGGCTGCGCGATGGCGGCGAACCGGTCGCGAAACGGCTTCGCGGCAATGGCCGGCAGGCTGCGGAACTCGCACAGATCGCCCAGGAACGCGGGCAAATGGCGAATGAATCCCTGCTGCGCCACCGGCTTTTGCAGCACCGAGGCCGCGCGCAACAGCGAGTGAAACAGCGGCCGGTTGTTGACCACCGAAAACGCCGCTCGCTGCACCACCGGCTGCCCGCGCTCCGCCACCAGCCGCCGCCGCAGCTCCAGAATCAGACCTGGAATATCGATATGGCCGGGGCACACCTCGGCGCAATTGCCACATTGGATACAGAGGCTCTGAATATCGTCCGCTTGCCGCAGCCGGTCGAACCACGCCGTCAGAATGGTGCCGATGCCGCCGGTGTAAGTCTTACCGAAGACGTGCCCGCCGACCAAGCGGAACACCGGGCAGACGTTGAGACAGGAGGCGCACCGTATGCATTGCAGCGCTTCGCGGAACCGCCCATCGCCAGCCATTTTGGAACGCCCGTTGTCCATCAGCACGATGTGCAGGTCTTTGGCGGTGCCATCGGTATTGGGCGCGGGTCCCGTGAGGATGGTCACGTAGCTGGTCATCAATTGGCCCGTGGCGCTGCGCGGCAACGCCGTCAGAATCGGCACGATTTCCGCAAACGAAGCCACCAGTTTCTCCACTCCCACGATGGCGATATGCACCGGCGGCAGTGTGGTTACCAGGCGCGCGTTGCCCTCATTGGTGACGATCACCAGGCTGCCCGTTTCGGCCACCGCGATATTCGCTCCCGTGATGCCTAGCCCCGCCGCGAGAAACTTGCCGCGCAATTCCCGCCGCGCCACTTCGACGAGCTGCGGGATATCGGAAGCCAGCCGCCGGTTCACCTCGTGGCTGAAGATCTCGGCCACTTGCTCCTTGGTCAAGTGGATGGCGGGCATGACCATGTGGGAAGGCCGGTCGCCGGCCAGTTGGACGATCCACTCACCCAGATCGGTTTCGGAGACTGCGATGCCCGCCGCTTCCAGATGGCGGTTGAGGTGAATCTCTTCCGACGCCATCGATTTGGATTTGACCACCGCGCGGATGCCGCGTGCCCGCGCGACCCCCAGCACGTAATCGGTCACGGCCGCGGAACCCGAAGCGCGGAAGACCTTGGCCCCGCGCGCTTCCGCCTGGCGCGTGAATTCGCCGGCGAGCTCTTCCAGGTGGGCGGCCGCCCACGCTTTGTGCGCGACGATGCGCGCGCGGACCGATTCGAAATCGATGCCCTCGTATGCCTTCGCGCGGCTGATGCGATAGGCTTCGGAAAACCGTCCGAGAGCTTTCGAGAGGTTGGGATTGTGGAGCGCGGTTTGAATGGATTCGCGAAACGGATGGCTCATCGCCGGCCCTCCAGTTCATCGATGCAAACGATCGCGAGCCGCTTTGGTCCGTGCACGCCGATGGTAAGCACGCGCTCGATATCGGCCGTCCGGCTCGGCCCGGTGATCATGGAAAGGTAAGGGCTGCGGCGGGGGTTCAGGAGGGCTATTGCAGCGGCAAGATCGGGGTAAATCTCGCCCGCTGGAAGCAACGCGATGTGGATGGCCGGCAGGGTGGAGACGAGGCGCTCTTCGACGGCGGTCGAGTCTGCAACCAGCGTGCCCGTATCGGCGATGGCGAAATCCACCTGGCCGATCCCGATCTTTGCCGCGGCCGACGTTTCCCGAGTGACATCGAAACGGAGGCCGGGGACCTGGCGGGCTAGGTCGGTGCGGTCGAGGCCAGTGAGAAAAGGGCCATCGGCCCAGACGGCGTAAGAGCCTGGAGCATCGGCGACAGATTCGGCGCGGAGAAAGTCCAAAAGAAAGGCGAGCGCCTCAAGGCGAGTGACGAACCGGTGGACTTCGGCGCTGACAGCCTCCGCCCTGGCCTGGAAGGTGGCGAACAAATTTTACGGTAACAGATGGAGTGGTTGGGGGGTGGGAAGAAAACTTTGCCTCTAAGCTTGGCATCGTGGGGATCGGGGGTCTTCAGGGTAACTAAGGCCAAGAACCGTGGGTCGAGGTTTTTGGCAGCCTCTGACTCGCCCGTCAGGCGTCTCCAGACGTGCGCACTATGTCGATACATTTAAGGACGCAGCTTGGTTCGACTGCTCGGTTGAGCGAAGTCAAAATGTCAACATTTGTCGAGCGTGGGATACTGATGGAAATCTTGTCGCCTTTGGCAAATATCGTCTAGATGGAGAGAACCGGGCTGCGAGCGCGCCCGAATTGCGCCCCTCGACGGTTCAGCGCTATCCCGGACATCCCAATCTCGCCTGGATCTATCTGTTCGGCGATGACGGGACCATTATGGGGAAAACGCTTGTCCCGGTGAACGACGCCGGGCGACCTCTTGAGCGCTTCCAGGTGCGAATCGGAGGCGAGGGCCGCTGACAGCCTCGGCACGAATCGGTTAGCATAGCCGATGATGAACACGTTTCGATTGCTGCTTACCGTCTCTCTGGTCTTGGCAACGGCGGCGTTCATCCCGCCCTGGATCTTCGATTGGCACTGGGCCATTCCGCTTAGTCTGTGGATGGAGGCGTTGTGGTCGGGCCTGCTCATCTTGAGCGCGATCGTCCTAAGACGGCGTTCGCTCCGGCTCCTTTCTAAGGTGCCATTCGTCTTCTTCTGGTTGCTTCCGGCGATGCTGGAAGGATGCGCATGGGGACGATACGCGCGCGTTTGACCAGGTCACGGAAGTGAAACATTGATACCCCGAAAAAGGAGCGGCGACGGCCTGCTCCAGGCCAACCGTCACGCCAGGCCAGCCTGGTTCATTCCGCTTCGTCACCGGGCGCCGGAGAGTTCCCGCGTCCCGCGCGTTTCAGGAGTCGCTTCGCCCTCGCCACATCGCCCCGTTGTCCGCGTTCACGGAAATAATCCTCGGTCCGCAAGGCCGACAGCTTCTCGGCCACCGCTACGTTGATGAACTGGTTGAGAGCCACACCTTCGGTGGCGGAAACGCGGCGCGCCTCCTCCAGTATCGACGCCTGTAGACGCAAAGCAACGTTACTTTTTCTCATTCTTTCGAATCTCCCTCCAAGCGTCGCATGGCCGCAGCGCACGAATCCCAAACTCCCGGGCGGCATCGGCGAGATGACGAAGGTTGAAAGTAACCAGCCAATCCGCCGCACCGTTGACCGCCGTCTCCAGCACCATCTCATCCGCCGGGTCCCGTAGCCTCGGGCGCCATAGAAACCGGAGATGCACTGGAATCGATACCTTCACTAGAGCATCGAGCACCTCACTTACTTGACGCGGGGTCAGGCCGCTGGCGTCCAAATGCTCCGGCCGTGTCAGGACCGCCTCGTACTCGATGATCAGGGGCACCGAAGCAAGCATCTCAAATGTACGATCCAGGGCGCCGATCAACAACTGCCTGGAAGCTCCACGGTCACTCCGCAGAGATGCTACAACGACGTCGGTATCGAGAACCAGTCGCAGACATAGCCTCTACACGAATGATATCACATGCGATAGCACAACCGCTGAGCTCATTCCGCTTTCCGGGGTGCGCTCAGAGGCGGAACTACTTCACCACGTCATCTCCGAAAGCCTTGTCGGGAATTCGCGTTACCAGATCGCCGATGTTCAAAACGCCGAAGCGGCTTGGGATCTGGCTCGGCTCGAATTCTCTGTGCTGCCATTGCCCAGTGCGCTCGCGGAAGATGTAAGCAACTGTTCGAGTTGCGACGTGTTGCTCGGCCTCTGGTCCGAACCCGCCCGCATCGAATCTCGCTTCAAATCCAAACGTTTTCGCCTCCTCGTTGACCACCAATCGGTCGGGAATCTCCGTGTCGAAGTTGCCGGGATCGCACTGAGCATTGTTCTCCATGCACCACTTGAGGGAAATATGCGGTTGGATCGAACGCGAATACTGCTGCCGAAAAACATCGGGTTCGGGAGGAAACACCTGGACCGAACGGTTGCGAACCAGGTCGTACGCAGCGATATGCAAAGGGCTAACTGAGAGGAAGTGCATTTCACTTTCTCGCACAATGGCATAGTCCGACCCCACTAGACCGAGGAGCCAACCCGAGAGGGCGGCTCTGTAAGAAAGAACCGAGGAGAGAACGACAATGCAGCCCGCCGACGGACCGCCGTGTGTCTCAATGTAGACTGTGCCGCGGTGTTCGCTGATCCTTAGCGCCGACCCAAGACATTCCATTCGATCCCCGTCTTGAAGAAGGGCGCCAATGTCGGGAAGGTCCGCGCGCCGCGGATTCCCGGTCTCGCGGTCAACCCGAACAACATAGAGCGGCGCGTGAAGTTGACCCGACCCGTCGTCAACATAGTACGCAAGGAGGAAAGGATCGCCGGTTGAAATGGCGTAGCTCGTGATTTTCCGGCTAAGCTCCGGTTCGGAAAAACCCTGCACTGGAACATTCGCCGCGCGGAGGGTCTCTCCCAGTGATTCCGCGGCGATCGCGTGGACACCGCCGAGAAACAAGATGACCCACGTTGCGGTTGGAAGGATCTTCGGTGACATTTGTCGCAATATTAGCAGCATCGCCGCGCGGCGCATTCGAGCCTCACTCGAACTTGATCCCCGCCAGATCCGCCGCCGGTTTCGGATATTTCAAATTCATCCCCTCGAGCGTGTGGATCACTATATCCGACACCGCCAGGTTGCGGAACCATTTCTTGTTGGCCGGGATCACGTACCAGGGCGCATGCGGCTGGCTGCACTTGCGCAGCATCTCCTGATAGGCCTCGATGTATTGGTCCCAGTATCCGCGCTCCTTCAGGTCCGACGGAGAGAACTTCCAGTTCTTCGTCTTGTCTTCCAGGCGCTCGCGAAAGCGGCGCGCCTGCTCGTCCTTGTCTATGTACAGCAGAAACTTGACGATATGCACGCCACTCGCGCCGAGCATGCGCTCGAAATCGTTGATCTGGTCGTAGCGCTCGCTCCATACCGACTTCGGCACCAGATTATGCACCCGCGCCACCAGCACATCTTCATAATGCGAACGGTTGAAAATGCCGATCTTGCCTTGCTCGGGAACGGCATTGTGCACGCGCCAAAGATAATCGTGACGCTTCTCGGCGCCTTCGGGAACTTTAAACGACGTCACGGTGACGCCCTGCGGGTTGAGCCCGCTCATCACGTGGGCGATCGTGCCGTCCTTGCCTCCCGCATCGATCCCTTGCAGCACCACCAGCAGGCTGCGGCGCGCTTCGGCATAGAGCAGGTATTGGAGCACCGAGAGGCGCTCCAGGTTTTTCGCCAGGTGGGCTTCCGCATTAGCCTTCCTAAAGCCGTGCGTGCCGGCCGGATTGACATCCGCCAGCTTGAATTTCGAGTCCGGAGGGACCATGAGTTGGTGTGCAAGATGTTTCATTCCGGCCCTATTTTACACTGGAAGAATGCTCGTGTTGGCCTCCCAATCCCCCCGCCGCGCCGAAATTCTGCGCCATGCCGGCATCCCGTTCCTGGTGCGGGCGGCGCCCGTGGACGAAACTCCGCTGGCTGACGAATCGCCGGAGCAATATGTCGAGCGCCTCGCGGAAGCCAAGGCCCTGGCGGTTCCGGCCGCGCCGGACGAGATCGTTCTCGGGGCCGATACTACCGTAGTGGCCGATCAGCAAGTGCTGGGAAAACCTCTGGACGCAGCCGATGCCCGCCGCATGCTGCGTCTGCTCTCCGGGCGCCGGCACGAGGTGCTCACCGGCATCTTCCTGCGCGGCGTCGGAGCGGCCGTGCGAGACTGCGCCCGAACGGCCGTCTGGTTCCGCGATTTGAGCGATCCGGAGATCGATGACTACGTCGCCAGCGGCGAACCCATGGACAAAGCCGGCGCTTACGCCATCCAAGGACTGGCCTCCAAGTACGTCGAAAAGATCGAGGGGTGCTACTCGAACGTCATGGGCCTGCCGGTCTCCCTGGTCTACCGCCGCCTACGGGAGATGGCGGAAATGGCCCGCGCGGGACGGCCGGATTGGTAATTGTGATACCATTTTTATTGACTTCGCCCGGCAGTCTAAGCTCGCCCTCCCCGAAGTTTATCGATTTTTTCCATGAATTTACGCTCTCTGTTCAGTTTATTTTCCTCAGATCTCGCCATTGACCTCGGGACGGCGAATACGCTCGTCTACGCCAAGGGCAAAGGCATCGTGGTCAACGAGCCTTCCATCGTAGCGATCAATAAAAACACCGGTGAAGTGGAAGCGGTCGGCAAGGAAGCCAAGGAAATGCTGGGCCGTACGCCCGGTAATATCGTTGCCATCAAGCCCATGAAGGATGGCGTAATCGCCGATTTCAAAGTCACCGAGCGCATGCTGAATTATTTCATTCAGAAGGCGCACGGGCGGAAGATGCTGGTGCATCCCCGCATCGTGATCGGCGTGCCGAGCGAAATCACCCAAGTCGAAAAGCGCGCCGTTATGGATTCGGCTTACCGCGCCAAGGCCAGCGAAGTGCACCTGGTGGAACAGGCCATGGTGGCCGCCATCGGCGCCGGCCTGCCCATTACCGAACCCTCCGGCAACATGGTGGTGGATATCGGCGGCGGCACCACGGACGTGGCCGTGATTTCCCTTTCCGGCATCGTCTACTCGCGCTCCGTGCGGGTGGCGGGCAACGAGATGGATGACGCCGTGATGCAGTATTTGAAGCGCAAATACAATCTGCTGATCGGTGAGCGCACGGCCGAGGCCATCAAGATCGAGGTCGGTTCGGCCTTCCCGCTCGATAAACCCCTAACCATGGAGATCAAGGGCCGCAACCTGATCGAAGGCGTGCCCCGCACCATCGCCATCGACGACAGCGAAATTCGCGAGGCCCTTTCCGAGTGCGTGGCCACCATCGTCAACGCCATTCGCGTGGCGCTCGAACGGACTCCGCCCGAACTCAGCGCCGATATCAGCGACCGCGGCATCGTGCTCACCGGCGGCGGCGCGCTGCTCAAGAACCTGGATAAGCGCATACGCGAGGAAACCGGGCTGCCCGTATCGATCGCCGACGATCCACTGGCCTCGGTGGTGCTCGGTACCGGACGAATGCTCAGCGATTTCCGGCTGCTACGAAAGATTTCGATAGACTAGTAGAGGAAAGCGGCCCGGGGGAGCATGGAGTCGTTTCTTAATCGTTACCGAAATATCACCGTGCTTCTGCTGGTGATTTTCGCGCAGCTTGTACTGCTTGCCCTGCAGGTGAAAAACGATCAGGACGTCCGCATCATCCGGGTGTGGACCATCACCGCCGTCACGCCCATGGCGCGAATGGTGGAAGCGTTCCGCGGCGGCGGCGCCGGGTTCATTCGCGATTACATCGCCCTCCACGATACCAACGCCGAAAACCGCCAACTGCGCGCGGAACTGGGCCGTGTCAAGGTGGAAAACGTTTTCCTTAGAAACGAACTGAATACCGCGGAACGAGCCAAAGCCTTGCAGGTCTTTCAAGCGCACACGCCCTCCAAACTTCTGGGCGCCACAGTAGTCGGCGCGGGCGCCGGCTCCGGTTCCAAGGTGGTATTCGTGGATGCCGGTTCGACCCGCGGCGTCGAGCGCGGTATGGCCGTGCTGACTCCCGATGGCATTGTGGGAAAAGTGATTGCCGCCTACCCCACGGCTTCTGAAGTGCTGCTGGTGACCGACCCAGACTTTGCCGCCGGCGTCGTCTCCCAAGCCAGCGGTGTGCGCGGCACGCTTAAAGGCCAGGGAACCCCCATGGCCCGCGTGGATTATGTGCCGGTCGAGGAGAAAGTCGCGGTGGGAGACTGGTTCTACACGTCGGGTGACGACCGCATTTTTCCGCGCGGTTTCCCCGCCGGCCAGGTGAAGGTGGTACGCGACGGGCGTCCCTTCAAGGAAATTCTTCTCGAGCCGAGCGGCGTGCAGCACGGCGTGGAAGATGTGCTGATCGTCATCGAAGGGGCGCACCAGGATATTCCGGCGGCGCCACCCGCCAATCAACCGGTGTACATCGCTCCGGCCCCGCCCGAACCGAAGCCGGCGCCCACGGCCGGAGATACGCCGCAGGCCGCCGCGCCGCCTAACCCGCAGCAGGGTACCGAGGCCGATAAACTGCGCAATGCTTACAGTGCCGTGGGGCAGGCCCAAGGGTACAAGTTCGGCGAGCCGAATCCCAAGCCGCCCGATTTCACGAAAATCGGAGTCGCCCCCGCTCCAGCCGCCGCCGCGGCTCCTCCCGCCACTCCCGCGGGGAAGCCCGCGAAGACCAATGATAGTACGCGTCTGTCGAACCAGGCGGCGGGTGCGCCTCACGAGGGCAAACAGGACTGATGGGATACTCTAGCGGCCGGATGCTGCTGAGCCAGCGCGAAGGCCAGGTGTTTCGCTTTCCCACCTGGGTGATGGTGGGCGTGCCGCTGGCGGCTATCCTCTTTCAGGTCTACGTGCCGCTGTTCTTCCCGATTTTGAGCTTCGTGGAAATGCCTTTGCTGGTCCTGGTGTACCTGGCGCTCATGCGCCGCAGCCAGGTCGCCGGCCTGCTGGTGGGAGCCATCATCGGTATCGCGCAAGATTCCCTTTCCAAAAATCCGCTGGGGATGTTCGGCATTTGCAAGACACTGGTGGGATACTTTGCCGCTTCGGTGGGCATGCGGTTCGATGTCGATCAAGCCTTCATCCGCCTGCTGCTTTCGTTTTTCTTTTATTTCTTTCATCAGTTCCTGTATTGGGTGATGCAGCGCGCCCTGCTCAGCCAGCAGCCCGTGTTCGACTACGAAAAGTGGCTGATCTTCGGTGCCCTCAACGCTGTGATCGGTGTGGCGCTGTTCCATTTCCTCGATAGATTACGGGAAAGTGCCTAGCGACGCACGGGCCGGAATCGGCTACACTGGTTAAAGAGCATACCTTCCGCTCGCAGTTGTGACTTTTCCGCCTACCGATCCCAGTATCGAGCCCCAGGTCTCCAGCCAGCCCCCGCTGCGCGATGAAAGCCGCCTCGCGGCCGGCAAGATTGCAGTATTTCAGTACTCGACCGTACTGATCTTCCTGATTCTAATCTCCGGCTTCTGGCGCCTCCAGGTGCAGAATCCGCAGTTTTACGATGAGCGGGCGCAAGCCAATAGCATCAAATCGGTGCCTATCCTCGCGCCGCGCGGCCGCATCCTCGATCGCGACGGCCGGGTGATTGTGGACAATCATTCCTCTTTCACGCTGCTGCTGGCGCGCGAGAGCCTGAAACTCGAACACCTGCGGCCCATCGCGCAGGGTCTGGACCTCGACTATAACGACCTGACGGCCAGGGTGCGGCGTTTTCGCTCCCGTCCCAAGTACGAACCCATCGTCCTCAGGCAGGAACTTAACCCGGCCGACTTGGCCTTCGTAGACTCGCATCGCGATTTCTTCCCCGAACTGGTGAAAACTCAAGCCCAGCCGCGTCTCTATCCGGAGGGCGGCATGATGGCGCACGTCATCGGCTATACCGGCGAAATCAGCGAGCAGGAACTCGATTTGCCGGAATTCGCCAGATATGAGCCGGGCTCCGTGATCGGCAAGTTCGGCATCGAGCGCGAATATAACGACACTCTGATGGGCGTGGATGGGCAGAGGCAGGTCGTGGTGGATAATCGCGGCCAGGTGCGGCGCGTGCTCCAGGAGAAGACCGCCATTCCCGGCAAAGACCTCCAGTTGACCATCGACCTCGATCTGCAGGCCGTGGCCGAACTCGCCATGGACGGCAGAAACGGGGCCGTGGTGGCTCTCGATCCGCGCACCGGCGAGGTGCTGGCCATGGTCAGCCGGCCGGCCTTCGATCCCAACAAATTCGCCGTGCACATCAAAGCCAGCGATTGGAAAGAGATTGCCGACAACCCCTATCACCCCATGCTGAACAAGGCCATCCAGGCGCAGCAGGCGCCGGGGTCCACGTTCAAGCCCATCATGGCGCTGGCGGGACTCGAAACCGGGACCGTGGACGACAAATTCACGGTAAATTGCCCGGGCGGCGCCTCGTTCTACGGGCACTACTACAAGTGCTGGATCTTATCGACGTTACATCGTGGGCATGGCACGGTGGCGATGCACACCGGCATCGTACAGTCGTGCGACGTTTACTTCTATACCATCGGCAATAAGATGGGGATCGATAACATTGCGTACTACGCCAGCATGGCTGGGCTTGGCAAGCCTACCGGAGTCGATCTGCCTCATGAGACCGAAGGCGTGGTGCCGTCGAGCGAATGGAAACTGCGCAATTTCCGCCAGAAGTGGTACGCCGGAGAGACCGTTTCGGTGGCCATCGGGCAGGGCGCCCTTACCGTGACCCCGCTGCAACTGGCGCGGGCCATCGGCGGCATCGCCATGGGAGGCGTGTGGCACCATCCGCACCTGGTCAAAGAGCTCGACAAAACCGAAAAACCGGACGTCGGCGCGTTGCATCCGGAAAACGTGAAGACCGTGGTGGACGGAATGTGGGGCGTTGTCAACGAAGCCGGCGGCACCGGCGGCCTGGCGCGGTTGCCGGGAATCGACGTGTGCGGAAAGACCGGGTCTGCCCAGGTCGCGTCCAACGACTTCGTCAAAGCTTCGGGCGGAGGCGAGGAGCTTAAGGACAACGGCTGGTTCGAAGCTTTCGCGCCGCGCGACGCGCCCGAGATCGTGGTGGTGGCTTACCTCGAGCACGCCGTGCACGGATCGTTCGCCGCTCCCATTGCGCGCGACATCATGTCCGCGTATTTCGATAAGAAGCGGCGATTGAACCTGCTCCGCCAGCAGAAGGCCGCGGCCGGACAACGGATATCGCAGATGTCCGACATAGGTCTGTTGCACCCCTAGTCTTTCCTCTGGCTCCCGTCCCCGGGGCTGTAGAATCGGATCAGATGTCCAAGCGGAGATCTCCGATCGTCATCGGAAAGCATGTCGCGAATCGGCGCCAGACCCGTACGCGCGACCTGGGAGCGTTGGCCCTGATCCTGTGCGTCACTCTGGTGTCTTACTTCCCGGCCCTCGAGGGAAGTCTGCTGTGGGACGATGCACGGCACGTCACCAAGCCGGACCTTCAGTCCTGGCACGGCCTGTGGCGGATCTGGTTCGACCTGGGGGCCACGCAGCAGTATTATCCCCTGCTCCACAGCGCATTTTGGTTGGAGCATTCCATCTGGGGCAATGCCGTCTGGGGATATCATCTGCTCAACGTGGTGCTCCACGCGCTGTCGGCTTTCCTGGTGGTGAGAATCGCGCGCCGCCTGGCGCTTCCCGGCGCATGGCTGGCGGGCCTGTTGTTCGCCGTGCATCCGGTCGCGGCGGAATCCGTGGCGTGGATCTCCGAGCAGAAGAGTACGCTTTCCGGCGTCTTCTACCTCGGCGCGGCGCTCATTTACTTGCGTTTCGACGAATCGCGGCGCGTCTCGCGATATTGCGCGGCATCGGCTCTGTTCGTGCTCGCGCTGCTGACCAAGACGGTGACCGCGACCTTGCCCGCGGCGCTGCTGATAACTTTGTGGTGGCGGCGGGGAAGGCTGGAGTGGAAGAACGACGTGCAGCCGCTCATACCCTGGTTTGTATTGGGTGCGTCGGCCGGTCTCTTCACGGCATGGATCGAAAAGACGATGGTCGGCGCGAGCGGCGCCGATTTCGCCCTGACGCCGCTCGAGCGTGTCCTGGTAGCCGGCCGCGTGCCCTGGTTTTATGCCGCCAAACTGGTCTGGCCCGTCCACCTTACGTTCTTTTATCCGCACTGGCACATCGACGCGCGCGAGTGGTGGCAATATCTGTTCCCCGTTGCGGCCGTGGCAGTGGGGGTCTGGTTCTGGCGGCTGGCGCGCCGCACTCGAGGGCCGCTGGCGGCTCTCGCGATCTTCGCCGCCACGCTCTTCCCGGTGCTCGGCTTCTTAAACGTGTACCCGTTCCGGTATTCGTATGTCGCCGATCACTTTGCCTATCTCGCCAGCCTCGCCATCCTGGTGCCGGCAGCGGCGGCACTGACGATCGGCGCCGCGAAACTGTGGCCGGGAAAGGCCGGGGCCGTGGTGCTCCCCGCGGTTTTGGTGGTAACGCTCGCCGTCTTGACCTGGCGGCAGGCGGGCATGTATCGGGACGAGGAAACGCTCTATCGCGTCACGTTGGCGCGCAATCCGCATGCCTGGCTGGCGCACGACAACCTGGGCAATATCCTCTTTCTCAGTCCTGGCCGGCGGGCGGAGGCCATGGGCCACTTTCAGGCGGCCATCGCGGCCAATCCGGATTACTGGGAAGCGCACCTCAGCATGGGAAACGCGCTGCTCGAAATCCCCGGACGTGGGGATGACGCGCTCGCCGAGTATCGGACCGCCGTGCGCCTGGCGCCCGAGTCGGAACGCGCTCACACCAATCTCGGCAATGCCCTGCTCGCAGCCGGGCGAACCGGCGAGGCCATTGCCCAGTACGAAGCGGCGCTCCGCATTCAGCCCTTGAGCGCGACGACGCACAACGACTTGGGAACCGCGTTGATGCGCCTGCCCGGCCGCTTGCCGGACGCTATCGCCGAGTACCGGGCGGCGCTCGGCGCGAACCCGGATTTCGCCCAAGCCCACAATAACCTCGGCCGCATTTTGGCCGAGACGCCGGAGCGCCTGCCGGAAGCCATTGCGCAATTCCAGGCCGCCATTCGCATCGATCCGGATTACTGGGGGGCGCACACCAATTTGGCAACCGCCTGGTTGCACGTGCCCGGCCGGCTGCCGGATGCCATAGCAGAATTCGAAGCCGCGCTGCGCATCCGTCCGGATTCCGCCGCGGCGCACACCAGCCTTGCGTATGCGCTCTCGCAAATGCCCGGCCGCTTGCCGGATGCCATCGCCGAATCCCGCCAAGCCTTGCAACTGGACCCCAATGACGCGAGTGCGCACTACAACCTGGCCATCCTCCTGGTGCGGGTGCCCGGCGGGGAGGCCGAGGCACTTGCCCAATGCGAGGAGGCCCTGCGGCTGAAACCCAGCCCGCAGCTTCAGCGGATCGTGGAGCGCCTGCGCGCCTCTCAAAAATGAGCGCGATTCGAACCCTCGATTCAGGCGGGTGCGCGACATGAGAGTGGTGGAATCGCAGCGAACGTGCTGAGCCGCGACCGAAGGAAGCGGTCTGCTTTGGCGGCGGCCTCGATTCAAATCGACCGCTCCCTGCGGTCGCGGCTCCGAAGAGCGTCGGTACACGCTTAGATTCGATGAGCGGGCTTGGTCTTTCGGCCGATCTCCCACTTTCATATCGCGCACCCGCGCGCGGGGGCCGGTCTTGCCCACAATGCTACACTGGACCTGGAGCGCTTCCGCCGCTCGCGCGTGTGATCCTTAGGCCCATCGACCCCAATCAGGAAATTGAACGGGACGAGAAGAAGCCGCCGCTACCGGACGATGCTCGCCTGTCAGCGGGGAAGATTGCGATTTTTCAATATTCCGTCCTCCTCGTCTTTCTTGTCCTTTTGTCAGGGTTCTGGCGACTGCAGGTTGAAAACCCCCAGTGGTACGATGAGCGGGCTGTCGCCAACAGCATCAAGACGGTGCCGGTGCCGGCGCCGCGCGGACGCATTCTCGACCGCGACGGCCGAGTCATCGTGGACAATCATTCCTCGTTCCGGCTGCTGCTCGCGCGCGAATCGCTCCACGAAGCGCATCTCCAGCCCATCGCCCAGGGGCTCGATCTGGATTACAACGAGCTTGCCGCCAAAGTGCGCCGCTTTCGCTCGCGCCCAAAATACACCCCCATCGTGCTCAAAGAAGAACTCACGCCCGCGGATCTGGCGTTTGTGGAAGCCCATCACGATTTCTTCCCGGAGCTGGTGTTGATTCCCGCGCACCGGCGCATTTACCCGCAAAACGGCATGTTGGCCCACGTCATCGGCTACACCGGCGAAATCAGCGAGCAGGAATTGGACCAGCCGGAGTTCGCCCGGTTTGAGCCGGGCTCGGTGATCGGCAAGTTCGGCATCGAGCGGCAATATAACGATACTCTGACCGGCGTGGACGGACATCGGCAGGTGCTTGTGGATAACCGGGGCCAGGTGCGACGCGAGCTCAAGAGCAGCAAAGCCACGCCCGGGCAGGACCTGCGGTTGACCATCGACCTCGATCTGCAAGCCGTCGCCGAACTCGCCATGGACGGCCGCAACGGCGCCGTGGTGGCGCTCGATCCGCGCTCGGGCGAGGTGCTCGCCATGGTCAGCCGCCCCGCCTTCGATCCCAACAAGTTCGCCGTGCGCATCCGCGCCCGGGACTGGAGTGAGATGGCCGCCAATCCCGATCACCCCATGCTCAACCGCGCCATTCAGGCCCAGCAGGCCCCCGGATCGACGTTCAAACCCATTATGGCGCTGGCCGCCCTCGAAACCGGAATCATCGACGATCGTTTCAACGTGCACTGCGCGGGCGGCGCGGATTTTTATGGGCATTACTACCGCTGTCATCTAAAGGGCGGACACGGAACCGTCGATCTGCACAAAGGGATCGTCAAATCCTGCGACGTGTTCTTTTACACTGTGGGCAACATGATGGGCATCGACTACATCGCGCGCTACGCCGATATGGTCGGGTACGGGCATCCCACCGGTATCGATTTACCGAACGAAGCCGCCGGAGTAGTGCCCTCTTCGGAATGGAAGCTGCGCACCTTCCGGCAGAAGTGGTATGCGGGCGAAACCATCCCGGTCGCCATCGGCCAAGGCGCCTTAACCGTTACGCCGCTGCAAATGGCCCGCGCCATCGGCGGACTGGCGCTGGGCGGAGTCTGGCACCACCCCCATCTGGTTAAGGCCACCGCTCACGGCGAAACACCGGATGCCGCCAAGCTGGCTCCCGAATCGGTCGAGCAAGTGGTCTCCGGCATGTTCGGAGTGGTGAATGAAGGCGGCACCGGTTACCTGGCGCAAATTCCCAACCTCGATGTGTGCGGCAAAACCGGCACCGCGCAAGTCGCCTCAGCCGAGCTGGCCAAGCGGGTCGGCGGCCTCGAAATGAAGGATAACGCCTGGTTCGTCGGCTTTGCTCCGCGCCAGGCGCCGGAGATTGTGGTCGTCGCCCTCTGGGACCACGGCGCTGAAGGACCGCTCGCCGCCCCCATCGTGCGTGACGTTTTGAAGGTCTATTTCGACAAGAAGACGCGGCAGCGAGCTCTCCGCCAGCAGCAGGTGGCGGTGGCGCAAAACCTGGAGGAGATGTCCCGCATGGGGCTAAGAAATTAACATGCCGCGTTATCTTTCGGCCCGCGATATCGATTGGCCTTTATTGCTCATCACTTTTCTTTTATGCGGCATCGGCGTGCTCCAGATTTACAGCGCCACGCTCGATACCGCGTACCACAACGCCTGGTGGCGGCAGATGCTCTATGTGTTGGGCGGGGTGTTCTTCATGTGGCTGGTCCTCGCCATCGACTATCACACGCTGTTGCATTATGTTCCGGTTCTTTACGTGGGCTCGGTAGTGGCCCTCCTGGGGACCTATTTTGTCGGTCAATCGGTATGGGGTTCCCGCCGCTGGATTAACCTTCCCGGCGGAATGCATTTGCAGGTATCGGAATTTGTCAAGCTGGTGATAATATTATTGGTAGCCCGTTATCTGGCTGAATTGAAAACAGAAGTGCTGGAAATACGGGAGATGTCGATCCTTTCGGTGTTGGTTATGGTACCGGCCGTTCTGGTTCTGAAGCAGCCGGATCTCGGTACCTGCTTGACATATATCGCAGTCCTGATCGTTGGTGCGTTTCTGGCGGGGCTGCGGTGGAAGTACGTGGCCGTCATAGCCGTAGTGACGCTGCTCGTGGTTCCTGTGTGTTGGACCTTCTTGCTGAAGGATTATCAGAAGGCGCGGCTGCTCAGTTTCATGGACCCGGACCGGGATCCGCAGGGCACTGGTTACCAATTGATTCAGTCCCAGATCGCCGTTGGCCATGGCGGGATGTGGGGAAAAGGCGTAACCCAGGGGACCCAGACGCAGCTTCGTTTTCTGCCCGTGCCGCATCAGGATTTCATCTTTTCGGCGTTCGCCGAAGAGCATGGATTCATCGGTGTGGTGTTTGCTTTGGCGTTGTATTTTGTAACGATCATGCGTATTGTCCAGAATGCGCAGACGGCGCCCGATCCGGTGGGTATGTATATTTGTATGGGGGTAGCCGGCTTGATGCTATTCCACATTCTGGTGAATGTGGGCATGGTTACCGGCCTGATGCCGGTGACCGGCATTCCGCTTCCCTTCATGAGCGCCGGCGGTTCCAGTATCTGGTCGAGTTTTTTGGCTTTGGGGCTGGTGAACAACGTCCGCCTCAGAAGATTCGTGAATTAGCGGGCGCGGCTAGTAATCGCGCGTCCTTGAGTGAGATTATCGGGAGCCTTTGAGAAGACCCCACGGGACGGTAGCGCGCAGGCGCTCCCCCAGTTCGAGGGCGGTTCCCGGCCGTAAGGTGTTGAGGATTGCAGCTCCACCCGAGGCCAGCGTGAGTTTGTAACGGCTCTTTACCCGCTCCCCGCTTGAAAACGGCGGGGAGTCCGGCAAATCACGCAGGGTACCCACCTCCCAGCCGGTCTTCCCTCTCTGCGCTCCGCGGAGGTGTTTGGATGTCGAAGGAGTTAGTTGTATCCGCCAACCGCCACGAAACGCGCGTGGCCATTCTCGAAGACGATCAGGTTATGGAGGTGTACCACCAGAGGGAGAATGAATACTCTCTGGCGGGGAGCATTCACAAAGGCAGGGTGACCCGGGTGCTTCCCGGCATGCAATCCGCCTTTGTGGATATCGGCCTGGATCGCGACGCGTTTCTCTACGTCTCGGATTTCTTCGAAGACAACGAAGAATACGACAAAATCGTGACTTCCGTCGAGGAGAAGGTTCTGAAACAGATGGACCGCGCTCTTCAGCCCCCGCCGCCGGCTTCCCTAATGGCCGTGCCGCCGGTGGAACCGGAAGTCGCTCTTCCCGTGAACGGAAACGCGACGGCTGCCGCGGAATCTTCCCCCGTGGCTTCCCCGCCCATGGCGGCGCCGGTACAGGAACAGCGCCGCGACGATCGCGATCGCCGTGGCCGCCGCTCGCGCCGCCGCCGCGGCCAGAAGGGCGGACGCGGACTCCCCGATTCCAAGTTTTACTCTCCCGGCGGTCATCGCGGAGGGCCAACCGAATCCGCGCCGGATTCCGAATTCCGGACCGAGCCCACGGCCGAGCCAACCGCTCCCGAGCCCCGCGCCCCCGAGATCGATGACTTCTTCGTGCTGCCGGGCGAATCTTTGGCCAAGTACACCGGCCCACCCCGGCACGACGAAAGCCACGAGGAAAGCGGAGAGGGCGACGAGCCGGCCCAATCCATGGCCGAGAGCATCATCGAGGAGTCCGAACCCGCCGCCGAAGAGGCTGAAGCGGAAGTCGAGGAAGCCGAAACAGCCGAGGATCTGGAAGCTGCGCCGGCCGACGCCGCCGAGCCCGTGGAAGCTGTCGAGACCGTGGAATCGCCCGATCTACCGGAGCCGGAATCGGCCGAACTCCCGGAGAACCTTGAGGCCGAACCGGAAGGCGGCGCGGTAGCCGAAATCGAGGCTGTCGAGACTATCGTCGAGGAAGAAGGGCCGGAACCCGCGCGCATCCCCACCAGCCTTACCGCCACTTTGCGCGAGCAGGGCCCCCGATACCTCCATCGCGTTTCGCGCCGCATGCGACGCCGGGGCCGCGACCAGCGGGATGTCCGTGACCCGCGCCATGGCGCGCCCCAGGGCGGGGAATTACCGCGCCAGCCCCAGGAGACGCACGACGAACAACGCGCCGTCTCCACACCGAAACCCGCAACCGATGCGCGTTCCGAACGCCCCGCCGGAGGCGCCTCGATCGCCGATCTGCTCAAGGAAGGGCAGGAGATCATCGTACAGATCGCCAAGGAACCGTTGGGCCAGAAGGGCGCCCGCATCACCTCCCACATCGCCCTGCCCGGCCGTTTTCTCGTCTATATGCCCACCGTGGACCACATCGGTGTTTCGCGCAAAATTCCCAGCGACGACGAACGTGCCCGCCTCAAACGCATCCTGCAAACCCATCGCACCGGCATTCCCGGCGGATACATCGTGCGCACCGCCGGCGAAGGCCGCACCGAAGAAGAACTCCGCGCCGACATGCTCTTCCTCTATAATTTGTGGCTCGACATGCGGCAAAAGGCCGAGCGCAAACCGGCGCCCCTGTTGATTCACCACGATTTGAACGTCGTCGAGCGCGTGCTGCGCGATCAGCTCACCTCCGCCTTCAAGAGCATTTGGGTGGATAACGAGGAAGCCTACGAAAGCGTGCTCCGCTTCGTGGAGCGCTTCCAGCCCACCCTGGTCTCCCGCGTGAAACTGTACACCCGTTCCAATCCGATCTTCGATGAATTCGGCATTACCGCCGAGCTGGAAAAAGCGCTACGCCCCAAGGTGTGGCTGAAATCGGGCGGATACATCGTCATCAATCAGACCGAGGCGCTGGTGGCCATCGACGTCAACACCGGCAAGTTCGTCGGCAAATCGAACCGTCTCGAAGACACCATCGTCAAGACCAACACCGATGCCATCAAGGAAATCGTGCGGCAAATCCGGTTGCGTGACCTGGGCGGCATCATCGTGGTGGACTTCATCGACATGGACGAGCGCAAAAACCGGCAGAAGGTGATGCAGGCGCTCGAAGAATCCATGCGCGCCGATCGCGCCCCCTACAAAATTCTCCAGTTCAACGATTTCGGCCTGGTGGCGATCACCCGCAAGCGCGTCAAGCAGAGTCTCGAACGCACGCTGTGCACGCCCTGCCCCTACTGCGAGGGCGCCGGCTATGTGAAGAGCCCGCAAACCGTAATCGGCGAGATCCTGCAGGAAGCTCAGAAGCTGGCCAAAGCCATCGAGGGTAAGGATGTGATGCTGCGCGTGTCTCCGGATGTGGCCCGCCTGCTGAAATCGAACCAGAATAGCTACTTGCAGGAGCTCGAAGAGATCCTCGGCCGCAGCGTGATCGTGAAGAGCGACAACCAACTGCACCAGGAGAAATTCGACCTGGCGTAGTACAAAGCTGTCAGCGGTCAGCCCTCAGCCCTCGGTACGTGGCGCGCGCCCTGCCCCGTGTTTCCGCCCGGAGCTGAAAGCTGATAGCTGACCGCTGAAAACTTTTTTTCAATGCGCCGAATACTGCTGCTGCGGCGGGTTCAATACGATGTCGATTTTCTTCTCCTCGTCGTTGATGGTGAAAACCTTGCCGAAGGTCTGATACCCTTTCGCATTGATCTGAATCAGGATGTTGCCCTGAGGGATCTCCGGTACGTCGGCCATTCCCTCCTGATTGGTGCGCATTTCAAAGGTGGTACGAACGGCGCGGTCGTATCGCGCTCTGACGTGCTTGGCATTAGCCTTCCAGCGGACCACGACCTCGGCCCCATCGATGGGCGTTCCGCCCTGTGTTTTTACCGAGATGGAAAGCTTCGTGGTGGATTCCGCCGCGGCGGCAACGGCCGCGGTGCCGACCAGCAGCACGGGCACAACGAGTGCTCCCAAAGCGAGAGCCCGGATACGCATAATCTGATTATAGACGGCAATGTTAGAATGAGGATGTAGTACCCACCACGGCGGCTTCTCGAGTTGGGGGCGCAACGGATTCGACGGGATTGAATCGGGGTGGGGAGGCGTGCCGGGTTCCGAGCTCCCGTAAAACGATCGGAAAACATAACTGCCAATACGCAGTTTGCATACGCTGCCTAATTAATTAGGTAGCCGCTCCAGCCGCTGAGCCCGCGCGGCGGTGAGTGAGCGTCATTTTGCGGGATAGGCCCAAGGCTTCGGTCCGGAGCCGGCGGCTGAGATCCAATCGGGCTAGGCCGCCGCCGCTCTCGCCGGTTCTGAAGCGGTGGCCGAAATTTTTGAGCCGGCTACGCACGTAGGCTCTTCATTGCGGGCTTTCTCGGACGGGGGTTCAACTCCCCCCGCCTCCACCATAACAGAATCAATAAGTTAGCGTGAGGCAGTTGGTCCCCAAGTGCAAAATTGTGCAAATGCCTTTCGTGTGTCGGAAAGGTGCCGTGTGGTACCGTGGATCGTCAGCGAGCGGAGCAAGACATTTATGGGCCTACAAGAGGAGATAGACAAGACCCGAGCGGAGATACGGACAGATGGCTACTCTGTTTCCATCGGCGAATGGATTAGCATTTACGAGAAGGCGGAACTCGACATCCACCCTGAGTTCCAGCGTTTTTTTCGATGGTCCGCAAGACAGAAGTCGCGGCTCATCGAGTCGATATTGCTAGGCATCCCCGTTCCGCAGATTTTTGTTGCGCAACGCCCGGATGGTGTTTGGGACGTTGTGGACGGTCTTCAACGGCTGTCCACGATTTATCAGTTCGTCGGCATCCTCAAGGATGAGGACGGAAAAAGTCTGCCCGCCTTGACGCTGGAAAGAACTAACTATCTGCCATCGTTGCAAGGCAAACGATGGGAGGACGAGGCTCATCCCGACGAGTGCCTCACGTCTGCGCAACGCCTTCTCATCAAGAGGGCGAAAATTGATGTGAGCATCATCTTGAAGGAGAGCGATGAGGCTGCGAAATACGAGCTGTTTCAGCGCCTCAATACCGGCGGTTCGATGCTTTCCGATCAGGAAGTCAGGAATAGCATACTCGTCATGCTGAATCGGAGGCTCTACGAGTGGATGAAGGACCTCTCTCGCGACCTTGGATTCGTGAATTGTGTTGGCCTTTCGGAACGCGCGGTCGACGAACAGTACGACATGGAGCTTGTTCTCCGCTTCGTCGTATTCCGGACCCTTCCGCCGTCAGCCCTCTCAAATCTTGGCGACCTGGGTGATTTCCTGACGGATCAAGCAACTACCCTCGCTAGGAACAAAGCATTCGACTACAAAGCCGAAGAAGCCGCCTTCCGCGAGACCTTCGGGCTTTTGAACGAGGTCCTGGCGAGCGACTCTTTTCGCCGATATGATCCACAGCGTGATCGGTTCGTGGGTGGATTTTCGGTGTCCGCATTCGAGGCCGTCGCGATTGGCATGGCTTACAACCATAAAAAGGCGAGCGGCAAGTCTGACCAGATAGCTCCGAAAGTGAAGGCGATGTGGACGGATCCGGTGTTCACGGACAACTCTGGGTCTGGAATCCGCGCGTCCTCACGGGTGCCCAAGATAATTCCGTATGGCCGGAACAAATTTGCCAAATGAGCATCAGAACGGCCGACGACGTAAACCGTGCCTTAGCCGATGAGTTGATTTGGCGCAAAAAGGAGCTAACCGCCTTCAAGTTCCTTGTGGAGGCTCCAGAGACAAGTCCTGATCGTCGTGCTGCGTTGCTTCGGGGCGGGATCGCGCTTCTGTATGCTCATTGGGAGGGATTCGTTAAGGCGGCGGGTCGCGTCTACATCGAATTCCTGAAACACCAGCGCCTTCAATACGATCAACTGGCTCCTAATTTCCTCGCGCTGGCAGCCCGCAGCAGGATGTTTTCAGCGTCGCAAAGCGGCCGCATCCGTCAGCATATAGAACTCGCCCAGTTCTTTCGTAATGGGCTCGGCGAACGCAGCGTTATTGTGCAGAAGGATGCGATAGGGACCCGTGGCAACCTGTCGTCGCGAGTACTTCGCGACATCACGGATACCTTGGGGCTGGACTATGGCCCTTACTCGACGAAGGAGCACCTGATTGACGAAGGCCTTGTTGCTGTCCGGAACACAATAGCGCATGGCCAGTACCTCCGGCCGGAACTCGATGCTTTTCTCGAACTCCATGCCGAGGTGCTCGGCTTGCTTGAGGTGTTTCGCACTCAGATTGACAATGCTGTTAGTACTGGCTCCTACAGGGCGCCTTGATCGATTCGATCCTCGGAGTTGGCCACCGTGCAAAATTGTGCAAACGCGGGCGAAATGTGCGCTACTTGTGCAATGTGCGCATTAATCGAGTCAGCAAGTTACGTGTGCTCAATGGCGGTCTTAGGGACAACTCCCCCCGCCTCCACCAATTTCTGCTTAAATTAGAAACGGCGATGGAGAACGTTGCCTCAAATCGGCTTGTATCCAAGGAGGATTCCGTCTTCAACGTGATTGTCGATCGCCTTATCCAGATCTACCAGCCTGAGCGTATCTATCTTTTCGGTTCGACCGCGCGGGGCGATGCCGGTCCCGACAGCGACTACGATTTTATGATCCTGGTCTCGGATGCCGCGCCGCCCGAAGTGCGCGACCCAGGCGCTGGCTACCGGGCGCTGTGGCGCATGGGCGTCGCGATGGACCTCCTCGTGTGGACGCGCTCCCAGTTCGAGAGCCGCCTTCACTTGAAGGCGTCTCTGCCGTCCACGGTTCTCCGCGAGGGTAAATTGGTGTATGCCGCCTGATCCGCAGCGGCTGGCCAAGGATTTCGGCCTGAGCTAAGGAGTGCGCTATGGATCAGTTTGCATACCCGGCCCAATTCACCCCGGATGAAGGTGGAAGTTTCATGGTTCGCTTTCGGGATCTCCCGGAAGCAATTACGAGCGGCCGCGATATCGCAGACGCCTTCGAACAGGCAGCCGACTGCCTCCAAGAGGCGCTGGCCGGGCGGCTTGTCCGGCGGGACGCTATCCCCAGGCCCTCAAAGCAACGTCCCGGCGAGCGGCGGATTCCAGTGGCAATGTATCTTGCCCCAAAGCTGGCTCTGTTCAGCGCCATGGAGCGCTCCGGCATAAATAACTCCGACCTTGCGCGTCGCTTGGGGGTGACAGAGCTGATTGTCCGCAGGATGCTCGACCCGAAACATGAGACTAAAGCGGGCAAGATAGAAGCTGCCCTTCGTGCTCTGGGCAAAGAGGCCGTGGTTCATGTTGGCGACGCCGCATGAATGGGCGAACATAGCAAACCCAGACCTTCGAGTCAGAAAACTCCTCACTCGCGGTGCGGAATCACGAAGGGCCGCCAACCGCGGCGGCCCTGGACTGTGTGTGCGGGTTATTGAGTACGGGCGAAAACAAGCTGCCGATCTACGTTACCAGTCAATTGGTGCAGCTTGATCTTGCCGTTGACAATTTGACCTTTATACTGGACGGTCACTCCTTTAGTCACTACCCAGAACCAGAAGAAGTTGCCTTCCACGCCGCTATGCGTGATCGCGACGCCGTCGAGTGTGCCCGTAAGAGAGGACCCATTTACGTGGAGGGACAATTCTCTGGGAGCGGTCCTGTCCGATCCCTCTATGCCCCACTTGCCATCCGCGGCCGCGCCCAGCGCTATCAGGCTCAAGGCTCCGGTAATCGCGAGTAATGTCAAGATCTTTTTCATGTTTTATCCCTCCTATGCTTCCCGCTGCCTGGCTCGAAACCACCGGTAAATTCCCACTCCGGCCAACCCCAGCAGCAATAAGGAAAGGGTTGTCGGAGCGGGCGTTGGCGAGCCGCCGATCGGCACGGAGCCGTTGGGCAACGCGGTGCCGGCGTAAATCAGCAGGTCGATGGTGGGGTTAGTGATGGCGTCGCCAGAGTCATCGGTCAACCAAAAAGTGATGTTGTAGGTAGCGCCCACGGTTAAACCGTTGAGCTGCTGATAAAGAGCGTCGTAACCTTCCACCGAACCGTCGCACCAGAAGTATGTGCCGGTGTGAGTCCCGCTGTTGCAACCATAAGGAAAGGTGGTCGCGGCCAACTCGCCGATTGCCGATACATCGACGGCCTGGATCCACCGGTTCCAGCCAACGGGAAAGTTGGTCCCTACATTCGCCCCGGTGTCGGATTCGAACCCAGGGTCCGCTAGCAGGTTCGTCAATGAGCCTTGCTGGGTGACGGATACGTCGTCCAACGAGAAGTACGCCGGAACCTCTCGGAACGCGAAAGATACATACTCGCTGCTCGCAGTCGCCACAAAGCTAGTGTTGAACTGTATGTACGTGCTGCCATTAAATGCAGCCGGATGTACCGTTGCGAGATCGAAGATCGCGCCCGCGGGCGGGTTCTGAGCGTTCGCTCGATTGGGGATCACAGCCGTCGCCGTGGCAAGCAACACCCCCATGATAATCGCGCGGCATCTCGAAGCCCTCCCGCACCAAATCCATTGGTGTGGCACTGTATTCCTCCTTGTTCAAGAAAAAACACCCGGGATCTTAATCCGCCCCTGCGCGCACCTCCGAACCGTGGGTTATCGGCATGCGCTCAACGGCGCTTTACGCTGCGTCGCTGTGGACAAACTGTCCTGCAACGCTACGGATAAAAGGGATCTTCAGAATAATAATGTATGTTTCCGCCCCAGTCAATCGAATTCTAACGTCTTTGGATTCTGTTATATCGCGCTCCGTCTGCGCGAAATCACGGCGGGCTATGACATTTCGTGAAACTTCACCGCTACTCGCGTGCCATCCAGCGTAGCAACGCCGATCGCAGCCAGACGATGCCTCGCGCAAGCAACGGCACGGCCGCCGCGTTGGCAACCAGAATCGTGGTAGTGGGTTCCATGCGCGAAGTATAGCGGCATTGAGCCCAAACGCCGCTGGTTTGTGCGTCCGCATACATATTCGTGGCTGTCCGGCCGCATCGGCCGAATATCTTCGGCGATCCCATCGAGAGTGCGAGACACTTTTTCTAGTGTCCCGTGTTCACAAAATAATGGAACCCGGCACGCCTCCCGATCGCACGAGATATCGCCCGATGAACTTGCTTCGATTCTTGGCAGCTACCATGGCGCTGGCCGCGCCAGCCGCTTTCGCCCAGTCCGTCTCAGGCCGGCAAGCCGCGCGCTTGCTTGATCAGGCAACTTGGGGTCCTACTCCCGCCTCCATCGCGGAAGTGCAGCAGATGGGGATCGCCAATTGGTTGGCGGCGCAGTTCTCTTTGAATACCTCGGACCTGCCGGACCAGCCCATTCTGAATTCCGCCGGCAATGCCAACGAGAATCTCGCGCCCGTCCAGGCGGCCTTTTTTCAGAACGCCGTTACCGGTAACGATCAGCTTCGCCAGCGCGTGGCCTTTATCCTGAGCCAGATTTGGGTCGTTTCCGCCACCACCGGTGTCCCCAACGCCTACGCTTATCCGCCCTACTGGCGCATTTTCCGCGACAACGCCTTCGGCAACTATCGCGACCTCATCAAGGCCTTCACGCTGAACCCCGCCATGGGCCATTACCTCAATATGGCCAACAACAACAAGGGCAACTCGGCCAAAGGCACCAGCGCCAATGAGAACTATGGCCGCGAGTTGATGCAACTGTTCACCCTCGGCCTCACCCAACTCAATCTAGACGGCAGCCCCGTGCTGGACGCGAACCACAATCCCGTGCCCACCTATAACCAGAGCGTCGTCACCAATATGGCCAAAGCGCTCACGGGCTGGACCTACCCTACCGCTCCCGGCGCTACCGCTAAAACCAACAACCCCGCGTATTACTTCGGTCAGATGTTCGCCGTTGAAACCGAGCACGACACCAGTGCCAAGGCCATCTTCGGCAACGTCACGCTCCCCGCCAATCAGACCGCCGAGCAGGATCTGGATTCCCTCCTCGATGCGCTCATGGCGCAGCCCACCATGGCGCCCTTCATCTCCCAACAACTGATTCAACACCTGGTCACCAGCAATCCCAGCCCCGCCTACATTGAGCGCGTCGCGCAGGTCTTTCGAAACGATGGCTCCGGCGCCGCGGGAAATCTCAAGGCCGTCATCACCGCGATTCTGACCGATCCGGAAGCTCGCGCCGGCGACGATGCCGCCACCCCCGCCAACTTCGGCCATCTGCGCGAACCCGTTCTGTTCATGGCCAACGTTCTGCGCGGCTTGAATGCCACCGTGAGCTCGCCCAATTCAGTCACTTCCGCCGCGTCGAATATGGGACAGGAGTTGTTCTACGCTCCCAGTGTCTTCAGCTACTTCTCGCCCGAATACCGCACTGCCACGGGCCTCGTCGGGCCGGAGTTCCAGATCTATTCCACGCAGACCGTCGCCGATCGCGCCGATACCGTGAACACACTTTTGTACGGGACTCTCGGCGGGGTGAAATTAAATCTCGTACCCTTCGTGGAAATCGCCGCCAATACCCCCGACCTGATGGACGAAATCAATTCCCTGTTCTTCCACAATGCCATTTCCATGCAACTCGAAAACGCCATCCTCACCGCCGTCAACGCGGCTTCCACGCCTACCGCGAAGGCCCAGGCAGCTCTGTATATCGCGCTGACATCCAGCGAGTATCAGATCGTTCAATAAGGGAGACTACGGAAAATGTTCACTCGCCGTGTATTTTTTCGGATTGGATCGGCGGCCGTCGGGTCGATGGCGCTCCGTCCTTTTGGATTGTTGCCCGCGCTGGCGCAGAGCGGGCCGGATTATCGCGCGCTGGTCTGCGTGTTCCTGTTCGGCGGCAACGATTCGAACAACACCGTAATCCCCATGGACAGCTTCCAGGCCTATACGTCGATTCGCGGAAGCCTGGCTCTGACCTCGAGCGAGCTGACAGCCCCGGTCACCAGCAGTTCCGGACCACCCGTCTCGTTCCACGGCAAACTGCCCGACCTCGCCAGCCTCTATGCCAGCAAGGAACTCGCCGTGGTGGCCAACGTCGGCCCCCTGGTCCAACCGGTGACGCAGAAACAGTATCAAAACCAGCAGGTCACCATCCCTCTGAACCTGTTTTCCCACCCCGATCAACAGATCGCGTGGCAAACCTCCATGGCGCAAGGGCACAGCCCCACCGGATGGGCCGGCCGCGCGGCCGACTATCTCGCCCAGGCCGGAATCAACTCCTCGAGCTTCCCCGCATTCTTCTCCGTGGCGGGCAACGTTCTCGAAGGTGCCGGCGCCGCCACGCAGCCGGTGGCATTGTCGCCCGGACAATCCCTGCAGCTCGCCGGGTTCAACAGCTCCGCCGCTTCCCAGGCGCGTCTCAACGCGCTCACCAGCCTGGCGCGCGATGGCAGCAGCATCGCACTGGTGCAAGCCGCCAATAACACTCTCTCGAACAGCCTGAACGACGCCGCGGCGCTCACCGCCGCGCTGGCCAAATCCACACCGCTCAAGACTCAGTTCCCCACCACCAGTATTGGCGCGCAATTGCAGCAAGTGGCGCACATCATTCAGGTGCAGTCGTACCTCGGCATGCGCCGGCAAATTTTCTTTTGCTCGTTGGGTGGCTTCGACACCCACGCCGCCGAGCTAGAGACGCACAACACTCTCTATCCCCAATTGAGCGCCGCGCTGGCCGCGTTTTACGACGCCACACAGGAGCTGGGCATGGCGCAGAACGTGACCACCTTTACCGAATCCGATTTCAGCCGCACCTTCCAGCCCACCACGACCGACGGCAGCGACCACGCCTGGGGCAGCCATCACCTCGTTCTGGGCGGAGCCGTCCAGGGCGGCCAGGTCTTCGGCAAATTTCCCACTTTCCAACTCGGCGGTCCCGACGACACCGACGTGCGCGGCCGCTGGATTCCCACCACGTCCATCGATCAATACGGCGCAACGCTGTGCTCCTGGTTCGGAATACCGAACTCCGCGCTAGCCACCGTGTTCCCCAACCTGGCGAACTTCGCGACTTCCAGTCTCGGGTTCCTCGGTTAGACGCCTCGCCCGCGGATTATGCGGGGGAATGCGTTGACCGCATGCTGCTGGTTCGATTAGGGATAATTTGAAATAAAGGTGGTAATCCGCACCAATTGCGCAGGTAATTAAACTGCCTTCTTGCTATTATCGATGCTACAGGGGCGGTTGAACATTCCTTCTCCTGATACCCCGCCTGTAACGGAGACGCCGCATTGGGGCCGCGCATTCTATTTGTTGACGACCATGCCGCTATTCGCCGCGGTGTGCAGGAAATCGTTCGCGATGCATTACCCGACGCCGAGTTCGGCGACGCCGGGGACGCCCTGCAAGCGCTCGATCAAGTCGGCAAGTCGCGGTGGGATGTGGCCGTGGTCGATTTGAACCTGCCGGGAAGAGGCGGCCTGGATCTGATCCGCGGCCTCAAGGACCAGCAACCCCATCTAGGTGTCCTGGTGTATTCGGTTCATCCCGAGGTGCAGTTCGGGTTCCGGGCCATTGGCGCCGGCGCTGACGGCTATCTCGAGAAAGACAAGCCGCCCGAGCAGATCGTCAAAGCGGTACTGACCATCCTCAAACGGGAACGCTACGTAAGTCCGGAACTGGCCGCTACGCTGGTGGATTCCGTCAAAAACAAACCCCATGCCCACCACACTCTGTTGTTATCGGATAGGGAGATCCAGGTGCTGGCCATGCTCGCCAAGGGCAAAAGCCCCTCCGAGATCGGAAGCCAACTGGCCCTCAGTGCGAAAACGGTGAGTACATACCGTGCTCGCGTGCTCGAAAAGCTGAACCTGCGAACCAACGCCGATCTGGTCCGCTACGCCATTGAAAACGGAATCGTCGAATGATGGAAACCGCCGAAACTCTAATGTCGGGCGGCGCCGCGCCGGATTTCAGATACCTGTTTGAGTCCGCGCCGGGAATGTGTCTGGTTTTGACGGCGGCATTTCGAGTCGTGGCGGTAACCGACGCTTATTTGCGCGCCGCCACCACTACTCGTGAGACCATCGTGGGCCGCAATCTGCTGGATGTCCTTCCGGAACTTACCTCGGGACTCGCCCCCGCGGTTCTGACGGACCTGCGCGCTTCGCTCGAGCGCGTGCTCGAAACTCGCCGCGCCGATAGCATGCCCGTGCAGAAATATGCGCTTCGCCGTCCCGAAAGCGAGGGTGGCGGGGTTGCGGAGCATCAGTGGAGCTCCGTGAACTCCCCCGTCCTCGGCCCTTCTGGAGAGGTCCTCTGGATTATTCACCGCATCGAGGACGTCAGCGAATTCCGTCTTCTGGCGGCGCGCCTGCTGGTGGTGCGGGAAGAAGAGCGCGCCAGTATCGCGCGCGATCTTCACGATGAACTGGGTCAGTTATTGAGCGGCATCCACGTCGATTTGGCGAACCTCAAACGGCGTTTGGAACATGACCAGACCGCGGAGGCCCTGGCCAAGCTGCACCTGACCATGGCGGATGTTGCGGCGAGCATTCAGGTCGTCCGGCGCCTCGCTACGAATCTGCGTCCCCCGCTCCTCGACCAGGTTGGTCTCGGCGAAGCCATCAAGCTGCACGCCTACGAATTCCAGACGCGATCCGGAATTGAGGTGCGCGTTCGCGACTCCTCGGGCGATTTGCCGCTCGACGCTACCGCGCGGGCGGCCCTTTTCCGCATTGTCCAGGAAAGTCTGACGAATGTCTTACGCCATGCCGGAGCGTCGCTCGTAACCATTGGTCTCGAACGCAACCAGGGCAAGCTCCTGTTGACGATCGTGGATAACGGCGCCGGCTTCGACCCCGCCAAAGGCCCTGGCCGCTCGCTCGGCCTGCTCGGCATGGAGGAGCGCGCCCGGCTGGTTGGCGCCACCTTTAACCTGATTACGGCTCCTGGGTGCGGCACAACCATCGCCGTCCAATTGCCGTTACCACCCCCGCAACTTCCCTAATCTCCCGCCGCTCGGGCCACGATCTCGGCTGGTTGCACCTGCTCCAGTCCTGCCTCACGCTTCCTGGCAGCGAGGGCGGTTTCCAGATCCGCAATGGTCGTTCGATGGAGGTAATCCGTGATCCGCGCCTGCACTTCTTTCCAGCCGTCGTGAGCCGCCCATACCTGGTCATCCGTACACTCAGTGAGACCGCACACCGATTTCCCGTATTCGGAAAGAGCGTCCATGGCGTTGATCACATGCATTAGCGAGATCTTCTCGGGGGGATAGCGGAGGCTGAAACCGCCCGTCGGGCCTTTTGTGGATACCAGTATGCCCTTGCGAGCGAGTTGCTGGAGTATCTTCGCCAAAAAGTGAATCGGGATGGTTGCCTCCCGCGAAATCTCCCTCACGTGGGCGTTCTCCCCGGCGGGAATCTGCGCCAGGTGGACACAGGCCTCGATGGCGTATTTGATGGTAAGCGAGTAGATCACTTCTTCCCTCCTCACAGCCGCCGAAGCAACGCTTCAAACTTACCGGCGCTATCGGCCCTTTTTCGTCTTTATTATCCGATTATCCTCGACTCTTAATCAAGTGGCTGTCAGATGGGACTGATTTAGTCCATGAATCGTGAGGGGATGCCTGTAGGATGGGCCCTACACGGTGCGCACAAATTGTTCGCGTGCTGTTGTGACGGCACATCGGGTTCGGGAGCGAATCGAGCCGGATGCCCGTCACCGCAGCTTCCCTCTATTGGATTGCCACCAATCCGGCCGCCCCAACCATGGCGGCAGGTTTCGACGAGGAAACGCTCTCGTCGGCGTGGGCTTTGGACAGCAAGAAGTCGAACTCAACCTGCTCGCGAGCCTCCGTGACCCATTTTTGCCCGGAACGTCTCAATTCGATGGTGTCTGGGAGACCGGACACGGCCACGCGCAGGCGGTTCCTTCCCCTTGCAAGTACCACACCTTCAACGATGATCCCAACGGGATATCTGATAAGCACATACATCTTTCGCTTTCCCTCCTTAGGGTAATCAGAGTATGTGGGCCAACTGAGTCGCATTACAACGTTGGCCTTGGTTATGAACCAAAAGCTCTGGTACGTACGCAACCGCCGGAAGCCGGACAGCGGCGGGACGCCTCTATGTTATGATCGGCCATCACCACATGAAACTCGCAATTTCAATACTTGTGGCCGCGGCTGCTTGGGCGCAGACGCCCGCGGAACTGCTCCAGCAACCCGCCGTCCGCGCGGCCATGGAGTTAGCGCGGCGCGATGAGCCTCTCGCCATCGAGCAGCAGATGCGGGTGTGCGAGATTCCCGCGCCATCATTTCACGAAGACCTTCGCGGACGCGAGCTCGCCCGGTTGTTCGAAGGACTCGGACTCAGCCAGGTGCGCACCGATAAGGCCGGCAACGTGATCGGCGTGCGGCCCGGCAAAGCGCCGCATCCCAACCTGGTGTTCGCGGCCCATCTCGACACGGTTTTCCCCGAAGGCACCAACGTGAAAGTCACCCGCGAGGGAAATACCCTCAAAGGGCCGGGAATCGGCGACGATTGCCGCGGCCTGGCGGTCATGTTGGCGGTGATTCGTGTCCTCAACGCGGCCCATGTGGAGACGCTTGGGACCATCACTTTCGTGGCCGATGTGGGAGAGGAAGGGCTCGGCGATCTGCGCGGCATGAAGGAGCTCTTTGGGCAGACTTTGCGCGGCCAGATCGATAAATTCGTTTCCGTGGACGGCACGGCCACCGAGATCGCCAACGTGGGCGTCGGAAGCAACCGCTACAAGGTTACTTTCAAGGGGCCCGGAGGCCACAGTTTCGGCAACTTCGGCATGGCCAACCCGATTCAGGCGATGGGCCGCGCCATCGCGAAAATCGATGCTTTCCAGGTGCCCGCCGAGCCCAAGACCACCTTCAATGTGGGCCGTGTCGGCGGAGGAACGTCGGTCAATTCCATTCCCTTCGAGAGCTGGATGGAGGTGGACATGCGATCGTCCGATCCCGCGGCGCTCAAGGCCCTGGACGGCGAGTTCCACAAGGCTTTGGAGCAGGCGGTCGAGGAAGAGAATCGGCGCTGGAATAACAATGGCGCGGTAACCGTATCGGCGGAACTGGTGGGCATGCGCCCGGCGGGAGAAACGCCCGCCACCAGCGCCATCGTCGAAACCGCGCTGGCGGTCTCCAAGGCGCTGGGCGTGGAGACCACCCTGCGCGAGGGATCGACCGACGCCAATGTTCCCATGAACCTGGGCATTCCGGCCATCACGATTGGAGGCGGCGGTGTCGGCAGCGGCGCGCATTCTCTCCGCGAGAGTTTCGACGTGCAAGATTCGTGGCGAGGCACGCAACGCGCTCTGCTGCTGGCGTTGGCGCTGGCGCGATAGCAAAATGCCCTCGGCGTGGCCGCCCTCGACAATTTGACCGAAACCGGTCGGATCGAGATCGAGTTCCAGCCCGGCGCAGATGCCGCAGAGGACCTCGAAGGGCAGGTTTCAGGTAGAGTATAGGAAGGAGCGCAGTGTGAACGTCGCGATTGAAATCCCGGACGATATCGGGCGGGTGCTCGCGGGCCAGGCAGGTGATCTCTCGCGGGCCGTGCTGGAGGCTGTCGCTGCCGAGGCGTATCGGTCGGGCACGATCACCCCCGCTCAGGTGCAGCAGATGCTCGGTTTACGTTCGCGTTGGGAGACGGAATCCTTCCTGCGGCGTGCCGAAGCGTACCACGATTACACGACGGATGACCTCGATCGGGACATCGCCGCAATTCGCGGCGCATCTCCGCAATGATGGCGGTCGCGGACACGTCGCCGCTCTGCTACTTGGTCCTAATAGATGAGGTCGATCTCCTTCGACAGCTGTTCAGTCAGGTAGTGGTCCCACCAGCCGTCATTGCGGAGTTGCTCCACGAGGACGCCCCGGAAGCAGTCCGCAGCTGGGCGGCCAATCTCCCGTCGTGGGTTTCCGTCCAGGAGAATCCGATTCGCAATACAGCAGGCTTGGAGAAACTTCAGGTTGGCGAGCAGGCTGCGATTCTGTTGGCGGAGTCGATCAGTGCCGAGTTGATCCTGCTCGACGAAAAATCAGCGCGCCGTATCGCCGCTCAACGCGGCATGCGGATCGCGGGCACGCTGGGTGTCTTGGGTGAAGCTGCCGTGCGCGGGCTGGTGGATCTCCCGGCGGCCACTGACCGGCTCCGGAGAACGAATTTCCGGTGTTCTCCGGCGTTGATGAAGGCGACCCTTGATCGTTTCGCTGCCCCGTAATGCGGGCAGGGTGCCATCGTTCATGAAGGGGAAAATAATGGGAAGTCTAATAAAAGGACGGCAGCGAATAGCCATCGGAATTTATGTCGATTCGGATGGCGTGGCCGACTTCAGACCGAATGAGATCCTTGCGACCCTTGGTTACCCGCTGACGGCCGAGAACCGGAGCGAAGCCGAGGAATTTGTCTTCCGCGTGTATCTCCGCGGGCTGAGGGAGAATTTCGAGTGGCCAGCCTTGGGAGATGTGATTACATGAAAAGCGCGCCTCCGGTCCGCCTCACTGTTCTCTGCCGCCGCTCCTGTTAGCCACTGGGCGACAGGTTGTCAGGGGCGAATAAAGCCAATTCCTTCGCCGCGCAAGGTCTGGTCCGCAGTTTGTTTCCGTCAGCGTGGGCACACCGTAAGGGAGCGGACTTCGGGGTCACAGCACTATGGGGCAGTCTTACAGGCTGCCCCACTTATGGCTGCTGGGGCAGATTCATGGGCACGCGGCGCTCGCGATTGAGCTCCAGCGTCAGCCCGCGGTCAATCAGGTTCAGTGCGACCTGCTTATCCTTGTGGTCCAGCGTCATGTAGTGCAGAGCACTGCCTTCGACCTGGTACGAAGTGGCGGGATAAATAACTCCCTCCTTCAGCGCGATCAGGTAAATGGGCGATGAAGCCGGCCCGGACGAACCGGAAGACTCGAGTTCCTGGCCGTATTGATCGTAGGAACGTGTTACCGGGTGTGCAATGTTGTTGTATATGATCGGCGCCGCCTGCTGCTGACCCTGCGGATAAACAACCGTCACATTGGGCGATGAGTAAGCCGGATAAGTGTAGGTCTGCGGCGCGTAGTCGTAAGGATAATAGTCGTAAGGGTAGTCGTAGTAACCAAGCCACGGATAGCCCCAACCGTAACCCCAATAGGGGTAGCCGTAGCCGTATCCGTATCCGTATCCAAAACGCCCATAGCCACCGTATCCGAAACGGCCGTAACCGCCGTAACCGAAGCCACCGTAACCGCCGAAACCGAAACCACCGTAGCCGCCGTAGCCCCCATAGCCGCCGCGGATGCCGGAGCCGCCAAAACCTCCATGGCCGCCGCCGGAAAACCCGCCGCCGGAACCGTGAGACCCACCGCCGCCCACTCCACCGCCGTGACCGCCGCCGCCGCGCTGTGCTGTCGCGCACCAAACCAGCAGGCCGAAACATAGAGCAAATCTGACCACGACCCTCATGGAAATATTCCTCTATCTGGAGCTTACTCCCAAGAGGTGAAGCCCGCAACCGACCAAGGTACGGCGATGCGCTAAGATCAAAACCGCGGGGGTAAGTGAAGCGAATTTATGTCATTTAAGCTCTTCTCAACCGCGTTTAGCGCCGAGGGATGGATTCCCACGCTCCACACTTGCCAGGGAGCCGACCTCTCACCGGCGCTCGAATGGAGCGGCGATCCAGCCGAGACTCGCAGCTTCGCCCTGATCGTCGAAGACCCGGATGCGCCCGCCGACATCTGGTGCCATTGGCTGCTCTATGACGTCAACTCGAAGATCCACAATCTGCCGCAGGGATGGAAGCCCGGGCCGGTGGGCCTTAGCGGCACCAACGACTTCGGCAGGGCCGGCTATAACGGGCCATGTCCACCTCCCGGCAAGCCGCACCGGTATTTCTTTAAATTATTTGCACTCAATGCCCACACGCTGGGATTACCGGCGGGCGTGAAACGCGCCGAACTCTTGAAAGCCGTGCGGCCGCACATCCTGGCCGAGACGGAGTACATGGGGCGGTTCGAACGGAAGTAACAGGTAGGCGAAAATTACACGTGCCGCATCCAATGACTAACCAGACTAACTAAGAACAGTACGAAGGCAATGTAAAAAATAAGCTTGGCCACCGCTGCAAACGCCGCTGCTGCTACAGCAAAACCAAGAATAGCGGCTGCAACCGCGACCAAGAAGAACGTTAGAGCCCAAACGAGCATTATTTCCCAATCCTCCCGGTCCGATGGTCTTTTATGCACGTGGGATGCCAAGCCATCCTATCTTACCAGAAACATCCGATAGTTCATTACGTCCAAATCTGGGTATTCTCTCCTAGGTCATGGGTTAGTAAGCGGCGCGGCTTGCTGACTAACCCACATCAATAACTTTTATCGGCGCAATATAGGGGAACATCGGAGCATAGGACGCATCTATACAATATGGCTAAAGATCCGCGAACCAAAGAGTATCTGCTTCTGAGCGATTTCGACCAGACGCTGAGCTTCAACGATTCGGGAATCGTATTAAGCGAATCGATCGGTGTGGAGGGGTTTCCGGAGCGCATTCATGGGCTTTCCGAGATCCACCTGGTGCAGCAGGGCGGCGAACTTTCCTATTTGCTGCTGCACGATCCGGAGTATCGCCGCGTACGGCGGGAACACCTGGTGGAAGCAGGGAAGCAGATCCGGCTGAAGGAAAACATCAAGCTGCTTTCGGAGTTGTTACAGGATATCGAAGGCCATCGCTTTTCGTTTTACGTGGTCTCGGCGGCTCCCCAGGAAGTGATCCAATCGGCGCTGGAAGGTGTGATTCCGGCGGACCACATCCACGGCACGAGGTTCCGTTACGATCCAGAGACGGGGGAAATCGCGTCGATCATCAATGTGAATGCCGGGTATGGGAAAGTGGCCGTGCTCGATCAACTGCGCGAATCGCTGGCGATTGCGCAGGACCGCGTGGTCTATGTGGGTGACGGCAGTTCGGACGTCCATGTGATGCTGCATGTGAACCGGCTGGAAGGGCTGACGATAGCGGTTTCGGAGAACAAGTACATCACGCAAATCGCGCGGCGGACCATTTTGAGCGACGACGCGCTAAGCGTGCTGGTGCCGATCCTGGAGGAGATCGTGGGTTGGAACCCGGCGCGCATTCATGCGTTCTTCGAGGCCCATGGATTCCTGCTGAGGGATTGGGAGAGAGTGCGCACGGACCTGGTGACGATCTGCAGGGCCACGGAGCCGGAAGTGGAGCAGGTCATGACAGCCGCGCAAGCTCCTCCAGGCTGAGCCGGCCCGTATAGATGGCCATGCCGAGAGCGGCGTGAACGTTCATGGCCATGAGCGCGCGGACATCTTCGATGGTGGTGATGCCGCCGGCCGCGGTCACCTCCAGTGACGTGGCGGCGCGCAGACGGCGAAACCAATCGAGGTCGGTGCCTTCGAGCATGCCCTCCTTATCCACGTAGGTGCAGAGAAAGCCGCCGCAGTAGGGTTCGAGCGCGGGAAGCACGTTCTCCGCGGTCAGCGCGGTAGCTTCCCGCCAGCCTTTGATCACGATGCGGCCCGCTTGGGAATCGAGCGCGATCAGCACACGGTCGCGGCCAACGGCATCGCCCAGTTGAGCGAGGAACGGCTGGTCGATGCCGTCCTTCGCAAACGCGGCGGTGCCCACAATGATCTTGCGCGCGCCTTGGTCGATAAGCGCGCGGGCGCGTTCCACGGTGCGCACGCCGCCGCCGGCGCGAATGGCGGCTCTGGCCGCCAGCATGCGGACCAGCGCGTCGTTCGACCCGCGGCCCATGGCGGCATCGAGGTCGATCACCTGGATTTCAGGGAAAGCGGCGAATCTGCGCAGCATTACCTCCGGCGAATCGGCCTCCAGGGCTTTTTCGCGGCCTTGCACCAGTTGTACGACTTTGCCGTCCATGAGGTCGATGCAGGGGAAGATCATGCCGGCGGCCTCACGGGGATGCCGCGCTTGGCGAGCTCCTCTTTGAGCGCGTTCACGGTGAAGGTGCCGTAGTGGAAGATGGAGGCGGCGAGCGCGGCATCGGCGCAGCCATCGGTCAGCACGCGCACGAAATGCTCAGGCGTGCCGGCGCCGCCGGAGGCAATCACGGGAATGTGAGTCGCTTGGGAGACGGCCTTGGTGAGCGCGCAATCGAAGCCGGTTTGCACCCCATCGGTATCCATGGAGGTGAGCAGGATTTCCCCGGCGCCGAGCGATTCGCCGCGCGCCGCCCAGGCGACGGCGTCCATGCCTTCATCGTCGCGGCCGCCGCGAGTGAAGACGTGCCACTGGCCGGGCGCGTGGCGGCGCGCGTCGATGGCCAGCACCACGGCCTGGGCTCCGAATTCCAGGCTCAACTCGGTGATCAGCTCGGGGCGGCGGACAGCGGCGGTGTTGATCGATACTTTATCGGCGCCGGACATGAGGATATGCCGCGCGTCGGAAACCGAGCGGATGCCGCCGCCCACCGCCAGGGGGATGAAGACTTTGCGCGCGGTGCGGGCCACCACGTCGGCCATGATGTCGCGGGCGTCGCTCGAGGCGGTGATATCGAGGAACACCAATTCATCGGCCCCGTCGCGATTGTAACGATCGGCCAACTCCACGGGGTCGCCGGCGTCGCGCAGGTTGACGAAGTGAACGCCTTTGACGACGCGGCCGCCGGTGACGTCCAGGCAAGGGATGATGCGTTTGGCTAGCATGGCTCGGATGACGTGAAATTCTTGACGATGGCCAGGCCTACCGGTCCCGATTTTTCGGGGTGAAACTGTACGCCGAAAATGTTGCCGGATTCGAGCACGGCGGTGTAGGGGAAGCCGTAGGTGCAGGAGGCCGCGGTGTGTTCGTTCACGGGGACGTAGAAGCTGTGAGCGAAATAGACGTAGGGGCGCGCGCTCGCGCCGCGCAGCAGGGAGGCCGCGGGGCGCACGTCGAGATCGTTCCATCCCATGTGGGGAACGCGCGCATCCAGCGGAAAGCGTTTCACCAGGCCGGGGAAGATGCCCAGACCGCGGACCTCGGGGGCTTCTTCGCTCGATTCGAAGAGGGCTTGCATGCCGAGGCAGATGCCCAGGTAGGGCACGCCGGCGCGGATGCGTGCGACAAGGGTTTCGCGCACGCCGAGCGTATCCAGGGCGCGCATCATCTGGCCGAAATGGCCGACGCCGGGAAGCAGAATCCGGGTGGCGTGGCGCAATCCTTCGGCATCGCGCACCAGCGTGTATTCACAGCCGATTTCGGCGAGCGTGTTTTGGACCGAGCGGAGATTGCCGGCGCCGTAATCGAAAATGGCGATCATAGAAGGCCCTTGGTGGACGGGAGTTGCTCTTTCAATCGCGCGTCTTTCGAGCACGCGTACTTCATGGCGCGCGCGAAGCACTTGAAAATGGCTTCGATTTTGTGATGGCTGGAGCGGCCGTAGAGCACTTTGGCGTGCAGGTTGGCGCGGGCGTGGTTGACGAAGCCGCCGAAGAAATCCTCCACCAGTTCGGCTTGCAAATCGCCCACCAGGCGCACTTTGACGAGATCTTTGTAGACCAGCGCGGGACGACCGCCCAGGTCGATGGCGACCACGGCCAGGGATTCGTCCATGGGGAGGACGAAATAGCCGGCGCGGTTGATGCCTTTGCGATTGCCCAGGGCTTGCGAAAACAATTCGCCCAGTACGATGCCGGCGTCTTCCACGGTGTGGTGCTGGTCCACGTCCAGATCGCCTTGCGCTTCGAGCGTGAGATCGAACGCTCCGTGTTTAGCGAAGAGCTCGAGCATGTGGTCGAGAAAACGGATGCCGGTCGCGATTTTGTATTTGCCGCGGCCTTCGATTTTGAGAGCGCCGTAAATGCGGGTTTCCTTGGTATCGCGGCGCAGCGTGGCGGACCTCATGAAGCCAACACCTCCTCCAGATAATTGATGTCGTCGATAATGGCGCGGGCGCCCTGTTCCTGAAATAGGAAGACCAGGTCGAGATAGAGCGGGTTCGCCGGCGCGGCGATGCCGATAAACGGGATGCCGGCGGCGCGCGCGCAACGCGCGTCATCCACGGTATCGCCGATGTAGTAGCACTTCGTATCGGGCGGACGAATCAGCAGCAGGCCATCCGGGGCGGGCTTGCGGTTGACTACTTCATCCATGCCGATAATGGGGTCGAAGGGCAAGTGCGGCGCGAAGCGGCGGAGCGTGAGCTCGGCTTCCCACCTGGGGCGCCCGGTGAAGAGGGCGAATTGGAAACGGCGGTTCAAGTTCTCGAGAACGCCGGGGCGGGCGATCCATTGTTCCCGCAGGATCAGGCCATCGGAGCCGTTGCCGTGGAAGATGGATTGAAAATAGCGCTTGACGTCTTCGAACGAAATATCGACACCGGCTTGGGTGACGATGTGATGGGAGAGTTGCCAATCGTCGTTCCAGCCGCCCTGGTTTTTGTATTCCTGAATCTCTACGCGCGTGGTCTCGCGTCCGATGAAGTGCTCGACAGTGCGGGCGATGGTTTCGCGGTAGGATTCGGTGACGTCCACCAGGACGCCATCCATGTCGAAGATGAGGATGGGTTGCGCCGTCATCGGTTCCAGATCTCCTCGAGCGCCGCCAGCAGGCGGCGGGTCTGCTCGCGCGTGCCGACCGTGATGCGGACCGCGCCGGGCGCTTCGTAGCTGCGGTCGCGCACCAGGATGGCCTGGCCGCGTAGCGCGTCACGCACTTCCAGGGCGCGGGCGCCGAAATTGCCGAGGACGAAATTGGCCGAGCTGGGGACGTACGCGATGCCGAGCTTTTCCAGGCCGAAACAGAGCAACTCGCGGGCGGCGAGCACTTCGGCGACGTAAGTCTGGATATACGTGGTGTCATCGATGGCCGCTTGCGCAGCGGTAACGGCGAGCGAGTTTACGCTATAGGGCGATTGCGCCTTGTGCAGATAGGCGATGTTGGCCTGGTGCGAGAAGAGGCAGCCGAGGCGCATGCCGGCCATGCCGAAGACTTTGGAAAACGTGCGGCAGACGAACAGGTTGGGGACCCGTTCGATTTCGGTGAGAGCGGTGATGCCCGAAAACTCGTAGTAGGCTTCGTCGATCATGACCGCGGCGCGGCGGGCGCGGTGCAGAATGCGCTCGATGCCGAGCAGGGACACGCCTGTGCCGGTGGGATTGTTGGGATTGGAGACGATCACGGCGCGCGTGGCGGGCGTGATGGCATCCAGCACTTCCTGCAACGGGAATTCCATGCCGGGCCTCGGGTACGGGATCTCGCGGATCTTGGCGCCGGCGACTTCGGCATAGAAACGGTACATGGCGTAGGCGGGCTTGAGCAGCAGGACTTCCTGGCCGTCATCGATGTAGGTGTTGAGGAAGACCTGGATGGCTTCGTCGGTGCCGTTGGTGAAGACGAATTGGACGGGATCGACGTGGAAGTAGCGCGCCATGGCTTGCTTGGCCTCGCCGTATTCGGGGTAGACGGACAGGTAGGAGGCATCGAGGGCGGAGTGCAGCGCATCGATGACGCGCGGGGAACAGCCCACGGTATTCTCGTTGAAATCGAGGCGGAGCTTGCCCAGACGGCCCGCCGTGGGAGGCGAGTAAGGAGCCATGGCCAGCACGGCGGGGCGCGGCTTGATGGCGCCTTTGGGAAGTTTAGGGGCGAGAGCGGCGGGTTTAGTTGGCAAGGCGCACCTCCACGGAACGGGAGTGGGCTTCCAGGCCTTCGGCACGCGCGAGGGTGGTGATGGTGGGCGCGAGGCGCCCTAAAGCATCCGCGCTCAGATGTTGCACGGAGATCACTTTGAGGAAATCGGTGACGGCCAGGCCGCCGCGTTGGCGAGCCGCGCCGGCGGTGGGTAAGACGTGGTTGGGGCCGGAGGCGTAATCGCCGGCGGCTTCGGGGCTAAAGGGACCGACAAAGACGCTCCCGGCGTGGCGCACTTTTGCGAGGAGCGAGGCATCCGGGATGCTGAGATGCTCGGGCGCGAAGCGGTTGGCGATGTCGATAGCTTCATCCAGGGAACGCACCAAAACGATGGCGGAGTTCTTGGCGATGGATTTGGATGCCACCGGGGATGTGGGGAGCGTTGCGAGCTGCCGATCGACCTCTTTCGCCACGGCGGCGGCGAGTCGCTTGGAAGTGGTGAGCAGGATGGCCGAGGCCTCCACGTCGTGCTCGGCTTGCGCCAGCAGGTCGGCCGCAAGATGGCGTGGGTCGCCATCGGCCGCGATGATGAGAATTTCCGTGGGGCCGGCAATGAAATCGATGCCGACTTCGCCGGCCATCAGTTTCTTGGCGGCGGCCACATAGATGTTGCCGGGGCCTACGATGCGGTCGGCTTTGGGCACAGTGCGGGTGCCGAAGGCGAAAGCGGCGATGGCCTGCGCGCCTCCCATCTCGAAAACGTTCGGCACGCCGAGGAGGGCGGCGGTACCGAACACTTCCGTGACCGAGCGCGGCGAGGCGATACAAATGTTCGGAACGCGCGCGACTTGCGCGGGGACCACGGTCATCAGAATCGTGGAGGGCAGGGGATAGCGGCCGGCGGGAATATAGGCCGCCACCGTCTCGAGCGGGCGCACGATTTGGCCCAGGCGGGCGCCATTCATCTGGCGCATCCATTCGCGCGGCATCTGCAATCGGGCGTAAGCGAGGATGTTGCCGGCGGCGGTTTTCACGGCGCGGCGGAATGCCGGTGTGAGCCGCGCGCGCGCTGCCTCGAGTTCGCGTTCCGGAACCCGCACGGTACGCCGCGTCAAGCCATCGAACTTGCGAGCGTATTCCAGGAGGGCTCGATCGCCGTGCTGGCGCACCGCGTCCAGGATGGGGCGGACCACGGCTTCGGCATCCGTGAATCGCGCCGCCTTGCGGGCCAGCAGGCGGCCGATGGCGCGACTTTCGAGTATGCGTATCACAGGACGATCTTGTTCAGCGGGTATTCCACGATTCCCTGGGCGCCCGCCTGTTTCAGCCGGGGAATGATGTCGCGCACGGTGGATTCATCGAGGATGGTGTTGACCGCCAGCCAATCCTCGTCGCTCAGGTGCGAAATGGTGGGGCGTTTGAGAGCCGGCAGAACGGCGAGAACGGCCGCGAGATCGTTCTTATGGACGTTGAGCATGAGGCCCACTTTGCCCAAAGCATTGATGGCGCCCTCAAGAAGCATCTTGATGTCTTCGAGCTTGCGGCGTTTTTCGGGATCTTCCCAGGAAGCGCGGTTGGCGATCAACTGGGTGTTGGATTCGAGGACCGTGTCGATGATTTTGAGTTTGTTGGCGCGCAGCGAAGAGCCGGTTTCGGTGACTTCCACGATGGCATCCGCCAGAACCGGCGGCTTGACTTCGGTGGCGCCCCAACTGAACTCGACCTTGGCTTTGACGCCATGAGCGGCGAGATACCGCTTAGTGGTAGCGACCAGCTCGGTGGCGATGATTTTGCCTTCGAGATCGTGGACCGAACGGAAGCCGGAGGATTCGGGGACAGCCAGCACCCAGCGGACTTTCCCGAAGCTCTGCTTGGCATAGATGAGGTCGGCGACGGCCACGACGGAAGCTTCGTTTTCCTCGACCCAATCGCGGCCGGTGAGCCCGGCATCGAGAATCCCGTCGTCTACATAGCGAGCCATTTCCTGGGCGCGAATGAGCATGCACTCGATCTCGGGATCGTCGATGCCGGGGAAATAGGAACGGCTGCTGGTGGTGATGGCGAAACCGGCGCAGCGGAACAGGTCGATGGTGGCGTTTTCCAGGCTGCCTTTGGGGATGCCGAGTTTGAGTATCACGAGCGGCCTCCGTATACCTTCTCGGGGTCGTAGGCGCGCTCCTCGGCAATCTTCCATTGCCCATCTTCCAGGCGGCGGAAGAAGCAGCTTCGGTAGCCTTCGTGGCAGACGCCGGGGCCGATCGGTTCGACTTTGAGGAGCACGGCATCGGCATCGCAATCGGTGGAGATCTCCTTCACCATGAGGCGATGGCCCGAGCTTTCCCCCTTGAGCCAGAGCTTGCGGCGGGAGCGGCTCCAGAAAGTGGCGAAACCGGTTTCGACGGTTTGGCGGAAGGCCGCTTCGTTCATGTAGCCAACCATGAGGACGCGGCCGGTAGCATTGTCTTGAATGACGGCGGTTACCAGGCCATCGGACTTTTGAAAATCGAGCTGCATCGCGAGAACAATAAAAAAGCCCGCCGTTTGCGCGGCGGGCGTCCTTTCCGATTTCGATTTGGAAATTCGATTAGTCCAGGACCCGTCGCGCGTGGGCATAATGATGATGGTGGTGCTGCCGGGCGACGGTTTGAGCTGCCATAAAGCGATAGTGTAGCATCTTCGCGGCGGCGTTTGCAGGCTGTTAGAATCCCAATCACCGGCAAATGGAGGATCGATGAAGAACATTTTACTTACGCTCGTGCTTTCCACGTTGGCGCCGATGGCCTTCGCGCAGGGCGCCCCGCCGCAGGGAGGTGCGGACCAGCCCTACACGTTGGAGTATTACTACAAGGTGCAGTGGGGCCATCAGCAGGAGTTTTTGCAGCTCTTCCTGAAGAACCATTACCCATTGCTGCTGAAAAACGTGGCGAGCGGGCGGATCCTGTCGGTGAAGATCGAGACACCCGCCAATCATATGCCCGAGGAGGCGCGCTGGGACTATCGCGTGACGCTGCGCTATAAGAACTCGACCATGGCGACGACGGCGAATCCCGACGAGGAGCGGTTCATTCAGGAGCTTTGGCCCGATCAGGCGACTTATAAGCGCGAAGAGCAGCGCCGGTTCGAGATTCTGCTGGCGCATTGGGACCTGCCGCTGACGGATATAACGCCGGCCAAGAAATAGGGGTTGCGAGGCGCGTGTGTTGACGATGTGCGCACATAATTGTATAGTGGTTGTATACACAAGGGGGATGAAGAATGCCTGGAGCGAGGACCGCAAATAAGGCCGAACGGGGCGAGACGATCAACCTGCGCGCTAGTCAAAGGCAGAAGGCGCTGATCGACCGGGCGGCCGAAGCGTTGGGGAGAAGCCGATCCGATTTCATGCTCGACCTCGCATGCCGGGAAGCCGAATCGATCCTGCTCGACCGCCGCTATTTTTCGCTCTCCGAGGCGGAATTCAAGAGGTTCTCCGCGATGCTCGACAAGCCGCCGAAAGACAATCCGCGGTTGCGGCGGCTGCTTCAGACGAGAGCGCCGTGGGATCGGTGACCGAGGGCGTTCACCAAATCGGTCCTCCGGAAAAGCTGTCCGCGGCGCACGATGTCTCGCAGTTCGAGAGTGGGGAGCCGGCCCTCGATGACTGGCTGCGCCGGCGTGCGCTGGCCAATGAGGTGAGCGGCGCGTCTCGAACGTACGTTGTCCGTATCGAGAGCAGAGTGGTGGGCTATTACACGCTGTGCGCAGGTGCGATCGCGCATACGCACGCGCCGGGGCGGATCAGGCGCAATATGCCAGACCCAGTGCCGGTGATGATCCTGGGGAGGCTGGCTGTGGACCAAGCCTGCCACGGCCACGGTATTGGGAGCGGGCTTCTGCGAGACGCGGTTCTGCGCACTCTTCAGGCGGCGGAAGTCGCCGGTATTCGCGCGATTCTGGTGCACTCGATTTCCGACGCCGCGAAGCGCTTCTATGAGAAGCACGGTTTTGCCGCCTCGCCGGTCGATCCAATGACCGTCATGATTACTACGGCGGAGGCGGCCAGGATGCTTGTTGGCGGCGATCGATAAGTGCCGGATCGAGCCGTACCCAGCGCGCCCAAGGTCAAATAGCGGCTCTCCAGGCACCGTAATCATGGTGTAATTTGGAGAAGCGTGGACAACATACACACAACGCCCTGGCGGCCTGGGGCCGCTCCCCGCAACCATGAGTGATCCGGCGGGCGCGCGGTATGCGGTTGTCATTCCGGCTTACCGGCCTACGGCGGCTTTGCTCGACCTGGTAAAGGAGCTTTTGGGGCGGTCCATCCCCGCCATTGTGATCGTCGATGACGGCAGCGGGCCGGCTTTCGACGGACTCTTCGCGCAGGCCGCGGCGCTGCCGCGCGTTCACCTGGTGCGGCACGCCATAAACCTGGGGAAGGGCGCGGCGCTGAAGAACGGCATGCATTTCGCGTTGACTTCGTTTCCCGGTCTGGCCGGCGTGGTCACGGCGGATGCCGATGGCCAGCACCATCCCGAGGATATCGAAAGCGTGGCGAAGGCCTTGCTGACGCATCCCGAGGCGCTGACGTTGGGAAGCCGCACGTTCGCTCCCGATGTGCCCTGGCGCAGCCGAATGGGTAACGTGATTACGCGCGGCATCATGCACCTGGTGGTGGGACGCAAGCTCAGCGATACGCAGACCGGGCTGCGCGGCATTCCGTCCGCGTTGATTCCCGTGCTGCTGCGCATCGAAGCCGCCGGGTATGAGTTCGAGCTGGAAATGCTGATCGCCGCGCAGCAGGCGTCCATACCGATCCGCGAAGAACCCATCCGCACGATTTACGAAACCGGCAACCTCTCCTCGCACTTCAACCCCATCGTGGATTCGATGAAGATCTACTTCGTGCTGCTGCGGTTTACATCGGTGTCGCTGATGACCGCCGCGCTGGATAACCTGATCTTCTACCTGGTCTACCGGCAATCCGGGCGCATTCTCGAATCGCAGATCGCCGGCCGGCTCTGCGCGCTGGTGTTTCAATACAGCATGCTGCGGCGCTCGGTATTCCGCTCGCGGCAGCGTCACCGCGATGTGCTGCCGAAATTCGTGGGGCTGCTGGTGATCAACGGCGCGGCTTCCTATGGGGCCATCCGCTGGGCGACCGCCGTGCTGGGCGCCCCGACTATGCCGGCCAAGTTGACCATCGAGACGCTGCTGTTTTTCGCGAATTTCGTTATCCAACGCAGTTTTGTATTCCGGCCGAAGAAGACCGCCGAGGCCGGGCGCGCCGCATGGCGGCTGGTTTTTCCGCTGCTGCTGGCGTTCGTCATCGCCCTGGAAATCTATGGCTTCTCGCGCGGCCACCTGTTTTCGCAAGCCATCTGGTATCCGGGAGGCTATCAGCGGCTTCTGCGTTACATCGGCCTGTTTCTGACGGGTGGGACGGCGGTGCTGCTGGTGGTGCCCTGGCTGTTCGTGCCGCTGGCGCTCGCGCTCGCGGCGGCTACAACCACACTGGCGGCGGGTCCGCTGGCGGTGCTGGCTCCCCTGTTCTTTTTGATCTCGGCGGGGGCGCTGGGCTCGCGTTTGCTGGGCCGCGTGGGAGAGGACGCGGAAGCGCAACTCACGGCCATGCCGGTGGGCACGGCGGCGTACATTTTTCTGATGACGGTCACGGCGCGGCTGACGGTTCACTACGCGGCGGTGTGGGCCGTGCTGTTGGCGGTGCCGATCGTCCTCGATTGGCATGGGGTCAAGCGCCGCTTGTTGGGCTGGATCGGGGCCCTTCGCCGGGCCGAACTGCGGTCGCCGGCGGAAAGGGTTTCGGCGGCGCTGCTGGCCTTTGTTCTGGGAATGCACTGGCTGGTGGTCTTGGCGCCCGAAGTGGGCGCCGATGCGCTCGCCACCCATCTGGCCGTGCCGGCCAACATCGCCGCGCACCATGCGTACACCATCGTGCCCGCGCGCATCATTTGGGCGGTGCAGCCCATGGCGGTGGATTGGGCTTATTCCATCGTGTACCTGCTCGGGGGCGAACTGGCCGCGCGGCTGCTCAACTTCGCTTTCCTGATTGTGATCGAGGCGCTGCTCTACCAGGCGGCACGCCGCTGGCTGTCGCGCCCGGCCGCATTTTTCCTGCTGGCGGCGACGGCTTCAACGCCGCTGGTGGAGCTGGTGACAGGCTCGCTATTTGTAGAGAACCTGGTGGCGGCGCTGGTGCTCGGCATGATGACCGCGCTCTGGCGGTTCGCGGAAAAGAATCAGCGCGCCTTTCTGTACGCCAGCGCGGTATTGGCGGGTAGCGCGCTGGCCGCCAAGTTCGGCGCCTTTGCCGTTTTGATCGTGGGACTGCCGTTTGTGATTTGGGAAGCGCGGCGGCGCTTGCGAGCGGCGGCAATCGCCGCGGGTTTGTTCCTTGCGGCGGCCATCCCCACCTATGCGATTGCGTGGTGGAAGACCGGCAATCCTTTTTTCCCGTATCTCAACCGGCGCTTTCCTTCACCGCTGCTGCCGGCCTCGGATGACTTCCACGACTTCCGTTTTACCGAGCCTTTGCGCTGGCGGACGCCGTTCGACCTGACATTTTTCACGCACCGGTTCTTCGAGGGGCAGGACGGGTCGTTCGGTTTTCAGCAACTGCTTCTGCTGCCATTGGCTGTGGCGGCGATCGTGTTGGCTCTCCGGCGGCGAGTTTTGCCGGTCAACCTGCCCGCGACGGAACCGGAGGGCGGCTCCCATGGCTTACGGGCGGTGAGCGCGGCGATTGTGGGGCTGGGCGGCGGCGCGCTGATTCTGGCCTCGGTGCCTAATGCCCGCTATACTTACACCGTGCTGCCGCTGATCGCGGCGGCGGCGGCGGCATCGCTCGGGTGGATGGCGGCGCGCCAGCCCATGGTCTATCGTGCGACGCTTGCGGCGCTGGCCGCGGCGGTTGCGCTGAACATCTGGTTTCTGCCGTCCGGCGGCTGGTACAACAAGGATTTCTATCTGAGGCGTCTGTTATCTCCCATGAGCGCCTCGCGCGCGCTGGCGGCGGTGTCGCCCTCGCGCGCGCTGGTCCGGCATTTTCACCGGGCGCACCGCGGGGAACCGGTGCTGCTGACGGGGGACGACGATATGGCGGATATCGCGGGCGATGGGTATCCGGCGGACTGGCACTCCACGGCGTTTTTCGCGCGGATTCTAAGCTCGGAGAGTCTGCCCGAAATCGTGCGGGTGATGCGCGATGAGAAGGTCCGTTACTTTATCGGGCAAAAGCGCAATCCCTTGCTCGATCGTCCCGAGGCGTTGCGCGAACTCCTGGCTTTCTGCACCGTCCGCGAATTTGAGTTGGGCGACTACTATTACGCGCGACTGGCGCCGGAGTGCGAGCAAGGCTACGATGACGCCATATCGAAGCGTATTGTGGAACGTCCCCTGGTCACTTCGCCGGCGGGATGGTACGACGATTTCGATCCCGCCATCCGCTTCCAGGGCAACTGGGAACACAGCACGGGTTTCGAAAAACCGTATCACGGCACGATCAGCTTTGCCGGCCAGATGGGCGCCAGGGCGGAATTGGCCTTCGAGGGCAGATCTCTCGTCTACCTATTTACTAAGGCCTTCAACCGCGGCATCGCCGAGGTTCTGATCGACGGAGAGCCGCGCGGCGTTGTCGATCTGTATTCGCCGCGCACGGAATGGCAGTCCCGCGCCGAATTCTGCTGCTTCGCGCCGGGGCGGCACGTGGTGGCGATCGTAGTCAGCGGGCGCAAGAATGCCGCGGCGGCGGGCTGGTACGTGGATTTGGACGCGTTACTCGTGGAGCGGTAATTCCGAGTTTCGTTAATACGTGTATAAATTCAGTAAATTTATGTGTATTCCGGCCACGTTTTACACTAACCTACGTGAATCCAATGAGCTACTCGCGCGGAGCCGACGTGCCGCTGCTCGAGAAAACCATCTCGCAAGCCCTGAGCGATACCGCCAGCCGCTTCCCCGATAACGAGGCGCTGGTGGTCTGCCACCAGAACCTGCGGCTTACCTGGCGCGACCTTGACCGCCAGGCGACCGGCGTGGCGCGTGGGCTGGCGGGGCTGGGCCTCGGTTTCGGCGACCGCGTGGGCATTTGGGCGAGCAACTGCGTGGAGTGGCTTTTGCTGCTGCATGGCGCGGCACGGGCGGGCGTGATACTGGTGAACGTCAATCCGGCTTACCGCTCGCATGAGCTGAGCTACGTGCTGAAAAAATCGCGCATCCGCGCCCTGGTTTTGCGGGAAAAGGATGCGCGCGCCAACTATCGCGAGATTCTGGAGGAGTCGCGCAATGGGGAAGCCCTGCCATTGGAGCATCTGGTCTGGATTGGCGGCGAATCGTGGCAGGCCATGCTCGATGGGGGCACGGATTTCGACGCGAGTTCTTCGACCCAGAACGATGTTTTCAACATTCAGTACACTTCCGGCACCACGGGTTTGCCCAAGGGCGCCATGCTCACGCATCGCAACCTGGTGAACAACGGGCGCGTCCTCGGCGCGGGAATGAAAGCCACCGAGCGCGATCGCATCTGCGCCCCGGTCCCGCTCTATCACTGTTTCGGCTCGGTGATCGGGGCAATGGTGTCGTTGACCAGCGGGGCCGCGCTGATTCTGCCTTCGGCGCAGTTCGATGCCCTGGCCACCTTGCAGGCCATCCACATGGAACGCGCCACCGCGATTTACGGCGTGCCCACCATGTTTGTGGCGGAGCTCGAACATCCCGAATTCAATCGCTTCGATATGACGTCGGTGCGCACGGGAGTGATGGCCGGATCGGCATGTCCCATCGAGTTGATGCGCAAAGTGGTGGAGCGCATGCACTGTCCGGAAATCACGATCATTTACGGGCAAACCGAGTCCTCGCCCGGCATCACCATGTCGAGCGCCGACGATCCGTTGGAGATTCGCGTCACCACGGTGGGCAAGGCTCTGCCCAATACCGAGGTGCAGATTGTCGATCCGCAAACGCGCCAGAGGCTGCCGATCGGCGAGCAGGGCGAGTTGTGCACACGCGGTTACCTGGTGATGAAAGGTTATGACGCCGACCCCGCCGCTACGGCCGACGTTATTGACAGCGAAGGCTGGCTGCACACCGGCGATCTGGCGGTGATGCGCCCCGACGGGTATTTCAGCTTCAAGGGCCGAGCCAAGGAGACCATCATTCGTGGCGGGGAAAACATCTACCCGCGCGAGGTGGAGGATTTTCTGCACACCTGTCCGAAGATCGCGGATGTTTACGTGGTGGGGATCCCGGACGCGAAGCTGGGCGAAACGGTGCTGGCGTGGGTGCAATTGAAGCACGGCGAGACGGCCACTGCCGAGGAGATTCGCGATTTCTGCCGCGGCAAGATCGCGTATTTCAAGGTTCCGCAGTACGTCCGGTTCGTGGACAGCTTCCCGCAGACAGTAACCAAGAAGGTGCAGAAATTTGTGATGCGCGAGCAGGAGATCCGCGAACGCGGTCTGGAAGAGCTGGCGCATCGGGCTACGGCGTAGGCGGAAGGGTTACTGAGCCGCGAGCGTGAGCGAGCGGTTGAGCACATGGGGAACGGCCGCGCCGGGACGGTTGGGCGTACAATCGATGGTGGCCGATCGGGCGGAAAGGAGTTTGCCATGGCTGAAGTGAAGCTCCCCATTATCTCCGGCGATGCCTCGCCTCGCGAGGCGTTCGACACCATGAAAACGGCGGGCCGCTCGGGTATCGTGGTCCGCCTGGGTAAGGACCATGTGCTGGTATTTGCGGGCCGAGTGGCCGACGCCGTCCACCGCGGGTTGCCGTGTATGACGGAGGTGGTCGAACGGCGCCCACTGCCGGGAGTGCGCTACCTGCCGGGAACTGCGGTTCGCGCCGGCGGCGCGGTGTTCAACGTGATGGATTTTGAGCTGCCTTTGCTCGAAGTCGGTCCGGCGCTGTGCTTCTGTACCGGGTGCTGGAAGCCCGGCTCGCCGGACGGGTCGCCCTGCACGGTGACGCCCGGCTGCAAGGGCACCATTCATTGTCTAAAAATTTACTAGCCTGTCATGTTCAGCACACTGTTGAGTTCCATTCAGACGGCGCTCAGTGGGATTGTCTCCAAAAACTTCGTTTTGGCGGCGCTGTTTCCCACGCTCCTCGCGGCGGTGGTGAATGGCCTTTTTCTATGGGCTACCGGCGTCCCGGTTAACAAGCTGAGCGATGACATCAAGACCACCCAAGCCTGTCTCGTCCTGCTCGCGCTTCTGACGGTGGCGTACCTGTTGTCGAGCTTGAGCACGTTCCTGCTGGAAACGCTGGAAGGCCGGCACCTGCCGCCCTTCGTCGAAGCGCTGTTTTACTCCGGCCAATACCGGAAGCTGGAAGCGTTGAACGGGGCTATCCTAAGCTCCACCGAGCAGGTGCTGGACCTGGTTTTGGCGGCCGACCCGCCCGCCGCGTTCCGCCGCGGTCCGGGCTGGAAGGAACGTTTGGCGGCCGCCAGCGTGCAGGGCCAGGCGGCCGCCAGCGTGCAAGGCCAGACGTCCGCGCCCGCCCATTGCACTTACCCTCGCCAAGCGCGTGAAGCGCCCAAGGACCACGTGTACCGCAAGCTTCGCGATCTGGAGACTCGCCGCGAACATGGCCTGCTGATTCAGAAAAACGACCTGGAGGAGTCGGTTCGGGGCCTCGAAGCCGAGCTGCGGGCGAATGATGAGACTGTCGTTTCCGGCCCGGCTGATGAAAATCCCCTGAAGAAGGACCGGGAGCAGATGATTCGTTTAGTGGCCTATGCGCGCGACCGCTACAAACACGAGTTACTCCGGCTGCAGAACTACAAGCAGTTCACTTACCCGGGCGAGATACAACAGTCCGAAGGACGGTCATCGGCAAACATACTGGCTCCCACGCTTTTCGGTAACATCGGGCGCACTATGCGGAGTTACGCGCTGACCCGCTACGGGATCGACCTGGATTTGTTCTGGACCCGGCTGCTGCGATCCATTCAGAATGGCTCGGGAGGTACGGATAAGTTCTACCAAAATGTGCAGGACGCCAAAACCCAGGTTGATTTTCTGGTGGCCATGACGTACATTTGCGCGCTGACGGCCATCGGATGGATCGCCGGGCTGCTCTATGACGACCGCCATCCCTGGTTATTTCTCGGCGTGGCTGCCGGTGGGCCGGCCGTGATTTACACCTTCTATCTGCTGGCGTGCCAATCGTACCGCGTGTTCGCGGACTCAGTCCGCACCAGCGTGGATATGTATCGCTTTCAACTGCTCAGTGACCTGAAGGTCGCAATGCCCGCGGGAAGCCGCGAAGAGCAGGCATTATGGGAAACGCTCGGCGGCCGCACGGGGTACGATACGGGCGCGGACCTGAGCTACATGGCCAAATCATGAAACCGAGCATCGTTAGATGGATCTTGTATCTCGTGTGGCTGGTGGCGGTCGGTCTAATCACCTATTCGATGTCGCGGCGCAACGGATCGCAGGGGGAAGTTGTGGCGGCGCACAATCTTTGGCCGAATCACCGCATCGTGCCGGCGGATCTCGAACCGTATCCCGCGGCCGGCAGTCCGCTGGCCGGAAGGTATGTCGGGCGGCCGATCGGAAGGCACGAGAAGATCCGGCCGGACCGGCTGAGAGACGCACCCGCCATCCGGCCGGCGCTGGGGAAAGTTCCCTATTTCCTCGCGTTGAAGCCGGAATGGAAGCTAGCGGATGCGCTCAACGTGGGATCGGTGGTGGCGCTGTGGGATGACAGCGAGCCGGTGGTTCGCGACGCGAACGTGCTCGCCATTCTCACCGAAGCGAAAGGCGGCGGCACGGTTCCCATCGCGGTACTGGAGGTCGATCCGGCGGAGGCGAAGCAAATCGAGGGCAAGGCTTCGCAACTGCGGGTCTTGGTTAGTAAATTCGATTCTGGAGAACAATAAATGGCAGCCAATCCAATCACGCAACCTTCGTGGCAGCCCCTGGTGGCGGATGCGCACGGCGCGCCCCAAACGATTGCCATTCCCGCGCGGCCGGATGGTCTCTGGACCAAGGTGGTGGACTGTATTCCAGCCGGGCACAAGCTGAGAATCCAGGTAATGGGGGGACAGTGGACAGCGGATCCGGATAAGGCCTCGAGCGGCGCGGAGGGCGTCATGCGCGATGCCACGGGACTGCTGGCGCCCTGGGCTCCGCCTGGCTGCCTGATCGGCAAAGTGGGAGGCAGCACGGCCGATAATACGGCACCGCTGGCCACCGCCACGGTAGCGCAGACGCAGGCGGTCAACGCTCCCACGGTGTTCGTGTTCGCGGTGGGCAGCTTCTGCATGGTGCAAGTTCCCACCGCCGTGACGGGCCCGCTTTACCTCACTATGAACGATGCGCCGGCGAATTTTTCCAAGCACGCCGGATCGGTCAACGTGCAGGCATTCGGAGCGCAATGAGGTAGGAATTAGCGGGAGTGGGACTCGCGTTCCACCACGAATAGCAGCGCCAGCGCGAGCAGGATGAAGCATCCGTAGCAGACCGACCAGGCCATACTGCTCTCTTCGGCGGGAGGGGGAAATTCTCTAGCGGGAACCGGTACCGTCCGTGGGTACTTTCGTTCTGGTTTGTTACTGCTAGTAGATACAAGGACCTGGAGGACTGTTGGCGGAACCGAAAAGCGCCGATCATAAGAATCGAATATGGCACCGCGGCTCGACATCATTCACGGAGACCGGCGTTCGGATCGCCGCTACGATCTGGAGCTTGAACTGCGGTTCTCCTACAAGCGTCGTGGTGTGACGTACATCGGGTCGGGGCGAACGCTCGATTTGAGCGGCGGCGGTGTCCTGTTTACCAGCGATTCGGCCGTTCCGGAGGGGCAGGAGATCGAACTGCGGGTGGCATGGCCGTTTCTGTTGCAAAATGTCTGCCCATTGGAAGTGCTGATTCGGGGAACCGTTTTGCGCACGGATGCTCGCGGGGCGGTGGTACGCATGCGCGATTACGAATTTCGTACGTGCGGCGAGAGATCGTTCGATCAGGCCATCGTCACGGCAACCGCTTGCAACATCTTGGGGTGAGCGAATCGGGGGTATGCGGGCGCAGGTAGCAAACCGGTGAACGCTCCCGGGGCCGAGCGCTGGATGTCGCACTTCTGCCTTCCATCCCAGCCTTCCACGCGTACCGTTCCACGGGATTTCTTCACGCGGTAGACCACCGCGGCGCCGAACTCGGCCAGCAGACCGGAAAGCGACCAACCGGTGGGATCGAGCATGCGAATTCCGCCCTGGCGGTCGATCAGGATGGCCGTTTCCTGTTCCACATCGCGTTGCGCCTCGCTGGCCACATCCAGGATTTCTTCCGCTCGCTCGAGGAATGCCGTCACAAAAAACATATCGGCAAGGAGCGGAAGTTTTTCGGATAAATCGGATTTGGGAGCTTTCAGCGATCAGCTTTCAGCTTTGTGGGGAGGACCCCGGGGTCTGCCCCACTACATTCTCGGCAGCAGGGCGAGAATGCGCTGGATGTAGTCCACGGTTTCAGGAATCTGCGGGATGCCCCCTGCTGCGTCCACCGTGGTGGGACCGGCGTTGTATGCCGCCAGCGCCTTGGGGAGATCGCCGGCATAGCGAACCAGCAGTTGTTTGAGCAGACGGGCGCCGGCATCCACGTTCTCGGCGGGGTCGAAGACGTTGTGGACGCCGAATTGTTCGACCGTGGCCGGCATGAGCTGCATCAGGCCCATGGCCCCTTTGGCGGAAACGGCGCACGGGCGGAAACCGGATTCCTGCTGTATTACGCTCCGCACCAGCGCCGGATCGAGCGTTGCGCGGCTCGCGGCTTTGCCGATCAACGAATCGATTTGGGCCGCGGGGAGCGGGTCGCATTCGGGTTCGGCAACCAGCGGCGAAGGGGGCGCCATCGGGGTGGGCGGCGGCAGAACGAAAAAGCCTTGGGATTCGGTCTGGCCGGTTTGCTTCTGCAGGGCGGCGCGCTGTTTCGCGAGCGAATCCCTCATGGCAGCGAGGGCCGCTTGCTGTTGCGAAGGTGCGTCCGGTTTCACCGGCGCGGCCGGCTGCGCGGCCAGCACGAAAGCGGTCAGAGCCAGCCAAAGGAGCGGCGCCTTAAGAAAACGTGGCATAAGAATTCCTCGAAAACGCGGGCCGAAGCTCCGATGTGAAATATGGAACCCGATAGCGGGAGGTGCCCATGGGTATCGGACCATTGAGCCATGTACAAACGAGTCTGCCAGCTGCTTCGGCGGCACCTGCGACCGACGATCTGGCAATCGAACGGCAGGTGGTGATGGCGGTCCAACGTCTCAACACATCGGGGTTTCTGGGAGGGCGCGAACTGAAATACCGGCGCGATCCCAAGACGGGACGCGTGGTAGTCCAGCTCCGCGACCTGGAGTCGGGAGAGGTGGTTGACCAGATTCCACCGGAGTCGGTGCTCACGTTCCTCGAGGGAATCGAGCAGCAACTGGCCCCCAAGGAAGAATGATTGATATGACGAAAGACCCGTATCTCGAGATGCATGTGCTGACCGCGGACCCGCTGGATCTGATTCATATGCTCTACCAGCGCGCGCTCGACCTGGTGGACGAGGCGCGGCGGGGGTTGCGTTCCGGGGATGTGGCGACGCGCGGAACCGCCATTGTAAAGGCGGTAGCCATCCTGGGCGAGTTGGAAGGGTCGCTCGATCACGCCGTCGGCGGTGAGATGAGCCGGCGCCTGGCAGCTTTGTACCGCTATATGGAGCAGCGCTTGACGGTAGCCAACGGGATGCGGCAGGATGCGCCGCTGGCGGAAGTGGAACGGCTGCTGAAGACGCTGGCGGAAGCCTGGAGCGGCATACGGCCGGCGGCCATGGCGATGCCAACTCCCGCGTGGGGCGGACAACCGGGAGCCTCGGAGATGAGTTCCGCGGACCAGGGGTGGTCGGCGTAAGGCCGCGCGCCGTCCCGGGGCGGCGATCATTTTTTTTCCAGACCCTTGGCGATCAGCGTCGATAAGCCCAGCCCGCCCGAGGCAGCCATGGCTTGGGCAAAGATCTCCTGACCGTATTCCATGGCCGACGAGGCGGAATCGTCGTCGCCCGTGCCCAGCCATCCGCCCTCGGAATCCTGCATCGACTTCATCATTTGCCCGATCAGCAGCGCTTCGAATTGTTTGGCGGCGCCCAGCACCTTGGCAGGATCGTCCTTGGGCCGCGGGGCGACGGGCGATGCCGCCGAGGCCGCCAATGCTTGCGGCTGCGATACCGCGGCGGTAACGTTCACTCCCATCAGATCACCTTCAGCTCGGCATCCAGAGCGCCGGCGTCCTTCAGGTTTTGCAGGATCGAGATGACATCGCGCGGGCTGGAACCGATAGCGGCCAGGGCGCGCACCAGTTCTTCGACCGTCGCGCCTTCCTTCAGCAGCACGCTGCGCGACGGCTCCTGCTTCACGTTGAGATTGGTTTGCGGCACCGTTTGCGTGGTGCCCTGGCTCAGGGGGTTGGGCTGCGAGACGCCGAAAGTGGTCTGAATCTCCACCGTGAGGTTGCCCTGCATGATGGCCACCGGCGCGATGCGCACATCCTTGCCCATGATGATGGTGCCGGTGCGCTCATTCACCACGATACTGGCGTCGCGGTCGGGCACGATGGTGAGGCTTTCCAGCTCGGCCACGAATTCGGTGGTGTTCTTCCGATATTGGGCGGGCAGCGAAACGCTGATGAGGGCGGCGTTATCGGCGTGGGCCACGTCGCCGAACTTGCGGTTGACGGCTTCGGCGATGCGGGCCGCGGTAGCGAAATCGGCGCGAGCCAGCTGCAAACGGACCGGGCTGCCCAGGGCGACCGAGGGCGCATTGCGTTCCACGATGGCGCCGTTGGGAATGCGGCCCACCGTGGGGTGGTTGACCACCGTGGTAGTGGCCGCGCTGCCGGCCATGAATCCGCCCAGCACCATGGGGCCTTGCGCCACGGCGTAGACTTGGCCGTCCGGTCCCTTGAGACCGGTCATGAGCAAAATGCCGCCTTGCAGACTGGGAGCATCGCCAATGGCGCCGATGGTCACATCGATACGCGATCCCGCCTGGGCATAAGGAGGCAGGGTGGAGGTGACCATGACGGCGGCCGTATTCTTCACCTGGATGGCGGTGGCGGAGACCGTCAGGCCCATGCGCTCCAGCAGGTTGGTAAGGCTCTGCGCGGAGAAGAGCGTCTGCCGCCGGTCGCCGGTCCCGGCCAGGCCGACCACCAGCCCATAACCCATGAGCTGGTTGTCGCGCACGCCTTCCACCGACACGATTTCCTTCAGGCGCACGGTGGGCGGGGCGGCCGCCAGAGGGAACAGGCCGAAGAGCAGAATGGCGATGAGGGCGCGTCTCATAAAAGCTCTCAGAAAGGCAACAAGCTCAGCAGGAAGCGGTAAAGAAAATTGGGGCGGTGAATGGCGTCGTTGACCACGCCCTTGCCGTCGATGTGGATCTCCATTTGGGCGATCTGGCTGGAGCTGATGATGTTGCCGGTGGTCAGGTCGGCGGTGCGGATGACGCCGCGCACGGTGACCACCTGGTGCTCCGAATTTACTTGTGTGTCCTTGGTTCCCTCGATCACCAGATAGCCGTTGGGCAGTACGTGCGTGACGCGCGCGCTGAGAGTAGTGGTGAGGGTGCTGGTGCGGCTGGTGGTGCCTTCGCCATCGAGAGCGGTGGTGGTGCTCGTATTGAGCAGATTCTGCGCGCCGCCGGTGGGGCTCTTGGGGCCCGCTAGAGCGGAGATTCCGCTGACCGCGCTGGAGGCGCGGGAGGTTTTGGTTTGACCCGTGGCGACGGCCGAAGCCGATTCGGCCACGACGATGGTTACCAGGTCGTCCACCTGGGCCGCGCGGACGTCGCTGCCCACGTCGGTGAGGCGCGAGGACGCGGACCACAGCGAACCGGGGGAAGGCTGCACGGGAGCGGGGGGCTGTTTTAAGGCTTCCTGAAGATACCGGTCGAGGGCGCTGGGTTCCTTCTCCTTCTTTTTCTGGGCGGCCCCGCAGAGTGGCGCGGCGGCCAGGAGCAGGACGAGCGCGGAGGAAAGCCACGAGACACGAGAGAACATATCATTCCACCTTGGAGGAAATTGCCGGCGCGGCGGAGCCGGCCAGCACCACCGCCTTGCCCTTACCATCGACGCGGGCCTGAAAGACTTTCTTACTGGAAGGGTTCAGCACCGAAATCAGGTCGCCCGCGCGGCCCGCTGATTCGGCTTTTCCGGTGAAGGCCAGGCGCGCGGCGCCGCTGCGCACTTCGATCTGGATCAGGTCGCCGCGGTTAATGTCATTCGGCTCGACCAGCCATTCGCGCGGCACCGGGTTGCCTGCGGCCACCGGGCGCAGCAGCTTGCGGCCAACTACTTCATCGGTTGCGGAGGCGGTTTTTTCCGGGGCGAGGAAGCAGGCGGCGGATTCGGCTCGCACCTGGCGGGCTTCGATGGGGCGGCCGGCGCGCAAGGGCTCGGCGGCCACTACGCGGGTACAGCGCACGGCGATCCGCACTCTGGCCCACACGGTGTAACGACGATCCTCGCCGTAGATCACTTCGCCGCGCCAGAGAACGGGGGAGCGGCGGTCAGCCTCGGGCGGAGCGGTGAGGCGATCGCGCGAAAACTCGAGACGGCCGCGCGGCACGGGGTAAGAACTGATTTCGGCAATCTCGATCCGAGCGTCCGGCAACGCCAGGGCAGCGCGCATGGCCTCCATAACGCGGGAAGCGGAGAGCGGCTCCATGGGCCAGGCAAAGCAAACATCGGAGGGGTTTTCGAGATGAATGGAATGATGATGCGCCAGGGCCGTGAGCTCGGGCGCGCGGAAGAAGCGATCGGAGCCGGGTTGGGGAGCGGTGCCCAGGATGGTATCGGGGGGCAGCGCGCGGAACGCCGGAAGGGCGGCCGCCAGATCGCTGGCCAGGATGCGATCGCTCTCGACGGGCAAGCAGGCGGGTGCCTGGGCGGGAGCGAATCGCACCAGGCACCACAGTGGAAAAAGCGTCCGCAAAAGGCGGCGGGATGGAGATCGCAATCTCATTGGCGCAGGTTGTTGACTTGCTGATACATGTCGTCGGCGGCTTTGACCACCTTGGAATTGGCTTCGTACGCGCGCTGCGCCACGATCAGGTTGATAAACTCTTCCACGATGCTGACGTTGGACTGTTCGGTGTAGCCCTGCAGCAGAGTGCCCAGGCCTTCCTGGCCGCCGGGAGCCGCCACCGTGGGATCGCCCGAGGCATCGGTCGGTTGATAGAGGTTGCTGCCGATGCTGTTCAGGCCGGCGGGATTCTGAAACAACGCGAGCTGAATCTGACCGGCTGTCTGGGCCGCGGTCTGTCCCGGCAACAGGTAGCTGACGGTGCCATCGGGGGCGATGGTGACGGATTGGGCGTTGGAGGGGATGGTGATCTGCGGCTCCACGGGATCGCCGGCGGAATTGACCAGGTTGCCGTTTTTGTCCAGTTGGAAGGAGCCGTCGCGGGTGTAGGCCAACTCGCCCGAGGCCAGCCGGATTTGGAAGAATCCGTTTCCTTTAATCAGCACGTCGTAGGGATTGTCGGTTTCCGTGAAGTTGCCGGGGGTGAATACAATTTCGTTGGAGGCGGCGCGCGTGCCGAGCCCTAGCTGCAATCCCGCGGGGACGGTGGTCTGCTGGCCGGCCGAGGCACCCGGCTGCACCATGCTCTGGTACAGCAGATCCTGAAACTGGGCGCGGCGCGTCTTGTATCCCGTGGTATTGGAGTTCGCCAGGTTATTGGCGATGTTGTCGACGTTGAGTTGCTGCGCGTTCATGCCGCTGGCGGCGCTGAAGAGGGCTCGAATCATACGGCTGGCACTCCTTCGTTTTCACTTCCATTGCGCGTGCTGTCGCTACGACCCCACACGCGCCACTTCCTGAATGGTTTTCGTATCCATGTCGGACGAAATCCCGATGGCTTTTTGCAACATTTCAAATTGCCGCATGACACCCACCAGGCGCATGGCGGCTTCGGCCACGGGTACGTTGGAACCTTCCAGCTTTCCCTGTTGGACTTCGGTCTTGGCGGCGGCGGCTGGAGCGGCCGCGGGATTCAGATTGCGAAAGCACGCCGCGCCCACTTTTTCGAGCGAAGCGGTGCTGGAGAAATCGACCACTTTGAGCTGGCCCGCGATTTGCGCTCCCTGAGATACGGTGCCGTCGGTGGAGATGGTGATCGGGTTTCCCGGTGTAACGGTAATCGGCTGGCCGGAGGTGTTTTGTAGCGCGTAACCATCGGCCGTGGCTAGCTGGCCCGAGGGCAACACCTTCAGGTTGCCGTTGCGTGTGTAAAGAGTTCCGCTGGGACCATTGACGGCAAAGAAGCCCGAGCCGTTAAGCGCCACATCCATCGGATTTCCGGTGGGCGTGAGGGCGCCTTGCGAAAAATCGGTCCACTGGCGTTGAATGACCGGCAGCGTAGAGCCGGCGCTGTCGGCGTCGGCGGAGGTGTAGAGGCTGTAGAATTCCTGATCGCGTTTGTACCCGCTGGTGGCAGTATTGGCCAGGTTGTTGGCGAGCAGGTCGAGCGACTCCATGCGCGATCGAAGGCCACTGGCGGCGGCGATGGTGAGAGCATCCATAAACAGCCGACCGGAGGTAAGCAAGTTCGTGGCCTAAGAAGTAGCTCCCAAAGAATCTCTAGAAATATCTAGCGGTCAAGCCGATATGACCGGATAAGTTGGATTGTAAGCTCGTCAAATGTTTGACGAACTCCGCTCACTGTCAATACCCCAACAGATCGCGGCCCGTGTCTATTCCGCTGAAAATAAATGCGGCCCGGTTTGGTTTTCGATCTGCAAGGATGGGCACGCCGTGACCTCTGTGCGAGGCATCCCGGCCGGCGCGAAAAAGCAATCCATAGTAACAAAGCGTCACAAAGATCCTAGAAAACGCTAGAAAAGGCCCTTAAATTCTCCGATGTGAGCATGTGTATCCAAGTGAGACGCCCAGAATTGGGTGCCAAGAGGATTTGAGACTTATGACGAAAGCTCGCTTTTTGAAACTTTTCCTTGCGATGCCCATTCTGCTGCTAGCGGTGGGCACCGCCTATGCGACTGGCAACACGTTGACGGCGGCCAGCTCCACGGTGAGCCTCACCTATCAATTGCCGGCCACCCCCGGTGCGTCGGTGAGCGTCGCCTTCACGGCCACCAGTGCCAACACATTTTTCTATGTCGAGCAAAACACCGTGCCGACGTGGCTGAGTGTGACCTCGAGCGGTACCGCCGGTACGTCAGCGGTCACCACGGGGGGCGCCGCCGATCTGATTGCATTCAGCGCGAACCCCGCGGCCGGCACCATGCCGCCCGGAACGTATACCGCGAACGTGGTATTCCAATCGGCCGCCACGGGCAATCCGACCGCCACGGTGGTTGTCTCGCTGTGGGTGAAAGAGGTTAACCCAGGCTTCACGGTCACTCCTTCCGGGACCGGGTTCGCGTTCGCCGGCACTGCCACTGCCCAGACCGCGACCATGACCTGGAGCCAGGGAAGCGCAGCTCCCGCACTGAATATTAACTGCACTTCCAGCGGCGATCCGATGGCCTACGCGATCACCATCACCGGCAATGGCAATGCTGTGTCCGCCATGAGTGTCAGCCCCGCCGGCGGCATCGCCTACACCTGGGGCTCGGTGAGCAGCACGGTAACTTTTAATACCGTTTCGCTGGCTTTCTTGAGCGCCGCCGTCAACGCCAGCCTGGCTGGGACAGTAACGATTACGCCCACCGTCGCGGGGGGGGGAACACCCATCACCATCGCCGTTACCATTACGGTAGCGCCGCCCGCGCCGACCATTACCGGCGTGTCTCCGCCGGAACTCCCGGTGGCCAGCACCGGCAACGCAGTGTTGGTGGTTAGCGGCACGGGTTTCTCATCTTCGTTCTCCACGGTCAAGGCCTCGACCGACAACACCACCTGGAACACGCTGTTCGCGCCGACCGGCGGCCCCTATACCGCGGTGGTCTTCGCCAACCCGGACACCATGGTCGTGACCCTGCCCTGCGCGACCTACACTAACCCGGGGACACCGCCGGGAGCCGTGTATCTCAAGGTCACCGATACTGGTGTTACCGGCACGGGTACCATAACCGTGGTCGTGACAACCGCGCCCATCATTTACGCGGTGACCAATAGCGCTTCCTACCTGGCGCCCGCCAGCGGCAGCAATCCGCAGGTGGCGGCGTACGAACTGCTCAGCATTTTCGGCGCGAACTTCGACCCAGGCGCCGCTTCGGCCGTGGTTGCCACACCCAATAGCCTCGGCATGTACGCGACCTCGCTGACCGATAGCACAACTACTAACACCGTTACCGTTTCGTTTAACGCGGGAAGCGCCGCCGCTAACATTTCCGCGGGTACAGCTACCGATCAGGGGGATGCACCGATATTGTTTGCATCCAACAACCAGATCAACATCGTGGTTCCGTCCACCGTGGCCAGCCTGCTGGGAACTAACAACGCCACCACAACCGCCGGAGCCAACATCATCGTCACCGTTGCTAACAGTACCAACAGCACCAATCTGGTCAGCGACATTACCCAGGACCCGATGACGGTGGATGTGGTTGCGGCAAGTCCCGGTATCTTCACTCCGGATGGTTCCGGCCGGGGCCAGGCAGCCGTTCTGAATCACGACTGGTCGCTCAACAGCTCATCCAACCCCGAAACGCGTGGGAATTATATTCACATCTACGCTACGGGTTTGGGAGTTCCGACCAGCGCAACCAACGATGCGTACGATGCCGGCACGGGTTCGTATCCCGCGCTCGCTTATCCCAACAACTGCGTCGCCCCCGGCGCGGTGATCGCTGGCCCCAGCGCCAACGGGTATCTGGGCATTCTCACCGGCTACATCAACCCGCCGACAGCGGCTGGTGGTGCCACCGCCGGCGCCAGCGCTCTCTCGGCCGCGAATAGCAATTTGGCCAACATTGACGGCGCTGTTATCAATCCCGCTTACTTGTACGGGTACGCGACGAGCGCAACCGCTAATGCCAGCTTGCTTCCACCCTGCTTCGCGACGGCCAGCGCCGCCGGAATCACGGCGAAGCTGGGCACTTCCGTCACGGTCTTGAATCCGAGCTATGCAGGATTTGTCTCGGGTTCGATCGCCGGGCTGAATCAAATCGACTTGCAGTTGCCTACGACCGTTACGCCGACTCCGGCGACCGCCGGTTCGGCGACCGCCCTGGTGATTTCTGACGGCCTTGGACCGGGCTCAACCAGCCAGGCCCTTGTAACCGTTTACGTGAAGTAAGACAGACTACAACCTTGTTCTTGGGGAACGCGCGGCGGCGGGAGAGTCACTCCCGCCGCCGTTTTCCTTTGCGATCAAAAAAACTCCGAACAAAGTCTAGAAACGCAGGACCAGGCAGCCGATATGTTCCGATAAGGAAAGTTGCAAGTTTGTCAAAAGCTTGACGAGCTCCCTTGACTGTCAAAACCCCAACACCCGCCACCAGCATCCATTTGCCTGAAAACAATGTAGCGCGGTTTGGTTTTCCATCTGCATTTTTCCCCGGTTGTGACGATCGCCTCGGCTCCCGTTGTCGGCTACCTGCCTTCCGGCTCTACCGGCGTTGCCGGCCCGGCCAAGCCGGCGTTCGGCACCTACAACGCCAGTAGCGCGGAAAACGGGCCGCAAGACAGTTTTGCCGAAACGCTCGAAGGTTTCACGGATTCCGGCGGCGGCGTTTCTCAGCAATTCGCCAATGCCCACTCGGCGCACGCGGATCGCCGGCAGGCCGGCGGCAAGGCACCAAGCAGCGAGGAGTGCGGCAACTCCGTTCCTGCCGCGGCAACCGCGGAGTGGGCGCCCTCTCTTGCCGTAGTGCCCCTCCAGTTTGCCTTTACATCGGCAATCCCGGCACAAGGCGAAGAGCCTTCGAGCGGCCCAGAGCAGGATGTGGCGGCGGAGCCCACCGCGGCTGCGTCCAACTCACTGCCTGTCGCTTCCGAGGTTGCCGGCAGCGCGGTCACCAGCAGCCTGGTCGCCGGCCCGAGGGCTCCGGATGCGACTGGCTCCAACAACGCCTCGGCAACCTCCACGGCGCTTCCGCCAGCGTCAGTGGCGGCGCCGGCGGAAGCGCCAGCCCCCCGCTCCGCGGCATCTTCACTTGCCGCCGGTACCCAAACCTCAAACCTGACCGTAACGGCGAGTTCCACAAAGGCAGCGGCTTCCGCAATTGTGAACCTGCCGCTGGCCTTTGCCGCGCGGGTGCAGCCGGTTTCCAGCACGCAGTCGTTGGCACCGCTCGCGGGGCACGCGGCGCCCGCAACCACAGGCACTGCGCCCCTTGCGGTGGCGAGCACCGCGCCGGCGGAAACCAGCCCGGTGGCCAAGGCCGCCGCCGTTGTAGTTCCGCGGCCGGCCACGCAAGCCGCGGACCCAACGGCGCCCGTGGTCTTTCGCTATCAAGCCGCCGCTCTGCCGGCGGCGGTGGCCGCAGCGAGTGCGAAGCCCGCGATAAGCACCGGGACGCCTGTCGCATCGCAACCCATGGCGACCGATGCGGAACCATCCACCGCCGCATGGGGTTTGGCTTCGTCGCCGCGTTTTTCCGTGCCGGAGAGCTCGCAGGGGACAGCCGCGACGAGAACGGTCGCGGCTATCGCCCAAGGTCCCAAGGCTGTGGAATTCGATTCGGCCTCCACGGTGCCGTCCTCCACTTTCGTAGGTTCCACCAGCCGCACCGGGGCCGCGACAAACGCGGGAAACTCGGCTAGCCCGACAAGTCTGGATTTGGCCAATGCACGGCAGGCGACGATTGCGGGTGAAACGCAATCGGCCGCGCCTTCCACGGTGTCCGGCAGCAACTCGGATGTTGCGGCGCCGCCGGCCGTGCCGGCCGTGCCGGTAGTCGCCGATTCTCAGCCGAGGGCGGCTTCCGCGGGATCTAGCACCGCCGCTCCCGATGTTCAACCGCCGGCTAACGAGCCGTCGGGGCGGGGAGCAGCGTTGGAACACGAGCCGGTGGTTGCGGATTCTCAGCCGCCGATGGCATCCGCTGCGTCCAGCACCGTCACACCGAATGTTCAACCGTTAGCTAACGCCCCGTCGGGGCGGGGAGCAGCGTTGGAATACGAGCCGGCGGTTGCGGATACTCAGCCGGTGATCGTATCCGCTGCGTCCAGTACCGCCGCTCCCGATGTTCAACCGCTAGCTAACGCGCCGTCGGGGCGGGGAGCAGCGTTGGAACACGAGCCGGTGGTTGCGGATTCCCGGCCGGCGATGGTATCCGAGCCCAGCACCGCCGCTCCCGATGTTCAACCGCTAGCTAACGCGCCGTCGGGCAGCGGAACAGCGTTGGAACACGAGCCGGTGGTTGCGGATTCTCAGCCTGCGATGGTATCCGAGCCCAGCACCGCCGCTGCCGAGGTTCATCCGCTAGCCAAGGCGCCGTCAGGCAGCGGAACAGCGTTGGAACACGAGCCGATGGTTGCGGATTACCGGCCGGCGATGGTATCCGAGCCCAGCACCGCCGCTCCCGAGGTTCAACCGGCAGCTAACGCCCCATCAGGGCGGGGAGCAGCGTTGGAATACGAGCCGGTGGTTGCGGATTCTCAGCCGGCGATGGCATCCGCTGCCTCCAGCACCGTCACGCCCGAGGCTCAACCGCCAGCTAACGCCCCGTCGGGGCGGGGAGCAGCGTTGGAACACGAGCCGGTGGTTGCGGATTCCCGGCCGGCGATGGTATCCGAGCCCAGCACCGCCGCTCCCGAGGTTCATCCGATAGCTCACGCGCCGTCAGAGCGCGGGGTGGCGTTGGAATGCCAGCCGGTAATTGCGGATTCTCAGCCGGCCATGGCATCCGCTACGTCCAGTGCCGTCACACCGGATGTTCAACCGCTTGCTAACGGAGTGCCCTCTGGGCCCGGCTCCGTTTCGAAAGCGGACCCAGAGAGCGTGCCATCGGGAAGCGAAGCGGCTTCCCCCGGCTTGCCGGCGGCTGCCGATTGGCGGCAAACCGCGGCCGCAGCTTCCACCACGTCCGGCACCAATGCCGATAGCGCGGATTCGCGGGCGGCCACTCATAGTACGGGGCCCGTGAGCGCGCCGGCGAATGCTTCGCCTACAGAGCCAGCGGCGGCTTCCCAGGATGCCGCTCAGACGGTCTCCGCGCACTCTTCCGAACGGCCGGCGGTGGCCTCACAATCGAGCGCGGGAGCTTCCCACAAGCCTGTTGTATCCGGTCCCGAAACGCCACAGGCACCGCAGCAGGCTGTGTCCTTCCCCAGTCAGCCGCATTCCTTCACGGCGGCATTGGAACGGAACGAGACGCTCGATTCCGGCACGAAGTCCCAGCCGGTTACCGTTTCCGATTCCAGCGCCACGCTGGAAGAGCCGCCCCTCGCCAGCCAGGCCAGACCGGCCGAGGCGCTGAAGGACATCTCCATACAGGTCGGGTCGCCCGCCGGCGACAAGGTCCAGGTGCGGTTGGTGCAAGAGACGGGTGAGCTGCACATCGCCGTCCGCACCGGTGACGCGGAGATGGCGCATGGACTGCAGCAGGGGCTCCCGGAGCTGGTGAACAAGCTGCAGGAGAGCGGATATCGCACCGAGACTTGGCGGCCGGCGGATGCGGCGTCGCCGGCGGCGGCCCGGCCGGCGGAAACCCAAAACTCATCCACCTCTTCCCGGCAGGGAGACTCGGGATCTCAATCAGGCGGGTCGCAACAGCAGAGCGGCCAGCGAAACCGTAACCAATCCGATCGGCCCCGCTGGGTGCAGGACTTCGAATCCAGCATGCGGGGCGGGGAGCAGTCTTAGGAGATACGCAATGGCTTCATCGGTCAATCCACTCGGCAGTTCCGGCAGCGGCACGTCGGGATCGTCATCCTCGAGCGGCACGTCAACGAGCGGCACGGATTACACACAAACTTTTCTGACGCTGCTGGTGGCGCAGCTCAAGAACCAGGATCCGCTCAATCCCACCGACAGCACGCAATTCGTCACCCAGTTGGCGCAGTTCAGCGAGCTGGAACAAGTGATCAACATCCGGCAGGACATCGAGTCTTATCACGCCGCGGCCACCGGTACAACCGCCACCACCACCCCCACTACGAACAACGACAACGGCAATAACAACAACGGCGACGGGGTCTTGCTTTAAATGGAAACGCAAAACACCAGCACGGGAGAACACAGATTATGTCATCGGCATTTGGAATAGCACTTTCCGCATTGAACGCGACGTCGGACGCGATCGACGTGGTCGGCAACAACCTCGCTAACCTCAACACCACGGGCTACAAAGCCACGCAGGTCCAGTTTTCGGACATGATGGCGCAATCGCTCGGAGGCGCCATCAATCCAGCGCAGATCGGATTGGGCGTGGGGCAGATAGGAACCATAAGCAACTACACCCAGGGGACCATCTCCACCACCGGCGTGGGAACGGATGTGGCGATTCAAGGCAATGGGTTTTTCATCCTGCAAAATTCGACCGGGCAGACGCTGTATACGCGCGACGGCAGCTTCCAGGTGGATTCCAGCGGCAACCTGATCGACTCCAATGGCAGCTACGTACAAGGGTATTTGGCGACGAACGGAGTCGTCAATACCGGCGGCGCGCTCGCGAATCTGCAAGTTCCCATCGGCTCGGTGATGCCTGCCACTGCAACCGGGAACGTGGGTCTTACCGTGAACCTGGATTCATCGACGGCTGTCAACGGCACCTATTCCGCTCCCATTCAGGTGATCGATTCCCTGGGGCAGACCCACACTCTGACGGTCACCTTCACCAAGGAAGCCAATAATTCGTGGAACTATGACGTCACCATCCCCAACGCCGATACGGTGGGGGGGGCCGGAAGCACATCGGTGTTGTCGGGTCCAGGCACGCTGACCTTCAACCCGGACGGCTCACTCAACACCACGGACACCACCAGCCCCGCCGTGATGAGCATCACGGGCCTGGCCGACGGCGCGAACGATATGACGACCGTGAATCTGAACTTTGAGGACAGTTCGGGAACTCCGACGGTTACCCAATATGACCAGGCGTCCTCGGTAAGCGGTACCACGCAAGATGGAATCGAAACGGGCGAGGTATCGTCGGTAAGCATCCAGAACGGCGGCCTGATCGTGGCGAAATATTCCAACGGCGAGGCGGTAAACGTCGGGCAACTGGCGCTGGCGAACATCAGTAATCCGCAGACCATGACGGAGGTGGGGAACAACGATTTGCAGGCGAACGCGACCACCGCGCTTCCGGCCGTCGGCGTCGCCGACACCGGCGGACGCGGGTCGCTCGTGGGCGAATCTCTGGAAGCCTCGACGGCGGACATGGCCACCGAGTTCACCAACCTGCTGACGTACGAACGCAGCTACCAGGCGGCTTCGCGCGTGATCACGACCGCCGATCAGTTGATGCAGGAGACGGTGAACCTCGTTCCGCAAACGTAACCGCCATGGAAGCGGTTCAACAAATCTGCGCCGTGCTGCTGGTGTTGGGCCTGTTAGGCGGCACTCTGTTCTGGCTGCGCGGGCGGGGCATGGCGCATTTCACGAGCGGCGGCATGGCGCGCGGCAAACGCCGCATGCAGTCGCTCGAGCGGCTGGCGCTCACGCCGCAGCATTCTCTGCACCTGGTGAACATAGGAGGACGCGTGCTGCTCGTCGCGGTAGGACCGGGAGGCTGTTCGGTGCTGGAGGGCAATTGGGAAGACGCAGCGGCGGTGAAGCGATGACGCGGACGGCGTTTCGCGTGGCAATGGCGTTGGTGTGGACGGCGCCGGCGTGGGCCGCGAATAAGAGCGGGCCCAATTCGGTGATGGGCATCAACATCTCGACGAGCGGCGATTCGATGAGCGTGCCGATGCAGATCGTCATTCTGATGACGCTGCTGACGCTGCTGCCGGCGGTGGTGATGGCCATCACTCCGTTTTTGCGCATCACCATCGTGCTGCACTTTCTGCGACAGGCGCTGGGCACGCAATCCACTCCTTCCAACCAGGTGCTGGTGGGCATCGCGCTGTTCCTGACCATGTTGGTGGTGTCGCCGGTGGCGAGCGACATGTATCACCAGGGTTGGGTGCCGCTCGAGAAAAACCAGATGACCACCGATCAGGCATTCGACGCGGGCATGCGGCCTTTGAAGACTTTTCTGATTAAGTTCGCCCGCGAAAAAGACGTGAAGCTGTTTCTGGACATCAGCCACGCGCCGGCGCCGAGAACGCCGGCCGACCTGGAATTGAAGGTTCTGATTCCGGCTTACATTATTTCCGAGCTGAAGGCCGGATTCCAGATCGGCGCGGTGCTGTTCCTGCCGTTTCTGATCATCGACCTGGTGGTGGCGTCGGTCACGCTGTCCATCGGCATGGTGCAGTTGCCGCCCGTGATGATCTCGGCGCCATTCAAAATACTGCTGTTCGTGCTGGCCGACGGTTGGAACCTGGTGGTCGGCTCGCTCATGAAAGGACTCTACGCATGACGCCGGAATTTACCATCCAGATCCTCCGCCAGTGCCTGATCACGGCATTCTGGCTGGCCGCGCCGCTGCTGATTGTGGGATTCGTGACGGGCATCACGGTGAGCATTATTCAGATCATCACGTCCATCCAGGATACGGCTTTCAATGCGATCCCGCGGCTGGTGGCGTTCCTGGCGACGTTCATGCTGGCGCTGCCCTGGATGCTGCAGAAAATGACCGCATACACCGTGGGGATTCTGGGGGACTTGAGCCGGTATGCCAAGTGAGAAGACGGAGGCCTGAAACCGCGCGCCCGCTTGGCGAGCTGCTCTATGTTAGTCCTTTCGATTTCGACCCTGCTGGGTTTTCTGCTCACGCTGGCGCGGGTGGCCGGCGTGTTTGTATTTCTGCCCATACCGGGGATTACGGGAATGCTGCAACCGGCGCGGGTGATCCTGGCGCTGAGCATCACGGTGGCGCTGTTTCCGGAGTGGCCGCGGGTAGCGGCGGAACCTTCGGGCGGGCTGCTGGCGATGTGGATTCTCACGGAAGCGGTATTGGGCATTGGAATCGGCCTGGCGGTCGGGTTCATCGCGGAGGCGCTTTCGGTGGGCGCGCAGGTGCTGGGATTGCAGGCGGGCTACTCGTTTGCCGCCACGTTCGATCCCAATACAGAGGCGGATTCCACCGTGCTGGTGGTTTTTTCGCAGCTTGCGGCGGGCTTGTTGTTCTTCGTTTCGGGACTCCATCACGAGTTGATTCGGGTATTTGCGCGCAGCCTGGAGATATGTCCGCCGGGGACGTATACGATGTCCCGCGGAGCGGGCGGCGAGATTCTCCTGTTGGGCGGCATGATGTTCACCACCGGATTGCGGCTGGCGCTGCCCCTGATTACGGTGCTGGTGATGGTGGATATCTCGCTCGCGCTGCTGGGGCGCGTCAACGCGCAAATGCAGTTGTTGCACCTGGCGTTTCCCATCAAGATGATGCTGGCACTGGCGATGCTGGGATGGGTGGCGCTGCTGATTCCCGCGCTCTACCGCGCCGGCGCCAACAACGCGCTGATGGCGGCGGGGAGATTGATCGCGCATTGATTCATGGCGGAAAAAGACCAGAAGACCGAACAACCGACGCAGCGGCGCCTGAAGAAGGCGCGCGAGGAAGGCAACTTCCCGACCGCGCGGGTGTTCGTCAATGCCCTGCAGTTTCTGGCCTTCGTCAGTTTGCTGCATGCCTGGGGTCCGGAATGGATCGCGGGCATCCGCCGCACCATGGCCGCCGTGTTGCAAAATGCGTTGAATCCGCGCCTGGCGCCTTCCGAGTTGATCGCCATGAGCCTGGATCTGCTGCGGCGCATGCTGGCCCCGGTGGCTACCCTGGGCGGGGTGATGATCGCCATCACGCTGGCCATCCAACTGGGCGTTACACGGATGGGCCTGAGCCTGAAGAAACTCGCGCCGGACTTCACCCGTCTGAACCCGCTCACCCGGCTGCGCCAGTTGCCCAAGCAGAATATCCCGGCCGCGTTGCAGGCGGTGATCATGCTGCCGGTGTTCGGGCTGGCGGTTTACTACCTGGTGCGCGACCGCTTCGAAATGTATCTTTCGCTTCCCCTGCGCGGCGTGCAGGTGGGGACACTGGAACTGGCCAGCTCGGTGCAGGCGCTCCTGTGGAAAGCATCGCTCGTGTTTGTGGTCTTCGGGGCCGTGGATCTGCTCCGCCAGAAGAGGCGCTACGAAAAGGATCTGCGGATGAGCAAGCAGGACATTCGCGACGAGATGAAGGAAGTGGAAGGCAGCCCGCTGATGAAACAGCGGATTCGCCGCTTGCGCCGCGATATGGCCCGCCGCCGCATGATGCACGAGGTGCCCAAGGCGACGGCGGTAATTGTGAACCCGACGCACTACGCGGTGGCGCTGAAATACACCATGCATTCGCCGGGCGCGCCGCTGGTGGTGGCCAAAGGAAAGAACTATCTGGCGCAGCGTATCCGGCAGAAAGCGGTGGAAAACCAGGTTCCGTTGATCGAAAACCCGCCATTGGCGCAGGCGTTGTACAAGGCGGTGGACGTGGGCCAGGAGATTCCCGCGCAATTCTATCGCGCGGTAGCCGAAGTGCTGGCGTACATATTCAAGTTGATGAACAGGAGATGAAGGTAAAGAAAGCTGATTGCTGAAAGCTGATCGCTGAAAGCTTTTTATATGACACCTACCAAAGCCATCGCGGCCCCGTCGCCGTGGAAACCGCTGATCGGGGCGAGCGCGATCAATTGGAAAGAGTTGGGCATGCCGCTGGCGGTGCTCGGCATCGTGCTGGCGTTGATCGCGCCGGTGCCGGCCGCGCTGCTCGACATCCTCATCGTCACCGACATCATGATGTCGGTGGTGGTGCTGATGGTCGCCATGTACATCCGCAAGCCGGTGGAGTTCAGCGTGTTTCCCACCACCCTGCTGCTGCTTACGCTGTTCCGGCTGGCGCTGAATATTTCCGCCACGCGGCTGGTGTTGATGAACGGGAATACCGGCACCGGTGCGGCGGGCGATGTGATTCAGGCTTTCGGCAACTTCGTGGTGGGCGGCAATTACATTATCGGCGCCGTCATTTTTTTGGTGTTGATCGCCATTCAATACGTGGTGATCAACCACGGCGCGGTGCGTATTTCGGAAGTCACGGCACGGTTCACGTTGGACGCTCTGCCGGGCAAACAGATGTCCATCGATAGCGACCTCAACTCCGGCCTGATCGACGAAAACGAAGCGCGCCGGCGGCGCAAGGAATTGGGGCGGGAAGCGGAATTTTATGGAGCCATGGACGGCGCCTCGCGCTTCACGCAGCGCGACGCCGTGGCGGCCATTCTGATTACCGGCATCAACATCATCGCCGGTTTCCTGATCGGCGTGCTGCAGCACGGCATGGATCTCGGGCACGCGCTCGAAACCTACACCGTGCTGACCATCGGCGACGGGCTGGTTACCGTGATCCCGGCGTTAATGATTTCGGTGTCGGGCGGTCTCATCGTCACCCGCGCCAGCTCGGACGAGCGGCTGGCGACCGATTTTGCCAAGCAGTTATTCAGCAGTCCGCAGCCATTGATGCTGGCGAGCAGCATTCTGATCGTGCTGGGGCTGTTTCCCGGATTGCCGACGGTGCCGTTCGTGTTGATGGGGTCGGGCCTGGGATGGGCTGCCTGGAGCATGAAGCGGAAGCAAACGCGGAAAGAAAAGGCGGAGGCCACGGCCCGGCCGGCGGCCGCGGCCAAGGATACGGTGGAATCGCTGCTGAAAGTGGAACCGCTGGCCGTCGAAATGGGACTGGGATTGGTGAAGTTCGTGAGCGGCGGACAGGAATCGCCCCTTATTAAGCGCATTGGCGGCATCCGCAAGCAGTTGGCGACCGAGATGGGGTTCGTGCTGGGTCCCGTGCGGGTGGTGGATAACGTCGGGCTGAAGTCGCATGAGTACGTGATTTCGCTGAAGGGCGCGGAAGTCGCGCGCTACGAGCTGCCCGCGGGGTGCGAGCTGGCCATTCCGGTGGGCAAGAACGAACCGCCCGCGGAGGGCCGGCAGACCCGCGAGCCGGCGTTCGGCATGACGGGCTGGTGGGTGCCGGCCGAACAATCGGACGCCGTGCGCCGCCGCGGCTTCACGGTAGTGGATCCGGTGAGCGTGCTGGGCACGCACCTGGCGGAGATCGTGCGGCGCTATGCTCCCGAGCTGTTTTCGCGGCAGGACGCCAAGAAGTACCTGGACCGGGTGACTCTCGAGCATCCCAAGGTGGTGGAGGATCTGGTGCCCAAACTGCTGCCGCTGTCCACGGTGCAGCGCGTGCTACAAAACCTGCTCAAGGAGCGTGTCTCGATTCGCGACGCGGTGACGGTGCTGGAATCGCTCGGCGAAGCGGCGGTCAGCACGCACAACACCGTGCTGCTCACCGAATACGTGCGGCAGGGGCTGCGCCGGATGGTGGTCAAGCCGTTCCTCAACGCCGCCGGCGATCTGCCCGCTTACCTGCTGGAGCCCGGGATCGAACAAATCGTGGAACAGACCGTACAGCACGGGGAGCAGAACAGCCATTTGACGCTCGAGCCGCAGGCCATTCGCGAGCTGCTAAAGCGCATCGGACAGAAGGTTGGCAATCCCGAGGCGCCGGTGGCGGCGATTGCCAGTTCGGGCTCGCGCTTCTTCCTGCGCCAAATGGTGGAACCCACCATCCGGAATTTGTTTTTCATCGCGCATAACGAAGTTCCGCCGGAAGTCAAAATCATATCGCTGGGGGTCATTCAATAGCCATGGTTGCGGATAAGACACAGAGTCTCTACGTGAAATCGTTTTTCGCGGCATCCATCCGGGAAGCCATTGAGCGGGCGCGCCAGGAGCTTGGGCCGGACGCACTGCTGCTGAACTCGCGCGAGGCGCCGCCGGAAGCGCGTCACCTGGGGGCTTTCGAAGCGGTATTTGGCGGATTGCCGGCGGGTATGTCACCGCCCGCTCCGGCCGCCGAATCGGCGCCTGCCGAGCCGGATGGCGATTTGCGCGCGCAGATGCGGGAAATCCGCGACCTGGTGGCACGCCTGGCGCCGTTGGCTTCGAACGGGCGGCGCGGGGAAAGCGCCATCGAGCGAGCGCTCATCGAAGCCGGGATTCCGCCCGCCATGGCACGCGAAATCGATGAAGCCGCGCGGCAGCGCGCGGGCAGCCGCTCGGTGGTGGAGATTGCGCGGCCGCGCTCGGAGACTCTGCTGGTGGATACGGTGGCGGAACTCGACAGCCGCATCGCCGTGGATACGGAGTTGGGCCGGGTGTGCGCGTTGGTGGGCCCTCCGGGCTGCGGCAAGACCACTACCCTAGTGAAGCTGGCGTTTACGGAAGGAATCGGAAGAGGACGGCCTGTGCGGCTGATCTCGGCCGACACCCTGCGGGTGGGCGCGGCCGACCAACTCCGCACGTATGCCGCGATTCTGGGCGTGCCGTTTCAGGCGGTGGAGAGCACGGCGGCGCTGGCTCAGGCGATCGACAGCGCGCCGGCACAGGCGCTGGTGCTGATCGATACTCCGGGGTACGGACCGGCCCTGTTGGATGCGTTGGGGGCGGACCTCGCGCATTTCCTGGCCGGCCGTCAAGATATTGACACCCACCTGGTTTTGACAGCCACCACGGCGCCGGCGGATATGGAAAATGCCGCGCGTCTCTATGCGGATTTCCGGCCTGGAAAACTCCTGTTTACCAAGCTGGATGAAGCAAGCTCTTATGCGCCGCTGTATTGCGAGGCAGTGCGCCAGCGGAAGCCGCTTTCGTTTTTGGCCACGGGGCAATCGGTGCCCGAAGATGTGGAACCCGCCGGCAAGGCGCGAATCACCGGAACCTTGGTAAAGAAATTGCCCGAAAGTCTCTCTGCGGTAGCGTAAACAACGACCCATGGCGACCGGCTCTTATGGATATCGTCCGGCTGTGGATGAAGATGTCGCGTTGCGGCGCGAAGCGTTGGTATTGCAGCACCTGCCCCAGGTGCGATTGATCGCCAAACGCATCCACGACCGCCTGCCCGCGAATATCGCGCTGGACGATCTGATTTCCGCCGGAGTGATCGGCCTCCTGGCCGCCATCGACAATTTCGACCCCACCCTTAACGTGCAGCTCAACACCTACGCGGAGCGCAAAATCCGCGGCGCGATTCTCGAGAGCCTGCGCGAAATGGACTGGGTGCCGCGCGACACGCGCAAAAAATCGAAGCTCATTCAGGCCGCCATCCACCGCGCCAAGGGAAGCGTCACGCACGAGCCCACCGAGGAAGAAATCGCCGGCGAGCTGGGCATAGGGCTGGCGGAATATCAGAAGTGGCTCACCGAGGTCCAGTCGATCGAGCTCGAGCGGCTGGAGCCCGCACCCGGCGAAAATCCGGGAGGCAACCTGTTGAACTTCATTTCCGGCGATGAAGAAAGCTGGCCGTCGCACATCGTGGAGCGCTCCGAGCTGGAGAGGATCCTTGCGCTGGCGATCGACCGCATGCCGAAGATGGAGCGGACGGTGCTGAGCTTGTACTACTACGAAGAGCTGAATTTGCGCGAAATCGCCGAAGTGATGGGGATGCATCTTTCGCGGATCGGGCAGTTGCGCGCGCAAGGCGTGCTGCGGCTGCGCAGCCACCTGGAGAGGGTGTGGCTGTCGCAGCCCAGGAAAAAACGATGAACGCGACCCCTAACCCTTCCGCCCTGGGCGTGCTGCTCGAGATCGAGCTGCCCATGACGCTCAGTTTCGGAAAGGCGCGCCTGCGCCTGGAGGATGTGCTTGGCCTGGAGACGGAATCGCTGGTGGAATTGGACCGAGTGCTCAGCGATCCGGTCGACGTGTTGGTGAATGGGCGCCTGGTGGCGCGCGGGCAAGTGGTGGAAGTGGAAGGGAACTACGGCGTGCGGATTTCGGAGATCGTGAGCCGCAAGGAACGTCTCAATACAACCGGGGAAACGGTCTGACGCATATGGAGTGGATTCTCAATCCGATCACGTGGTATTTCACGGTGGCGCTGGCATTGGCGGGATCGCTGGCGCTGTTCCTCAGCACCAAGATGGAATTGGAATCGGTGCGCCGCATGGCGGCTTCGGCGCGGCAGGACCTGAAGGAGATTCGGGAAGCGGCCGAAAAGGTCGAGGAGCCGGCGGCCGAGGAACCGGCGGCGGTGCGGGTCCCTATGCTGCCGCCATCGCCCAGCGGGCTCAACCTGAGCAAGCGCGCGCAAGCCCTGCGTATGCATCGCCGCGGCGAGCCGGTCTCGAGCATCGCGGCCGCTTTGCAGGCGCCGCAAGGCGAGATTCAGCTCCTGTTGAAGGTGCACAGTCTGTTAAATCAAGCGAAGTAGGCCAGAAGCAGAAGTCAGAAGACAGAAGTCAGAAGCCGAGGAGTGGATCAGAGCCGTCAATGCCGAATCGGCATCACGACCGGTCCCGGCGGACTGGAATTGACGATTGCCGGCGAGGACACTCCGTTCATCGAGATCGTGACCGGATAATTCCCTTCGGGCATGTCGGCAAACGCCTGCGGAACCTGGAAATTGACTTGAAACTCTCCGGCCGCGACCAGATCCGCGGCCAGGGCGGGCACGGTGACGCTTCCAATTGCGACGCTCACATTGCCAACGCTTTCGAGGCCCACCAAGACTCCCGCAGGTGTTGCCGTCAAGCCTGTGGCGTACAACTGCACCACATCGCCGGGCTGGGCGTTCCGGAACGCCGGCCCCAGGGATGGATCGCCGGCAATCTTGCCGTCCAGGAATACTCCAGCGATGTAGTTGACTCCATTCACGGATATCGGGAAAATCCCAGGCGCGCTGGCTACCGCCGTGCTTGTCACCGTGTTGCTTTGAGCGCCAAAGCTCGAGACCTGCACCGAAACCGTCCCCGAAACCGCTGACGGAACCTGGAAGCTGACCTGGTTGGGACTGACATAGTAGAGCGCCGCCGGGATTCCGTTGACGGCTACCGAAGTCCCGCCCAAGGTGGTCGGCAGACCGCTCCCCAGGCCCACGAAATCGGACGCATCCCAGGTGCGCGTCAATCCCGAAAGGTTGGTCCCTTTCACTTGCGCCCAGGATCCAGGCACCAGCCCGCCCTCCAGATAGGTGGCGCCATTGGCGACCGATCC